>ENA-UOJB01000005-UOJB01000005.1-human-gut-metagenome-genome-assembly--contig:-C48-NODE-5-length-383597-cov-14.143953_pt1 | contig 383597 bp, 321 predicted proteins | sample MGYA00242338_ERZ723885 | MGnify/ENA metagenome assembly ERZ723885
CCAAGCTCAAAGACGCCTATCTCGGTATCGGCGTCAAGCAGGAAACCTTGCTGAAGCTGTTCGAGCAGCACAACGCCGAGTTCGCCAAGAAGGTCGGGCACAGCAGGGCGCAGGGGACATTCACCCGTTATCGGACGGTCTGCAACCACATTCGGGAGTTCCTGCCCCATACCTACAAGCGTGAGGACATTCCGCTAAAGGAACTCAACCTTACATTCATCAACGACTTCGAGTATTTCCTGCGCACGGAGAAGAAATGCCGCACCAATACCGTGTGGGGCTACATGATCGTGCTGAAACACATCGTTTCCATAGCGAGGAACGACGGGCGTCTGCCGTTCAACCCCTTTGCAGGGTACATCAACTCTCCCGAAAGCGTCGATAGGGGCTACCTTACCCAAAAGGAGATACAGACGCTCATGGACGCACCGATGAAGAACACCTACCATGAACTCGTACGGGACTTGTTCGTCTTTTCCGTGTTCACGGGTTTGGCGTACTCGGACGTGAAGAACCTCACCGCCGACCGCCTGCAAACATTCTTCGACGGCAACCTGTGGATAATCACCCGACGGAAGAAAACCAACACCGAATCGAACATCCGTCTTTTGGACGTTCCCAAGCGTATCATCGAGAAATACAAGGGACTTGCAAGGGACGGTCATGTTTTCCCCGTTCCGAGCAACGGCAGTTGCAACAAGATACTCAAAGAGATAGGCAGACAATGCGGTTTCAAGGTGCGCTTGACCTATCATGTTGCCCGCCACACGAACGCCACGACCGTACTTCTGTCGCACGGCGTACCCATCGAAACCGTGAGCCGCCTGTTGGGGCACACGAACATCAAGACCACGCAGATATACGCCAAAATCACCGCCCAGAAGATAAGCCAAGACATGGAAACCTTGTCGCACAAGTTAGAGGAGATGGAGAAGAACATCTGCCGAGCCATTTAGTCACCTTAAAACAGCATACCGATGAAAGAAGAAAGGAACATCATCATGATAGATGAATACGGCAATATCTCCCTACCGACCGACATAGGCGCAACCGCCATGACCGAGTGGGAAATCTGCGAACTGTTCGGGGTTATCACCCCGACGGTTCGGGCAGGGATAAAGGCACTCTGCAAGAGCGGGGTATTGAAAGAGTACGGCATCAAACGCCTTGTCCGTCTATCGGACAGAAGCAGCATAGAGGTTTACGACCTCGAAACGATAGCCGCCCTCGCTTTCCGTGTCGAATCGTTCGGGGCGGCGAGAGTCCGCAAGCTATTATTAGACAGGATTATGAACGGGCGAAAAGAGAAAACGACGGTTATCGTGTCTGTCGTTGCCGACACCGAGCCAAGCCGCCGATGGATGGCGTAACGGTCAGTCGGTCGGGGTATCAGTCCGTAATACAGTCACACGGTCATACATTCATACGGTCATACCGTCGCACGGACAGAAAGGGGCTGTTTCCCGACCGCAGGAAAGCGGAACAGTCATTCCCGTTTACAAAGGCGAAGCAAGCACGGGGCTTTCCGTCGGCTGCAAGGTCGGGCGGCTACGCCGTTAGGGGAACAATCTCCACCCTCATGCTTCGGGTAGATTCTTCCCCTAAACCTTGCATCCGACCGCCCCGAGCAAAGAAGCCTTTGAAAACGGAAACGACCGCCCCGCCGCCCACCATCGACCGAAAGGGAAAAATAATAAGATGGGGTTCGGTATAGTCGGTAAAGTCGGCACAACGAGCGCAGACAGCCAAGTACACAAAGCGGATTCAACCGCCGAGCCGATAAGACACGGGCAGACCGCCGGCACACCGCAGGGTATTTACGGAGAAAATACCGTAGCTTATTAGGGAATTTTCCGAGCCGCAATACTCCGTATCGCTGAAAATTCCCCAATAAGGCAAGGGGCAAGCCCCTCTGCACACCCCATCGGGGACGGCTATTTGCCGCCCCCGAAGATACGAAGAATCATTGTTTCACAAGCTAAAAAAGAAAGGAATATATATGGGTTTCGTAGTATTGCATATGGAAAAGGCGCACGGTTCCGACAGCGGAACGACCGCCCACATAGAGCGTTTCATCATACCGAAGAACGCAGACCCCACACGCACGCACCTGAACCGAAAACTCGTTGCCTACCCCGACGGGATAAAAGACCGTTCGGCGGCTATCCGGAGAAGACTGGAAGAAGCGGGGCTGACACGCAAAATCGGAAACAACCAAGTACGGGCAATCCGAATCAACGTGTCGGGAACGCACGAGGACATGGAACGCATCGAAAGGGAGGGGCGTTTGGACGAGTGGTGCGCCGACAATATGAAATACTTCGCCGACACGTTCGGAAAGGAGAACATCGTGGCGGCGCACCTGCATCGGGACGAGGAAACGCCCCACATACACGTCACGCTCGTTCCCATCGTCAAGGGAGAGCGCAAGCGCAGGAAAAGGGAGGAGCAGGCGAAGAAGCGATACCGCAAGAAGCCGACCGACACCGTGAGGCTGTGCGCCGACGATATTATGACACGCCTAAGGCTGAAATCCTACCAAGACACCTACGCCGAGGCGATGGCGAAATACGGGCTGCAAAGGGGCATAGACGGCTCGAAAGCACGGCACAAGTCCACGCAGCAGTATTACAATGAAACGAAGAAACTCGCCGACAGCCTCAAAGCGGAGGTGGTGGATTTGCAGCGTCAGAAAGAAACGGCGCAGGAGGAACTAAGACGGACGAAAAAAGAGATACAGACCGAGAAGCTGAAAGGGGCAGCCACGACCGCAGCCGCCAACATCGCCGAGAGTGTCGGTTCTCTTTTCGGCAGTAACAAGGTCAAGACGCCGGAGCGGGAGAACGCCGCCCTGCACAGAGAGGTAGCCACGCACGGGGAAGCCATCGAAGCCCTGCAAACCCGAATACAGACCATGCAGAACGACCATCACCGTGAACGGATGGAGCTGGAAGCCAAGAACTTGTCGGAACTTAGCCGTAAGGAGGCTGCGCATACGGAGGAAACCACGAGGCTCAAAAATCGGATTTTGTGGCAAAACCACATTATCGGCTGTCTCAGTTTCCTGCTGCTCAAAACAAGCGACATCTTCCGCAAGGCGGTACACGGCATTATCCGTCTGGCAAGGGATTATTACAAGCCCCGTTTCGATACGGAGCAAGTATCGGACATCAAGAGTGTCCTTAACCTCTTCGGTGATGATAAGCAGTCTCACCGTGCAGCCGGGGATTTTCTGTATATTACTGCCACGCAGAAAGGCAAACTGGATAACCGGGAGCAAATCAAAGCCAGACGGGAAGTCGATAACGTGGTAGAGGGGCGGTACGACCAACAGCAGAAGAGAGGCTTTTCGATGAGAAGATAAAAGATAGCTTCACGAAAAAATATACTCAAAATACTAAGAGTTTATTGATGTATAGCCAAATGAAAAAAGTAACTTTGCAAAAAATAGATGCAGAAAATGTGAGAAAGAAAATTTTTATTGGAGATGATAGTATGGCATTAGTAAAGCACGATTATCCTATTTTGGAATACGATACCGCATCAAAAGCAATCTTTCAGCCGGGAAATGGGAAAAAGCACTTCCCTAAAAAAGCCGTATTTGCATTTTTGGGGGATGAAGTGGAAAAGTATGCACATGCCCACAGTGGAATACAGATAGATGAATTTGAGAGTGCAACAAAATTATATCCCATCTATGAATGCTTTCATAATCAGGAAAGGATATGTTTATGTCCGGCTCCGGTTGGGAGTGCTGCTGCTGTCCAGATTTTAGAGTATTTAATAGCAGGAGGTGTGACAGAAATTATTTCTGTCGGTTCCTGCGGTGTATTGGAAGATATTCCGGAGAACAGATTCTTAATACCCGTTTCTGCATTGAGAGATGAGGGAACTTCTTACCATTATCTTCCGCCATCCAGAGACATAAAGATTTCAACAGCAGGAATAAGTGCAATCAAATTTGCTTTAAATCAAAAGAAAATCCCATATTTGGAAGTCAAGACATGGACAACAGACGGTTTTTATCGAGAAACACTGGAAATGGTGCAATACCGCAAAGAGGAAGGCTGTCAAGTAGTGGAAATGGAATGTTCTGCACTGGCTGCATGTGCAGAATTTAGAGAAGTAATATGGGCTATGTTGCTTTTTACAGCCGACACGCTCTCGAATCCTCATAAATACCAAGAACGGAAGTGGGGAAAAGCAAGTGTATCCACCGCCTTGGAACTGGCATTTGACGCTGTTGTATTAATCAAAGAATAAAGGAAACAAATCTATATGGAAAATACAATGAACAATCGGAATGAAATCCCACAACAAGTGAAGCAAGTCGTTTCCATAGCAGAAACCCTATTGCAGGGGCAGATATTGGGAATGTATTTATATGGCTCTGCGACAATGAATAAATTGCGTCCGGACAGTGACATAGATATATTGATAATAACCAGACAAGAATTGAATCTGTCAACGAAAAAGGAGTTGACCAAGCAATTATTGGAAATTTCCGGCTTCGTAGGTTGCGCCGAAAAAAGACCATTGGAGATAACTGTCATCCATCAAAAAGACATTATTCCGTGGCAGTTTCCGCCCAAATGCGAGTATATGTATGGGGAGTGGCTTCGGAAAGAGATGGAAGCCGGAATGATTCCGCAGGCGTGTTTCGACCCTGATATAGCGATTCTATTATGGCAGGCGAGAAAAAGTAGTATGACGCTGAAGGGCGCAGATTGCAAACAACTTATTCTCCCGATTCCGTTCCGCGAAATACAAAAGGCTATTCAATTTTCTCTACCCGGTTTGATTTCCAATGTTAAGGGAGATGAAAGAAATGTGCTATTGACGCTATCCCGCATGTGGTTTACATTAGAAACCGAAGACGTGACAACGAAAGATGTTGCTGCGGAGTGGGTGATTCCCCAATTGCCGGAAACCTTTTCTTCCCTGTTGAAAACGGCAAAGGAAGCCTATTTGGGAAACCTGTCTGACGAATGGGAAACAATGGAAAATGAAACGCTCGCGCTTACCGGGTTTATGAAAGGTCGGATTGAAGAATTGCTTAAAGCCAAAGGGTAAAGCAAGCAAAAGCAAGAATATCCCTACAATAAATAAACCGTTTGAAATGGTGCTGCCTCTTTTACAATAATACACCTATGAGAAAAGTAATCCTTTATATTGCCGTCAGTCTGGATGGCTATATCGCTGACAGCGAAGGTTCCGTTGAATGGATAAGCGGACAAGATAAAAACGTGGAGATGGAAGACACCTTTACTCCATTCTTCAGTGGTGTGGACACGGTCATTATGGGAAAGAGAACCTACGACCAAATTGTGACCGAACTTTCTCCCGACCAATGGCCCTACGGGGAAGCGATGACCTATGTATTGACTCATCACAGTGAAGAAGAGGGCACAGAAAATATCCGTTTCAGGAATATGGATGTATGCCAACTGGTAGAGGAGTTGAAACAGGAATCGGGTAAAGATGTGTGGATTTGCGGAGGTGCAGAAGTGGCGCAACAACTCATCGCAAACAATCAAATAGACATTTATCATCTGGCGATTATACCGGTTCTTCTCGGTAACGGCACAAGGCTGTTTGGTGCTACCGATAAGAAAATTGACTTGGAAATGATTCGTACCAAGAAATACAACGGCATAATAGAGGTGGTATATAGTCGCAGGAAGATTTGATGTTTACTGTTTTAAAATCTTCTCCCTTTAGAATACACGATTAAAGATTACGACCATATTTCCGATTTACTGCTCGTAAATTATTGATTAATAATCAGTTGTAAATACTAACATTATAAATTAGAGACTATATAAACAAGAAAAACATTCATACACATTTTCTATTTTTGAGAAAATTCGTATCTTTGCACATAAGAGAGTTATTTGACAGCATAGCAACGCAAAACGCTGAAATTCGCACAGTTGCTAAATCGTTACCTCTATTTCTCAAATAATTCGCTAAAAGTTTATTCTTCAATCGGTTAAGTCAAACCGATAAAAATCTAAAATAAATTATTCTTTAAACTGTGTTTTGTGATAACTATATAAAGCGGGCATAACTCGAAAAGAGGATAGGTTTGTGAAGAATCGATTACGGTATTTGTGTTTTCAAAAACTTAAAGCGACATTTTTATCCCCTTTTGTATGGGATAGAATATTTTGGCTTTACTACAAAGATAACATATTTATTGCTTGTGTGATACTTCTCGTAAAAAAATAAGAACGGTTTTTAAGTGAAGGTATATGATTGATTATCGGGAAGAGGGGCGATATAAAACTTGAAACGTCCCTGCCCGTATATCGGGCGGGGACGTTTCGGCGCGTTATGATTTTGATTTATAATTATACTTTTTCCAACGCTTGTTTCAAATCGTCGATGAGGTCGTCGATATGTTCGGTTCCTATGGAGAGGCGCACCGTGCCGGGGAAAATTTCCTGTTCTTCTTTTTCTTGGTCGGTAAGTTGAGAATGGGTAGTCGAAGCCGGGTGAATGACCAACGATTTCACGTCGGCGACATTGGCGAGCAGTGAAAAGATTTTCAGGTTGTCGATAAAACGATGGGCTTCTTCTGTACCCCCTTTTATCTCGAAAGTGAAAATCGAACCGGCTCCCTGTGGGAAATACCGTTCGTACAATGCATGGTCGGGGTGGTCGGGCAAAGCCGGGTGGTTTACCCGTTTTACTTTCGGGTGTCGGGACAAAAAGTCCACTACTTTCAAGGCGTTTTCTACATGACGTTCCACGCGCAGGGAGAGGGTCTCCAATCCCTGTAAAAGCAGGAATGCGTTGAAGGGGCTGATGGCTGCTCCGGTGTCGCGTAGGATAACGGCGCGTATGCGGGTGACGTATGCGGCTGCTCCGGCGGCTTGGGTGAATCGGATACCGTGATAACTGGGGTCGGGTTCGCTCAATTGGGGAAATTTACCCGAAGCCGTCCAGTCGAATTTGCCCGAATCGACGATTATACCTCCCAACGATGTGCCGTGGCCTCCGATAAATTTCGTCGCCGAGTGTACGACGATGTCTGCTCCATGTTCGATAGGGCGTATCAGATAGGGCGTACCGAACGTGTTGTCGATAATGAGCGGTATGTTGTGGCGGTGGGCTATCTCGGCTACGGCATCGATGTCGATGATGTTCGAGTTGGGGTTACCCAGAGTCTCGATAAAAACAGCTTTCGTGTTCGGACGTATGGCTTTCTCGAAATTCGACAAGTCGGCAGGATCGACGAACGTTGCCGTCACGCCGTAAGCAGGTAGGGTATGATCCAGCAAATTATAGGTCCCGCCATAGATCGTCTTGGCAGCGACAATATGGTCGCCGGCACAAGTAATGTTTTGAAAAGCGTAAGTGACGGCGGCTGCGCCCGAAGCGACGGCAAGGGCGGCCACTCCGCCTTCCAGTGCGGCGAGACGTTCTTCCAGTACATTTTGGGTCGGGTTGGTTAATCTGCCATAGATATTGCCGGCATCTTTCAATTCGAATCGGGCGGCGGCATGAGCCGAATTATGGAATACATAAGAAGTCGTTTGATAAATAGGGACGGCTCTTGCATCGGTTGTGGGGTCGGGTTGTTCCTGTCCTACATGAAGCTGCAAGGTCTCGAAATGCAATTTTTTCTGTGCCATTATCGTTCGTTTTTTTATTGAAATATCTATTTGTTTGTCCTGTACAAAGCTATATATTGTAGATATATCGAACAAGAATTTTTATAAATATGGAAAATATAACTATATTTGCCGATATTATTAGAGTAAATATATCGTTTGTAATCTTGGGGACTTCCCCGAAAGAATACTATTCTATGGAAATATTGGATAAAACCGATTTGCAGATATTGCGAGTCTTACAAAACAATTCTCGCTTGACAACCAAAGAATTGGCGGCAAAAGTTAATTTGTCGCCTACACCTGTCTTTGAACGGGTGAAACGTTTGGAGGCCAACGGGTATATTAAAAAATATGTGGCAGTGCTCGATCCTGCGAAGCTCAATCGGGGTTTCGTCGTCTTTTGTAGCGTCAAGCTCCGTAGGCTCAATCGGGACATAGCCGCCGAGTTTACCCGCATCGTCCGGGAAATCCCGGAAGTGACCGAGTGTTACAACATTTCGGGCGATTACGATTACCTGCTCAAAATACATGCTCCCGATATGAAATATTATCAGGAGTTTATTATCAATGTATTAGGTACGATAGAGAGCATGGGGTCGCTCATGAGTACTTTTGTCATGGACGAGGTGAAGCATGAGTATGGCATTCCGCTTTAATTTTTCCATGAGTTGTCCCGCTGCCTTTTTCTTTCCTTTCCGTATCTTTTGCTCGTAAACGGTCAAGCGATTTCGAGGTCGAACGTGTCGTATAGGTTTTTTATATCGGGATTCTTTTCGATCATCTTCATCAGTACATCTTTCGGACTGAAAATAATTTCTTTCTCTCCCGGTTGGTTGATACGTAATTGCATGGAGAACTGGTTGTTCTTCAAGGCATTTTGTAGGAAAGACATCAATTCGTGGAAATGCTCGTTGATGTGGTCCACTTGAATTTGGGAATCGACCGACACTACGAAATTCTTGGGGTCGACGAGCTGTGGGCGGCAACTCTGCATCGTATTGACGAGCACGACTTCTGTCGGTATGGTTTTGGCGTATTCCAGCCAAGCTGTGGTAAGGGCTTCGGCTGTGAATGGTGTATCGAGTACGGTTTGTACGGTCGATGTGTTTTCCTCTGCGACAGATTCTGCCGGTTTCTGATGTATAGAGATACGAGTCGGGGGAGCCGCTTTTCTTGTTTGCGTCGGAGCTGCCGGAATATCCCGTTTAAAAGTTGTAGGCCGTATGGTTGCGGCTCGGTATGCAGCCTGAGGTTCGGCAGTCTGGGTAACTCCCGATGTGGTTCCTGCCGTTTGTTGAGAGGTCGTGGTGTTTGGTGTCTGGGTCGTTGGGCTTACCGTTTGTCCGGCGTTGGGAGCCGGCGTTATCTTCTGCAACGGGGGATTTTCGGGAGCGCTAGTAACAGGGTTTGTGATTTGGCAAATCTGTATTAGAGTCAACTCCACCAAAAATTGTTTGTTGTTGCTTATGCGATAGTCAAGATCACAACGATTGCTCAGTTCCATCGCACGGTATAAGAAAGGTAAGGTACATTTTTCCGCCTGTTCGCCATAGCGTTTGGCCACCGATTCGCTCACTTCGAGCAAGGGGAGGGTTACCGGGTCTTTACTGACCAGCAGATCGCGGAAATGACGGCTCAGTCCGCCGATGAAAAATTGGGCTTCGAAACCGTTGTCCCGTATTTCTTTGAATATCATCAACGCCTGCGGTACGTTGTTTTGCAAGAAAGCATCCACTAATCTGAAATAGTACTCGTAATCCAGTACGTTGAGGTTTTCGATAACCGATTTATAGGTGATGTGTCCGCCCGAAAAACTGACGACTTGGTCGAATACCGAGAGAGCATCTCGCATACCGCCGTCGGCTTTTTGGGCGATGATGTTCAGGGCCTCCGGTTCGGCGGTGATACCCTCTTGTGAAGCCACATATTGTAAATGTTCGGCTATGTCGGTAGTGGTAATCCGTTGGAAGTCGTACACTTGGCATCTCGACAGAATCGTGGGCAATATTTTATGCTTCTCGGTAGTTGCCAGAATGAAAATAGCATGGTGCGGCGGTTCTTCCAGCGTTTTCAAGAAAGCGTTGAAAGCGGCAGCCGACAGCATGTGCACCTCGTCGATGATAAACACTTTGTATTTGCCTATTTGAGGCGGTATCCTCACTTGGTCGATGAGCGTGCGTATATCGTCCACCGAGTTGTTCGAGGCGGCATCGAGCTCGATGATGTTGTAGGAACGTTGTTCGTTGAAAGCTCGGCACGATTCGCATTCGTTGCAGGCTTCTCCCGATTCGGTCGGGTGGAAACAGTTGATTGTTTTAGCGAAAATACGGGCACACGAAGTTTTCCCTACGCCGCGAGGGCCGCAAAACAAATAAGCATGAGCGAGTTTGTTCGAGTCGATCGCATTTTTCAGAGTTTGAGTCAATGCTTTTTGTCCTACGACCGAACGGAACGTCGATGGCCTGTATTTTCGTGCCGAAACGATATAATTGTCCATATAGATTTTCTAAGTTCTTTTGCAAATATAGTGAAAGGAGAGCGCAGAGGCAAACGAAAATTTCATTTTCGGCTTGACTATGCCGAACCGCATCCGATATTCTACAAATATAGTGAAAGGAGAGCGCAGAGGCAAACGGAAATCACATTTCTGGATTGATTATGCCGAACCATATCTTATATATTCTACAAATATAGGAAAAGAAGAAGGCAAGATAAAATGAACAAATCTATTTTTCATACCTAGTTGCCCTCTATATTTTGAAATATACAAAATTTTTCCGTACCCTATTCCGGCAAATCGCTTTTCCCGAAGCAGAGAGGCAGCAGACTCCGTATGGACTCTACGATATAAATTTCTTTTTTGCCGTAGAGATAAATGCGCATCGGCTGGTTGTAGCGTTCCTCTGTTTCGAGAATTACCTGCCGGCAAGCACCACAGGGTGCTGTGGGGTGGTCGATGAAATCCCCGCTGGTTTGAGCGGCGATAGCCAACGCCTCTACGGGCAAATTGGGATATTGAGAGTTGGCATAGAATAGAGTAGTCCGTTCCGCGCAAATTCCTGACGGGTAAGCGGCATTTTCCTGATTGCTTCCCGTGATGACGGTTCCTCCCGATAATAGGGCGGCAGCACCTACTTGAAAGCGAGAGTAGGGCGAATAAGACCGGTTTGTTGCCTCTTTGGCGGCGTCGATCAACTTTTTCTCCTCTTCGTTTAGCTCATCATACGAACAAACGATTATCTTTGTGGTGATGTTCCGGTTTTCCATAACTGTAATTAAGTCGGTTCTATATTTGTGTTTACAAATATAGCGAAAGGTGAGTGCAGAGGCAAATAAAAAACAAATTTTGAGAGAACCGGATTTCTTGTCGTTTATTTTTAAGCATTGAGCGAATTATGAAACTACGATTCATCATATCCTTGCTTGCGTTGACTCTCTCGTTTTCGCAACTCTCGGCACAACGTAAAAATAAGGCCTATATCGATTATATCGAGAAATACAGCTCGTTAGCGGTAAAACATCAGAAGCAGTACGGCATACCGGCCAGTATTACACTGGCGCAAGGATTGCTCGAATCGGGAGCCGGTCGTAGCGAATTAGCCCGTATGTCCAACAATCATTTCGGTATCAAATGTCATAGCGATTGGAAGGGGAAGAGGGTTTATTACGACGATGATAAGAAAGACGATTGTTTCCGTAAATATAATAAACCGGAAGATTCGTTTGAAGATCATGCCCGTTTCTTAAAAAGAGCTCGCTATGCTTCTCTTTTCGAATTGAAAGTGACCGATTACCGGGGGTGGGCGAAAGGTTTGAAGCGCTGCGGGTATGCCACCGATAAGTCGTATGCCAATAAGTTGATTCAGACCATCGAGCTTTACGAACTTTATAAATACGACCGCCGTAGTTTCAAGCCTATTCGGGCGAAAGACCTTTTACCCGTTATCGTAGCCAATCCGCATCCCGTTTATCGTTCGTGGGGATTGCTTTATGTCGAGGCTCGCGACGGCGACTCGCTCGAATCCATAGCGAAGGAATTCGGTTTCTCGGTGAAAAAACTGGCGAAGTACAACGAAGTTCCCAAAGACTATCCGTTGGAGGCCGGCGACATTGTCTATCTCGAAAAGAAAAAGAAAAAAGCCGAGAAAGGCTATGACTACTGTATCGTCCGTTCAGGTGACTCTATGCACACCATTGCGCAACGATACGGTATCCGGTTGAAAAATCTCTATAAGATGAACAAACTCCCGGACGATTATACCCCTTCGGTGGGCGATACTCTGCGACTGCGGTAGGTAGTAAATGCGACATTCACTATCGTTTGAGAAGTCGTTTAGAGGTATATGTATGATTATAAGTCAACTTCCAACTCCACGGGACAATGGTCCGAGCCAAAAATTTCCGTGTGTATTTTCGCACTGCACAATTTCTCGTTGAGCGATGCGGAGGCAAGAAAATAATCGATACGCCAGCCGGCGTTTTTTTCTCTCGCTTTGAATCGGTAAGACCACCACGAATAGATGTCTTTTTGATCAGGATAAAAATAGCGGAATGTATCGGTGAATCCGGCAGACAGTAGTTGGGTGAATTTATTGCGCTCTTCATCGGTAAATCCGGCGTTTTTTCGGTTCGTTTTGGGATTTTTCAAATCGATTTCTTGGTGAGCCACGTTCAGGTCGCCGCATACGATGACCGGCTTTTGGGTTTCCAGTTGTTTCAAGAAGTGCAGAAAATCATCTTCCCATGTCATACGGTATTCAAGTCGTTTTAATCCTTCTTGCGAGTTGGGAGTATAGACATTTACCAAGAAGAAATCTTCCATTTCGAGAGTAATGATACGGCCCTCACGGTCGTGTTCTGTTCTATCCATGCCGTAACTGACACTGATGGGTTGAAGTCGGGTAAAGACAGCTGTTCCCGAATATCCTTTCTTTTCGGCATAGTTCCAATAAGACCGGTAACCGTCGAATTGCAAATCCAGTTGTCCCGCCTGCATTTTCGTCTCTTGCAGACAGAAGAAGTCGGCATCCAATTGCCTGAATATATCGGTGAATCCTTTGTCGTAACAAGCACGTAGCCCATTGACATTCCAAGATATGAGTTTCAGCATAGTGGTTTTTCTATTGTGATTGGGAACAAAAATACAATTTAATTGCTATTCGTACGAAATCGACCGTAAAAATTATTGTAGTCCGATAAAAGAATAGTGTCCCTCGTTCGGTTTGTTACCATATGTTTTCGGGAGCATGGTTAATAAATGTCTGTTGAAATTTTTTCTTTGTCATTTTTCCTGTTGGATAACAAGGATTGCAAATTCGTATAGAGGGAGAATGACTTTCGATAGGTTCCGTTTCTGCAAGGTGGAATATAGGGGGAACCCCACGAAGCAAAGAGGAACCCCCAAAAGGTCGTTCAAATCGACTCTTTTACCCTCCTCCCTGCCGTGCCCCGTAGTATTGCGGGGTGTTTTGCAGCGCAAAATATAGGGGAGGTGTCACGGAAGTGACGGAGGGGTTACATTTTATCGAAAATCTATTTGATTGTTTTTCAACCTCTCTCCGAGGAGACCGGAATATATTTGTCGACAAGCACATTCATCGCTAAAATACATGTCTACCCCACGGATTTTTCTGCTGAACTTAAAGAGAACTGTGAAATTAAGAAGCTGTTTTAAATTTATTCCGAGACAGATTGAGGCCTATGTTGAAGCAGATTGGAGTCCGAGATATGCAGTCAATAGCGGGCTATTGACAAAAATCAAGGGATTCTAGATGCGAGACAGGGGCTCAATATGGGCGGAACATACCTGCTTGAAATGATAATATTATTTCTCAATAAATTTAAAACAGCTTCTAATATAAGTTCCACGTAATAGAGAGGACTTGAAACTCGGTACGCCGGTTTATCTGGTTGGCTATTTCTTGGTCTTCGGGAGAGAGCCCGTTGATATATTTTTCATCGAGTACATCGCCTTCTTTAAATTGCGGATATTGTGTGGCGAGTTTTTTAGTGATGACTTTGGGACGGCTTTCCCCGTAGCCTTTCGGTTGCAGACGGTCGGGATTAATGCCCGATTTGATAAGGTAGTCTACTACCGAGCGGGCACGGCGGTCAGACAATCGCAGGTTGTACTGCTCCGAGCCTTTTAAATCGGTGTGTGCACCCAATTCGATAGATACGTTGGGATTGTCGTTCAACATCTTAACCAGTTCGTTTAGCGAAGTTTCCGATTCGGGACGCAAAGTCGCTCGGTCGAAGTCATAAAATATGTTTTCGATGAGAATGGGTTTACTGATAGATGCCAGTACGAAGTTAACACCGTATTCGGCATCGGCCTCTTCGTTGTCCGAGATAAATTCTTGTTTTGAATTCAGATAGCCTCGGCAGCTGGCCAGCATGACATAGTGTACTCCCCGGTCGAGTTTGAAGCGGAAACTGCCGTCTTTTCGGGCAAATTCTTTTTGGTTCGATCCGTCGTTACCCACGATACGGATAATTGCATCGGGCACGGGTTCATCGTCCTTGTCGATGACTGTACCGCTTATCCATACGCTTATCGACGGAAGTTCGAAACTGTATATGTTGTCATATCCGCGTCCGTCTCCGCGGTTCGATGAAAAAAATCCGCTTTCTTCTTCCCCGAAGGTAATGCCGAAATCGTCGGCCTGCGAATTGATGGGAGCCTTCATATTCTCGATTTGCCAGAAGCCCGAGTCGTTCATTCTCGCTTTGAAAATATCCAGTCCTCCCATACCGGGGTGACCGTCCGATGAAAAATAAAGGTCGCCGTTCGACCGGATATAGGGGAACATTTCGTCGCCCGGTGTATTGATTTGTACACCTAAATTTTCGAGAGTACCCTCTTTCTCGGTTAACGATATACGCCAGATGTCCTTCCCTCCATAACCGCCCGGCATGTCCGACACGAAGTAAAGAAATTCTCCGTCGGGTGATACCGCCGGGTGGCCGAATGCCGATAGGGTGTCGGCCGTTATTTCGTATTTTTGCGGGGCGCTCCATTGTGCGCCGGTGCGGGTGGAAGTATAGATTTCTACCGATGTGTCGGCGTTAGGCTCGCGACGAGCTTTGGTCAGATACATGGTCGTACCGTCGGGACTGAAACTGATTACACCTTCGTCGTCTTCTGTGTTTACGTCACCCTCTATGGGTTCGGGCTTTTGCCAAGCTCCCCGCTCGTTTTTTTTAGAGAAAAATAGATCGCAGTTTTTGGTTCCGGTGATACCGCTTTTATTCTTGCCCAATGCCTTTTCGGTAGACGAGGAGAAATAAACTTGGTCGAAATCTTCTCCTAAAAACATCGGTGCGAAATCGCTCCGTCGAGAGTTGAACATGGTCGCTTTTTTTACGACATACCGTGTAGGCGTTTTCTTCCATTGCTGGGCTAAGTTGCAACCCCGTATTCCGTTTTTGGCGAGACTGCTTTGCGGATTCGTTTCCAAATAGGCTTGGTAATTCTTGATAGCTTCTTTGTATTTCCCTTCGTACTGTTGGCTGCGGGCTAAATAAAACAGAGCCATGCTGTCGGGGTAGTCGTATCGGATTGCATTCTGGTAGGCGGCAGAGCTTCGCGGAGCCATGTTGATGCGACGGTAACACTCGGCCATTTTGAAGGCGATTTCTCCTCGCAGTTTCCGCTCTTTACGGGGATTCGTCTTGCTGTATACTTTACGGTAAGTCTGGGCGGCATCATAAAATTCGCCCCGGGCATACTGTTCGTTGGCGACACTTAGTTTCGCCCCCGAACATGACACCAGCAATGCGGCTGTCGCCAATCCCCAAAGTACCGTTTTTATCTTCATGTATCTTATTGAATACAACCGACGGTAAGCGGACGGCCTTTCGTCCGTTTTTATCCTATACCGATCTATTATAGATACGTTTTTTCCCCCGTTTTATTGTGTTTGCACTCTATGGAATAGGCTTATGGCAGTAATAGCGAACTGTCTCCGTAGCTGAGAAACCTGAAATCGTGACTCAGTGCATAGTCGTATATTTCTCGCCATCGTCCGTTTACGAATGCCGAGACTAACAATAGTAAAGTACTCTGTGGTTGATGGAAATTGGTGATCATTCCCTGCACGATGTGATAGCGGTATCCCGGTGCAATGATAATCTGGGTGGCAGTTACCAATCGGTCCATATTCCGGCGGTCGAGATATTCGACGATGTTGCGGAGCGATTGTCGCGAGTCTATTTCTTCACTTCCGTCGTATGGTTGCCATTGCCCCACGGTGAGAGATTCCGGTAAAATGTTCGGGTCATGTTCCAACATTTTCCCGATGTAGTAGAGGCTTTCGAGCGTTCGCACCGAAGTGGTTCCCACAGCGATCACCCGGCGGTCGGTACGGCTCAGCTCATCGATGAGGTTGCGGTTCACCGAGATATATTCGGTGTGCATCTCGTGTCCTTCGAGAGTTTCGCTTTTTACCGGTTTGAATGTCCCGGCTCCCACGTGTAAAGTCAGTTCGAGAGTGGGTATGTTCTTTTCTTTCAGTTTGTTCAGTACTTCCGGCGTAAAATGTAGTCCGGCGGTCGGTGCGGCCACCGAACCCTCTATTTTCGAATAAACGGTTTGGTAGGTCGTTTTGTCGCTCTCTTCCGTTTCCCGGTTCAGATAGGGGGGAATGGGTAATTCTCCCGCATGGTCGAGCAGTGTGGCGAAGGTTACATCGGAGTCGTCCCACGAAAAATGCACCTCGTGCGCATTACCGTGCGGCAATCCCCGTTCGGCGCAGAAGTTTACGGTTTTACCGTCGATGTTCACCGATTGGGTCAGCACGCCGTTTTTCCATTTTTTCAGGTTTCCCACGAGGCACAGCCACGAGCACGAGCCGGTCGATTGGAACGAGAGGGAATATTCGTGCGGTTCGAGCGGTTCGAGGCAGAACACCTCGATGAGCGCACCCGTCTCTTTTCTGAAATGCAAGCGGGCTTGTATCACCCGGGTATTGTTGAATACCAGCAGACTATCCGCCGGCAATACCTTCGGTAGTTCGTGAAATCGGTGTTCCTCGATTTCTCCTTTTCGGTAAACCAGCAATTTCGAGTCGTCTCGCTTGGACAGAGGAAATTTAGCGATACGTTCGTCGGGTAGCGGATAATTGAAATCTTCGATACGAATATTCTGAGTTTTTTGCATAATCTGTTTTGAATATCGTGCAAAAATAAGCAACTTTGCCGAATATAGCACGGTTTGCCACAGCGAAATCGCATGTCGGTACAACGGTGCGGTCGATATTAAAATGATGAAATTATGGTAAAAGTTGGCGATAGAGTCCGTTACCTCAATGCTGTTGGGGGCGGAGTCGTGGTAAGAATAGCGAAAGATATAGCTTATGTCGATGAGGACGGGTTTGAGACTCCCGTATTGGCACGGGAGTGCGTCGTTGTGGAACCGGCGGAACCTGCGAAAAAAGCAGCTTCTGTTCCAGCCTCGAAAGTCGTGACGATTCCTTCGGTAGAGAAGGCATACGCTCCCGAGGAGGACGATGAAGATTCGTTCGCTGTGGAGGAACGACCCGAAGGAGAAAAGTTGAATATAGCTCTTGCCTATATCCCCGACGAAAGCAAACATCTCAATACGACCCGCTTTTCCTGTTATTTGGTAAATGACAGTAATTACTACCTCTATTTCTCGTACCTCAGTCGGGACGATGAGGGGTGGCGTACCCGTTATGCCGGTATGGTAGAGCCGAATATACAAGTTATGCTCGAAGAGTTCGGACAGGAAGATGTCAATTCGCTCGAACGTATCTGTATTCAGTACATCGCTTTCAAAAAGGATAAACATTTCTCGTTGAAAAGTCCTGTCGCTGTGGAGCATCGTTTGGATACCACCAAATTTTACAAGCTGCACACGTTCCGCGAGAGTCTCTATTTCGATGAGCCTTCGTGGACGCTCGATATCGTGAAGAACGATATGCCTGTGCGTCCTGTGGTGTTCGATGCTTCTGACCTCGAAAGAGCCATGAAGATGAAAAAGAGCGCCGATATACCCCTTCGTAAACCGGTTGTCAAACATGCCGAAAAAACGGCCATTGTGGAAGTGGACCTCCACGCCTCCGCGCTTCTTGATACGACAGCGGGGCTTACCAATTCCGAGATACTCGACTACCAGTTGGGGAAAGTCAGGGAGACCCTCGATCAATATCGCCATGCAAAGGGGCGTAAAATCGTTTTCATTCACGGCAAGGGTGAAGGCGTATTACGCAATGCTCTCTTGAAAGAAATTCGCGACAAGTACAAGAACTGCTCTTGTCAAGATGCCTCGTTCCGGGAATATGGTTTCGGAGCGACTATGGTTACTGTACATTAGGCAATCGGTTGTGTAATTGATTTTGTAAGAAGTATATATGAAAAAATTACTTTCACATATACCCTCCTCCCTGCCGTGTCCCGTAATACTACGGGACACGGCAGGAGAGAAGAATAAACACGATATATAGGAAAGTATTACCCTCCTCCTCTGTGTTTTGCATAGCAAAATATAGGGGAGGTGGCACGTAGTGACGGAGGGGTTAAATAAATATCCACAACAGAGAAAACGCATCAAGGTATTGACATTCTCCCTCTGCTCATTGTAGATGAAATAGGGGGGGAGTGCCCGCAAGGCGAGGGAGTTAAATTCTACGATCAAAGATTTCTATCTTTTTTACCCCGTCTCCTAAGAGACCTGAACATGGTTATCGACAAAGATTTCATCGCTAAAATTCATGTTTATCCTCACCGATTTTCTACTGAGCCGTTTTACCAACGTCTCCCTCCCGGACGACCCGGGTGTCCCGGCGGTGGCCCATATCCGCGAGGCCCTCGGTCGAAACGATCCATATCGGGTTTCTTATCGCCGAATGTATTGAATCGATAGGTGAAGGTTATCAATCCATAAGTATCGAGTGTGTTATATTCCACATCTTGGATATAGTTACCCGTGACGGTTCGTCGTATGCTGTTCCTTTGTCCCAAGATGTCGTACACCTTCAAAGCGATGGTGGCGTTTTTCCCTTTCAGGAATTGATAAGAAGCCTGTGCGTTCCACAACCAGCTCTCTGTATTGTATCCGGCAGAATATCCGGCAGATCCGCTGTAAGTTATATCGGTTCCTAATGTTATCGACCACGGCAGATAGCCGTTTACATTGAATGTGCCTCCGTAATTATGGGTGCTTTGATCGTTCCGACTTTGCATACTGTTGGTTGCCAAAGCATAACGATAGTTTCCCCGAAGTTCGGCATCGAAATAATCCGATCGGAATGCCAATCCTAAATTTTCTACGGCATTGAACGAACCGGCATCGTTACGGACACCGTTATTATAACCTACGCTGTTACTGTAACTGACTCTGCTGAAACTGTTTAATTGCCAGTGCTTGTTTCGAAAAGGGGTGCTATACATAAACATTCCGGCGGCATTCCATACCCCGTTTACGTTGCGATAGGTTGTCCGTTGTCCTCCGGTTTTGGAATCATACGTAGTCTCCGAGATGATGCTGTTGGTCGTGAATCCTCCGTTGACCATAGCCATGATAGCTCTCTGGGTCTTCTCGTCGTAGTCGTTGAAACGGGCGCGGAACCAGTTTTGAAAAGCCGGTTTCAGTTCGGGATTACCCACGACGATACGCAAGGGATCCGAACGGTCTTCGACCGGTTGCAACTGGTTCATCGACGGTTGGGACGAGTAGCCCCGGTAGTCGATACGCAAGGAGCGTTGTTTTCCCATTTTATAGCGGTAACGCAGATAGGGTGCTACGTTGAATACCGTGCGCTTGGGTATATTACGGTCGCTGTTTATCAAGTCGATAGATTGAGAACTCGAAGGGACGGCAGCCACCCCGATGTCGTAGGTATAGTTGGCCGTCACTTGCTTGAATCCGATTTGTGCCCGATGTGAATAGTAATCGTTACGGAAACTGTTGCTCAGCTCATCGTTTCGCACCGTGTCGTTGGTTGCGGCGTTTAGCGGATCGGTAAGTATGTCGTAGGTGTATTTGTCGGCATTGTTGAAACTGGCTTGAAACCGGTAAGAAAAGGTAAGAAAGCGTCCTTTCTTCACGTCGCCCAACGGTTCTGTCCAAGTAAACCGTGCACCGTAGCCATTGCTCCACGTGTGGTCGTCGTCTATTTGGTCGAGCGTACTGGTACTGTCTTTGTCGAACATGTAATATTCGTAACGAGCTTTGGTCCAACCGTCCTCTTTTGTGTCGCTATAACTATATTGCGCTTGTATACTGAACGAGCGTCCCGGACGGTTACGGAATTTATGATTATAAATCAATTCGCCCGATAAATCATACCCTGTACCCTTATTGTGGTTGTCGCTTTCGCTGAAATTTACTTTACTGCGGGCTATGTTGCCGGCAGTAGTAAGAGCCGAATCATAGCTGTCCGATTTGGAAAGAGCCACAGAAAATCTCGGACGGAATTCGAGTGTATTCAGAGAGTCTATTTCCCAGTGTAATCTGAAATTTCCCCTGATGTTTTGCCCGTTGTCTTTCATTTTGTTATACCCGCTGTAATACGAGGTACTGTCTTCGAACATGTTTTGCCGTTCGGTACGTTTCAAAACGTCTCGATTACTGTTGTTGTAACTGACATCTCCGCCGACTCGGAACGCATCTCCCTTACCGACATTGAAGTTTACTCCTACGTTGTGACTGGTGTTGATACCGTTCATACCCCCGAATCGGCGAAACCGGCTTCCGCCCATATCGGTAAATCCCATATTGTTCGTGTTGTTCGAACCTGCAAGGATAGTCACTTGGTTGTCACCGAAGAAATGGTTGAGCATAGCCCCGGCCTCATATCGTCCGTTCAGACCGTATCCGCCTGTTACGTTACCGAACCAACCGTGTTTCATACCCTCTTTTATAGTCAGGTTGATAACGGTTTCCTCCTCCCCGTCGTCGACTCCGGTCAAGCGGGCAAGGTCCGATTTTCGGTCTACGACTTGCAGCTTTTCGATGATGTCCACGGGTAGGTTTTTGGTAGCCACTTTGGGGTCGTCCGAGAAGAACTCTTTACCGTCCACCAATATTTTGGTAATCTCCTTTCCCGCATGGGTTATTTTTCCCTCGCTATCCACCTCGACGCCCGGCAGTTTTTTCAACAAATCCTCGACGACAGAATTGGGCTGTGTTTTATAAGAGTCGGCATTAAACTCCACCGTGTCTTCTTTAACTACCACTTCGGGAGCTTTACCCACCACTACGGCTTCCTGTAACAATACATCGTTGCTAGCCAATAGAATATCTCCCAAATTTCTTCGAGGCTGCCCTTTCGATAGCTGCACGGGTTCGTATGCGGTTCTATATCCCAAGAATGAAAATGCGGCAATATAATTCCCCGCTTTCGGGACTTTCAGAGAAAATGTTCCGTTGTCTTTGCTGGAAATCCCAGTAACGAATGTGCTGTCTTTCGCCGATAACAACCGGATACTCACCTGTGGTAATGGCAGATTGTCGTTTTTGTCTTTAACGATACCCGAAATTGTAAATTGTGCCGCTACGCTCTGCGCGATGGCCGATAAAAAAATACACAGAAATAGGGCAATAAAACCTCTCTTATTCATCTTAAAAAAATCAATCTATTGATCACAACGTTTATAAGACCTTGACACCCCGCCAAAGTTTAAATGCCCACTCGCTTTTTTACATTTTTTAGGCTAATATTTAGAAGATGTTTTAAATTTATTCCGAGACAGATTGAGACCTATGTTTGAAGCAGATTGGAGTCCGAGATATGCAGTCAATAGCGGGCTATTGACAAAAATCAAGGGATTCTAGATGCGAGACAGGGGCTCAATATGGCCGGAACATACCTGCTTGCAATGATAATATTATTCTCAATAAATTTAAAACAGCTTCTTAAATCCGTGTCTTATTTTAGCGATAGAAATCGCTCTATGTATTCCGAACCTTTTCGGGCTATTTGTGTGGTGGCAGCGAAATACCAGCACATCGGTACGAAGCAGAAAAAGAATCGTTTTGCCGAATAGGCCAATACGTTTTGTATGGAATCCCATACGTAGTCCACGTGGTAAACGACGAGTCCGTAGAATACGATGCTCAGTACAATCATTCCCAATAAAGCGAGGTTGTCTTTCCTTTTAACCATGAACCAGCTGTTCCCGAGAATAAAAATGGCGAATACCGAGAATGTCCAGCCATAATATATGGGATTGGTAAACAGAGCCCAAAAGCCGTTTACGATCAATCCGGCTTTCTCCCCGTCCCAGAACAGGCGGGTAATAGCCATGCCTTCGGTATATAAGCCACCGATTTTCATGTAAATAAACCAGATAATGGCCGGGAGCAGGGACAATCCGGTAAAGTACAATCCTTTTCGATAACTCTTGCGGCGTATGCAATCGATCAGCAATATCACACAAGTTGCGCCGATGAATACGATACCCTCGTTTCGACACCACATATTGGCGCCCAACAATAACGCGCCTGCATACAATTCGTCGTCGTTACGGCTGCGTAGCCAACTGGCGGTATAAGCGATACCCAGTCCTGCGAAAATGGCTTGCATGACGTTGGTGGTCGATAACGACGAGAATGCGAGCATTTCGGGAGCCATCATCATAAACAGAGTAGACAGTGCGGCGACGGTTTTCCCGGTATTTCGTCTCAAAATTCCGTAAAAAGCAATGACAAAGAACAAATACATCAACGCCGGTATCGACTTCGATGTTTCGGCTCCTAATATATAGACGTATGCATAGCTCATCTGTACGAAAGGAGCGTATGCTATGCTACCTCCGGCGCGGTGTATCGAGGGATTGTAATCGGCATCGAACAAACTCATGCGCATATACGTGTGGTCTTGTGCCGCCACGAAACCTAAGGTGTCGAATGCCGCGAGGCTGTCCCGGTCGCTGGGAGGGAAAAACATGCATTTCGAGAAATTCATGTATTCGCAATAACCGATGAGTATGATGAGCAATACCCATACCAAGTTGGCTTGTTTCCAGTCATCGAGCATAGCCGAGGTGATACGGAAACTTTCGAATCCTCGGTAGCGGGCTACGATAAACATCAATAGGGCGAATGTTACGGCTCCTGCTGATAAAACCGAAAAACTGGTCAGGGGAATATGCATTAAGTCGAGCAAAGCCATCACGACGGTTTGCAGCGTCATACCCAGAGGGAAAGACAATCCTATGCGTTCGGTCCACGAAAAACGCGTCCCGATGATTCCTGTTAATAAAAGACCCGACAGGCAAGTCAATATGATTCCTGATACTACTAACATGATGGTTACGGTTTTAGATGCATGGGCAATACGGCATGAGGAGCTTTTTGTTCAACCTCGTAGTCGAGGTATTCGTATCCGCGACCGTTGACGATAGCTACATGGGTGATTTTCTCGCTCCAAGGAGTTTTACCCAATTCCGATGGGATAATGACTCGGCGCGGATATAAGAACCGGATAGCCCATAGTTTGTTATAAGGTTCGCCCGAGAATATACGTTCTTCTCCTTCGGGGTAAAAAGCCTCTTTTCCCGGTAACAAGATAACGGCGTTTTCGGGTGTGTTCTCTTTCACGTACCGCAGATACACATGAGAAAGTCCCAGCTTCATTTCAAAGCGGTTGTCTGTCGTCGTACGGGAGTAATGACGTATAGTCTCCAAGTTTTTTTGAAGCATGTTGTATGCCCAGTTGTAACCCGGTTGTACGTCGAGGACGAATTTGTTTAGCAGAAACAATACGATGACAACGGCAAAAATGTTCTTTGCGACCCATGAAAAAGAGATTCCCTCTTTTTGAGGCGTTGCAGTACCCTTCTTGGTGGAAGGTGTGTTTTTTTTGCTTGTGGTGCTATTTTTCATGATTCGGGTATTTTCCAGAAACGATATTTCAACAGCGTGCCTATCGCTTTCAAACCGTCGCTTAGACGCAGTTTTTTCCCCTCTTCGATAGAGCGGGGATAATAACGAATGGGTACTTCTTTGATTTTGTAACCCAGTCTCGAAACTTTTGCCGTCACTTCGGGACAAAATTCGAATCCCTCGCAGTCGAGAGGAATCGATTTCAGCAAATCGGCGGTGAACATTTTGTAACAAGTGGGCTCATCGGTGATGTGCTGACGATAAAGAATGTTGGTCATTACCGATAAAAATTTCCCGCCCAGTTGATAACTGAAATAAGTATGTGAATTTTCCTCTGCTAAAAATCGGGAGCCATATACCACATGGTATTCACCCGATAAAAGGAAAGGAAGCATTTTCTTGAAATCGTTCGGATCGAGTTCGAGGTCGGCATCCTGCATGACGATATAATCGCCTGTTACGGCTCGTATGCCCGTGCGGACGGCCATGCCTTTCCCATAATTCCTTTCGTGCTTCAAGTAAACGATAGGAGCGTCGGCATGGTGGGCGATAAAATCTTCGACGATTTGTTCTGTCGAATCGGTCGAACAGTCGTTCACCACGATCAACTCCCGTTCGATGCCGGTCCCCAGATCGGCATCGAGTACCCGTTGCAGCAGTTCTGCAATAGTCTTTTCCTCGTTATATGCGGGAATGATAATCGATAAAGTGTGCACGGCTTCGCCCATAAATTCGCTATCGGTAAAAATAAGATAAACGAAAATGACGGCTTGGACGTCTTTTGATGTGACGATAAGCCCATTTTCGCAATCCGTGCAAAAATATTATAATAATTTTGCCTGTGCAAGATTTTATTTCGAAAGAATCGGAAACAAGTGTTTTCATAGAGGCGAAGGCCGTGTCATTGATTTATTGCCTTATAAAGAAGAACGATATATTTCATCTTTCTGAAATGAGAAAACAAGAATTACATTACCCTCCTCCCCTGTGTTTTGCTATGCAAAATATAGGGGAGGTGTCACGCAGTGACGGAGGGGTTAGAAAATACCGACAGTGGAGGTGACAGATTCTGGCCTCCTCTCCTTCTGCTCATCGCAGATGAGATAGGGAGTGTGCCCGCAGGGCGAGGGGGTTAAATTCTTTCAGGCAAAGTACCAGATATTGAACGTTGAACTGGCCGATAATTTTAGTAAGGTTAGATTCTACAATTAGAAAAAACTATGTAATCTTTTTAACCCCTCTCCTCGAAACTGTCGTTTCTTCGGTGTCTCCCCTATATTACTAACGTAACTCCCCGTAATACTACGGGGCACGGCAGGGGAGAAGGTTGTACTACTTTATTTCGTTGTATAAAAAACTCGTCTGATTGTAAAAATAAGAAATGTGTCCCCTTCCTCCTCCCCTGTGTTTTGCTATGCAAAATATAGGGGAGGTGTCACGCAGTGACGGAGGGGTTAGAAAATACCGACAGTGGAGGTGACAGAAGTCAGGACTCCTCTCCCTCTGCTCATCGCAGATGTGATAGGAGAGGTGACTTGTAGAGCCGGTGAGGTTAAAGAAACAGGGAAGAGGTGTAAAATTTATCCTTGTGTCGAAATGGGAATTACCATTTTAATCTTTTCTCCTTGTTGTATTGTGGCATTGCCGGATATTTCAGACTCCTTCCTTAGAAAAGTGAGGGATTGGAATGACATCATTGGTGTGGTATTTAAAACCTCCTCCCTGCCGTGTCCCGTAGCCTTACGGGGTGTTTTGCCATGTAAAATATAGGGGAGGTGTCACGCAGTGACGGAGGGGTTGGAAAATACCGACAGTGGAGGTGGCAGAAGTCAGGACTCCTCTCCCTCTGCTCATCACAGATGAGATTGGGGGAGTGCCCGTAGGGCGAGGGGGTTAAAGAAATACCCGCAGTAGAAACAGAGACAGGCATTAACCTCTTCCCCTTTCGAGGTGTCTCCGAAAGAAAAGTACAATAGCTATTCCCCGGAAAAATGCTCTTTGTCGGGTCGGTTGGAAACTTTTTGAGCTCCTGTTTCTGCTATCTTTGTATTTGTGTTATCTTTGCAGCCGTAAACTGCTCGGTCCTTTCCGGGCTCAATATGTGAAGCATGAAAGATTTTTTTTCCATACTCCGGCGATTTGTGCCCCCCTATAAATATTACCTTGCCCTCAACATCTTTTTCAATATTTTGGCGTCGGTCTTGACGCTTTTCTCGTTTGCCCTTATCATTCCTATATTGGAAATATTGTTTAAGCTCAAACAGGCCTCTTATACTTTTATGGAATGGGGGTCGGGTTCCATTAAAGATGTGGCGATAAATAATTTCTATTATTACATTACAACCATAATCGATGAAAAAGGAGCCGGTTTCGCCCTGCTGATATTGGGCGTTTTTTTAATGGTGATGACCTTTTTCAAGACAGCCGCTACCTATTTGAGCTCCTATTTCATGATACCGCTTCGGTCGGGAATCGTGCGCGACATTCGCAATTATGTGTATGAAAAAGTAGTGAGTCTGCCTATCGGCTTTTTCACCAGTGAGAAGAAAGGCGATGTCATGGCCCGTATGTCGGGAGATGTAGGAGAGATAGAAAATTCGATAATGGCATCGCTCGATATGATGTTCAAGAATCCCATTATGATTATTGTCTGTCTGGCGACCATGTTTGCCATTAGTTGGCAGCTTACTCTTTTTGTCTTGATTCTGCTTCCTACGGCAGGATACATTATGGGACAAGTGGGTAAGAAACTGAAACGTCGTTCTCTCGAAGGGCAGAATCAATGGGGGTTGTTGATGTCTATCATAGAGGAGACTTTGGGCGGGTTGCGCATTGTCAAGGCCTTCAATGCCGAGGATAAAATGATAAAATGGTTTCACGACGATAACAATCGTTTTTATCGCATATCCAATCGAATCAACCGCCGGCAGTCGTTGGCGCATCCCATGAGCGAATTTTTAGGCACGTGTACCATTTGTATCGTCCTTTGGTATGGTGGTTCGCTCATCTTGTCGGGAACGAGCAGTATCGATGCCGCTTCGTTCATTTACTATCTGGTTATTTTTTACAGCATTATCAATCCGGCGAAAGATTTGTCCAAAGCCGCTTACTCCATACAGAAAGGGTTAGCATCTATGGTGAGGGTCGATCTTATTCTGTCGGCGGTGAATCCCATACAAGACCCGAAGAATCCGGTAGAATTGAAGGAAATGAAAGAGGGGATAGAATATCGGGGAGTCTCTTTCCGGTATAGTACCGAAAATGTCGTGAAGCACGTCGACCTTTCCATTAAAAAGGGACAGACGGTCGCTCTCGTAGGGCAGTCTGGTTCCGGAAAATCTACGATGGCCGACCTTTTACCACGCTTTTACGACGTGAATGAAGGGGGAATTTACATCGACGGAATCAATATCAAAGATTTCAGAGTGCACGATTTGCGGGGATTGATGGGAAATGTCAATCAAGAAGCCATTCTCTTTAACGATTCTTTCTACAACAATATAACCTTCGGGGTGGAAAACGCGACGATGGAGCAAGTCATCGAAGCGGCAAAAATCGCCAATGCGCACGATTTCATCATGGCGACCGAACAAGGATACGATACTTGCATTGGCGACCGGGGAAGCCGTCTTTCGGGAGGGCAGCGACAACGTGTGAGCATAGCCCGTGCTATTCTGAAAAATCCTCCTATCCTTATTCTCGACGAAGCGACCTCGGCTCTCGATACCGAGTCAGAACGGCTGGTACAGGAGGCTTTGGAGAACCTTATGCGTAATCGCACTACGCTGGTAATAGCTCACCGTCTTTCCACGATAAAAGATGCCGATTTAATTTGCGTCATGCACGAAGGCGAAATTGTGGAACGGGGTCGTCATGACGAATTGATAAAACTCGACCGCTATTATAAACGCTTGGTCGATATGCAGAAATTCTGAAACGTTTCGGAAAAGATACGCCGAAGAGCCTCCTCTCGGTAACCTCTTCGGCATCACTCATTTCGAGATTAATCGATTACCTTTTTGTATGTCCCTTCCGGTAAAGCCGTTTTATCCATAATATTCTGTTGTGGAGTGTCTTGTCGTTTTGTAATACAGGGCAAGTAGAAATTGTGCGTGGGTGGATATGGAACTCGTATGGCTTGTCGTTGATAAAATAAATTCCACAGAAAACTTTTTTGATTTTTATTCAAAGTATTTATTAAGATTGGCTTTTGAAAAATAAAAGCAATATTTATATATTATTATAATGATAAAACTTTCGTTTTCTTTCTTGTATATTAATATTATTTTATATAACTTGCCTTCGCTTATAAAAATAAGATCGGTCTGGCTTTATTCCATAATTTGATATAGGCCGATAAAGTTGTTAGAAATTCGAATATAAAATATTGATATTCAAATTGATATTATCTAAAATGCTGGTTAAGAATCAAATAGTTTGTTGAGCTATATTTTTACAAATATTATACATAAACTAAATTTAAATTATGATGAAAAATTTCTACAAAAAGCTATCGTTTGTAATGGTTATGGGCATCTCTCTTTCAAGTTATGCCGCATGGAACGGTGATGCAACTGCTTGGACACAGGGCGATGGTTCGGAACAAAATCCGTTCTTGATAGAGAACGAGGCGCAACTGTCGCATTTGCAGCAAACGGTGACAGCCGGTGAAACCTATCAAGGAAAATTTTTCCGCTTGACAGCCGATTTAGACATGGGTGGCAAGCAAATGCCTTCGATTGGTAACTATAATGACTATACGACACAAGAGAATCCCGAGTTGGTCAGAGAGTCAAAAGTATTCCGTGGAACTTTCGATGGCGATTTCCATACCATCGATAATCTCACAATCGTAAATAATAATGCCGATGTCAATCTCGGTGGGGTGGGACTTTTTGCAGTCTCTTATCCCGAAACCCACATCTGTAATCTCACTCTCGGGCAGGGTGTTACCGTTGAAGGTAGTGAATTCGACAATGTAGGCGGTTTTATCGGTTATAGTTCGGGTGGCAAGGTGGAAAATTGCCGCTTCATGGGTTTGGTGAACGGGGGCAGTATGAACGCTGGGGGTATCGTGGGTGTTGCCGAGACGACTGTGACAATCTCTGGTTGTGTAAATACCGGTAGGTTGGTAGGGCATTCGTTTGCTGGTGGTATTGCTGGGACTGTCAGTATATCGAAAGTTCAAAACTGTTATTCTTCGGCTACAATTTCGTGCCCATCGGCCTATTGGGTGGCTGGTATTGTTGGTTGGGCCGAGCAATCCACAGTCTACAACTGTTATGCTATCGGTTCCATCGAGGCGGAAGTCGGTTCGTCTTTCTTGCCCGGTAAAAGCCCCATTTGTGCAGAATTGGAAAAATCTTCGGCTTCCGATTGTTACTATGTCGAAGCGCTCACCGGCTGTAAGCCTTTGAGCGAGCAGACCGGTGTGACCGCTGTTACGGAGGAAGAAATGAAAGCTGCCGATATGATTGCTAAACTTAATGCCAATCTGTCTGCTAATGCGTGGGGGGTAGGGGCCGACGGCTTCCCGGCTCTTCTGTGGGAAATCGACGGAACGGGCAGTATCGAGTCTGTCGGTGCGACAGCTGGAATTGAGATTGTTAAAGAGGGCGACCGCTTGGTGATTGTATCGGCAACAGGTGAAAAAGCCCGCCTCAGTGTTTACGATATTACCGGTAAAGCGATTGTGACGACTGTTGTCACCGATGGCGATTGCATTACGGTGTCCAGTAAGGGAGTGTGTATAGCCACGCTTGTTACAGACGGTGGTAATTGCACGACCCGTAAATTTTTGTTCTAAAAAGTAACGAGAAAGTGAAGGGGAATCGCATGCTATCGGTTCCCCTTGCGCTCTCTGCATTATAATATTATCGACTTATGATAATGCGAAAAAAAATTACATGTATGGTTGCGGCTGCGTTGGCCTTTATGGCTTCGGCGCAGCCGTTTCAATCGATATATTACCCTTCGAAGCTCACCGCTTCCACGATTACCCGTGTTCATCGGACAGCATCGGCTTTGCGAGCTTCCGATGAGAATATACATGCCATAGTGAGACTTTGCGACGAGGCCGACCTCGACAGGCTTGCTGCGGACTATGGAGTGGCTTTCAATGTGGTGACGGGTAACTTGGCTACGGCAGTAATCCCGATGAGCGCATTGGTGGATTTCGCCGAAGATCCCGATGTCGAGAATGTTGATGCCGGAAACAGTGTGAAAGCCATGACCGATCTTGCGAGGGAATATTCTCATGTGGATGCTCTTCATGTAGGTCTTCCCGATTTCCCTCGCAGTTTCACGGGAAAGGGCGTGCTGATAGGAGTGATTGATACGGGTTTTGATTTCATGCACCCTGCATTTCGCGATGCCGAGGGCAATAGTCGCATTATTCATGTATGGGATCAGAGCGGTAGGAACGGAAACGCTTCTTCTATGGGATACGGTGTGGTATTCGATACCCCGGAACTGATTCGCTCTGCGGCTCATGATGTTTCGAGAGACACTCATGGTACTCATGTGGCTGCGATTGCAGCCTCCTCGGCCGATGTGTATAAAGGTATGGCGCCGGAGTCCGACATTGTGGTAGTGGCGACCGACAAGAGCGAATCCGGAATTATAGATGCCCTTGCCTATCTGCTCGATTATGCCGAGAAAGAGAAGAAACCGATGGCTATAAATCTCAGCATGGGTACGGTCATAGGCTTCAAAGATGGGACTGATCCTATCGCGTCGATGATTGACGAGCTGCTCGACAAAAGCGGCAAAAAATGCCTTATGGCGATTGCGGCCGGTAACGAGGGGCATCGCAACTCCACGATTGTGACCGAGGCCACGGGGCAGGGTGAGGTGATTAACACATCGTTTACTCCGCCATCGCACATGCGCGAAAATATCTTTATCGGGTGTTCGACCACATCTGCATTTCAAGTGACCCTCTCGTTGGTAGGTAGCGATGGAGTCGCTTTTGAAACTTCGATTAGCTCCGATGTTTCCGAATCGGTAAGTCACGAGAATATAACCGGCGAAAAAGACTATTCGCTCGTCACGCTTTCCCCTATGAAAGATGCCGATGGTTTGCAGCGCGGTGTGAGCATCAACCTCTATGCCCCGTTGAAAGACGGGCAGAAATGGAAACTCTCAGTGACGGGCGCTGCCGGAAAATACATTGCATGTTGCGATTACGGAGAACTTGATAACGGCTCCAACGCGAGCACGATGGCGGCGACCGCTTGTGGGCAAATTCCCATATCGGTGGGTGCTTATGTGTCGCGAGACAAGTTTACCAATTTACAAGGTACGGAACGAAGTTCCGATTGGACTGTGGGCGAGAGGTATCCCCTTTCCGGTATGGGTCCCGCATTTGATGGACGCGATAAGCCCGATGTGCTTGCACCGGGTGCACACATAATTTCGGCGATTAATAATTATGCGGCATCTTATAATGTAAATCGCGAAGACTTGGCTTATACCGAGGTCGATGCCTTGATTCCCGGGCGTACCAATTATTGGGGGGCAATGTGCGGGACATCGATGGCGACGCCGGTAGTCACCGGCATTATGGCATTGTGGTTGCAAGCCAATCCTCGGCTCGACTTCGATCACGTGCGAAAGCTCATCGGCTCCCCCGGATCTCACATCGATGCCAAAACCGGTATGGAGTCGCTGTTGGCAGGGGTAGAGCTACCGAAAAGCAAAAACACCGTGCCCTATATTTACAATCCCTTCACACGCAGTATCGCTATTATCGGTGAAGGAGTCGTTTGTGTAGAGGTGTTTGCTGTCGACGGTACTGTTTTAAAGAGGAAAAATCGGCCCGTGGAGCCTGTTCATATCCCCGAAGGAGCTATGCGCATTGTGCGTATAACCACTTCGACAGGCTCGCATATCTTGAAAATATGATGCTGCACGGTGTGCTCTCTGTCGAGAAGCCCGCTTGCGAGGATATATCGCATGGTTATGGGAGAAAATATTTATTGGAGAGGCAAGAAAAGGATATTCTTGCAATGGGGTGAAATTCAATTTTGAAAAGATAACCTTTCGGTTGGGATTTGGGGGGCAGTCTCAAAGTCAATAGAAAGAGCCGTATTAAACTCCGTTTTCTTCCTTTTCGACCATACCGATCGCCCGTTTAGTCATGTCATTTGATTACACGTGCGTTAATGTAAATATATATCATAGAACCGATTCTTGTGAATCTCGAAGATTTTTTATACGTTTGTCACATGAAAGGTTTCATGAGAAAAATAGTAGCCTTCTTGTTTGCCGTTATATTCGGGCTTACTTCTGCCATCTTTTTGTCGGCAGGAGCCGACAATGAGCTTGTGAAACCGCAAGACCCTTCTTATCCTTATAGCCTTATTGACATTCGGGCACAATCCCTGCCTATGCAGAGTTTTACGGCGATTATTCCGGTAGAAAGAGGGCTATGTGTGAATGTTTCACGCTTTCCGTCTTCTCCGATAACAGGGAAAGTAGGAGGAAATATCGCATTTTTATATGAGCAGCAATTATATTGTCAGTTAGTAGACCTTTGGGAGAAGGTCGTCGAGGATTGTTATGATAAATATAAGGCACAGTTGTGCTATGACGGACATTATCTATATTCCCTTTGTAAAATGTTGATTTAGAGGAATAACGGCGGGTAGCTGTTGTTCACGGGGAGTCGAGTGCCTCACCCGGTTTTCTTGTCGCATGTATGAGTGTGGCGAGAAAGAGCCTGCATATACATATAATAGGAATAGTCTGGTATCCCGATGATACGATTCTCTGGCTGTATGGAGTTGTTATATTTATATTCTTGTCTTGCTGTAATGCGATAGAAAAGAGATAGCTCGCAGATTCAGAGGCTTGAAATCCGGCAGAGATATCGTCTTTTCGGTTTGATTCCATATACTATCTGTACTATCTGAGGTTCGGCACTTAGGAACTATTTTGCGATTTGTCGATTTAAGCAATCAAAATAGTTTCATGGAATTTTAACTACCAATTTTTATTACGATTCAATTAGTTTTATCATCAAATGGAAAATATAGAAAAGGAAACTGCTTCTTCTAAATTTATGGAAAATCCTTATATTGAAATGAAAAAGAAAATTTCTGTAAATGGTATTGTTGCACTGGTAATTGCTATACTCGCTTTTGTAGGTTCATCTGCTGTTTCCGATACACAGTCCTCCCTCAAACTTTTTTTGATTATGTTGGGAGCGGGACTCCTTATATATGGATTGATAAGAGTTGCAGTGGGGAATAGGATAGCTGTTTGTCGGGCTACTGGAAAAGTGTTGAAAAAATATGAACTACTTTTCGAAAGCGCCGAAGTTTCACGGTTAAAACAAATGGTAGAGTCGGGTAATTTTCAATCTATCGATACGTTACAGCGGGCGGTAGGCCACAAGGCTGGGGCAAAATTGACTTTATTCATCGATGCGGATCATAATTTTGCGACAGCACAAGTTTCTGAATTTATACCGTTTGACTACGAGCCGGTTATGTCTCCGATGAGTTATGAGGGCGAGGTCGTAAAGACAATCGCAACGTTAGTGACTTCTGGAACATAACGGATTTTTTACTACTTATACTACTACTTTTTTATTAGAAATGATCGTAAGATAGACTCTTTGTTTCAAGTTATTTAGAATAATAACCAAGAGACATGCTACTGAATTAATGTATTTTTTAGGCTCCCTCTGTTCGGCTTTCATAATTTTCGAATAGAGGGAGTTTTTTATGATTCGGTTGAGTAAGTCCGGTTTTGGGTCAGTAGAAAATCCGTGGGGTAGACCTGAATTTTAGCGATGAAACCTTTGTCGATAACTATATTCCAGTCTTTTCGGAGAGTTTGATTTACAGTTCTGTTACTGTTATCGGGTGCTCCCCCTATTTTATCTATGATGAGCAGGGGAGGAGGGTAATACCTTTCTGTGTATCGTGTTTGTTCTTCTTCCCTATATTACACGGAAAGACCCCGTAATGCTGCGGGGCACGGCATGGGAAAGATTTTAATGACTTTCTGTCACATTGTTTTAGCGAATGAGATGGATTGTATTTAACCTTCTCCCCTGTGTTTTGCGATGCAAAATATAGGGGAGATACAGAGGAGCGAAAGCGCCGAAGAGAGGGGTTAAAAAAAAGACAGCGTATAGGATTTTTTATTGTAAAATCTAACCCCTTAGCCCTGTGGGTGCTCTGGCTATTTGCTCCGAAAAATTATTCTGGGAAAGAAATTTGCGATAGAATGTCGTTAATTATTGTCGAATTGGTTTCCTTTACGTATCTTTGCGCAAGAAGCAAAATAGACAGCATTCGGTATGGCCGGATAAATTGGTTACTGTCCATCTTTGCGTTATCTTTGCATAGTGTAACAATATAAAAAATAATTCTCATGAATCAAGTATCCGATCGTTTGGCAGCTCTTGCTCCTTCGCAAACGCTTGCGATGTCACAAAAAAGTAGTGAACTGAAAGCACAAGGAGTAGATGTGATTAATCTGAGTGTGGGAGAACCCGATTTTAATACACCCCAGCATATTAAAGATGCCGCGAAAAAAGCGATAGACGATAATTTTTCGCACTATTCGCCGGTTCCGGGATATATGGATTTGCGGCAAGCCATTTGTGCGAAGCTCAAAAACGAAAACGGACTCGATTTTACTCCTGAACAGATTGTCGTTTCGAATGGAGCCAAACAATCCATTTGTAACACGATTCTTGCCCTTGTCAATCCGGGAGACGAAGTAATCCTCCCCGCCCCGTATTGGGTAAGTTATGTAGAGATGGTTAAACTCGCCGAAGGAAAGAATGTGATTATCGAGACGGGCATCGAACAAGATTTCAAGATGACGCCTGCCCAACTCGAAGCCGCTATCACGCCCAAGACCAAGCTGCTCATTCTCTGTTCGCCCTCCAACCCTACCGGCAGCGTCTATTCCCGTGAAGAGTTGGAAGCGTTGGCCTCCGTTTTGGAACGCCACCCGCAGGTATTCGTCATTTCCGATGAAATATACGAACACATCAATTATGTGGGAGCCCATCAAAGTCTGGCGCAATTCCCCTCTATTCGGGAGCGGATAGTCATTATCAACGGGGTTTCCAAAGGCTATGCGATGACCGGTTGGCGTATCGGGTTCATCGCTGCTCCGTTGTGGATTGCCAAAGCCTGCAACAAATTGCAAGGACAATACACATCGGGAGCATCATCTATCGCACAGAAAGCCGCGGCTGCCGCTTTTGCCGGAGAGCAAGGTTGCGTAGAAACCATGAGACAAGCATTTCAACACCGTCGCGATTTGGTCGTACGTTTGGCAAAAGAAATACCCGGCTTAAAAGTAAACGATCCGCAGGGAGCATTCTATCTCTTCCCCGAGGTCAGCCACTATTTAGGGAAGTCCGACGGCGAACGCAAGATAAACACCTCTTCCGATTTGGCGATGTATATCCTCGAAGTAGGTCATGTCGCAACGGTGGCGGGCGATGCTTTCGGGGCTCCCGATTATCTTCGTCTGTCTTATGCCACTTCCGAGGAGAATATCACCGAAGCCATGCGCCGTATGAAAGAAGTCCTCGCCCGTTTGAAGTAAGACCCGCCGAATCCGGTTCAGTAGAAAAATAAAAGGGTTAGCGATGAATTTCTTGTCGATAACCACATTCCAGTCTTTCCGGAGAGTTTGTTTACAGTTCTGTTACTGTTGTCGGGGGCTCCCTTCGCCCTTCGGGCACTCCCCCTATACCGCTGTGTGACACCCCGCAATGCTGCGGGACACGGCAGGGGAGAAGAACAAACACAATACACAGGAAAGTATTAACCTCCTCCTCTGTGTTTTGCGTAGCAAAATATAGGGGAGGTGTCCGCAGGACGGAGGGGTTAGAAAATACCGACCGTGGAGATGACAGATTCAGGTCTCCTCTCCCTCTGCTCGTCGTAAATGAGATAGGGGGAAGTGCCCGTAGGGCGAGGGAGTTGAAAAAAATACTGGCAGAAAAGGAAACAGAAGCGGATATCAACCTCTCTCCGGCTGTGTCTCGTAGCGTTACGGGGAGTTACGTTAGTAATATAGGGGAGACACCGAAGATACGGTAGTTTCTTCGGAGAGGGGTTGGAGGTGTATAAAAAGAAAATTTCCTCTGATGTCCTCCTGAGCTCTGAATCCCTTTTTAGGGGGATACAGATTCCTATTCGATAAAAACAGAGAACACCGCTCCTCACGGGGCGGTGTTTCTTTACTAACTAAAAACAAACTCCAATGTTTTGGATTTTTCTTTCCCCGCGAATTAGATCTGGCTTTTGGGGGGGGTTATAATTATTTCATTTGGCTTTGCGCTTGCAATAGCGGAGACATTGTCCGCAAATATCGTAACCCAGCATGGCTCCCAATATGAAATCCTCCTCTGGTGTCAGTTCGTTCAAAGGTCGGGAAGTCATGGATTGAATCACTTCGATACACTCCCTGCGGCCGAAAAACAGATTGATTTTATTACAGCCGATCGGTTGAATGCAATAATCTATGTTTTGGCTGTTCAATCGACTGACGGCAAACTCTTCATATTTTTTGTTCGTCGTATAAAGAACCATGTTGCGAACACCCTTCTTGTATTCATACACGTGGTTCAGAAACACTTTCAATTCGGCCGGATAGGCATTGCACGTAATCATGGGATGCCGGTTGTAAAAGGTTAATTTTTCAAACTTTTTACCCAGTTATCGATGCGACCTTCGGTCTTGTCCGATTCATTCATTTCGTCGAGGGGAAGCCCCGCGAATTCACCGTCTACAACTGCCGTAGAAGAGGAAAAGTTGTAATCGCCCGTCGGTACGTGATTACCGATAAACTTACAGCCCGTCCCTTTCAGCTCCTCATACAGTACGCCTATTCCGTCACAGAACGTATCGCAGTACGACTCCGAGTCCCCGCACCCGAAGAGTGCGACCTCTTTCGAACTCAGGTCAGCCTTTTTCAACACCTTCACAGCGTCGTACCAATCGTCTTGTAACTCTCCGCAACCCCAAGTCGATGTACCCAATACCAATACGTCGTATTCCTTTACCATTTCTCCGGTCAGTTTGGAAGCATCGTGTACGTCGTTCGAGGCGACACCCAACTTTTGTGCGATTGTATGGGCTACACTCTCGGTAGTACCTGTGGAAGAACCATAAAATATTCCAATTTTTTTCATCGTTTTATTCTTTAATTTTTCACGATGTAAAGTAACGACTTTCGGCGAGGTTCCGAAATACCTAATTATAGGGATTTTATGGCCGTCCGATACTCAATTTGTGTGGAATAATAAGGAAAAAGAGACTAATTTTGATAAAAATACCGGCTCGATAGGAAATCAGATAGGATTGTCATACCCCCAACCCCTCTCCTCGAAACCACTGTTTCTTCGGTCTCTCCCTTATATTGCTAACGCAACTCCCCGTAATACTACGGGACACGGCAGGGGAGAAGAACAAACACAATACACAGGAAAATATTAACCTCCTCCTCTGTGTTTTGCATAGCAAAATATAGGGGAGGAGTCCGCAGGACGGAGGGGTTAATCTTTACAGCCAAAAATTTTATGAAATCCTTTCAACCCCTCTCCTAAGAAACTACTGTTTCTTAGGTGTCTCTCTTATATTTCTAATGCAACTCCCCGTAATACCACGGGACACGGTAGGGGAGAAGGTTGGAATGTTTTGTCTTTGTTGCATAGGAAACTCGTCGGATTGTAACAAGCGACGCTTTTAATCCTCTCCCCCTGCTCATCGTAGATGAGATAGGGGGAGTGCCCGCAGGGCGAGGGGGTTAAATCTACAATCTCCCCACTATTTTTCGATAGTAGGATAAACCAAGTTCTTTTCCTCGATAACGTCGAGAACCTCGCGCAGATATTTGTCTGCCTCCCATCGAGCCATAGGCAGGTCATGCAGCAGATAATTTCCGCAGTCGCGTGGAGCGGCTCCCGGCACTTCTCCGTCGAAGTCGCGGATAAATCGGAATGTCTCCCGCATTAGTTCTACAATGTCTTTCGATTCGAGGTCACCCTGCATTAGGAAATAATTTCCTGTACAGCACCCCATCGGGCCCCAGAATACGATTTTGTCGCCCCATACCGGGTGGTTACGCAAAAATGTGGCGGCTAAGTGTTCGATCGTGTGCAACGCACCGTAACCGATGGCCGGTTCCCGGTTGGGTTCTTTCATTCGAATATCGAAAGTCGTTACGACGTGGTCGCCCAAATAATCTTTACGGGAAACGTAAATGCCACGTAATAAATGGATATGGTCGATGGTAAAGCTCGGTATCTTTTTCATATCGATTGTTTTTCGTTTTACAACACATTGATGAGTTGGGTTAAAATCTCGAAAGAACGATGAGGCGCATTTTCCCAGAAATTGTTATACTGGTCTATATGGCCGTCGACACCCGGTGTATCGCTGATGATACGGAAGCTCAGGAAAGGAACGTGACGTAAGTAACATACTTGTGCGATAGACCCCGATTCCATATCTACGGCCATGCCCTCGGGGAAAAGCCCTTTGATTTGCGAAAGTTCCACCGGATCGGTGATAAAACGGTCGCCGCTGCAAACCAATCCTTTATAGAGAGACAAGTCGGTCGATACTTTCAAAGCCTTTTCCACCAATGCCGGGTCGCTGTGGAACCGGGCGGGAAGTCCGTCTATCTGCCCCCATGCACAGTCTTCTCCGCACCAAACGTCGTGATAAACGATTTCGCTGCCCACCACTATATCCATGACATGCATCGATCGGTCTATACCTCCGGCGACACCGGTGTTCAGTATGCAGTCGGGAGCATATCGGTCTATCAGTTCGTAAGTCCGTATGGCCGACGATACTTTCCCTATTCCGCTTTGTGTCAGAATCAGTTCATGTTTCCCATTCGTGCCGATAATGAACAGAGACGAACCGTGCTGCTCTTCCCGAGGATTTTCGAGTAAACAGCGAACGCACTCCAATTCGCTTTGCATGGCTACAATAATACCTATTTTCATATTCGTTTTTCTTAAATTAGGGAGTAGGAATAGGGCAAATCCGTTTCCTGCTTCAAAGGTAGAGCATATCTCATGTATGACAAAATTTGCAGGAAGAAATTTCGATAATGCGATAATCTTGTTTTTTCCGTATCTTTACCCGAAGAATAATCGCATGAAAGATTTTGTCGCCATAGATTTCGAAACCGCCAATTACGAGCCTACGAGTATTTGTTCCGTGGGGCTTGTGGTCGTGCATGGCGGGGAAATAACGCAACGCATGCATCGGTTGGTTTGTCCCGAACCCGATTACTATATCCGACGTTTTTCCGAACAAGTACACGGTATCTATCCGGCCGATACCTGCGGGGCTCCCACGTTCGACGCAGTATGGAGCGAGATCGTTCCGTGGGTCGAGGGGTTACCTTTCGTCGCCCATAACAAGGCTTTCGACGAACGGGTGCTTCGGGCTGCCTGTCGCATGTATGGCATCGATTATACCTATGGGACATTTCTCTGTACCCTCCGACAGGCGCGTCGGGTTATTCCCCGTACGTCCATTGCCAATTACCGGCTACCCACGGTTTGTGCCTATTTGGGTATTCCCTTCGACCGCCATCACTATGCACTTGCCGATGCCGAAGGCTGTGCGCGCATTGCCCTCCGTTTGTGGGGAGACGAAGAATAAGAAACGTTCGCTATGTCGTTTTTGATACGTTCGCTTATTTTTTACCTATATATCTCCGAATGGTGGAAAATACTTTTCTTCTCTTTCTCGTATCTATGTAGCATTGCCGGATATTCATACACTTCTCTTACAACAGAGATGGATTGGTGTGACACTATTGGAATGGTATTTTGAACCTCCTCCCTGCCGAGTCCCGTAGTATTACGGGGTGTCGCCCAGCAATAGGGGGAGAAGAACAAACACGATACACAGGAAAGTATTACTCTCCTCCCCTGTGTTTTGCATAGCAAAATATAGGGGAGGTGTCCTCTGGACGGAGGGGTTAAAAAATATCCTTAGCAGAGGAAACATATCAAAACATCACTCTCCACTAAGACAGAACGTAGAGAGTGATGTCACGTAGAGCCGGGTGAGTTGAATATCGATAACTTTCGGCGAGTTGTTATTTTACGAGCAGTACCTCTTTGATAGCCTTCTGTAAGGTGGCTTTATCCATGAATCCGGCGGCGATTTGCGGTTGATTCTTCATTGGACAAAATAGTAATGTAGGGATACTCTGTACACCGAAGGCAGCGGCAAGCTCAGGTTCTTTATCCACATCTATTTTATAGACATCGATTTTCCCGGCATATTCTCCGGCAATCTCCTCCAATATCGGAGCCAACTTTCGGCAAGGCCCGCACCATGTAGCGTAAAAATCGATAATGCAAGGCTTCGAGCCCAAGTACTCCCACTTGTCGGGCGTTTTCTCATAGTTCGCCACTTTCGAGAGGAATTCCGCTTTGGTCAAGTGGCGGGGCTTGATTTTCTGTTCTTGCTTGTTTTTTCCTGCATGACTCTCGGTGGAGCTTTGGGCTTGGCACGAAAAGATGAACACCATGCAGGTGAAGGCTATTCCTATTACATGTTTTATTCTCATATCTTTATGGTTTTATAAATTGGAAATAAATGAAAATCGTGGCTGCATCATACTGACAAGAGAGCGAATATCGCCGATTTTTTCCCTCTTGCCACACCTTGCGACATCACAGGCTGTATACTTCATCATAGGAAAGGGCCGGCCTGTGAGCGAGGAAGCAGAAATAGATACGGTCTATTCCACGATAGGCTGCAAAGATACTCGCTTTACAGCATGAATCTGTTTCTCGGGGTGCTATTTTTCAGATTATTAGAAATTCTTATCATACAAAAATTCCGTGAAAGGCGGAAGTCCTTCACGGAATCTTCGTATGGCAATCGAACGGTCTTACAGTAAAATGAACGCCAGAGGAATGAGTATGCCTGCGGCAAATTCTATACCGCCCCGTCCCCAGAAGCCTTTACGCCCTTTAAGCATGACAAGCCCCGTGAGGGTGATGACGATGAGCGACACGGCAAAAATGTCCGAGAAGATCGTCCAGTTCCGGTTCGGGTTGTAGTGCAATCGGTTGAGACTGCTCAATATAGGGCGTTTTTTCACCGATTCGTAATAAGCCTCCCCCGTCTCGGTGTTCACCGTCAGCGACGAGCCGCCTTTGATAAACACCTTCATGGTGTTCTCTTTCGGGAAATAATGTTGGGTATAGTTGTTATGCTCACCCAAGTCATCGAGCAAATCGAGTACGTACGCTTTGGAAAAGTCTGCTTTCGCTTTCGGAAAATTCCCTGCGATTCGGTATTCTTTCTGTGTGATACTGTAATCGGAGTTAAAGTCGCGTTTGTGGTTCAGCATGATGCCAGAGAAAGCATAAATGAGAATGACCCCTGCAAAAAAGAACGAGAGATCCCTATGCAGAATGTGACACCATTTTCTGAATTTCCCCGATATACGTTTTTCTTTCGACATGTTCGGTTTCTATGAGTTAATTTTTAATTTCGTAACTGGTCGTGTTGATGTGATACGACATCACGAAATAGTCTTTACCGGCTTCTTTGGCTTTGGCAAGGCGTTCGCGGAAGTTCTGTATGCGACCTTCGAATGTATTGATGTCGGCTTGTCCGGCAGCTTTCTTTTCACTTTCGCATCCGGCTTCTCCGTCACCGTGTTTCTCTCCGCTTTGATTTTTGTACTGTTCTTCCATTCTCTGTATGGTAGCTTCATCGATACGGTCTTCTTCGAGAGTTCCCGTCACCGATACGAGGCTGTTCACAACCTCAGCGGGGAAGCTGCCCAGTTCGCAAGCCTCTGCACGCAACATTTTGGTGTCGTCGGTTCCCATCATGAAGAGTTTCTTGCCGCCGTGTTTGCAGATATGGGTGCACACACCCTCTACGGTAACGGTTTTTCCTACGAGGCTGTCCCCTTCGGCTAAAATGTCGTCTACGCTCAGAGCCACTGTTGCGGCGCTTTCTTGATTCTGATTCTCCTTAGCTTTGTTGTTGCAGCTCACCATAGCAAGCAAGGCGACGGCTGCAAGGATAAAAATGGATTTTTTCATATTGTTGTAGTTTAAATGTTTGTAAATCTTTTCTTTATTTTTGTTATGACAAAGATAGCAAATATTTTATAAACGAATCGTCGGGTTATGCCCGTTTGCAAACCAGTAACGGAATAAACAGATATATGCCCAATATCATTGTCGCTACGGTCGTTATGAATTTTTGACGGCGGCTACATGTGCTACCTTTACATGCTGTAAAATAAAGCAAAGCGGCCAAAACGAAGTTCAAAATCAGTACCCAGCACGATCCCATGCTCACACGCGGTTTTACCCATTGGTCGTCGTAAGATGTGAACGACAGTTCGAACGGGAAAATATATTTCGACCATTTGTCGAGAGCAGTCTCCGGGTAGTCATAGCGCAGGCTGTCGGCGAAAGCATAACTGTCAGCGTCGACGGCGTATGTGGTCACGCCCTTTTCGTCGCTTATTTTTAGGGTCCAGTAGAAGATATCGCCCATGATGGTCAGGGTGTTGGTCTTGGGGTCGTATTTGTCTATCGGCAATTTGTGCAACGTGTAATCCCGGTTCAATACATATAGGTTGTTATCTTTGTCCGTTAACAATCCCAGAGTTTTGCGGTTGCTGAATTCGGTGATGGCTACATGCTCGATACCCAATTCGGGAGCCACACCTGTTTCACGCACGTAGGGTAGTCCTTTGGTTTGTTTCACATGGAATACCCGGTGGTTGTTGTCTACCATCAGATAACCCTCGTCATACTCTTTCCGGTTCGTAGGATTTCCCGACAAGGTTCGCACGGGAAATTCAAACCCTTTTTGTTTCATGACTTTGTCGAACAAAGCCGATTTTTTTTCGTTGACCGTGTTGTCCCGCATATCGATGAAAGTAATGCGATCGGTCGTGCGGAAAGCTTCGATGGGGTTTTCGAGGTCGATCCGGTCTGGCATCGATTCCATAATCATGTTCAATGCGGGCTTCGTCACATTCACGTCTCGGGCCGACTGCTTGAATGTGAAATTTCCGTGAGCGATGATTTTTGGGGTCACCTCTTTCCCGTTGATTGTGTCGGGCAGCCGGTCTTTCGAGAACAGCTGTCTGTAATAAAAGGTAGGCAATATGGAGTCGAATTGTGCTACCGTATATTCCGTTCCGTTCGCGTCGTAGCGTTTTACTCCGTTATCCTTGCTCGATTGTATGTACGCGAACCGTTTGGTTACGCAACTGTACAACGTGAAAGGATCGTTTCCCGGTTTGGAGGCTGCGAATTGCAAAAGCCACGGCAATAACCACGACAATAGGACGACTGCCGTCAGGTAGAAAAATATTTTGCTGAATTTTTTCATTGTAGTATACCGTTTTTGAAATTAGTCTTGGCAACCTTCTTTGAATCGGACAACCGACCGGATAGAAAGCGATGCGCACAGAATTGTGAAAATAATAAGCGTCGGTAGAAACGAATTATAGGCTTCCGGTTTGTCGAGCAGGAAAAAGATTCGCACGATACCTGCGGCGATCAGCAGATTGACGATGCGCAGCTTCCACGTCGGTTCGAGGCATATCCACGCCGTCAGCAGGTAGGCGGTATAACCGCAGATATACCACGGAGTCGCTGTCAGCAATATGCGCGAGACCATTTCGCTGGCGATATGTTGTTGCAGGTAAATCCACAAGGAAGCGGCTTGCAACAGAAAGACGATGCTGATTTGCGCGACTCCCGCCAACAACATCAATAGAATCATGCGTTGCTGAGGATAAGGAAGGTGTAAAGTCAGTTTCAGCCGTTTCTGCGTCATTTCGGGAATAAACTGCGACGAGGCGAACAGTGCGCCTATGATGAGCGGCAGGTATTGTAACAACTCGATAAACACGGTATCCCGACTCAACAAGATGGCCCACAGGTGGTCGGCTCCCTTGAAAGTGATGACCCGGTTGATGCGCATCATGACGTATCCGGCGAAACAAAGCGATACCAGCAGGGCGATGAAAAACAGTCCCCGGGTTTTGATCCACTCTTTGAAAAATATAGCTTTATTCATAATTCCGATGATAAAAGGATTAGTATTTTCCGGTCAATCCGATGAAAACGTCTTCCAGATTCATTTTCTCGGATTTGAAATCGGTATAGGGTATCGATTGCTCTTGCAATATACGTTTGATACACTCTTCGTTTTCAAACGAGTAGGTCTCGGCAGAATCCCGTATGGCCGCCGTGCTGTATAGCGACGGGTCGTGGGGAAGCTTGTCGGGCGACGATGTTTTGAAGGTATAGCGTGTGAAAGTGTCGAGCAATTCCTTTACAGGCTTCTGAATCAATATGCGGCCGTAATCCATGATGATACAGTCGTCGACCAGCCGTTCCATGTCCTGTATGATGTGCGAGGTAAGGAAGATGGTCTTTTCTTCGGCTTTGGCGTATTCGCGCAGATATTCTGTGAAGAGTCGGCGGTAGCCGGGGTCGAGTCCTATCGAGAAATCGTCGAGTACCAGCAAATCGGCGTTTTGGGCGAGAATGAGGCCCAGAGCCACCTGCGATCTTTGTCCGCACGACATGCGGGAGATTTTTTGTTTCGGCGCGACTTTCAGTTTGCGCATGAGTTCATAATAGGCTTCTTTGTTCCATTTCGGATAAAAAGCCGAGTAAAATCGCTCTATCTGTTCGATATTCATGAACGTGTATTGCACATGGTTCTCGATGAGCAGGGCGATACGCTCGCGGGTCACCGGCTGCATTCGCTGTATGTCTTCTCCGAAGATACGGCATTCGCCCGAGCGGGGTTTCAAGTAACCCATTAAAATATTGATCGTGGTCGTTTTCCCTGTGCCGTTTTTCCCCAGCAACCCCAAAATCCTCCCTTTGGGAACTTCGAAGTTGAGGTCTTCGTATATTTTTCTCGACCCGTAGTAATGGGTGAGGTTCGAGCATTTGATAATTGTTTCCATATAAAAAGCTATATGTGTTTGTTCTTTTCGGTCAGAAATTAAATCCTATATTTACTCCGGCATAGTTGGCCGTGCCGTGCTTTTCGTAATGGCTCTGCTGCCAGTCGGCGGCGACCGATAAAGCCCAGCCCGAGAATATTCGGCTCCATTCCAATGCTATTCCGTAGTTTGTTCGTCGGGCCTTCGACAGGACGAAATTATGTTCCAGCATTTCACGCACGCAGTCTTTCTGTACGGTCGGTATGGACAATTCCCCGTTGCCGCCGGTTCGAATTCCTATGTTTCCCGATAAAGATAGTAGAGATTTTTCGAATATGCCGTTTGCATCTATTTTCAGTCCATATTCGCTGCTGTTGGTTTTTAGCCTATGCTCTTTCTCTTTTTGACGAATGTCGGTGTGAAACCACAGGTAATAGGGGCGAATGTACCCTTTAAAATTTTTTCCGGCCTCTATGCCGTACAGCAATTCACCTTGTATTTTCATTTGGTCGGAGGTGTACGGGGTTGTGCTGCCTATTTGGTCGTAATTATTGCCGGCGGCGCTGCCGAAGGTATTCTCTGTCCCTTTACGGTTATAGAGTTCTCCTTTTACCTGAATCCCGACTGTGTGCATGTCCTGCTTTGTCGAATATCCGGCGGTCATATCGAGCAGAGTGCGGTCGAGTACGGTTAAAGGCAGATTGTTGTACCCGTCGAGATGTTGGGTCACGCTATATTTGCGATAGTCCGCTGCGGCGTATATGCCTTCCCTTCCTTGTGCGGGAAGCAGCTGAATGCCGGCTCCGTAACCGTAGCCCTTGTAGTTCGTATCGGTAACGTCACCTTTCCCGAATCGTACCGAGGTCGTTCCCAGCCCGGTCATCGTATAGATATAGGCGCTACCCAGCGGGGCATAAAAGTCGAGCGTGTTGTCTTGGCTGTATATTTGTGCCATGACCGATATTCCCACGACATATTTACCCAATCGTACGGAACCTCCGCCGGCAAAATCGAGGTCCGAAACGATGTTCTTCGGACGAGGGTCCCGGTTACGATATTCCAGTGCGGCACGGTAGCTCCCTTCGATACCCCATGTGAATTTTCCGGCTCGACCCGAATATCCTCCCGTGAAGGCATATTCTTGCAGGGAAAGGTCTCCCCCGATGGAATCGGCCATGACGTAAGGGTAGAGCAGTTCGAAGTCTGCTGTTTCGTTCCATACGACACCGGTTTCTTTTCCGGTTGTATAGCGGGCGTTACCCCACAGGCGGGTGCGATCGCTCAGCTTTATCCACGACGATACGTCGGCTGCTCCTTTCAGATAACCGTCGCCGGCTTGCAAGAGGGCAGCTTCGTCTTCTTTTCCGTAAACCCCGTTTAAGGAGATACGAGTCAGAGAAGTACAATGCTGGTAATATCGGGTGGCCGGGTTGGTATAAACCGTTTCTATCCATTTCGCAGGCAAGGCTTCATACTCGGCAATCGTACGAAGCAAAGACAAAGAGTCTCTTTCCGTCCCCTGCAAAGCAGGGAGCAGAAAGAGTGCTATGGTTAGAAAAGAACAGAAACGTATTTTCATGACGACCGATGTCTGTTAAGATTATTTCTTCAACGATGGAGTCGTAAAGGTGAAATCGTTGGCCGAGTCGTCGGTATCTTGGTAAACCGTATAGCTGCCTGTGGAAGAAGCTACTTTGCGGATAAACGACCGTCCGAAACGGGTCTTGTCTGTCCCGGCGATTCCGGTAGTAGCATAACTGCGGTCGAGTACTGCGGGGGTAGCGATTCTTTCGAAGCCGGTATTTCCCAGATTGACGGCATCGAGAACCCATGCTACCGGTACGTCGTAACCCTTTTTGGTCATCTCTTTACCGTTCGTGGCCGTATAATGATATTCTTTGTAATAGTTGGCGAGGAATTCGTCTTTCGACACTCCCATGCGGGCGATGGCGTAAGCGCGGTTCGCTTGGTTGTTGGGTATCCAGATGGTAGCCGAGTAGCTATACCATTTGTCGAGATTAGGAACCTCGGCTATATCCGGGTCCATGCCTTTTTCGGTTTCGTCATACCATTCGAAATCGGCGATCGACAAATCGATGGCATCGGCTTTGGTCTGTGTGAAATCGTAGCCTTGATCTGCGAGAATGAGTTGTTCGCCCGGAGCGAGAGGGTGTTCCGTACCGTTACCCGGAATGACATAGATGGCGGCTGCGGTAAACGTGGTCGTCATCGGTTGCGGGTTGTCGTTGTATTGGTATTTCTCGGTCGTCCCGAAAGTGCTTTCGAGCAAGGCCACTCCGTCGGCATAGACGGTTTCGCTGCTGTTGTTGTAGATGACGAAGTATTTGTCATAAAGGCTGTTCGTCCCTTTGTCATTGGCTGTGCCCGTTACATAAATCTCTTTGAGAACAAGGGAGTTGCTCGGGGTGTAGATCGATAGCTCCAAAGCGATCGAAGTCGATGGGGCAGAGATTTGCACGTTGTCTTTCGTGCTGCGTACATTGCAGAGGATTTCGCCCGAAGTGCTGGCTATGGCTCCTTCGACCGTGATGTTATAAAGTCCCGAAGAAAGTGTAATGACAGAACTTTGGGATAGGTCGAGCTCGTATTCTTTCCCACGGTTGAGGTCTGTGAAAGTAGCCTTGCCTTCGGCCCATGTGAACGAGGTGATCGTGTCCGACGGAGCCGTAAAGTTGAGGGTTACGTCGACGGGAACGGAAGTGTCTTCGTCTTCGTCGCAAGCGGTGAACGCCGTGATTACAGCGGCGAACAACAGGAATGAAAAAAATCTTTTCAGTTTCATAATGGTTTTATTGAATGTTTATTGTATATTAAATTCGTTTGTAAATCTGTTCTCTCTTTAATGACTTGATTTTTAATTGGTTCTATAATCTGAAATTGATTTCCATGCCGAAGTAGGGGTTGGAAGTCCGGCGGATTGTGTTCCCGAACAACGTGTAATCGGGGTGATAGCTTACCAACCGATTGACGTATAAGGCCAGTGCGATTTTATCCCGACATATTTTCTTCGTGACCTTGATATTTATATTGGCATCGATGGGAATCGTACGTTTTTTGAAGTTGTTTTCATAGTGCGATTCCACCAAGTGTTGCAATATCATGTCGTTTCGTTCGGCATCGGTGTAGGGAAGGAGTTCGCCCTCCATATTGACGTAGGCGATGGGAACCCCGCTTTCCCACATGCTTTGGCTCGATGTGAACCACATACACTGAATAGATGTGGAGAATCCCAGTTTGAGCCGCGGTATATCGGTGTCGAAAGTAAAGTTGGTATTGAAACTTTCTCGAATATAACCGTCGTCCTCGTTGTAAAGTCCTATGTATCTGATTTGTCGACCGTCGATAACGACAGAGGGGCGTTTGTACACCGGCTGGCTGTTGTTATAGGTCGTGCGGAACCACGCTCCGTTTACCGTCAGTCTCGTGCGGATTATCGGAAACCGTTTCGAGGAGTATTGAAATTCCACGCCCTCTTTCAAAATTCGGCTTCCGTTGGTGTGGATGCTTTGTACTTTCAGTATCGTGTCGGGAGTAAACGTCAGGTCGGCGAGGTCGGGCGGCCCTGTCATCGTCGATGGGTCCAGCCCCTCGGTACTGTATCGGTTATAAATATACCGGGTGTAGGATTTTCCCTGCCGGAATCCCGAAGTCATTTTTTCCCGGAAGTAGGTTACCGATAACCGGTGGTCGTCTATCGAAAAATCGGCACGCACTTCCCATTTCATGTTTCGGGCGGCTTTCAGGTTGTAGTTGGTCAGGTCGTCGACAAATGTGCGGACGTTCATGCGGTTTACGGCCGGATTTTCGTTCGAAAAGAAATTGAGCTGTATAAGGTCGTAGTAAAAAAGGTCGGGATAAAGTTTCGAAATGTCGGGCATTTTGGTGTGCCAGCCTACTCCGCCCGATAGTTCTATGCTCAACGGCTTTCTCTCGCCGATACGCGGCAATGCCCATTTTGCGTTTACACGAGGGTCGAGATAGATTTTTCCATCGAGGACGTAACGGTTATCGAGATTTAACAGCGATGCGCTGCGTAGGCCGGCGGTAATGTCGATGCGGTGTTTTCCCAATCGCAACTTCGAGGCTTCCTCGATGAAAAAGGCGAGATTGTGCTCGGCCGGTATGTCGTTGAACGGTCGGGGACGAGTGGTAATATCGATGCTGATGGGACGCCTCATATCGTAGAGCTGCCCTTCGCCGTAGTTTTTATTCATGCGCCAGTCTCCTCCGACCTTGATGATATTGAACCAGTTGCGGTAATTGTAGTTGAATGTGGCGATCGCTTTGACGAATGCGTTGAACGGGTTGCCGTTCACGTCGAGCGATGCGAGATAGGTCGAAGGCAGAATCTCGGCGTCGTGTACGCCCGGTTGCGTGGCCGTGGGCACGACCGACAATTTGCTGGGCACGACGGTTTTTTCTTGGTGGATATTGTCCCACGAACCGCTGGCCGATGCCGTCAAGGAAAGCGATCGGAAAAATCCCTTTTTGCGGTTGTTGAGCGATAGAGTGCCGGCGAGGGAGAGGGCATTGTTCGACGATTCGTAAGAGTCTATTGCCCCCGACGGAGTGAGGTCGGGATCGTTTTTGTCATTTTCGAAAGTCCCCCGGTAATTCAGATTGGAGTTGAAAGTCCATCGCCAATGATCGTTCGTCCATCGTTTTTCGGTCCGTATCGAGCCGGTCACCCGTTTGAAGTTTTCTCGGTTGTTGCGAGGGTCTATTTTCGAATCGAGGTAGTCGATACCCGTATTGAGCGTAAATTGTTTATCCGTCAGTTCTATCCCTTTCCCCACATAAAACAGTTGGCTTTGCATGTCGGCTTTGAAACGGGCTTCGAGATCGTTCCCTCCCTTTTTCCGTTCTATGTTGACCAGTCCGCTGGTGAGGTCGCCGTATTCTACCGAAGGGATTCCCCTCACGATTTCTACTTTGGCGATGTCGTCGGTGGAGATGGAACGCATGTCTATCCCTTTGCCGGTCGTATTACGTCCCGTTTCCCAACTGTTGGAGATATACTGCATATTGGCATCGTTGTTGAGGGGGACACCGTCGATAACGAACGAAGTCCCGAACGAGGTCACGTCGTAGTCGCTCGGCCCTGTCCCACCGGCTTCGCGTAGTTTTATCAGGTTGGCCGAGCCCATAGAGGGATCCTTCGAGACGTTTCCCGGCAACAGTTCTACCAAATCGGTAAAGCTCGACGGTTGCAGATGCTCCATCGCTTTTCGGTCGATACGCGATGCACTGGTTGCTCCTCTCGATTCGTAGGCGGTCACCACCACGTCTTGCATGGCGATATCGTTCGACAAGAGTAAGATCGTCAAAGTCGTATCTCTGCGGGCATGCAGGTCGATTGTCCGGGATTTGTAACCTAAGGAAGTGACGGTCAGCTCATAGTCTCCTTTCGGAATGGATAAGAAGGTGTGAGAACCTTTTTCGTCGGTGATACCTGAGAATTGCCGATTTTTACCCTTTTTCAATAAAAGAGTGGCATACTCTACGGCGTTACGATTGTGGGAATCGCGTACGGTCAATTTCAGACTGATGCGTCCCTTCCGTAGAGGTTCTCCATGAGAACGATGCTGTCCCATGCCTTGAAAATTCAAGCCAAGTAGTAAGATAAATCCTATGAGCTTTATTCTCGTTTTCACCGAATGTGTAACCTGTCGAACGTCCTTTATTCTGTTTTCGAGGTGCAAAACTAATTATTTTAAATTGAATGATTGATATGATTTTAAACAAAAATAAAAATTATTTTATGCGACATGTGTTTTTATTATTTCAAAAAGTTTTTATTATTTGTGATATTGTGGAAATATGTTAGTTTGGAACGGAAATAAATAGTAAAATTTATTTATATCAATTCTAAATAATATCTATCTGCCAAATCAAAATTTTTCTATGGCTGTTTGGTAAAACTCGATAGAGGTAAACAAAATGTATGGTCTACCGTCTTTTGTACTGAGGGATATCTCTCAGTATTGCAGAGTATGGCAAGTAGTGCCGTTTTCCCTAACCTTTGTAAAGGAAGATGCTTTCACCTCCTCCTCTGCTCGGCGATGAGCCGAGATAGGGGAGGTGGCACGAAGTGCCGGAGGGGTTAGAAAATACCGGCCGTGGAGGTGACAGATTCAGGTCTCCTCTCCCTCTGCTCATGGCAGATGAGATAGGGGGAGTGCCCGTAGGGCGAGGGGGTTAAATATCTGATATAAACAGACTGATAAGATGGTGTTTTTCAACCCTTCTATCACTACGTACCACCTTCTCTACATGGCTAACGCAACACCCCGTAATGCTACGGTACACGGCAGGGAAGAAGGACAAACACAATATGTCGGAAAGTATTAACCTCCTCCTCTGTGTTTTGCATAGCAAAATATAGGGGAGGTGGCACGTAGTGACGGAGGGGTTCGTTGCGACAAGGTGCGTTTGGGTAACGGAAAACGTTTTTTATATAGACGACTCGTTAACGATCCTTTCGCTCCGATGACCTTTCGATGAAGCGGACGGCAATTCCCGACTGCATATATAGTTCCCGATACAACGGGTGATGAGTATGTCGTCGTGATGACCCTCCATAGCGCCGTAGCTGCCGTTGGGCTTGCGTTCATATACATCGTGTTCGTAGCAGGCTTGTGTGTCGTGCTCGATATAGCTCCCTTCCCGAAGGGCGTTCTTTTGGGCATCGATAACCAGTGCTTTGGTGGCTCGATTCATGTGGAATCCCCAACGGGAGGGCGGTTTCTGTCCTATGCTGTCGGGAGGGGACTGTCGGGCATACAGGTTGTTGTAATATCGGGAGAGCGTGTCGAGGATATAGGCCGAGTGTTCGCTATCGTCGTGCTCGGTTTCGAGCGTGTTGCTCTCGATCACCAGCAGAGCGTTCTGATAGTATGCGGCGATTTGAGCCGATTTCCATGCGAGCAAGTCGTGGTCTATGTGTCCCCGCCATTGCGCCACGACTTCGGCGGGGCCGCCATCGAGCATCCAATAACGGTCGAACACGGCTATGACCGAATAGTCCGAAGTGTCGGAGCGTCCGCCTATATCGACTACTGCCAGATAGCGGTCCCGCATTTCGCATTCTTTGGCGGGATATTCCCATATTTTCAGAGGCCCTTCGGGGCGGGTCTCCAATTCGATTTCTTGCAAGGCTTGTTTCCCGGTGGGTTCTTTGCCGTGAATGTCGCCTTCGAACCGCGGCGGACAACAGCAGCGACGCAACTTTTCCACCAACGTGGGATCGAACACTCGTTCGCCCGAGTAGCAGAATGCCTCTATATCATCGCTGGGATATTCGGCCATCATGTCGGCATGCCGGGCATACTCTTTCCGTTTCTGCCGATACCAAGCGATTGCTTCGAGCGTGGCTCCCCTGTGCCATAGCATGCGTTCGTAGTCGGTGAGGCTGCCGATGAACGAGTCGTAGTCGTCGATCGGCAGGGTGTACATCTCTATTTCGAACCACGGGACGAAAGCGAACTGTTTGTCGCTCTCTCCCCGTTTGGCTCGTTCGCACTCTTGGTGAAAATAAGACCCCGTCCCGTTCGCCGTGCTTTCCATAACCACCATCGAACAGGGTAGCAGCATGATCGACCCGCATATCGAGCGCATCACCTGTTCGGGCGATTTCATGCGGCTGTTCCGCCAGAAAGCCACCTCCGAGAGGTGAGCCATCGCCGCGTCGATACCCCGCACCGATTCCTGACTCTCGGCCGAGCCTATGGTTACCCTGCACTCCCGCCCGGCGATGACCGATGTGTTCGCCATGCGCTCGAACGGTTTGAACTTCGGTTTCTCCCCGCCGAGCAGCCAGTCGGGATAGTTGGCGAGCAGTTTGCTGTACATGCCCTTGATGTTGGCGGCCGATTCTTTGAGATGGGCGCAAATCACGCTGTTCCAGTTGCGGCAGTGCACCAGCTGAATCCATGCCATATAGATTTGTACGAGAGTGGAACCGCCCCATTGCCGGGCTTTGAGCAAGATGAGGCGAATGGGTTTTCCCGCCGTGCGCATATCTTCGAGCATCCCCAATATGCGCCGTTGCGGTCTGTTCAGACGGAATGGAATGTCTTCGGCTCCCAATTTATCTTTGATACGGACAAAGCTGAATGCCCAAAATTCGAAATCGTACCGAATTCGCACCCGTATCCACTCCCTCCATAGTTCTTCTGTGGCATCCCCGCCGTCGGCGAGTTTCGGGTTTCTTCCCGCTTCGTCGGTAGCGATTATTTTGTCGTGACCGTATCGTTCGGCATACCCCGCCAGACTCCCGCATTCGACGAGTCTTTGCGCCATTATTTCGTTCTCGAACAGAGCCTTCGGAATATATTGAACCGGTATAGGAGCATCGGGCAACCGCAATATCCGGCGGTCGCCTGTATCGCTACCCTCTCCCGTCTCGGGGTTATAGTACCGTCGCAGGTATTCGTTTCTCTGTCGGTTCTCTTCGACCGTAATCTCTTCGTGATGAAATACAATCCCCATTTCTTCTGCAATTTTCTGCAAAAGAAATGCCGCTTCCACCCCGTTTTATGGCAGGGTGATACGAAACGATGTTTTGGAAGGTGATGGGCAGGAAAAAAGGAAAATATATTATCTTTGCAATTCATGGGAAGTTTACGGATAAAACATAGCGGGCAAGTATTTACCCCCGATTATTTGGTCGCCGATATATTGGATTTTTGCGGTTATGTGGAATCTCCCCGCATATTGGGAAAGCACATCATCGATAACAGTTGTGGCGAGGGGGCATTTCTTTGCGAAATTGTCGGCCGTTATTGCCGGGCTTTTCGTGCAGGGAATGATGATATCGCTCTCCTTAAAGACGAATTGCAGACATATATACATGGGATAGAAATCGATGCCGGGACTTATGAACGGTGCATAGAAAATTTGAATCTTGTTGCTTTGAAGTTCGGTGTAACCGATGTGGATTGGGATATTATCGAAGGTAATGCTTTGAAAATCAAAATTTATGACGGGGCAATGGATTTTGTGGTGGGTAATCCCCCGTATGTGAGAGTTCATAATTTAGAAACCGATTATACAGATGTCAAACAGTTTACTTTTGCCAATGGGGGAATGACGGATTTGTTTCTGGTGTTTTTCGAATTAGGTCTTCGTATGTTGTCGGCAGGTGGACGATTGTGTTATATTACGCCGAGTTCGTGGCTGAATAGCTTGGCAGGTGAGAATATGCGTCGTGAAATTGTTTTGAGAAAGTATTTGACAGGAGTAGTGGATATGGGACATTTTCAACCTTTCAAGGCTACTACCTATACGTTGATTTCCCGGTTTGAAAAAGTCGAAGATAATGATCGGATAGATTATAATGTCTATGACGAACGGGTGGGTAAAATACGGCACATAGACACGCTGTCATACGACGAGATACAAATAAATCGCAAGTTTTATCTTTCTGGTAAGAAGGAGTTGGAACTGTTGAAGCGGATAAGGCTGTCTGCTTCGGATTCATATGTACGGGTGAAAAATGGATTCGCTACGTTATTCGACGATGTGTTTATCGGCGAATTGCCTTTTATGGAGTATACGATTCCGGTATTGAAGGCCTCGACAGGAAAATGGTCGAGGGCTTTTTTCCCTTATGATGAAAAAGGGTCTCCTCTCGCGTATGAACTTTTGTCGGAGAGCGAGAGTGTATGTCGGTATTTAGAGGATCATGCGGAAAAGCTTCTGAAAGGAAGAAAAAGAAGTGAGACACCCGATTGGTTTTTGTATGGGCGTACACAGGCGTTGAAAGATGTTTGTATTTTGAAGTATGCCGTTAACACTTGTATCAAAGGAGTTGAGAGTATTAAATTGACGGAGGTTCCGCCGGGGTGTGGTCTGTATAGCGGTTTGTATATATTGCCTGATAAGGGGGTTACATTCGATATGCTCGATAGGATTATTAGAAACGAGGAATTTATTCGTTACGTTTCGCTACTCAAAAATTATAAAAGCGGTGGATATTATACCTTCAATTCGAAAGACTTGGAACTATATATAAATTATAAGATACAATTGGAATATGGAAAGGGAAGAGATAACTTATCCACTGGGCAACTCGGACTTTTTGAGAGTGCTTACTAATTCGTTCAAAGAGTTTATCGAAAAGGGTACATCTCGGAGCACGGCAAAACTTAAACCGTTACACGGTGCAATAGCACGAGATTTGGCAGAAAAGTTAGGCCGGAATTATACCGTTTTTTCGCAGGGGTATGGAATTGGTAAAGAGACGAAGATAAGGGGACGTTATGTCAATAAGGCTGTGGATATTACAGTGAAGAAAGGGGAGCGTGCCGTAGCCGGTTTGGCGGTTAAATTCGTTATGCAGAATTACTCGCAAAACTCGAACAATTATTTTGAGAACATGTTGGGTGAAACTGCCAATATACGATGTGGGAATTGTCCGTATTTTCAAATATTCATCATACTTGATAAACTACCGTATTATCAACGATCTGGAGAATTGAGCCGGTGGGAGACTTTTACAGCTCATAATGCCGAAAAATATGTTACTCTTTCTCAAGATGATGCTAGTATCTATTTCCATACACCTAACAAAACTTTGATTTATGTCGTGCATATTCCTGATAACGACTCTTTGTCTACCAGCAGGGAGTATATGGATTATTATAGGAGGTTGAACCCTTCTTTGTCATTAACAGAACATGACTATAATGATTTCGGGAATGGTGTGATATTTAACGATTACGAGCTTTTTATCGAAAAGGTGTATCACACGATAATGGCTTTGTGATTTCTATGGTATGGCTAATGTTATAGTATAAAATCAAGAGATTGTTTCTCTATTTCCATTTCATATTGTTTAACAAGAGCTTCATAACTTAAAAAAGAGACGCGCTTGTTTAACCGTAACTCGTCGAATGCATGATATGAAAGTTTGGTTTCAAATTCAGATTTTCGTTTGGCGTCTGCCACTATGGCCATTCTGACGTAAAAATCTTGCAAATCATTAAATTTTAAGAGCGAGTTTTGGATATCTGTCGAGTGTTCTATTTCGAAGAACGAATGAGGCATATTGCGTTCATTGAACCAAATGGTATCAATCATCGCACTTCGATTTATTAATGCGGGGTAGGAGTAATTGGGTAATTTTTTGAGTGTAGAGAGTTCTTGAAGCGTTTTCCCATCGTAAAATTTTTTATTTTTGTCTTGGTTTGGAATAAACGTTTTCAGATTACGCAAATTACCTATTATCACCAGTAGGCCTTGATAGTAAGCGTGATTGAACGATCTCTGTATTTCGGAGTCTTTGTTCTTTTCTGTTTCAGGAATAATTCCTCTTTCTTCGTTTTGTTTTCGGTATTTTTCAAGGCCATATAATCCGGGTTTGATTTTATAAATACCCTTAGTTTGTTGAACTATGCGTCTGATTGATGCGAATGGAGTTTTTGTTTTCCATTCACATTCTTGGATTTTAAAAACTTCTGAGTTTAAGTCTCCCAATGTGGCTACACCACCTAATTTATCTAATGTTTCAATGACTGCTTCGTATTGTTTCATGGATTATATGTTGTTCCTATCATTTGCTTATTTTCATAAGTTCGTCTAACGAGAATGATATTTTGACAGCCTGTTAAAGAGGAATAGAATTTTTATCGATTATTTCTTTATTTCAGTTGGAGAGGGAGCATTGTTGTCTGCTTTTGTTGTTTCCTTGTCTGTTTTTTCCTCCTCAGCTTTCCCGTTTTTATTCAGTTCGGGATAACTAATGCGGGTGTGATAGATGGTTTTGAGTTTCTCGATAAAGGTAGCTTTGATCGTCTCCACATCGCGGAAGCTGAGGGGGGTATCGCGCAAGAGGCCGTCGGCGACTTGCGAGTCGATGATACGGTTGACGAGTTGCGAGATACTTTCGTTGGTGTATTCTTTGAGGCTTCTCGAAGCGGCTTCGACGGCATCGGCCATCATGAGTATTCCCGTTTCCTTCGTGAATGGGTTGGGACCGGGGTAGGTGAATTTCGATTCGTCTACGGGTTGGTCGGGGTATTTGTTACAGAAGGAGTTGTAAAAGAATTTTGCTTTCCCGTGTCCGTGGTGCGTAGAGATAAAGTCTTTGATCGCTTGGGGCAATCGTAGTTTATCGGCCATTTTTAGTCCGTCGTTCACATGGGAGATGACGATTTGTGCGCTTTGTTCGAAGGAGAGCGGTGTGTGCGGATTGAATCCCGATTGATTCTCGGTGAAGAATGCCGGATTTTTGAGTTTCCCGATATCGTGATAAAGGGCTCCGGTACGAACCAATTGAGCCTTCGCTCCTATTTTATTGGCCGCCTCGGCCGCTAAGTTGGAGATTTGCAGGGAGTGTTGGAAGGTTCCGGGGCACTCTTCGGATAACTGTCTCAATATGGGATTGTTCACATCGGACAATTCGACCAGCGTGACTGTGGAGATGAACCCGAAGGCCTTTTCGAATATATAGATAAGGAGGTAGGCGAACAGCAGAAATACACAATTGACTCCGAAATAGATGAACATATTGTAATTCAGTTTCGAGAGGTCGCCTTCGGAAAGGAGTGTATATCCCACGTAGGCAAAGCAGTAAGCGAGAAAGACGAGCAGGGCGCAGCGCATGAGCTGGGAGCGGCGAGAAAGGTCGCTGAGGCTGTCGATGGCGGTCATGCCTACGATGAGCTGCAAGAAGATGAATTCGAGTGCGAACGGCGCCGTAAAAGCACAGATAAGTACCGTAATGAGGTGTACATAGAGTGCGGTGCGCGAGTCGAAGAAGGTGACCACGATAATGGGAATAATGGCGAACGGAACCAAATATATGCCTTGTAATCGAATTTCGGAAAGGAAAAAAGCTATCAGGGAGATGCCCACGATGAGCATCATCATAAAGCCGAGGGTACGCATCTCGTTGAAAGTCTGCGGACGGAACAGCGCCAAGAACAGATAGAAAAAGGAAAAGAGGCAGGTGAATACGATGATTTGTCCCAGTATGGTGTAACCACGGTGGTCGTTGCCGACACTTTTTTTCAAGGTGACGGTTTCGAGCGATTTGAGAATGCGATAGGTTTGCGGCGTGATGATTTCGCCCCGGTCGACAATGCGTTCTCCGGCTTGAACAATACCGTCGGAGAGAGCGATTCGTTGTAACAGATTGTCTTTAAGCCGGTCGGTCGTAATACTATCGAATGCGATATTTGTGTTTAGAAAATCGTTCAGGTTACAGGTTTGTAAAATATGATGCGAGTAGGAGTCGGGGAATTTATTGAGCATGTTCTCGTAGGCTTCCCGTGCAGATTGCAGTTCGGATACCGGTATTTCGCGCGCGACATTGTTTTCGAGGATTCGTATTTCCTTGAATTTTCCGGAGTGCAGCCGGGTGTATGCTTCGGAAGAGACGATTCCTTTCCGATAGGCTTCTCGCAGAGCTTGGACCAAGTTCTTGCGGAGAGTCGGCGGGATAGACATTTCCGTATAGTTACTCAATGCTTTTTCGAAGTCGTCGACGGACTTTTTCTCTATCGATTCGTTGTGTGAGAAGACCGGTTGGAAGTCGAGCATGATGCTGTCGCGTTCTTGTTGAATGACGGCTTCGTCTTTATAAACGGGAAAGTCGAACGGAGCGGTGAGCAATCCGTACTTCCACGGTTTTCCTTCCTGAAAGGTGTAACGAAATTTTCCTTCTCTCGGGAAGAAATAGGTAACCAATGTCACTGCTGCCACGAAAAAGACAAATTGCAGGACACGTGTGCTGGACAGGAATTTTTGTATACGGTTTTTATCCATGATTCTACGGGTTATTCTTTACAGCGTGCGACCTTCTGTACGCCCTTTATTTTACGTAATTTATTACAAAGCGATTCTACGACGCGGGTGTCGTGCACCATGATGTTGACCGTCCCGGTGAATACTCCTTCGTTGGCTTTTATGGTGAGTCCTCTCATGTCGATAATCAATTCATTGGAAATCACCCGGGTGATTTCGTTGAGAATCCCTATCCGGTCGATACCTTGTATCTCTATCTTGGCGGGGAAAGAGAGCGATTCGCTGGCTTCCCATTGCGTGGATACCAACCGTGGGCCGAAGCTCGATTTCAGTCGCATGGCTACGGGACATTCCCTTTTGTGCACGACTACGGTCTCGTCGTCTTCCACATATCCCAAGACGTCGTCACCGGGTATCGGGCAACAGCAATCCGCTACTTTATAGTTTTTCACTCCGTTCTCGTCTCGCAGAATGTAGGTCTGTTTGCGGTCTATCGTAAGTTGCTGAGGAGTGACGGGTTTGGGCTGTTCGTTTTTCCCGTTGTTGCTGCCGAACGAAAGTTTCAGATACCGCATGAAGGGATTTTGACTTTTTCCCTTGATGATTTTTTTGATATTTTCGTTGGGGGTTATCTCGTCGTTTCCTATTTTGTAGAACAGATCGTCCCGATGTCGTATGCCGAGGTTGCTTAATATTTTGGTTACTACATCGTTGTTGTATTCGATGTGACTGCTTTCGAAAAATTCTTTCAGAATTTTCTCTCCTTTCGCTATGATTTTTCGCCGGTCTTTCCGCAACGACGCCGTCAGTCTGCTTCGGGCTTTGGCCGTGGTGATGAAGTTGAGCCATTCCTCTTTGGGCGTTTGCGATTTGGAGGTGAGTATTTCCACTTGGTCGCCGCTATGCAGTTTTTGGTTCAGCGGTACTAGCCGGTGATTTACTTTGGCGGCGATACAATGGAAGCCGAGGTCGGAGTGCAGAGTGAAAGCCAAATCGAGCGCCGTGGCGTCTTTGGGCAATGTGATGAGCTCGCCTTTGGGCGTAAAGACAAATATCTCGGTACTGAACAGGTTGAGCTTTATCGTGTCGAGAAAATCGATGGCGTTGGGCTCGGGGTGTTCGAGAATGTCTTTGATGGTTTTCAGCCAGATGTCGAGTTCCGACTCTTCGTCGGAGTTTCCCACTTTGTATTTCCAATGGGCGGCGAATCCCCGTTCGGCGATCTCGTCCATTTTTTCGCTTCGTATTTGTACTTCTATCCAATTGCCGTCGGGACCCATGACCGTGAGATGCAGAGCTTTGTATCCATTGGCTTTGGGGCGGCTCACCCAGTCGCGGGTGCGTTCGGGGTGCAGTTTGTAGATGTCGGTGATGACCGAGTAAATGGCCCAGCACTCTTTTTTCTCGTCGGCTTCGTTGGGGCATTTGAAAATGATACGAACCGCATAGAGGTCGTAGACTTCCTCGAAAGGTATGTGTTTCGACTCCATCTTGTTCCAAATGGAATAGATGGATTTTACCCGGGCTTTCATCTCGAATTCGAGCCCCATTTCTTTGAGCTTCGCGACAATCGGCTTGGAGAAGTTGTTGTAGATTTGTTGGCGCGATTCTTCGGTCTCGGCGATTTTCTGCTTGATTTGGTTGTAGGCTTCGGGGTGTTCGTATTTGAAGGCGAGGTCTTCCAACTCGGTCTTTATGGCGAACAATCCTAAACGGTGGGCCAACGGGGCATATATATAGAGTGTCTCGCCAGCGATTTTATATTGTTTGCTGGGAAGCATGGAACCGAGCGTGCGCATGTTGTGCAGACGGTCGGCCATTTTGATGAGGATTACCCGAATGTCTTCGGACATGGTAAGCAACAGCCGTCGAAAATTCTCGGCCTGAGCCGATGCTTGGTCGCCGAAAATACCGCCCGATATTTTGGTGAGCCCGTCGACGATGGATGCTATCTTTTTCCCGAAGTGGTTCTCGATGTCCTCGACGGTATATTCGGTGTCTTCCACTACATCGTGCAACAGGGCGGAGCATATCGATGTAGAGCCCAAACCTATTTCCTGACTGACGATACGAGCCACGGCGATGGGGTGCAGTATGTAGGGTTCGCCCGATCGTCGGCGTATTCCCTTGTGGGCTTCTTTGGCAAATTTGAACGCACGCTCGATAATCTCGACTTTCTTCCGGTGGTTGGAGTTGAGATATCCGTTGAGCAGTTCTTGAAATTTATCTTCGATAAGTTGCTCTTCGTTGGTGTATTGTTGATCGGACGTTTCCATAGTTCGAAATCTAAGAAAAACAAAGATAAAACAAGTCGGGAGCAAATGCAAATTTTATTTGAGAATTGAGGCGAATTGCCGAATCGGTGCGGCGAGCCTATCGATTTTCTTTTCAGAAAAACATTCTAACTTTCTCCCTGCTTGTATTTTCTAACCCCTCTGTTGCTACGTGCCACCTCCCCTATCGCTTCGCGACACCCCGTAAGGCTACGGGACACGGCAGGGGGTGGAGTTTCATATTTTTATTCTACTATTGTGTTTAACCCCCTCGCCCTACGGGCACTCCCCCTATATTCCCTAACGGAAACACCCCGTAATGCCACGGGACGCGGCAGGGGGAGAGGATTGAAAAGCAGTTTCTCTCCCTATTTTACTGTGCAAAACACCCCGTAATGCCACGGGACACGGCAGGGGGAGAGAGGAGTTAGCTGCATAAAAATCACTTCTGAATTTCTACCGAGCCAAAATTTTTCTTGCTTTACAAGTTGCTCGACCCATCGGACCGGGTGAGGGTGTAGGTCGGTCTTTTCCCAATAAAACCGGGGCTGTCTGACGGAATAAAATCAGGCAGCCCCGTGCAATGAAATTTTTTGTTCCCCGTGATTAGATCGAGAGTTTTCTCAACGTGTTGAGCAATTCGCGATCTATGGGTTTGTCGTTTTTGATAGCTTTATTGAAAGGAATATATTCTATTTCGTTGTTGCGGATACCGATCATGACATTGCGTTGATCTTCGAGCAGGGCATCGATGGCGGCCGAACCCATGCGGCTGGCCAGAATGCGGTCGTGCGCCGTGGGTGAACCTCCCCGTTGAATATGCCCCAGAATAGTTACGCGGACATCGTATTGCGGGTACTCTTTCTGTACCCGTTCTGCCAAGTGCATGGCTCCACCGGTGATGGGGCTTTCGGCTACCAACACGATACTACTGTTTTTCGATTTGCGGAATCCGTTCTTGATGAGTTCTTCGAGTTGGTCCACTTCGGTCGAAATCTCCGGAATAATAGCTGCTTCGGCTCCCGTAGCGATGGCTCCGTTCAAAGCGAGGAATCCGGCATCGCGACCCATGACTTCGATAAAGAAAAGTCTTTCGTGGGACGTTGCGGTATCGCGTATTTTATCGACGGCATCCATAATGGTGTTCAGCGCCGTATCGTATCCGATAGTGGTGTCGGTTCCATAGAGATCATTGTCTATCGTTCCCGGCAATCCTACGATGGGATAGTTGTATTCGGTGGCGAAAATGCGCGCACCGGTCAATGTTCCGTCTCCTCCGATTACGACAAGGGCATCTATGCCTTCTTTGACGAGTGTGTCGTAAGCGACTTTTCGTCCTTCGGGCGTTTTGAATTCTTGACAGCGGGCTGTCTTCAATATCGTACCTCCCAACTGTATGATGTTACTTACGTTTTGCGTTTTGAAAGGGGTTATTTCTCCCGTAATCAAACCTTTATAACCTCGATAAATACCTTTTACCTCGAATCCGTTGTAGATGGCTGCACGAGTTACCGCGCGAATGGCCGCATTCATTCCGGGAGCATCGCCACCGGAAGTTAAAATACCTACACATTTAATTTGCGACATAACCTATATTGTTTAATTGATAGCAAAGATAGTGAAAGGTGAATGTAGAAAAAAGAGCTTGCGCTAATTTTATGCTACACCTCCTCCTATTTTTGCTTTTTGGGCAAATATAGAAATTAAAAGTCAAATACCGGTACAGTAGAGATGACGATATTGTGAAGAAATGTTTTCGTAATGCCGCCTCTTTTCTGTTTTTAGGGTCGAATGAACGATAATTTCTTGTCTTCTTCTGCAAATAGAATGGCCGTGTTTACCAGAGCCAGATGGGAATAGGCTTGGGGGAAATTCCCTAATTGTTCTTTGGTGTCGAAGTCCAAATCTTCGCTGAACAGACCCAAGTGATTGGAGCATTTCAGTATTTCGTCGAACAGGCAGCGGGCCTCTTCTTTTTCTCCTATGACGAAAAGAGCCCTCACGAGCCAAAAGGTGCATATCGTGAATGCCGAGGAGGGTAGTCCGAAGTCGTCTTTGCTGTTGTACCGGTACATCAAGCCTTTGTGTAACAACGCTTTTTTTATGGCTTTCACTGTTTGGTGATAACGAATGTCGTTCGCTTCGATGAAGCCGTAGGGTTCCATGAGGAGCAGGGAGGAATCTAAGGCCGTGTTTTCGTAGGTCTGGGAAAAACTGTGGATTTTTTCTTTCCAGCCGTGAGTCATCACATCGGTTTTTATCTTGTCGGCTTCTTTCTGCCAGCGTTCGATATATTTGTATTTTTTTAGCATATTGGCGATTTTCGTTCCCCGATCCAAAGCGACCCAGCACATTACTTTCGAGGAGACGAAATGCTGGCTTTCCCCTCTGATTTCCCAGATTCCTTTGTCCGGTTCTCTCCATTCCTCTTCGACTGTGGCGAGAATGCTCTTCACCATTTCCCACATGTCTTCTATCTCGTCTAACGTCCCCGGCATGAGTCGATAGTATTGGTAGATCAAGTCCATGAGATAACCGAACGAGTCGTTTTGCCTTTGGTGATAGGCATCGTTTCCTATTCTCACCGGTTTGGAGTTTTTATATCCGTCGAGGTGGTCCAGAATGATTTCTTTTAATTGCCTTTCTCCGCGAATGCCATACATGATTTGAAAAGACTCGTGCTTGGCGACGAAGGTGGATTGAATGAATTTCATAAATCTGCGAGCCGCTCCTGCATGCCCGATTTGGAAGAGGGTCTCGATGGACATGGATGCATCTCTCAACCAACAAAAACGATAGTCCCAGTTGCGGACGTCGCCGACGGTTTCGGGCAGGCTCGTAGTGAGTGCCGCCAATACGGCTCCGTTGTAATAAGACATTAACTTCAATACTAACAGACTTCGTTCTATAACGTCGTTGTAGAGCGAGTATTTTTTAGTCCGGTTCGTCCAGTTGAGCCAATAGACCAGTGTGCGGCAATATTCGAGCTTTTCCCGTTCGATGTCTATCGGAATCACCTTTTCGTTGTATGACAGCAGGAAAAATTCATCTCGTTGGAGCGTGATTTCCTTTTTTTGTTCGATGTCTTGTAAAGACAGGGAAGAGTATAGGTATTGTCGGTCTTTGTTCTCGGACGAACAATAAGTTTCGATGTATTCGTCGGTAATGTTGTGTATGACTTTTCCCCGTGCATAATCGGGAGCCGGATTGTAATTTACTTTAAACCGGGGTGTCCCTTTTATCCAACGGATATAACGATATATTTCTGCGGGCAGATAGTGCTCTTTTTCATAGGAACGGTAGCATGGCATGAAGTCGAGCACGACAAATTCTCCTTCGTCGGAAGAGAAATGGGTGGATAGTATATTGGTATGAGGTACATAAGATTGCGAGATGCGATATTCGTTCGACACTTCGAATCCGAAACAACCGCCTTTGTCCCTATCGAGCAGTGCCGCGAAGATAGAGGGCGAATCGAAGTCGGGGAAACACAACCATTCGATATTCCCTTTTTCCGATATGAGCGCTGCCGTCCGGCAGTTTCCAATTACACCATAGTTGAGGTTATTCATCGGTTTTATTTTAAGTTTAATAGTTCTTTAAAGAAATGTAATGCGGAGTTCAATCCTTTTCGGACTTTATCGTTGGTCGATGACTCGCCCGAAATATTTACCAATGTTTGCAACAAGGGGAGGACTTGTTCCTGCGATGGCAAGTTGTATCTGGCGGTTTCGGAGACGTAGCCCACTTTTATGGTTGCCGCATTTTTGGGCAGGGCCTTGAACATATCTTCGTCGGTGGTGTCGTCGCCGATAGCCAGAATGAAATCGTAATATTCTTTTTTGAGTTGGCGGGAAACTTCCGAGCCTTTGTTGTAATCGGGCGATTTTATTTCGATCACTTTGTCTCCCTGAATGATTTGCAATTTCTGTTGTATACAGATAGAAACAAGTTCGTTGGCTAATTGTTGGGCTCGCAAAGTTCCCAGCCAAGCATCGCTTTCCCGATAGTGCCATGCGATGGCGGTTTCTTTGACTTCCAGACGCGAACGGGGTGTTTTCGCTACGAATAGTTTGAGGATAGATAACAAACCTGCGCTCCATACCGGTTTGTTGATGTTTTTGTGCCATAGCCCGTTTTCCCGATAGAATGCTCCATGCTCCGCAGCTATCGAGACCGGAAGGTTTCCCAGCCATTTTTCCAATGTGAAGTGATCGCGTCCGCTATTGATAACGATGTGGTTGTCGGAGTCTTCACAAAGTTTTTGTAGCGTTTCTATGAGTTCGGGCGTCGGCTCGGCATCTTCGGGGCGGGGTTTGAGAGCCGCCAATGTTCCGTCGTAGTCCAAAAGAATGAGCCGTTTTTTCGCTCTATTGTACTCTTGTTTGATAGAGCCTATCGCGTTTGCTGTAATCTGTTTTTTGCGGAAGGAGATGTTCTTGCGGCAAATATCGTTCCACTCGTCGGTAAAGTCGGCAGCCCATTTGTCGACGGTTTGGGTCGAGATGATTTTCTGCATGTTTTGCAGCCGTCGCAACTGTTCCTCTACGGGCATTTCCAATGCTTGACAAATTGCCCGTTCGATTTGTCCCGTGTCATTGGGATTGATTAACAGAGCGTCGGTCAATTCGACGGCTGCTCCTGCCATTTCGCTAAGAATCAATACTCCGGGATTTTCGCTTTTGGCGGCTACATATTCTTTGGCTACCAAGTTCATTCCGTCCCGGAGGGGGGTCACAAGTGCTATGTCGGCCATGTGGTACATGGCTGTCAGTTCCTCGAAAGAAAATCCGTGATAGAAATAATATACCGGAGTCCAATCCATCGTAGAATACGCCCCGTTGATGGAGCCTATTTCTTCGTCTATTTTGGTCTTTAATTGGGCGTAACTGCCTACGTGGTCGCGCGAGGGGACTATGATCATAGCCAAAGCGACCTTGCCATGATATTCGGGGTGATGTTCGAGGAAGGCGGCGAAGCCTCGCAGCCTGTGCAGGATTCCTTTACTGTAATCGAGGCGGTCCACGGAGAGAATCAACTTGTGATCTCCGAACAGTTTTCTCGTGCGGTCGACCGCTTGACGGACTTCCGGTTGTGTAGAAGCATTGTGGTACAGGTCGTAATTAATCCCCATAGGAAGGGCATCTATTCGTACGACCCGATTGCCTAACTGTATTTCGTCCAATTTGAAATTCATGCGCAGCACGCGTTCTACCGCACTGATAAAGTGCCGCATGTAGTCGTGAGTGTGAAAAGCTATGAAATCGGCTCCTAACAGACCTTTGAGAATCTCGGCCCGTTCGGGCAATATGCGGAAGAGTTCATAGGACGGGAAAGGTATGTGATGAAAATAGCCTATGCACAAGTCGGGAACGGCTTCTCGAAGCATACCGGGCAATAACATCAGTTGATAATCCTGTACCCATACTTTATCTTCGGGGCCTATCAGCCGGCAGATGGTTTCACAGAATCGCTTGTTTACTTCTTGGTAGGCTTGCCAGAAAGTGTCCTTGTACAATGTATAGGCAAAGAAATAGTGGCACAGCGGCCAGATGGTACTGTTGCTGTAACCTTCGTAATAATTTTTTATCTGGGTGTCGGACAGGAATACGGGGTGAAAGTTTAGTTCTTCCAATTTTTCCCCGATCGCTTGTTTGTCGCTATCATTATCCACACAAATTCCCGGCCACCCGATCCAATGCTTTTCGTAAGCAGTTTGAAGAGAATCGAGCCCCGTTGCCAGCCCGCCTTCGCTTCGGGTGAATGAAAACGTTCCGTTTTTTTCGCTTACCTTGACCGGCAGTCTGTTTGATATGATGTAGAGTTTCATATCTCTTGCACGACAAATGGCAGACCATTTTTGTGGGGATATGATTAAATTGTTGATTATTATGGTGATAGTAGGTTTTTCGGAGCGCAAATGCCTTTCATTTTGATAAACTATTTACCAAAATGAAAGGTAGGGGTAGAATCTATTTTTGTGTAGAGTATCGAAGTAAACTTATCCGGGCTGAGCCGGATTATGCTTGCTTTTGGGTATTCACAGAAATACGGTCGGTCATCGGGTGGCGGTAGAGCCGGTCGTTTCCAATAACCGGGTTATGTATTCTTGGACTTCGGTCATGAGCCAGCGGGGGGTGGAGGTAGCTCCGCAGATACCTATGCTCTCTTTTCCTTCGAGCCATGTGGGGTCTATTTCACTGATGTCGGAAACGAGTCGGGATTGGGGATTGACTTGCAGGCATTCTCCGAAAAGCACCCGTCCGTTGGAACTCTTTTTCCCGCAAACGAACAGGATAAGGTCGTGTCGGCGGGCAAACTCCCTAATATTGGGAATGCGGTTGGCGACTTGCCGACAGATGGTGTCGAACGATTCGAATTGTCCGTCGGGTTTCAGCTGTTTTATCTCGTTGACGATGTGGCGGAAGCCTTCTACCGACTTGGTTGTCTGGGAATAGAGCAACAGTTTTTTGCGGAGGTCTATCTTGTCGAGGTCTTTGTCCCCCTCGATGACGACGGCTTTGCCGTGGGTCTGTCCCACCAGTCCGTTGACTTCGGCGTGTCCGGTTTTGCCGTAGATAACGATTTGCGCCTCTCCGGGAGGGTTGGAATCGTATGCGGTTTTGATTTTACGTTGCAGTTGCAACACGACGGGGCAGGTGGCATCGATGATTTCGATGTTGTTCTCGGCGGCGATTCGGTAGGTTTCGGGAGGTTCGCCGTGGGCTCGCAGCAATACTTTCACGTCGTGCAACTGTTTGAGTTGCTCGTGGTCTATGGTGATGAGCCCTTTGGCTTTGAGCCGTTCCACCTCGTTGCTGTTGTGTACGATGTCGCCGAGGCAGTAGAGTCGTCCGGTGCGGTCGAGTTCTTCTTCGGCTTTGCGGATAGCCGTGACTACACCGAAGCAGAAACCCGAATGTTCGTCTATTTCTATGCGTGCCATAACCTGTCTCCTTTCTACCTTTGCGGGTGGTTTATCGAAGTTTTTCGACGGTTTCTTTGTACCGGGTCATGAGCCATGCGTCCTGCTCGGCGATTGTCATGTGGGAATTGTCGAGCTCTATGGCATCGTCGGCTTTGCGCAAAGGGCTTTCTTTACGGGTCTGGTCGATGTGGTCGCGTTTGTTGATGTTGGCGACCACTTCGTCGAAATCGACATCGACACCTTTCGCCCTCAGTTCGTCGACGCGTCGTTGTGCCCGAGTCTCTGCCGAGGCCGTGACGAATATTTTCAGTTCGGCATGAGGGAATACAGTCGTGCCTATATCGCGCCCGTCCATGACGATGCCTTTCCGTTCGCCCATTTTTTGCTGTGCGGCAACCATAGCCGTGCGCACGAAAGGTATGGCACTAACGGGGCTTACCTTATCGGAGACTCGCATGGAGCGAATTTCACGCTCTACGTCGATTCCGTTTAGAAATGTGTGTGTCATACCCGTTTCGGGATCGGGGCGGAAATCGATTTGAATGTCGTCCATGAGGGACCTCAGCGTATCGGTATCGACCGTGTCGCCGTCGATGAGACCGTGGTCGAGGCAGTAGAGGGTGACGGCGCGGTACATCGCGCCACTGTCGATATAAATGTAGCCTATGTTCCGGGCAAGAGCTTTCGCCATCGTACTTTTCCCACACGAAGAGAAGCCGTCGACGGCGATGATTATCCGAGGTTCAGGTTTATTCATAAGCGTTTATTTTTTGAATTCGAAAAGATTGGTCGAGAGGTTGACCATGAGCGTGGTCGCTCCCGTGTGTTGTTGTGCGAGGGCGACACCTATGCCGAACATGCGGACTTTGATTCCGCCGCCTATGCTGAATCCGGAGAGAAAGTTACGGTGAGCGGTGCGCATGTCGGTGCGGGTTTTGTAGTTGTACCCCACTCCTATGTAAATGCGGTCGGTGGGCAGGAACTCCACGCCGAAAATGAGGTGGCGGAAAAGGTTGTCCACGAATCCGCTTTTTTCGACGATTTCGTCGCTCCCGGTGTAAGAGCTGCTTTCGATGGCGGGATAGGGAAGTTTCCACCTTGTGAGGTTACGTGCGGTGACCGACACCCGTATGGGCGCATGTTCGAGGCTTTGCGTATAGCCTATCTGCAAATCGAACGGCATGCGTTCGAATGTGTCGTTGTAACGTTTGATTTGTCCACCCAGATTGCGTGCTACCAGCGAGAGCGAGAGGTCGTTGTCGGCGTTGTAGTAGTTGAGGCCGAGATCGACAGCAAGCGCCCAAGAGGTGTATTGTTCGTAGGAGGAGTAGATGACTTTGGCATTGACTCCACCCCGCAAGGTCGTGGTGATGTCGTGGGCGTAGATACCGTTGAAGACGATGTCTTTGGGTGAAAATTCACCGGTGATCACACCGGTTTCATCGGCACTTTTCATTTTGCCGTATCCGTAGTATTGTATGCCGGCCGCCCATGCTCCCCGTTCTCCGACCGCCTTTCCGAAAGTGGCTCCTGCCAGATTGATTCCCCCGACGTATTTCATGTAGTTCAGTCCGAGTTGTAAGTCCGATTCGGGTCCCATCAGAGCCGGGTTTTGATTGACGAGGTTTATGTCTTCGTCGATGACGGATATATTGGTTCCTCCCAACGTATAGGCGTGGGTAGAGGTGGGGATATTGAGAAAGTCGAACGAGCTTTTCCCCTCTTGTCCCCTCCCGGCGAAGCATGTAGTGACAGTCGCCAGAAGAACCGTTATATATCGAAACGTATGTGTCATAATTGTTTTCGGGTTTCAAAGATAGCCAAAATTCCCGGTCGGCAGAAAGTCGCGTGATTGAATTTTGCTTTCGGCAGAATGGTTCCCGATGATTTATTAACGGGAAAAAGGGCAATAAAGTATGTGGCGGAACGAGTTTGTATCGGAACTTTATTCGTATTATATTGTGAGTTATGTTTGCTCGGCTCGATGGAAATCGTTAATTTTGAACTCTGTTCTATGTAAAACATAAAAATTTTCAAGTAGTTTATGGAAAAACTGCAAAGATATTTCGATGCGATAGAAGCTGAACTTTCGAAGATAGAATATGCCGCCGAACCCGATGGATTGTATGCTCCCGTGCGTTATGAGTTGTCGTTGGGCGGTAAGCGCGTGAGGCCGTTGTTGACGTTGCTTGCTTGCGAGATGTTTGCGGGCGATTATCGTCGGGCATTGAATGCGGCGATGGGGTTGGAAGTGTTTCACAACTTCACGCTGTTGCATGACGATGTGATGGACAAAGCCGACGTGCGCCGGGGTAAACCCACGGTGCATAAGGTGTGGGACGAGAATACGGCCATACTTTCGGGCGATGCTATGGAGATCATCGCTTTCCGTTATATCGCCCGCACAGAGGCTCCGCACACGGGGGCTGTCGTCGAGTTGTTCCTGAAAACGGCTCTTGAAATTTGCGAGGGTCAGCAATACGATATGGAATTCGAGCGTCGGGACGATGTGACCGAAGCGGAATATATCGAGATGATTCGCCTGAAAACAGCCGTGCTGTTGGGGGGAGCGTTGAAGATAGGGGCGATTATAGGCGGAGCGAGCGAGACGGATGCGGATTGTATCTACCGTTTCGGCGAGTCTTTGGGACTGGCGTTCCAGTTGCAGGACGATTGGTTGGACGTGTATGGCGACCCTGCCCGTTTCGGGAAAAAGATAGGAGGCGATATTCTGAATAACAAGAAAACGTATATGCTCATCAATGCCCGGCAACGGGTTGAAGGGAAAGATGCCGAGGAGTTGTCCCGCTGGTTGAGCGCAGCCGAATACGATCCTTCCGAGAAGATAGCTGCTGTGACGGCGTTGTACGACCGTGTCGGTGCAGGCGATTTGTGTCTGCGGCAGGTCGACGAATACAGTCGTCGGGCGATAGAGGCTTTGCGGCAAATCGGAGTGGACGAAGCGGCAAAGCAGCCCTTATACGATTTGGCGAATTCATTGATAAAACGAGATCACTAAAATTTTTCAGAAACAATGCCTTACCGCCGGTTACCGAATACAGACAAAGCCCGCCTTGCCGCTCTCGAAAAAGCGGTGGCGATGGAGCACGAGTGCGATGTGGACAAGCAGGCGGCTTCGTATAAAACGCTGAACGAGGCCCGCGTTCTTTTGAGACGTTTCAAAAGTGCCGTCGAGCAGTTCCAGTATTGCTATACGGCTCAGGCCGAGGCCAACCGACAATATCAGTCGCATTTGAAGACGGCCCGGTTGTACATCTCGCATTTCATACAGGTGCTTAATTTGGCAGTGTTGCGTAACGAGGTGCGTAAGGAACACAAATTGTTTTACGGGCTCGACCCCGAAGATTTTGCCGTGCCCGAGCTGACCGGCGAGAAGCACATTCTCGTTTGGGGAGAACGTCTCATCGAGGGGGAACGCGAACGGGTGTCGCATGGAGGCGCGCCTATTTATAACCCTACGATCGCGAAAGTGACCGTGCATTACGATATTTTCAAGGAAGCCTATCGGGAACAACAGAATTATAAACTGAATACGACTCGTTCCCAGTCGGGATTGGATGCCTTGCGCGAGGAGGCGGACCGGATTATCTTGGATTTGTGGAATCAGGTGGAAACGTATTACGCCGATCTTCCTGCCGAAATACGTTTGAACCGTTGCCGGGCTTACGGCGTAGTATATTATTATCGCAGTGGAGAAAAGCGACCCGAAGATGATTGATACTCACACGCATATTTATCTGGAAGAGTTTGACGAAGACCGTGTCGAGGTGGTGCGCCGCGCCCGTGAAGCGGGAGTCGAACGAGTGATATTGCCCAATGTCGATTTCGACACGGTGCAAGCCATGCATGCCACGAACGATTTGTTTCCCGGTTATTGCCGTATGGCTATGGGGCTACACCCCACGTCGGTGGAGGACGATTATCGGGAGCGGCTTGGACAGGTGAGAGAGCTGCTTTTCTCCGGGGAGTATTGCGCCGTGGGCGAGATAGGGCTCGATTTGTATTGGGACAAGACCTATGCCGAGGAGCAGAAAGAGGCTTTTGTGATGCAGACGGGGTGGGCGGCAGAGTCGGGTTTGCCGGTGATTATTCATTGCCGGGAGGCATTCGACGAAATATCGGCTCTGTTGCAGTCGGGCAGAGTGCCGGCATTCCGAGGGGTATTCCACAGTTTCACGGGGTCGGCCGAACAGGTGCGTCTGTTGAGGGGAACCGGTGACTATTATTTCGGGATAAACGGCATCGTTACTTTCAAGAACGCTCATCTCGAAGATATGGTACGGGAAGTAGGCATCGGGCGTATATTGCTCGAAACCGATGCCCCGTATTTGGCTCCCGTGCCTTATCGAGGCAAACGGAACGAACCTTCGTATTTGCCTTATATGGCGAAGCGAATAGCCGAAATTCTGGATATTACGACTGCCGAGGTGGAGGAGGCTACCACGGCCAATGCTGTGCGATTGTTCGGAGAAGGGTGATTCCCGGATAATGGGAAGAGCCGGCTTTCATGCTATGCATAGGGGGAATGTGTTTCATGGGGCTTTCCTCGAAAATAATTCCCGAATTTTGTTTGAAGAGGGTTAAAACAGTCGTTTGGAGCCGAGGCATGAAAAAAAAGCGTGAAATATTTGGGGAAATGTAAAAAAAAGCATAAATTTACGGAGAGACACAAAATCACGATACTATGAAAAGACCCCTCCGCTTTTCAATGAGTTTGTCTATACTCTTTTTGTCGCCCATGTCGGCGATAGTGTCGGTTGCCGTCGATATTCCTTTGAGTTTGTCGTCTGAAAAAAATTATATCGTGGAGGTCGTTCTTCCCGGCGGCAGTACGTCGGCGAATATAGAGGACGGCCGGATAACTGCCGAAGGGGCTTCGCAGGCGCTTGCGACCGTGGTCTATTATGACGGGCTGGGTCGTCCCGAACAGACTGCCCGAGTGGGTTTCACGGCAACGGGCGCCGACCTGCTGTCCACAGTCGGTTACGACGAGGCCGGGAGAGAATATCGTCAAGGGCTTCCCACGCCCGTATCGGGGAACAACGGCTGTTATGTGAATCCTTCTACATACGGGCAGACGGCTCAAAGTTATTATGGAGACACATATCTCTATCGGGAGACTTTGTACGAAAACTCACCGTTGAGCCGGACCGTCGGTGTGAAAAATCCTGGAGCTGTTTGGAACGCTCACCCGAAGACTGCTGCATATCGGTGCAATACGGCGGAAGAGGTCGTTCTTTTCCGAATTTCGTCCGATGGGGTACAACGAGTGGGGCGGTATACCCCGGGTGCTCTTTATGTTACTCGCGAAACCGACGAGGACGGAATTTGGCAAGAGAGTTTCACCGATAAATCGGGTCGAGTGGTTATGACCCGTCAGGGAAAAGGTTATGACACTTACTACATTTATGACGACCACGGCAGGCTGTGCTACGTACTGCCCCCGATGGCTGTGGACGGAATGCATAATACCGGCAATTATCCCGACAGCCACACTCTTTTGCAACAGTATGCCTATCTCTATAAATACGACGACCGGGGGAACTGCATAGGGAAGCGTTTGCCCGGTTGTAAATCGATACAGATGATTTACGATAGGGCTAATCGATTGGTCATGAGTCAGGACGGCAATCAACAGAGCGAAAGCCTCTGGACCATAACCAAATATGATGCCCTCTCCCGAGTGCTGTATACTTATGAGGCGAATCCGCTTCGCAGCCCCGGAGACTTGCGCCAGTATTGTAAAGAAAAATTGTTTGTTGAGGAACGTGCCGATAGTTATACTGCGTGGCCGGGTATGGGTTATACCCTCAGGATTCTGCTGCCTGCCGCCAATGATTACCGGTTGCTCACGGTCAATTATTACGACGACTATTCTTTTTTGTACATCGAGGGGACGGCAGCTTCGCAGCTTGCTTATCGGAGTAAGGAGGGATATGGTGCGGCTTATTCCTCGGCCAAAGGTTTGCTGACCGGGACGCAGGTGTTCGACTTGACGGACAGGAGTAAATATGCGATTACCGTTTATTATTACGATGAATATGGAAATCCCGTACAGACACGCACTCGGCATGTATCGGGCGATTATGAAATGACTTATGCTCAATGCGACCTTTCGGGAAATATTCTTGAATCATACACGGAACATTTGGATTCCCGGGGGCGTTTATCGGTATCGGAGTCCGTAGAAAATACTTATGACCGCTCGGGACGCCTCATCCGCACCGATTATGCGGTTAACGACTCTTTGTCTACCGATTGGAGATATGAATACGACGAGTTGGGACGGATATCCAGCAAAAGTATCGACGGAGGACTGACGCATGCTAAATATCGGTATAATTTGCAGGGTTGGATCACTCGGATAGAAGATGTCGATTTCGTGCAGAATTTGTATTACGAAAGCCTTATGGGAAACTATGGGAAAGTTCGTTATAACGGAAATATATCGGCGATGAATTGGACATATCGCACCGATACCGACACGATTGTGAACGGCTATCGCTTCACTTATGATGCCCACGACCGGCTGGCTTCGGCCTATTCGGTGACGGGCAGTGATTTTTCCAGCGGCCGCTATCATGTCGAATATGAATATGACAAGCATGGTAATATGGTAAATTTGTATCGCAATGGGGGAAAGGGCGGAATGATAGACGAGATGAACTGGTCTTATGAAGGGAATAGGGTAGTAGAGATTACCGATATGGTGGGAGAACAGGGGCGATACGACATGAAAGAATATCGGGACTATAATCATAACGGACTCGATTATTTTTACGACTCCAACGGAAACATGACGGCCGACCTCGACCGGGATATTGTCGCCATACGATACAATTTGCTGAACCAGCCCGACACCGTACAGTTCCGCAACGGGTCGGCTATCGTGAATTATTACACCGCCGACGGCAAGAGAACCGGCAGTAAATACCTCACACCACAGACAACGGTCGTTATCCCCGCGGGTCAGACCTTCGGCAGTACATCAGGGACAGCGGCCATGAGCAGTCATGTTACGGCACGTCGGGGTTCTTTGGAATATGCGGGAGCCGATTTCGAGAGCGATACCCTGATACGAATTCATAACGGCGACGGCTATTTGGATTGTTCGGAACAAGATTTCCGGTACTTCGTGCGGGATTATCAAGGGAATATCCGCACCGTCTACGGCAGTGCGGTAGCAAAACTAATACCAGTGGAACCTCCTTTTTCCTTGACGAACCGGGGGGCGATAGGCGGAGATAAACCACCTATTCGCCCAAAACCCATAGAGCATACCGTCACCTACCAACGTATGCAATACTATCCTTTCGGTCTTCCTTATGAAGCCCATTACCAGCCCGAAGAGCAGCCGTATAAATACGGAGGAAAGGAGTTTATAGAGCTGCACGGCTATGACAGTTACGACTTCGATGCTCGTATGTATTATCCGGCTCTCTGCCGATTTATGACGATGGATCCTCTCTGCGAGAAATATTACTCTATCTCGCCCTATGCCTATTGTAATAATAATCCGGTGAATTATGTAGACCCGGACGGGAGAGAAGTACAAGTAGCCAAAGAGTATCAAGAGCAATTTAGAAATGACTTGCAAAATGTTTTTGGCGATAGAATAAATATGCTTTCTTTCAACGATAATGGGTCATTACAACTTGACGGGAAAACAAAAGATTTTACCAAAGAAATGACAAAAGACCAAAAGGAAGCCTTCAAAGGATTAAATAAAGCAATGAATGACAAACAAGTTACGTCTGTGGTTTATGCTGATAATTACAATATAACAGTTAACGATGAAGTAAAATCTGTCGATATAGTGAAGGAATATGGAGGAGGTTTGTATTCCAAAACAGATAATTTGATTATCATTGCTCCAAGTGTGAGAAGTGTGGATGTTACGTTAGACCAAATTCAAATTACCGCAGATGGGTTAGGCTTTCCAAGCCAAAATGTCCAACAAAATACTACTTCTACGTTGTTTCACGAAATAGGAGAACGGAATACTACCAATATTAATTTTAGAGGAGCTGTCATTGATTTTGAAAACTATGTAAGGAGAACAATCGGACTTCCTGTTCGTCCATATGATTTAAATCATAGTAAGACAATAAAAACTAATTATACAAAATGAATATGAAAGTATATATTTATTTGATATTGATTTGTTTAAATGTTTTTTGTAGACTAAATGCTCAAACAAGAATTGCAGGAAATGAGCAATACAATTCCTACGAGCTATGTATTTATGTTGATAACTTGTCTCAAAAATCGATTCCTGATATTTTTGTTAGCACGTACTACGATAAACTTAAAACGTCAGATTTTAAAATTTCGCAAGTAATTGATTCCATTCACAAAAGAAGAGAAGTACATGTCCGTACTAAAAAGGCGAAAGACGGTTTTCTCTTTGTGAATAAATATATTATGGATCATGTTACAAATTTAAATTGTGAATTGGGCAAAATGAAAGTGTTATATATATATAATAATAAGGAAGTAAAAACAAAGGAAGATGTAATGAGTGTTCTCCGATTAAGAAAAAAAAGTATTCAGATTTCAGAGATTACACAAGATGAGCAATCGGGGCTAATCACCGTATATGTTATTGATCAATAACATATACGGTGATATCAGGATACTCAAAAACAATAAATAAACTCATTCGTTAATAATTTCCGAAATCTCGAACAAGAAAAGTTGAACAAAGGAATATAGACGGCATTCTTAAAGAGGCTATAAAAGCATACGATAAATGGATACAAAACCCTAAAACAAAGGAAAGGAATTTAAATATGAAATCAACACGAACCTCCCCAAGAATTAGATTTTTAAAAGTCATTTGTTCAAACTTTTTTTAATTGATTTGATCTTGTTTCTGTTATTCAGATACTATCAACCAATGTGTGAACCCTGTTTATATAATATAGACTGTCCCCCTTGTTTATCAAAAGAACAGTATTTTATAATATATTTTGGAATAGCAATAAATACGATTTTCGCAATTTTCTGGTTATTCAAAAGAATAAAAAGAAAAACTATCGAATGAGAGTTTTTCTGTCGGCACAATCTTTCTATTGGTATTCTATTTTTATTGTTTTTTGTTTTACGAAAAGTGGTAAATCGCAAATATGAAATCGCATTATTGTTGTTAGTTCAGTTTTGTATTTCGGTATTATTGTCACTTATTATTGAAAGTTCAAACGATATGAATTCCACATTCGGACGATTGCCTTATTTTGTAATAAAGGACAACAACGGACGTTTTGGTAAATTTCGTTCATTTATGACCAAAAACTATATCTATTGATTTAAATATGGGCATACAATATTAGAAAACTATCTGAACAGTAAAATTAGACACCCCTTACAATTAAAAAATCAGATGAAAACCAGTTTCAAAGCAAGAAGATGATTATAGGAAAAGAGAAATGTCGTGTTATTACAGGACTAAAAAGGAAAACTGCGAAAGCGAATAATAGAGGAACAAGGATCGATCACCGAGGGCGAAGCGTCTTTGCGGAAGCCTGATATTAAAGGATAACATGTAGAAGTGTATAATCACAATTTAGTATAATTGAATATGAAAAATATTAGGATTATAATTGTGCTAGTCGTATTCCCATTTTTCTGTATAATCGGCCAAAATCAACAAAGTTTGCCGGAGGATAGACCCATTATTCCTCCATCTCCGAGGGCTGCCGCATTTCATATTTATGGAGATTATCCGGTTAATTATAATACAGGAATTGCTGATATATCCATACCATTGTATACTGTAAAGATGGAGGGAATAGAGGTGCCGATAACATTGCGATACCATCATGCAGGTGTGAAATTTTATGAAACTCAGTTGTCGAATGTCGCTACGGGGTGGATTATAGATGTGGGAGGATTGGTGTCACGAACAATTATGGGGAAACCAGACAAGCGGGTTCCTATGTTTAATGTAGATTCTTTGGAGGCGGGCTATCTTACAGAAACAGATGAAGAGGATTTCAAAATATTACAACGATTGGCTTGCGGGCAGTTGGTGAATACGGTACTTGACTCGGAATATGATATTTTTTCCTATCGGTTTAATGATAACGTCGGGAAATTTGTTGTGGGCAGATTTGACGAAGTAATTAAATTTCCGCATAATTCGTTAAAAATAGAACCCGAGTGGGCCGGTCATCTTATTCAAAAGATCGATATTTATGACGATAAAGGAGTTCAATATAGATTTGGTAAATCCTTAGACGGGCAATCGAAGGCTGTGGAATATACGGGTAGCAATTTCGAGTCGAGTTGGCTTTTGACCGGAATAAAGCCGAGCCACGGAAAAGATAGTATTGTTTTTAAATACAGAGATGCATCGCGAAATGGGAGTTTTACGTATAAAATTTGGGTTCCCAATCATTTTGTGGAAATAAAAGATGGTCGTCAGGGAGATGAGATTATAGAAGATGTGCAGGGAACGCATACTTATTTTGGAGATAGTTATGCTGGGTCTAGTATAGAATGTTTGGTATATAACGGATATAGAGAGTTATTGTATAATATAAAAACAATATCGGAGATTATTTTTCCATTGGGGAAAATTGTATTTAATTCGATAGATGGAGGAGAGCGAGTTTCGAGTATAGATATTTTCGATAATAGAAACGAGTTATTAAGAAGTGTTCGTTTCAACACAACCGCTTTTGACGAATCGGGGCGGTGGAATGCATTAAATTCTGTTGAGTTTTTAGATTCTCGACGAGTGTGCGATTCTCGATATTTGTTTGAATATAATGATGTACGATTTCCCCAAGTGGAACATACCAATGCATTGGATTATTGGGGATATTATAATGGTTGTAACGACAATACGTCTTTGGTTCCTAATTTTTATTTGACATTTAAACGGAACCAAGTAAAAAATGGAGCATGGGGTGTGTTGGAAAAAGGTCTGTTATATAATTATGCCATCGGGTCCTGCGATAGAACTCCTTCTGAATATTTTGCCCAAGCATACATTTTAGAAAAAATAGTTTATCCTACCGGTGGATTTTCGGAATTTGAATATCAGTTGAATCGTTATGGGGAAGATAATAAACCGGGAGGAGGATTACGGATTCATCGAATTATCAATGATGATGGAAAAGGAAATAAAACTAGCAGAAGTTATGAATACTCTCCGGGTGTATTGGAATTGATGCCCGATAGTGCAGAAAATTATATTCATGAGGCAGATGGCATTCTTTTTCAAATGAGGACAGAAAATCAAGGGTTTATTCGCTATCACGAATTTTCATTTAGAAAGAGATTCTATTCATCTGATATGAACGGAGCTTTAACTTTGGGAACAGGAAACCAAATCAGATATCCCGAAGTTATAGAATATATCGGTACGAACGAACAAAATATCGGTAGGAATGTATATCGATTTGAAGAACACCGAAACTTGTATACTAGGTCTCGGCCTAATAATGATTTGACTTTTCCCCGGTTGCATACATGGAGAAGATGGAAATCGGGGAATTTGATAGAGACGTTGGTTCAAAGACAGGACGAAATAGGAAATTGGGTGTCAGAAAGGATAATAAGAAATGAATATGAATTATTAAGTCGCATCAAATTGAGAAATTTAAGCGTAACAAAAACAACGTTTTATCCACCGTCTTTTGTCCGTATAGGTTCTTTAAGTACAACCGATTTAGACGATTTAATTCTGACTCCTGATTTATTCGAGCGTTTGGATCTTATTTATGGACATTTTGAACATTCGAGGAGTTTTCCGTTTTTCCTTCAAGATCGATATTTGATAGATACCTCTACTCCCGTTTTATCGGAAACGATAGACTCGTTGTGGACAGATAACGGTAATTTTGTAAAGAATGAAAGTTATGCGTATGATTCTATTTATTTAAAGCCGATTAGTATTGTTCAAACGACCAGTGATGGTGAAATGTTGGAGATAAAGAATGAATATGTCTTTTCCGATGCTTATAAAAATGAAGACCCATATAAGGGAATGATAAAAAATAACATAGTCTCTCCTATCATAGAACGGCAGGAATACAAGAAAAAATTCGAGAATGTATTGTTGTCCACTCAAAAGTTAAGTTATAAGCAATTTTATCCGAAAGTGTTTAAACCGAGTGAGTTTATGATATCGTTTGAGAGCAATCCATTTTATTTGAAGTCGAAATACAGTAGATACGATTCTCATGGAAATCCATTGTGTATAACGAGCGATGATTTAACTACCATTTACTTGTGGGGATATAGTTATCAATACCCGGTGGCGGAAATCAAGAATGCCTCTTGGGAGCAAGTAGAGAGCATCATAGGGGATGCCGAGGCTTTCGCTGCGGCTGAAATTCCAGACGAAATGTTGCTGGCCCGATTGCGTACGGAACTGCCGTCGGCACAAGTAACCGTTTATACGTATGAGCCGCTGGTGGGAATTACCTCTTCGACCGATCCTCGGGGGCATACGACTTATTATGAGTATGATGATGCGGGGCGATTGGTGCGTGTGAAAGAGGGAGAGAAAACTACGACATTGTATAAGTACCATTATCGGAATGAATAGAACGATGAAACGGATAAAGAGAAATGTTATGAATATACGTGTTTTATTATTTACAGCTGGTATTGCAGCTGTACAAGTTTTGTCGGCAATAGAATTGACTGCCGACAGCAACCGGCTGGAAGCCGGGGAGGCATTCGTCAAAATGCTGGTCGAGTACCAAGAACCGGGCAGGGCCGGAACGAAATGCCGGTGGGACTTCCGAGGAATGCAAATCCTTTCGGAGGAACTTCCCGTGGAATATTTTATTCCGGACAGTTCCCATATGGATATTCTTTGTGGTCGTGAGGGGCGTAACCGTTATTATTACCGGCAAGGAAGCGATAGCCTGTGGTGTGTGGGACATGAGAATGCGACTTTCTATATCGATTATGCTCGTCCCGAACTTTTGTTGCGTTATCCTTTCGCTTATGGCGATTCTCTGACGAGTCGTTTCGAAGGAGCAGGACGGTATGGTCAGCGTATTCCTCTTTTCGTCGGGGGAACGACGACTGTCACAGCCGATGCCGAAGGTGAATTGAGGTTACCGGGAGAGACTTTCGGAAACGCCCTGCGGGTACATACCGCCCGCCGATATGTGAGGATATGCAAAGACAGCTTGTCGGTGAGTGTGGATACGTATGCTTGGTATGTGCCGCAGAATCGTTATCCGGTGTTCGAGAGCGAGACTTCCACGCTGCATGGTACACAGGTCGATACGATACTCTCGGCTGTATCGTTTTACTATCCACCCGATTATCTGAGTGGGGAGAGTGACCGTAGTGCCGACGATGAATCGATTGAGGAGGAGATCCTACCGATCGAGAATGTTTTTACCGAGGCGGAATATCTGCCCAATCCGGTGGAGAGTGACTTGACGATAAAATATAAACTTACTCGTTCGGCTTCGGTGTGGTTCACTTTGCACAGTAGTGCGGGAATTTGTCTGAGACGGACACCGAGTCGTGAAGAAGATGAGGGAGAGTATTCTGTGCTGGTTCCTATGTCGGGGTTAATGCCGGGGGTGTACACATTGTATGTTCATGTGGACGATAAGGTACTTTCTGTAAATATTATCAAGGGGTAATTCGGGCGGCTGTCGTAAAAATGAGATACTATTTTTGTAAAAACTTTCGTCGAACCCGAAAAATGTATTATATTTGCCACCGTTTTTACGGGATCGACCCGAGGGAGTGATGCTCGAGTGGTTGAAGAGGCACGCCTGGAAAGCGTGTATACGTCAAAAGCGTATCGGGGGTTCGAATCCCCCTTACTCCGCTAAAAAGCCGTTGCAAGTTTTTTGCAGCGGCTTTTTTTTGTAAGAGGAACTGGTTTGTTGCGGTGGTAGAAAATGGATCAGTCGATAATTAGTGGGGCTTCTTCTTTTATATACTCTCCCCTTTGTTTCTTCGGTATTTTTCTTATATTGTTTCGCAACATAGGGAAGAAAGATTAAAGGTATTCGATATCGCTTCTTGAAATCACCTAATTAATATCTTAACCCCTCCGTCACTTCGTGCCACCTCCCCTATCGCACATACGTGCGCAGAGGAGGAGGTTAATGCCTTTCTGTTGAATTGTCTTTGCTTTTTGCTCCTGCTTCGATTTTATGTGCAACACTCCCGTAATGCTACGGGACACGGCAGAGGAGGAGGGGAATACTTGTGTGCCAATGGGGATAAAGTTCAAAGTGACACATTTTAATCCTCTCCCTCTGCTCATCGCAGATGAGATAGGGGGAGTGCCCGAAGGGCGAGGGGGTTAAATTCTACAACAAAAATCCTATATGCTGTCTTTTCAACCCCTCTCCTCGAAACTGCTGTTTCTTTGGTTTCTCCCCTATTGCTGACACAGCACCCCGTAAGGCTACGGGACACGGCAGAGGAGGAGGGGAAATACTTTTAACGAATATCTTAACCCTTCAATATATATCTTTTGGGGCGGTGGGAGCTTGAACATCTATTAAACTAAAACGGGCAGGGAGCTGTTCTTTTTGGATAGATGGGGATTTTAATGTCCCGGTTTGTATGGAATGGAAGATATTTGTGTATATTTGATTTTTCGAATATAGGATATGACTCGATGTGAGAAATAGGAATGGGGCTGTCTTGTTTCTATTTTTCCCTTGTCGGGTTTTGAGGTAGGAAATCGAATAAAGAAAATTAAATTTTGAAGATATGAGAACATTATTATTGTCTTTTGCAATCGTGGGGGTATTGTGCGGTTGTTCGTCCAAGTCGGATTACGGTGAAGCTCGGGGAATTGTATGCGATGCTACCATGAATACGGTTACTATTGTCACCGACGACAATGACACGTTGTCGTTCAGTACGGTCGATACCGATAAAAGCGGGGTCGACGGATTGCTGCTGGGCGATACGGCCGAGATTACTTACCGGGGAAGGTATGAAAAGGGAATGGGGGCTTTGAAAATGGTGTCTTATCCGCAAAGAGCGTTACTCGGTGGCGACCGAGACGGACATGGTTGCATAGGCTCTGCCGGATATGTGTGGAGTGAGGTGTCGCAGGATTGTATACGGGTGTTCGAGAAGGGTATCCGCACGGAGTCGGTTCGAGGGGATAACCGTTCGGCCTATATCGTTTTTTCTCCCGATTCGTCCCAAGTGGAATTGTTTTTCTCCGACGGGCAACCGAATGAGATTTTGGAGCGGCGGACGTTGCCTTCGGGCGGTTTTGCTTGGAATGTGGAGGACGACGATACGAAGAATGTGCGTTTCATAAATGGTTTATGGACGATCGAACAGCGGGGTGAGGTCATATATCGGGAAGATAGTGCAGCTGCCGACTCGTCGTTGGGCGATTGGTAGGAGCGGACTTATGAGGGGGTACTGCCGGCAGCCGATACTCCGGGTATACGTTACACTCTGACGGTGCGTAATCGCGAGTATAGCGGGGACGGGACATTCGTGCTTGCGATGACTTATTTGGAGGCTGAAAACGGGAAGGACGAGACCGTGACTTATACCGGTAGGCGGTTCACTCAACGCGGTTCGGCTGATGACAAGGATGCCGTGGTGTGGCAACTGGTTGCCGACGATGGTACTGTTTTTAATTTCCTTGTGTCAAAAGAGGGTACAAGTCTTACTTTGTTGAACGATAAATTTGAGAAGCCGCAGAGCGGATTGAATTATATGCTTCGGTTGGTGCAGTGATGAATCGGGCTTCATGTCCGATAAAGACGGAATCCCTTTTTCCCGTTTTTATTCAACCCCTCTCCTCAGAAACAACAGTTTCTGAGGTGTCTCCCCTATATTGCTCCGCAACACAGGGGAGAAGTGTTAATGCCTTTATGACGAATGTATTAAACTCTACTAACGATCCTATGACAGCATTTTCTCCTTCTTTCCTCAGGAACTGAACCGTAGTGCTTTCGGTGTCTTACCCTATTGTTTACATAAAGACTCCCGTAATGCTACGGGGCATGGCTGGGGAGAAGTGTAAAATCTATCTTTCTACCCCAAATGGAGAATGCCCTTTAACTCCTTCACCTATACCCTGTGGTATTGTAGAGCTTTCACACACTCCTCCTCTGTGTTTTGCTGTGCAAAATATAGGGGAGGTGGCACGTAGTGACGGAGGGGTTGGAAAATACCGGCAGCGGTAGTGACAGGGTTGAGCCTCCTCTCCCCCGGTGTCTCAGTAAGGAAATAGACGGAGTGTCCGAAAAAATCTTTTGACATTATCTCTCTTCGTTTTTTTAACCTCTCTGCCCTTTGGACAGGAGGTTAATGCCTTTCTCTTGAATTGTTTTTGCCTCCTGTTTCGATTTTATGTGCGACACCCTGTAATACGGGACACGGCTGGGGGAAAGGGGGAATAACCAACTAATGTCTCATTGCATGTACAAAAGGGGGCAATGATTTTTTATCATGCTCTCTTTTTGTTTTATTATATTCTTCTTTAAATATTGTTGAAATATGAAAAGTTCGTTATCTTAGCGACACTTAAACTTGTGCGATGAGGCGATTGAAAATATACGAGGAGAATCCCAACGCTACGGAGATAGGAAAAGCGGTGGAGGTGTTGCGCGAAGGGGGTATTGTGATTTATCCTACCGATACGATTTATGCGTTGGGCTGCGATGCTTTGAACGTGCGTGCTGTGGAGCGGATTTGCCGGATTAAGGGAATCAATCCTCAAAAAGTCAATCTGTCGATTATTTGTCGGGAATTGAGTTGGGTGAGTGAATATGCCAAACTGAATAATTTGTATTTCAAGCTGTTGAAACGTAATTTGCCGGGGGCTTTCACTTTTATATTGCCTACGAGCTCGTCCCTGCCTAAGATTTATAAAAACCGCAAGACGGTGGGGGTGCGTATTCCCGACCATGCCATTACGTTGGCGTTGGTCGAGGCGTTGGGCAATCCGTTATTGACGACGTCGGTGTCTGTTGACGATGAGGAGCCTGAATATGGGACGGATCCGGAGTTGATAGCTGAACGTTATGAATCGGTCGCCGATTTGATTATCGACGGAGGCGAGGGCGGTACGATACCGTCGACTACGGTCGATTGTACGGGAGACGAGCCTGTGGTATTGCGCGAAGGTAAGGGCGATTTGCAAGAATAATCTATGTGGATTTGTTAATTTGTTGGCTATTAGATGTATAGCTGTTTTTAAATTTTGCTTAAAAGAATATGCAAAGTTTATACAATTTTAATTGAGGAAATTTTTCCATAATATGGAAATAGTTGTAAATTTGCGAAACATAGAGAACAAGAAAGGTATTATCATATATTAATTTTAAAATCAAACAATTATGTCAAAAGTATCGGTTATCGGAGCTGGAAACGTTGGCGCTACTTGTGCAAACGTGTTAGCATTCAGAGAAATTGCAGACGAAGTCGTTTTGCTCGATATTAAAGAAGGTGTATCGGAAGGCAAGGCTATGGATATGATGCAGGCTGCTGTAACGGCAGGTTTCGCATCGCGTATCAAAGGAGTGACCAACAACTATGAGGCTACCGCCAATTCGGATATGGTTGTTATCACCTCGGGTATTCCCCGTAAACCGGGTATGACTCGCGAGGAGTTGATCGGAGTGAATGCCGGCATTGTGAAGTCGGTCGTAGAGAATGTTTTGAAATATTCTCCCAATGCTGTTATCTTGTGTGTAAGTAACCCGATGGATACGATGACTTATTTGATTCATAAAGTATCAGGTCTTCCCAAAAACCGTATTATCGGTATGGGTGGTGCTTTGGATAGCTCTCGTTTCAAATATTATCTGAGCCAAGCGTTGAATGCCAATCTGTCGGAGGTAGAAGGTTTCGTAATCGGTGGTCACGGCGATACGACTATGATTCCTGTTACTCGTTTCGCTACTTACAAGGGTATTCCTGTTACCGAATTCCTGAGCGAAGAGGCTTTGCAGAAAGTTGCTGCCGACACGATGGTGGGTGGCGCTACATTGACCGGATTGCTGGGAACGTCGGCATGGTATGCTCCGGGTGCTGCTGCCGCTTCGGTGGTAGAGGCTGTATTGGGCGACCAGAAACGCATGGTTCCTTGCAGCGCTTTGCTGGAAGGCGAGTACGGGGAGAAAGACCTCTGCATAGGCGTACCTTGTGTATTGGGTAAAAACGGTATTGAAAAAGTGGTTGAGTTGAAATTGAACGCTGCCGAGAAAGAGGCATTTGCCAAGAGTGCTGCTGCCGTTCATAAAACTAATGCTGCTCTTGCCGACGCTTTGAAATAGAATTCGATCTATTTGAATATAGAATGCCGCTCGATATGAACGTATATCGGGCGGTATTTTTGTTGTATGATTTCGAGAGAGGATACTCTTATATCGCTTTATGACACCCCGTAATGCTGCGGGACACGGCAGGGGAGGAGTGTAGAAATCTTTTGACACTATCATTCTTCTGTTTTTTAACCCCTCCGTCACTTCGTGCCACCTCCCCTATCGCACATACGTGCGCAGAGGAGGAGGTTAATGCCTTTCTATTGAATTGTCTTTGCTTTTTGCTCCTGCTTCGATTTATGTGCAACACCTCGTGGTGCTGTGGGGAAGAAGTGTAAAATCTATCCTTCTACCTCAAAAGGAGAATGCCCTTTAACTCCCTCACCTATACCCTGCGGTATTGTAGGGCATTCACACACTCCTCCCCTGTGTTTTGCAACGCAAAATATAGGGGAGGTGGCACGACGTGACGGAGGGGTTAGATTTTATTAAGAATCTATTAAACAGTGCTTTCAACCCCTTACCGAAGAGTCTGAAATGTGGTTGTCGGACAAGAAATTCGTCGCTAAACTTTATCGCTAATCTCCTTTGATTTCTTGCCGAATCCCTTCAATACCTTTTATTCAGTTTACTGTATCATCACTTTCTGTACAATGCGTTCGCCCCGGTCGTTCGATAGGGTGACGATATACGCTCCGGGCGAAAGGGTGGCGATGGGAATCGTTACTTCTCCCGCCTCGCCGTCCAAGTAGGCGCACCACGCCAAGCGGCCGGTCATCTCGGTGAGCTCGGCCAATCGATAGCCTGTGCCCGGCAAGGTCACAATCAGGGCATCGGAGGTATGGGCGATACGCAGAGAAGAAGATTTATTTTCGACGATACCGCTTACACATGGATCGGGCGTAAAATCATGTTCTGCCAACACTTCGTAGGAATATTCTCCATTTACTTTCTGATACAATAGGTAAAACGGAGGTGTTATACATGTCGTATAGTCCATATAGAATTGAGCCAAAGGATATTCATTGATTTCACCCAATCCGACTACCCATGTGTTGCCGTTGTTCCAAGTGATAGCCTTTCGTTTTTGCCCGTCCACGACTATCGAGTCTATACCTATTACTTCAAATCCCGAATAGGGATCGAGTTCTCCATAAGGGTCGTTTTTCCGGTACATGCGGTCGCCACACCGTTTCCGACCCGGTATTGCATTCCAGTCATCGCCATCTTCGGGTCGGTGATAATACGACCCTTCGTCCATGCGCAGGGTGTCGCCTACTTCCAGCGTAAAATCATACAGGAGTTTATCTACATATTTCCCATCTATACTATCGAGCACGTAGACTTTTTGGTTTTCCTCCCGCACCAGTACCAACTTTTGTCGTGAAACGGATTCATCGAAATCGCAACCTTCGTAACGATACAGCCAGTAATAGACGTTATCGTTCATATAAACGCCTTCGGAATTGAAAACATTTGCAGCCAAATGATATCGGGGAAATATCGTTGTCCCGCTTGGGGCTGCATCGTAATAGGTCCAATCGGCTTCTTTGATAAAGGGAATGTAATTGCCGTCTATAAACGGGTCTACTATGGGGTGTCCCCAATAAGTAGATGCCTTAAAAACAAAGTCTCCGTTCACTCGATAGTAATGCATATCATCTCCACAGGGGCAGGTAGGTATGCCATAAAAGGTATGAAAAGGCAGGCTTTCCATATCTCCTAATCCTTCCACCCACGAATAATAGCCTTGAAACGATATGCGTTTCCGAGATTTTCCTCCTATGGTTATCGTATCTACATTCGAAACGACGACTTCTATTTCCTCCCCATGCCGAGAGAGCGGAGACTCGGCCTCGATTGTCCATGTATCGCCTTTCTCCAAAGTGAAATCATACCACGGCCATTCTTTCTCGCCGTCCATAAAGTAGACTTTTTTATTTTCTTCCCGCACAAAAGCTATGAGGGTCTGTTCCGAAGAAGCAGAAGAATCTCCGGTGAGGGAATACAGACCTTTGTAAGTCTTCCCGTTCATGTTCGTTTCGCCTTGTATCCTATAATGGGTAAATCCCGAAACACTGCCCCAGTTATAATTATAATAACCAAAGTCACAATCTTTCACGTAAGGGTCATATGCATAGGTGTCGCCACAAGCCCCCTTGTGTACAAAGGGGACGTATTCCTGTGCTTGCAAGACGCTACCGCTCCATACTATCGACACGGCAATCAATAGCAATAGTCTTTTCATATTTCGGTTCCTTTCCGTTAGTTTTATCCTTTATTTTATCATCACTTTCTGTACGATGCGTCCGCCCCGGTCGTTCGATAGGGTGACGATATACGCTCCGGGCGATAGGGTGGCGGTGGGAATCGTTACTCCTTCCGCTTCGCTGTCCAAGTAGGCACACCACGCCAATCGGCCGGTCATCTCGGTGAGCTCGGCCAATCGATAGCCTGTGCCCGGCAAGGTCACAATCAGGGCATCGGGGGTACGGGCGATACGCAAGGCTTCGATTTGTGTATCTAAGACCGACGACGTGCAAGGCTCCAACAAGTCATGTATAAAATAGTTATCCAAGTAAGAGATTTTGTCGCCAATTCGTTGGTAGTATAGCTTATCGCCGCAGTCCATTCCGCAACTTGGCTCGAACGAGTGCAGGGGAAGACGGTTTTCCGTTCCCAATCCCTCTATCCATGTATCATATCCTCTCAAATATATGCGTTTGCGTAATTTACCGCCTATCTCAAATGTGTCGGTATTCACGACCGGTATTTTTAGTTTCTCGCCCGACGGGTTAAGGGGCGATGCGGATTCAATGGTAATTGTATCGCCTTTCTCCAAAGTGAAGTCATACCATAGCCACTCTTTTTCTCCGTCCAAGAGGTAGACTTTTTTGTCCTCTTCGCGAATGAGAGCGATCTCCGTGCCGGAAGCGTAGTCGCAACTTTTCGATTCGACGAACTGTTTATAGATTTTTCCGTTTACAGCTTTTTCTCCTGTTATGTAGTAATGTGCAAATACGTCGATGTCCCAGATGTAACGGTCCTCCGGGTCGTGGTGATAAAATCCGAAATTGCAATCTTTCACGTAAGGGTCATATGCATAGGTGTCGCCACAAGCCCCCTTGTTCCCGTACTCATATTCGCCGGTGACAAGATTTTTCACATAGGACAAATATATCCAGACATTGCAATCTGGAACACATGGCGCTATGGTGAAGGCGGCGACCAGCCAATCATTTTTCAAACCGCCGATCCCTTCTATTACGTCATGAATAAGATATTCTAACCTTTTACGATAGGTCGAACCCACTTGTATTGTATCTACATAACGGACATCTATCTGCATATAATCCAAAGCCGAACGGCTATATAAGATAGACATATCTCCTTTTTCAAGAGAAAAGTCATAGATTAATCGTTCTTCACGGTTATCGCCGGTTATTTCCCGATAGTACACTTTTTTGTCATTTTCCCTTACTACCACGTAGCAGGGGGTATTCTTTTGCAATCCGCAGGTCGTGTACCTATAAAATTTTTTATATGTCGTTCCATCGATTATCGTGTCGCCTTTTATCTGACAGCGGTAGTCGCCCAGATCGCCGGTGTATCCCCATTCCACCCCTTCACGAACCAAAGGGACATATTCATATTTATCATCTAAATTATCATTCGGTCTTTGCCATTCGTTTTTACCGGTGGCAGTATTTTTTACGTATTCGAGTTTATTCTTGGTCTTTTCGTCAAACTCCGAAGTGATTTGATAGAACGGATACAAAATGTTATATCCGGTTTCGGTACTTCCGATTCCCTCGATACATTCTCCTCTTTGGTTTTCCAGTTTTATCATTTTCCTGTATTTCCCGTTTACTAAAATAGAATCGAGGCTTTCTACTTTCATGCCGAAATACCCCGGTTCTGTATGCCATGCCTGCATAATGTCGCCTACTTGTTTTACATTAAAATCATAAATGGGAACTTCTTCGGCATCTTTCGAGTACAAGCGATAAACAACCTTATTCTCTTCCCGGGCATAACCTGCAATTTTATAACTATCCGGATAATCACGGCTACTATTCCCCAGTTGCTTATATACTTTACCATTTATAATTTCCTCGCCAATGAACCGATAAATCTCACCATTTTTATACCCCCACTCTATTCCCTCCCGTACCAAAGGGACATACTCGTATTCCTGTGCTTGCAAGACGCTACCGCTCCATACTATCGACACGGCAATCAACAGTAATAGTCTTTTCATATTTCGGTTCCTCCCTATATTATTTAAATTCTACATTTGCCCCAATTTTTGCTTCGAAGCCTTTTTGTATCATTATCTCTCCGCCGGCCTCGATTCGCAACGTGCCACCGCACTCCACTGTTCCACCGGAGATTGTTACATTTCCTTTACATTCGATTATCAATGTCGCACCATTCTCTATGATTACCCCTTCGTCTATCCATACATCTCCACCGGATTCCAACGTGAGAGTTCCCGATTTTAAAACAACGTCTCCCTATCTTGGCTTGTTCCAAACAGGAAAGACGGGTAATTTGATCCGGTTTTTGACTGAGTTTTCCAGATAATTCCTGCGGATAAATGATTGTTACTCTGTGGAGTTTCGTCATATGTGTCACATAGAGTCACTATTCCAATTAACTTTATGATTTTATAATATATACTTTGCATAATTAGTGGATTGTAATATTCCTCCTTTTTTCACATTCAAAAGAGCCTTGTGTTATAAAGTCATCTGTCGCCTCTATTGCCATGTCACCACTTGTCGATAGAGATATATCCATTTATGAGCTTGTTTTTTCATAAATTAAGAATTAAGATAAACTATAATCTTGTTTTATAACAACAAATATAATTTATTTATTTTTAATTACAAGAAAAGAGTCGGTTATTTATAAAAATAATAATATATTATTTTGAAGGGGGAATATTGTGTATTTAGGAGTTGTGATTGTAGGGTTTACCTCCTTGCCCTGCGGGCACTTCACATCTATATATTGTGTGGCAAAACATAGGGGAGAGGAGGCCTAACTTTGTTACCTCTACTACCGGTACTTTCTAACCCCTCCGTTGTTTCAACCCCCTCGCCCTGCGGGCACTCCCCCTATATTCCCTAACGGAAACACAGGGGGAGAGGATTGGAAGTGGTGTTTCAGTTTCGGTATAAGGATAGCATTGTGCACTTCTCCCCTGTTCGTATGGTTGCGTCACACCCCGCAATGCTACGGGGCACGGCAGGGGAGGTGTTTAAGTGGCCCTCTACTTGTTCTTACTACGCCTAAACTAAATAAAATATGAGAGGATAGGGCAGATACTTGGTGGTTAAAAAACGTTATAATTGAATATATTTCCTATGGAAAATTGTTTTAATGGAAAATAGAGAATATATTTGTTGTGATATTTCTTGTAGAATATATTTCTATTGGAAAATAAATTAAGAACTAAATAATAAATTTGAAAAATGAAAATGCTGTTGAAACGTTATTGGCTCCCGGTCACAGGTATTCTGTTAGGTGCTTTGGGCGGTTATCTTTATTGGCGGTTCGTAGGTTGTGCGACGGGTACGTGTCCTATTACCTCTTCTCCTTTTGCCAGTACGGTTTGGGGAGCAGCGATAGGAGGATTGTTTGTGAGTTCATTCAAAAGAGAAAAGAAATATGATTAAACGAGTGTTGTTTTTGACGGTGGGTATACTATCGCTTATGCTTGCCGCCTGTGAAACGAAAGCGATAAATAATGGTAAAAAAGAAAATAAAATGAAAACGATCGAATTGACAAAGGCTGATTTTTTAAAGAAAATAGTGGATTATAAAAAAAATCCCGAGGAGTGGATATATTTAGGAGATAAACCGGCGATTATCGATTTCTATGCCTCTTGGTGCGGACCGTGTAAAATGGTGGCTCCGATATTGGAAGAGCTGGCTGCGGAGTATGACGGGCAGATTTATGTTTATAAGGTGAATACCGAGCAGGAGCGAGAGTTAGCGGCATTGTTCAATATCCGTAGCATACCTTCGTTTTTGTTCATACCCATGAATGACAAGCCTCAAATGGCTATGGGGGCGATGCCCAAAAGTTCGTTTAAAGAGGCAATCGATGGTGTATTATTGAAAAAATGAGTAATTTTATGCCTCTTGTCGTAGATAAGAACCGTTGTCCGCAGAATCATCGTTGTCCGTTGATTTCGATTTGTCCGCAACAGGCCATCAGCCAGACCGGTTTCGGCTTGCCTCGTATCGATTCGGATAAATGTATCGAATGCGGGAATTGTGTCCGCCACTGTGGTATGAAAGCTATATATCGATTGGAAGATAAGTATGGAACCATTTTGTAAGATTCGTGATTTTTATAGAGCGATAACCGATTTTGAAACGAGATTTGAGAAGAGATACGGGCTTTGCCTGAACGAAGGGATGCTTTTGTGTTGCCTTCGTCAAGAGCCGAGGCTCTCTTCGGGAGATATCGCCAAGCAGTTGGGGCTTACTCATTCCAATACATCGAAAGTGATTCGTTCGGTAGAAAAGAAAGGTCTCATCGAACGGATATTGGGCGATGACGACAAACGCCAGATGTATTTTTCTTTGACTCAGGAGGGCGAACGTTGTCTGAAAGAGCTCGAATGTTGCGATGTCGAAATTCCCGATGTGTTGAAAAAGATATTATAGTTGTGTAAAATTTAGAAGCTGTTTTAAATTTATTGAGAAATAATATTATCATTTCAAGCAGATATGTTCCGGCCATATTGAGCCCCTGTCTCGCATCTAGAATCCCTTGATTTTTGTCAATAGCCCGCTATTGACTGCATATCTCGGACTTCCATCTGCTTCAACATAAGTCTCAATCTGTCTCGGAATAAATTTAAAACAGCTTCTGAATTTGATTCGGATAGTACGTTTGACCCCAAGTGGAGATTTTTATCACTTGGGGTTATTATTTGTATATAGTTTGGGCGATATGCCGAATATATGTAACTAAATAATAATATATACATTTAGTTTTGTTAGATATTTAAAAAATATTAAAAGTCTGTTCGAGAATTATGATTTCTTTATTTTTACAATAAAATTATATTATAACACGAGATATATATGAAAAAATTATTGTTTACTCTTGCCATTTTGTCGGGAGGGGTATTGTCTGCCGCTTTTGCACAGACAACATCGAGAACCCTTCCAGATGAAGCCCGAAATGTTAAGAATGATCCTGTGCTTGTCCGGCAATTTTTGGAAAAGTCGAGGAATTTTCAGAAACGGCAAATGTCTTCTGAAAGTGGTTTTCAACAAGTTCGTCCCTTGACGCGTAAAAAATCAGATGTAATTATCGATGCGGCTCCTTCTCTTTCGAATCTGAAATTGAACGGAGCTGTCGTTTATGATGAGAATAAAGATGTCAATACCTTCGGACTCTATTCATTTTCGGCCCAAGCTCCGGTAACCCGGAAAGAAGTGACTCTTATTCCTCGCTTGTCTGCGAGCGGCGGAGCGATTTATTCTGATGGAAAATTATACGTTTATGATTATGCCATAGATTATGGATATGTGTCGTCGAGTCGTTATGCTGTTTATGATGCTGTGACCGGGGCAGAGCTCGATTATAAGAGTATGGGTTATTCGTTGGGGCCTGTTTATCGGAATGCGGCAGTGAGTTGTGCCAAAGACCCGGTTACCGGCAAGGTCTATTGCTGTTCTTATGGTTATAACGAGAAGACAAAGAAGTTGTGCTATGTACTTTCTACATGGAATCTCGAAGGTATGTCCAAAGACAGTATATCCCTTTTGTCGAAACCGATGCAGGTAATGGCTTGTGACTCTAACGGAAAACTTTACGGTATTTCGGCCAGTACGGCTACCGAGGGAAACAATGGCGGTATCTTGTATGAAATCAATAAAACGACGGGTACACTCCGGGAGATAGGAGATACACAAGTGTCTCCCAAATATACTCAGTCGGCTGTAATCAACACTTCTGACAATACGTTTTATTGGTTTGCCAATGAAGAAGACGAGGCTGCGAATCTTTATACGGTTGATTTGACAACAGGAGACGCCGCTTTGGTCGGAGCGTTACCTTATGGAGAGCAAGTCGTGGGGGCTTATATTCCCGACCCCGAAGCTCTTGATGGAGCTCCTTCGGGACCAGAGAATCTGTCGGTCTCTTTCGAGAACGGTTCCCTTTCCGGTACTGTATCTTTCGATATACCGTCCGAGACATACGATGGAAATGTTTTGACCGGTGATGTGACATATAAAGTTTTGGGTAATGGCGATGTGTTGGTTACAAGTGTCGCGGCTGCCGGGACGGAGGTTTCATGTCCTGTGACTGTTCCGTCATCGGCCATTTATAAATTGGAGGTCATTTTGTCCAATTCGGTGGGCGATAGTCCTAAAAGCGATATGACCGTTTATATCGGCAAGGACAGTCCTTTGGCGGTAAACAATTTGAAAGTGGTTCGGACCGGCGATGTAAATACGGTTTCATGGAATTCTCCTACGGGTACGAAAAACGGGGGATATATGAATGCGGACGATTTACGTTATAAGATCGTGCGTATGCCCGATAATGTTCAAGTCGCCACAAATCATGCCGACAGTGTTTTCTCCGACACATTCACGACCGAAGAGTTGGCTCTTTACTACTATGTGGTAACTCCTTATAACGATGGTATCGAAGGCGAGCCTGCCTCTTCCAATTCGGTGAGCGTGGGAGATGCGTTACTACCTCCTTATTCACAGGATTTTACTGAGAAAAATTCTTTGGGATTATTCACTGTGGTCGATGTGAATAACGATAATAAAACATGGACTTATTCGAATGGTACGGTTCGGTATGCCTATCACATGAAGAATAATGCGGACGATTGGTTGATCACCCCTCCTTTGAAATTGAAGAAAGGCTATATGTATGAATTTTCATTCGATACATATGTGTTGAGCGCTCGTTCCGAGGAAAAGATGGAAATCAAGATGGGAACGGCTGCCACGGTCGAGGCGATGAATACCGTCATTATGGAAGAGCGCTCTTATACCAATACGAGAACGTCGCCCAAGACCGAGACTTTCTCAATCATGCCCGATGCCGACGGTACGTATTACATCGGATTCCATGCGGTAAGCGATGCCAATAAGGGAAATCTGACTGTCGATAATATTAAGGTGGGAGAGCCCATGTCTATTCATGTTCCGGGAGAAGTAGAGAATCTCACGCTTATCCCCGGAGCAAAGGGCGCATTGTCTGTTACAATCGGGCTTACAGCCCCGACAAAGAATCTTGTGGGCGGAGATTTGACCGAGTTGACAGCCGTCGATGTGAAACGTGGAGAGACTTTGGTCAAGACGTTTGAATCTCCTGCAAAAGGGACTGCACTTCAATTTGTGGATAATGGGGTCGTTTCTGGTTTGAATATTTATAGTGTGGTTGCACGCAACTCGTTTGGAGAAGGGGCTGTTACGACCGATACCGTATTGGTTGGCATAGATGTTCCGTTGGCGCCTCAATCGGTAACTTTTACCGATGAAGGGAACGGTTCGGGTTTGCTTTCTTGGGATAAGGTTCCCGAGACGGGGGAAAACGGCGGATATGTAAATCCCGAGGAAGTGGTTTATACTGTATATGATGCCGATTCGAAAATGGTTGCCGACGATGTGACGGGCGACTGCTACGAGCTTACTTCGTTGAATAGCGAGATGCCGCAGGTGTTGTCTTATTTCTCGGTGACCGCTAAGAATCAAAAAGGAGAATCGGAGCCTGCGCAATCCAACTCGCGGTTAGTAGGACCTTCATATCCGGCTCCTTATACCGAGTCGTTTGCCGATGCGACAATTACCAATGGCCCGTGGACAACCGAACTCCTTGCCGGAAAGAGTTATGATTCCGATTGGACTCCGCGAGCAGACCAATCACAGGATAACGATGGAGGCAGTGCCGACTTCCAGGGATATGCCGCCGGTGCTTCTACTCGCATTTACAGTCCGAAGATCGATATTTCGGCAGTCGATAATCCTCGTCTCAACGCTTGGATATTGATGCCGACCGGGGGTGTGAGAGTTCGTTTCCAAATTTCGGACGATTATGCCGATTGGCACGATGTAGATACTATCGAGGTCGCCGAAGAGTGGACTCGTGTGAATATAGACCTCACTTCGTACAAATCCAAAAATTTGCGGATAGCCTTAGTGGGAGAGTGTCTCAAAGATTTCAATTTTGCCTATGTGGATCATATCGAAATTCGCGGTTATTTAGATAATAATCTTCAAGCGACAGGTATTACCGGACCCGATAAAGTCAATTTCAAGGAGGAGGCTAAATATGTCGTATCGGTTTTGAATGAAGGCGTACGGGATGCTTCGCAATTTGCGGTTTATTTGACCGATGAGGAATTTAACGTATTAGCGACGAAAACAGTAGAGTCACTGGCTGCTCAGAACTCTGTGAATGTGGAAATATCCTATACGCCTTCTATCGAAATGGCGGGCTCGGAATTGACGGTTTATGGTGTCGTAGGTTATGATTCAGATGAGGAACAAGACGATAACCGTACGAAAACCGCGGTCGTGACCAAAGTAAAAGGTTCTTCTTATCCCGTAGCGACCGGATTGACCGGTAGCCGTGAGGGTACAGCCATTAAACTTGCGTGGTCGGCTCCGTCGCTATCCAAACCGGTAGCCGAGGTTGTAACCGATGGTTTCGAGGATTATGACCCGTTTACCATCGATGGTTTCGGGGCTTGGACGGTAGCCGATGTCGATGGGGGGAATACTTATGTATTCGGAGAATCTCAATCTTGGCCTAATGCCGGACAACCGCAGGCGTTCATGATTTTCGATATGAATTCCGAGCATATAGCTGGATTGGGTGTCGATGAACGATTCATGATGGATAATTCTCATGGTTCCAAGTTGGCGGTATGCTGGTCTTCCGATCCTCAGACAACCGATCTCGGTCACAACGACGACTGGCTTATCTCCCCTCGTCTTGCCGGTGGCGGACAGACCGTATCGTTCCAAGCGAAGGCTTATGATTCGAGCTTTATGGAATCGATAGAAGTATATTATTCGACAACGGGCAATGCTGTCGAAGACTTTACGAACAATTTGGCTAAGGTAAGTTCAGTGCCGGCAGATACGTGGGCTACTTATACTTACGACTTGCCTGCGAATGCCACCTATTTTGCCATACGTTGTGTATCGGCGAATGCATTCTTATTGGGTATCGACAATGTGGTTTATAAACCGCAACCGGTTCTACCCGAAGGGTTGGCTGTGGAGAGTTACAATGTATATCGTAACGGGGAGCTGTTGGATAATACGGCTGCGACCGAGTTTACCGATAACGCTCCGGCTGACGGCGATAATGTTTATGCCGTATCGGTAGTTTACAACATGGGTGAATCTATATTGTCGGATCCGTGTACGGTGGGGACTTCGGGTATAGAAAATAATTCGATGGATAATATTCGCGTATACGAGGAGAATGGTGCTATCGTCATTCGTGGTGCAGAGGGCAAGCGAGCCACGGTATCCGATATGTCCGGTGTCGTATTGCATAACGATATTTGTTCCGATGTCACGGTCATTTCGGTAAACAGAGGTGTATATGTAGTTAAGGTAAACGGGAAAGCGATTAAGGTGATCGTTCGTTAAGGTATTTGTCGTGCATAAGAAAGGAGCCGTGACCGAATGCTCGGTCACGGCTCCTTTCTTATTGTGTTATATCGGCGTGCGGAAAAGCGAGAAGTTCACGCTCCCGTAACTACGGTGCTGGTCGAATAGGGGGTGAGTGGAAAAATCATTGTTTTTGGAATGTTCGAGAACGAAGATTCCGCCCGGTTTCAAAAGACCTCTCGATAGCACTTCCTGCGGCAGGGTTTCCAACCGGGGCAGATCGTAAGGCGGATCGGCGAAAATGAGGTCGAACTGTTGCCGGCAACTTTGTACGAACTTGAACACATCTCCCTTGATAGGAGTTAGATTCGGGTCGTTGAGTTGTTGTTGGACTTTGCGGATAAAATTGTATTGTGTCGGATAGATTTCCACGCATACCACCCGGCTGCATTCGCGCGATAATAATTCGAAACTGATGGCTCCTGTTCCGGCGAATAAATCAAGGGCTTCAATGCCCTCGAAATCGATCAGGTTTTCGAGTACGTTGAAAATGTTCTCCCGCGCGAAATCGGTCGTCGGTCGAGCTTTTATATTCGTAGGGACGTCGAAGCGTCTGCGTCCGTATTTACCGCTAATAATTCGCATATTGATTCTGTTTTTCCATTTTTCTTGCAGTCTCGGCAAAGATAATATAAGGTGGGAGAAAGACAAAGCGAGCGGGTTTACTTTTCTTGTCGGTCCACTTTGTATGTTCGTATCAGGGGGTAAAGGCGATGGGATAAGAATATTGGTTAGCAATTATCGTGTCGAATGCGGTTAATTGTGTCGGATAAAGTATAGCTTCCCAAAGTTTCTTTCTGTAACATAATAATATAATAGAATTCGTATTGAAACTGAAAAATGAAACGGACGATTTTTTTCTCCATGAGCTTTTCTCTATATTTGCGGCATTCGCCGCCAATATAAGATGCAGCTCGGCATAGCCAAATCGGAAATAAGATTTCCGTTTTCCTTTGCGCTCACCTTTCGTTGTATTTGTAGAATATAGGATGCAGCTCGGCATAGCCAAATCGGAAATAAGATTTCCGTTTTCCTTTGCGCTCACCTTTCGTTGTATTTGTAGAATATAGGATGCAGCTCGGCATAGTCAAATCGGAAATGAGATTTCGGTTTGCTTATGTACTTACCTTTCACTATATTTGCGTTTGTTATAGAATAAAAGAAAATTGTAGTTTTTACAAGCAAAAAGGGGAATGATTTTAGATACATTGTTTATTGAGAGTCTCTCGAATTTCGTACATGGTCTGTCAACGGCTTTTTTCCTATATTTCGGAATCAATTTGGTTTTCTTTCGGGCTACGAATCGGCCTCTTTTTATTTTGGGGTGTCTTTTTTGCCTGTGGGGTGTCCAAGACTTGAAAGACTTGTTATTGTATATAGATACTATCGGCGATTCTCCATATTATTCTACTATTCTTTTATCGATAGATATGTGGGCAGTTCCTCTTTGTGCGCTTTTCTTGTTGGAGATATTGTCCCCCGGGTTCGCTACTCTCCGTCGAGTCCTTTTGTTTGAATTACCATTGGTTTTATTTACCGTCGTTTATATAATGACCGGTTTATTCGAGGTTTATATGTCGAGTGTCGTTTATACGACGGTAGTTTGTGCATTGGTAGTCTTGTTTATAATCGTGCGGGTGAGGAGATATAACCGGTATATGCGTGATAACTATTCTTATACCGAGCGTATTAATGTACAGTGGCTGATGAACAGTATGGCTATTTTGGCTGTGTGTCTGTTGTCTTGGTTGTATGTTTGTACGAATGTCAGCCATTTGGGCGATATGTTTTATTATATTTCGTCTACTGTATTGTGGGCAGTTGTTTTGTATTATAGTTTACGTCAAGAATGGATTCCTCAGGCGCAAGATATGGAGTCGGAGGAAACGGGAGTATCCCGTAATTTCGTTTCGCAGATGGGAGGCAAACTCGAAGAGTATATCCGAGAGAAGGAACTCTATCTGAACCCCAAATTGTCGTTGTCGGACTTGGCGGTCGAGATGGGCACAAACCGAAGTTATTTATCCAATTGTCTGAATAATGAATTGGGTATCACTTTCTACGATTATATCAACTCGTTCCGGTTGGAAAAGGCGAAAGAGATTCTCGATGACTCCGGTTTCGAGGGCTGTATCGAAGATGTGGCGATTCGCAGTGGGTTTAATTCTGTTTCTACATTTCGTCGTTCGTTTCAAAAAAAATATGGTTGTACTCCTTCGCAATATCGGAAAAATGCCTTAGGACATAGTTAGTTGCCTTGAAGATTCCGTTAAGGGAGAGTAAATTGTTCAGGCTCAATCAAGACAATCAAAAAACTATGGGATCTTTTTGAACCCCTCCGTCACTACGTGCCACCTCCCCTATATTTTGCGTTACAAAACACAGGGGAGGAGTTTTACAATAGCTCCGATAGTGAAAACTGAAACACCTTGTAATGTTCCGAATCACAGCAAGAAAGGAGTTTTAACGCCTTTCTGTCGCATTATTTTTTTTCGAACGAGATATTTTTACCCTCCTCTGTGTGGCGTAGCAATAGGAGGAGTGCCCGCAGGGCGAGGGGGTTAACTCTTACAGTCAAAAATCTTATGAAATCTTTCTACTGTTTCTTCGGTGCTTTCCCTATATTAGGCCAATTTTTGTTTATTGGTCGGTTTCGAAACTATTTAGAAGCTGTTTTAAATTTATTGAGAAATAATATTATCATTTCAAGCAGGTATGTTCCGGCCGTATTGAACCCCTGTCTTGCATCTTGAATCCCTTGATTTTTGTCAATAGCCCGCTATTGACTGCATATCTTGGACTCCAATCAGCTTCAACATAGGTCTCAATCTGTCTCGGAATAATTTTAAAACAGCTTCTTATTTGAAATAAAAAAGGCTGTCTCCCGACAGCCAATTTGTAAACCTTAAATCTAATACTATGAAAAAACATAGTACAAATGTATAACTGTAATTCTTATTTTCCAAATCAAGGCCTTAAAAAGGTTGTTGATTTAACATAATTTGAGTGAAATCAATTGATTTTGTTAACTAGTTTGTTTTGCTCTTATTTTCTTGGGAACGAGAAAAGTATTTATGAAAGAAGAGCAGCTGATAATCTATGGAATTGTTCCAATAGGCATGGTTGTGTCCTCCGGGACGTTCGATATAATCGTGTTTTATATTACGGGTGAGTAATGCCTGATGTGTTCTTCGGTTGACTTCGAGAAAGAAATCGTCTACTCCGCAGTCGATGATAATGGCGAGATCTCCGTCGTTTAGAGAGGGGATCAGGTTAATAACGGTGTGTTCGTCCCAGCGTTTTTTATTGGCTACGAATTCTCCCAACTGGTCTTTCATTTTCCAGTTCGTAGGGAAAGGGCGGATATCGAGACCTCCGCTGGTGCTGCCTACGGCTCCGAAAACGTCGCGGTGACGGATTGCATTCCACATGGCTCCATGACCTCCCATACTGAGTCCGGAAATGGCTCTTGCCTTGCGATCGGGTATGGTGCGGAAGTGGGAGTCGACGTATCGAATCACTTCGTCTGATATATAGTCTTCGAATTGCATGTCTTTATTGCGGGGGCTGTTCCAGTACCAACTGTTAATTTTCCCATCGGGGCAAACGATGATGAAGTTGTAGAGGGAGGCGATTTGCGGCAACTCGGGTTTTATTTTCAGCCAAGCCGAATAATTGTCTCCGCATCCGTGTAGGAGGTACACTACCGGGTAACGGGTGTCGCTATGGGTGTAGCTTTCGGGGAGGATAATTACGTTTTTGAGGTCGTGCCCCATTTTGCTATGTATAGTTATCGTGTCGACTTGTTGAGCCGAAAGAGTAGCGACACATAGGAATAAAGTGAGCAGTAAAGAAATGTTTTTTTTCATGGGTGTAATTTTTAAAATTTATCGTTTTACATATTCGGTAACAAAATCTATATTGTCGAGTAACAAGCGACCGGGGGCGTTATAGAACTGTAATCCGGTAATTTCTCCGGCTTTAACTTGGGAAATAAAAAAGTCTTTACCGATTTCGTCGTTTAACAGTGCCTGCCAAGCGGTATCGGAAGCATCGAGAGTTTGTCCGTCTTCTCCTTCGGTCGTTGCCAATATATCGGTGAGGATAATTCGTTGTTCCTCTTCGGGTAACTCTTCTTCGGGTTCGAAGAGATTGTATTCGTCATCGTCGCCGGTGATTTGTCCGATGAGGTCTTCGCTATCTTCGTAACTGCTGATCTGTCCGGAAAGCCACCATTCGCCGTTCCATTGTATGAATCCGGTACGTAAAATGAGAGACGGATCTTTCATATCGCGGGGAATCCCTATCAGCGAGCGGTTGGTCGCTTCGATAATCCGGTCGGTCGCTATGTGGCGGAATCGGGTGATTGTCTCATCGGCGTTTTCGTAACGGAAATAGCCGGTGTATTTGTGTCCCATACTCGACAGAGAGGCATGCAAAGGGGAATCCTCTCCCAGTACTTCGGCAAGCCAGCGGGGTGGTGTGAGCCGCATAAATTCGGTTACATGGTTGAAGCCGAAGTCGTTACAAAGCAGGTTTACCATATCGGGTATTTGCTCGTCCATACCGGCTTCTTTGGCTTCTTCGGCAAGGGACTCGGCTTGGTCTTCCAATAAGAAACCGTTGTTGAAGAATAGATAGGACTGAGTACAAAGCCAAAGGAAACGGGCGTGCAATGCGTAAAGGTTATGAGATTCTTTTTCGTCGATTCGGAAGTATTGGAGTAGCTTTTCGTTTTCGGGAGCCGATTCGTATTCGGTCTCGAATATTTCCATCACGTCGGAGGCTATCGCAGCGAATGTGTCGAGTATGGGTGAATAGGGTATGTCGAGGTTGTTGAGTTGCATGTGGTAATGCCACACGAGGAATTGTACCTCTTCGATGTTGATTTCGCCGGGCGTATAGTCTTCGTCGAGTGTATAAAACGGGAGCGGTTTTCCGAAACGTTTACCGTGAATGCGCGTGAAGGCTTGAAAAATACCGGTTTGTGAAATAATATCCTCGAAATAGGCCGTGAGGATGCAGGCAAGCTCTTTTTGTTCGGTCTCGTCTATTTTGCGATAATCGCTTTCTTCGAGAGAGGTTTCGACGGCTCGAATGGCAGCCAGAACTTTATTGGCCAATGTGATGTAGTAAAGGTCGGTGGGTGCTGAGCCGGAGTAAGGATGCAATGTTTTCCAATCGCCGTTATATATGCGTTGTTTGTCGGTATTCATGCGAAACTTGTGTTATGTGTCTACAAAAGTAGTTATAAATTGGGAAAAGAGTGGCGTATTGCAGCGTTTTATTATTTCTGTTATATGGTTTCCCATTATAAAACGAGTTATAAGGGATATTTGCAGATGAAAAAGCCGGGCCTCATCGTACAATCGAAAGGAATGTATTGATTATCGCGGATAAAATAATTAACTTTGTGACCTAAAAGACATAGGGTCATAGAGATGGCCCACAATATTAATAGCGTTTGCTATTTGTTCCATACAGAATGAAACGTCGGAAACTTCATTTGATATGAACGGGAACAAGTTGTAAGCGTCCTGCTTTGCATGGGCGTGACTTGCCGTTCATAACACCAATTCCGACGGGTGCATTCTGGGCAGTTTCGTCCATGCTTTGTATCCGTTGAATTTGTTGTATTATGAACATTGGCATTCGCATAGATTTTGAATGCCAATGGATTTTATCATTAAGCATGCCTCCCCATTGTACACAATTTTCAAATGGGTATCGGGGCGTTTTTTCGTGCGGGGAAAACGAGGAAAGTATTACCGCACGAAAACCTATATTTCGATAACGTTAATTTGGAGCATTGGATTGTTGTCGCCGGTTGCGAATGTTTATGCCCGTGGGTTTACCGAGTCGAGGTCGAGGCCCACTTTTGTTTCGCCCTATTATTTTGGTCCCAATGCTTTCCCGATTCCTGATGTACTGACAAAAACCAGTGATAAACTTAAAATTGAATTGGCAGGGGATTACTATTGGGGCAAGAATTATACAACGGATATTTTTCTGAAAACTCATATCCCCTTATGGACGCATCGAGCCAATCTTTCGCTTTGGTGGCCCGTGATTGAATGGTACGATGATACAAAAAACAAAGGTAAAATGTCGGGAGATGTATACCTCAGTGTAGATATGCAGCTCTTCGAAGAACGAAGAATAGTGCCATCGTGGACTTTAAGAGCTGCTCTCAAAACCGCTTCGGGGGGAGGTTACGAAATCGACCGTTATTATGATTGTCCCGGTTATTTTTTTGATACCTATTTTGGTAAAACGTTCCAGATTGCGAGCGCCGTGATACAGATTTTTTCCGGTGGCGGATTCTTATGTTGGCAAACGGACAACGGCAGGCAAAATGATGCGGTTCAGTATGGAGTTTTAGTTGGGTTACGATTGGGAAATTTCAGTATAAGCGAGACTTTTGGCGGATATAGTGGTTGGGAATCGAATTCTAAAAAATATGGACATTTGGCTCATGATTGCCCTATGTCTTTGAAAACAAAACTTTCGTATGCCATATCCAATTGGGAGATCGGTGCGATGTTGCAACATGGTTTGTCCGATTATCCTTATACTCAGCTACGAATCGGCATTTCTTATTCTATCGATATTCTCAATCGGGAATGAGTTTTTTGAGCTTTTTACGATAAAATTTATTCTATGCCTGCCTTGTGTTTGTTTGACAAGTCTGTCTAAAAATAGGTAGCGTTCCGGTATCACCAAATAAATTTGTTTCTGCTCTCGCCTTTCACTATTTTTGTCTCGGAATTATGAAAAAAGGAACAGAACAAGAAGAACAGGTCGCGCCGTTGGCTGCCAGCTTGCATGCGTGGTACGCCGAGAATCACCGGGTGTTGCCGTGGAGGGGTATTACCGATGCGTATCGTATTTGGATTTCGGAGATTATTTTGCAGCAGACACGGGTGGCGCAGGGCTTCGAATATTACAATAGATTCATATCCCGATTTCCCGATGTGCGGTCTTTGGCTGCCGCCGATGACGACGAGGTGATGAAACTGTGGCAAGGATTGGGCTATTATAGCCGGGCTCGTAATTTGTTGACTGCTGCCCGTCAGGTGGTGGAACGATTCGGCGGGGAGTTCCCGACGACTTACGAAGGTATACGTTCTTTGCAGGGAATAGGGGATTATACGGCGGCAGCGGTAGCTTCGTTCGCTTACGGGTTGCCTCATGCCGTGGTGGACGGTAATGTGTATCGGGTTCTTTCCCGAATTTATGGTATCGATACGCCTATCGACACGACCGAGGGACGAAAGTTGTTTGCCGCTCTTGCCGACGAGTTGCTCGACCGGAAAGATCCGGGCGGGTATAATCAGGCGTTGATGGAGTTCGGTGCACTGTATTGTGTGCCTCGCTCACCTCAGTGCGGAAGGTGTATTTTTGCCGACCGTTGTATGGCTTTGGCGACTCATCGAGTAGAAGAGTTACCAGTGAAACAGGGTAAGACGGTGGTAAAACCTCGTTATTTCAATTATTTTTATGTGAGACAGGGCGGAGATACTTGGATTCGTCGGCGAGAGGGGCGTGATATTTGGCGTAATTTGTATGAGCTTCCGCTTATCGAGACCGATGAAGAACAGGGGCTCGATGACTTGCAGCGTAGCGGTATTTGGGCAGAGTTGTTTCATGACGCCGGACAAGTGGGTGTTTCGTCTCAGGTGTATAGTTGTAAGCATGTGTTGTCGCATCGTATCATTCATGCCCGTTTTTACATGGTGGAGACGGAGTTTGCTCCCGATATGACCGGGTATATGAAGATTCCGGTGGAACGATTGGGGGACTATGCCGTGTCGCGCTTGACCGAAAGTTTCTTGGAAAAGCTGTCAATGAATTATCCTTCGTTGTTTTGAGACCGGATAATCTTACTTATTCATACGGGTAAGGAAAGGGATAGTCACTATTTATATAAACGAGGCTGATGTGCTGAATGTCGCTATGTTTGGGGGCAGTCGAAATCAGAGGGGATTTTTTATGTGTCTAACTCCTGTCGTCAGAAACTATTGTTTCTTCGGTTTCTCCCCTTTAACCCCTCTCATCGTCGCTACCGCTCCTCTGTTTCTCCCCTATATTTTGCGTTGCAACACCCCGCAATGCTGCGGGACACGACAAGGGAGAAGGTTAGAGTGTTTTGTCGCTAAAATTTGTTTCTGCTCTCGGTTTGCACTATCTTTGACACAACATAAAACAATCGAATGATAGAAAGAGTAATCATATTGGATGCTGTCGATCCGGTAGCGTTTTACGGCGTGAATAACGCAAATGTACAGTTGATTAAGAATTTGTTCCCGAAAGTGCGTATCGCCGCCCGCGGGAATGTGATGAAGGTGATCGGTGATGAGAAGGAGACCGAGGTTTTCGAGGAGAAAATCAAGTTGCTTGAAAAACATTGCGCCGAATATAACCAGTTGAGCGAGGAGGTAATCATCGATATTATCAAGGGCGATGAACCGCAAGCGATAAAACCGCAGGAGAATCTCATTATTTACGGAGTGAACGGTAAGCCGATTACGGGGCGTACGCCAAACCAAAGGAAACTGGTGGAGGCTTTCGCCAAAAACGACTTGACTTTTGCGCTCGGTCCGGCGGGGTCGGGCAAGACTTATGTGGCGATAGCCCTTGCGGTGAAAGCGTTGAAAAACAAAGAGGTGAAGAAGATTATCCTGAGTCGTCCGGCTGTGGAGGCAGGAGAAAAATTAGGCTTTCTGCCGGGGGATATGAAGGATAAAATAGATCCTTATCTGCAACCGTTGTACGATGCTTTGCAGGATATGATTCCGGCCGTGAAGCTGAAAGAGTACATGGAGACAAACGTGATACAAATCGCTCCGTTGGCATTTATGAGGGGGCGTACGTTGAGCGATGCGGTGATCATTCTCGATGAGGCGCAGAACACGACCACACACCAGATAAAAATGTTTCTTACCCGATTGGGTATGAATGCGAAAATGATCGTTACCGGCGATATGACGCAGATCGATTTGCCTGCGTCGCAGACTTCGGGGTTGATACAGGCGATAGGGATTTTGAAAAATGTAGAGGGTATAGCCCGAGTGGAATTCAACAAGAAAGATATCGTGCGACATAAATTAGTACAGCGTATCGTCGAGGCTTATGAAAAACACGACGAGAAAGTACGCAAGGCTTCCATGTCTAAAAAGTATGAACAAGCCGAGAAAAAAGGAGAAGAGTAATGGGCGGTAACCTGTGGAGAAAATGGCTGGGAGAGAGTGACGAGCCGGGTCGTAACCGAGTGCAGGCTTTTGTTTATTCTCGTTTGTGGATGGGGGTATTTCCTTCATTCTTGGCAGGATTCGCTGTTATATTCCTTATTTGTTACTGGGGGAATCTGCCTGTCGAGAAGTCGTCTAACAAGGCTTTGCTCTCCGGACTGTTGTGCGTGGTGGGTTATGCGATAGGGGTTTGGGCTGCCGTAGCTCCCGATAAAGACGATGAGGAAGACGAGGTAGAGGATTCGACCGGAAAGGCGAGTTGGATAGATAAAGTGAAGTTAGCCGTTTGTTGTTTGGCATTAGTCGCTATATTCGCTTATCCCAGCATAGAACGGGTACTTATCGGTGAACGAACCATTTTAGAGGGTTGTGTCGAACTGACGGGAAAATGCTTGATGATTGTCTGCTTGTTTGTTCCCGTTTATATTCGTTTAAAACGAAAGTCGAGAGGGTAGCTTTTCTTTTCTATTTATCATTTTATCAGTGAAATAACTTTTTAATAAATATAATGTTTGGGGAAATATAAAGAATATCTAATTTTAGAAAACTTTGTATGAAAGGTTTTAGGAGAATTACTTATTTTTTTAGTAATGATTTATTAGTTGCTCTTGTTGCTATATTCTGCTCAGCTATGCTTTCTTAGCAACTCGTTGTATATGCAAAAATACGAATCAATTTGAGATTGGGAGTGCTTCAATAAAAAAACTGTTGGAATAGAATCGCCAACAGTTTTTTTATTCATGAATTCCTTAATCACTGATATTGTGATACAAAATCAATCTGAATCCTGCGTTGAAAAGCTGGCGCATATTGCGCTTTTAGCAGCCAATACGAAGCGAATATCGGTTGTACATTAAACTCTTCTGCCAACAAGTTTGCAGTCATAGGCAACCCAGCACGTTTTCGGTCAAATACGGCTTTTCGTAAATTATCTCCATTGAACAAGTATTCATTGGCAAACTTATTGGCTTCTTTTTCCCGTTTGTTTTGCTTGGTTTTCGATTCGTTTATCTCGCCTTCGTAAATTTCAACATTCTTATGTTTGATAGCATGTCCTAATTCATGAAAGAGAGTAAACCAACAAGATATAAGGTCGTGCCCACGATCCGAAATCTGAATGAGAGGTTTGTTTTCAATCCAACGAATTGCTCCGTAAACAGTTTTAGGCAGGGAGGGAACAAAAACCAAACCTACACCAAAGTGTGAAAATATTGAAGGTAAAGATTTGAAATACTCAACATCTTCAATATGAGCTATCCATTCTCTTGATTCAATCCAATTCATTAATTTTGATTCATTGTAATCAGGGAGATTGAGGGTATTAAAATCAAGTTCACCACGACGCAACCAAGCATGAAGATTGATTGAGTCAACCTCAATTTTATTTTGGGAACGGAATAGAGCAGCTTGTTTTTCGGAAGTTTCAAAAATCTCCGTGGCGGAATCCACACCAAAGAAATCTAAAATATCATCAAGAATATCATACCCTTCCGTAAATTCACCACGCAGCAAAGGCAATACTTTTTTTAGCTTGGTATATGTTTTCTTTGCCTGATTGTAATTAGCCACATACCGTGGCTTTTCTTCCAAATACTCTTTCTGAAAATCAGCCAAATATTTACACACATTAGAATCGTCCAATATTTCAGCAGCTTTTCGTAATGCTTTATTTGATAGTTGTTCCTTACTCCTTAAATCTTTAATGCCGATAAGTTCTTCGAAATTCTTAATGCCGCGAGCCTCGAATATATCAACAAGTTCCCCTCCGACTGTATTGCGCAGCGTCAAAGGGTTTAATACAGGTATTTTTTCAAGTGCAGCCATTTTATATATTGTTATAATCGTGATTATTTACAGCAATAACATATATTGTCATTATTGAGTTGAAATCTCCTTGCCAATCTTGTGCCAATAATAAATTCTTTTCTTCATCAATGATATGATTAAAGAATTTTCTTGGTCCTCGTCCAACACGAACTTTCAAAATCAAGGTGTCTTTTTTAGCACACCCCTGTTTTATTTCTATTCGGTTATCTGTTTGACCAAACATGGCATTATAGGCTCCAGCTGAAACATATTTCCTCAATCGGTCATGCAACTTTTTTGCTGGTTCCATTAGGTTAGCACCAAAAGTCTTTGAAAATGCTCTTGAGGCATTACGATTATCGGGATTTAAGACAAAATTTCGATAACATTTAACTTCTTTGGAACTACCATATTCAATGTTCATTTCTACTCCAACTGCTATTTCGGGTGCAAAGATACAACTTTTCTTTCAGAACTCATTCATTACCAAATAAAATTGTGTACTTTTGCATTCGTAGAAGCAAAATGTCGGGTATGAATAAGATAAAAGAGGTCTTGGAGACAAAAGGGCTAAGTCAGACGGAATTAGCTGGCTTACTTGGAAAAAGTTTCAATATGGTAAATCTATACGCAACCAATAAAATACAACCTCCTATTCCTGTCTTATATCAAATTGCCGACATTTTGAATATTGATGTACGAGATTTGCTTGTACCTAACCAAATTAAAGAGCAATCACCATATGGCGAAAAATGAGGCTAAAACAGACCTTTGGGTTCATGAATTATTACAAGAAGCTAATATTCATTTGACCCCACAAGGATGTGATATAAGGGAAATAGCAGAAGCATTAAAAACAGCTTCTAAATCAAAAACAGGAAATGCAGGCTATCCCGAATATTGTGGGGTGGTCAAGGATTTTATCCTTGTAATAGAAGACAAGGCATCACTTGCTAAGCACATTTACAAGGATGAAAACGACTTGTTATCGCAAGAAGTTAAAGTTGTAAAGGATTATGCCGTCAACGGAGCTTTATACTATGCTTTGCATTTAGCTGTAAACACCTCGTATAATAAAATCATAGCTCTTGGTGTATCGGGGAATGAAAAACATCATAGGATTACACCGATATTTGTCAATGAACGTGGTGATTATCAAGAATTGTCAGATGTTGAAACATTCATCTCTTTCAATGAAGCCAATGTTGATGAGTATTATCTGAAAGAAATACTACGTGAAGAAACAGATGTGGAAAAGACAACGGCAGAAATCCTGAAAGATGCCGAAAAACTGCATAATGACCTGCGTAACTATGGAAATTTGACAACAGAGCAAAAACCGTTGGTTGTGTCGGGAATAATGCTTGCTTTACGTGAAATTGAATATAAGACATTCTCTATAGAATTCCTTATAGGTGACTCTATAAAAACTGATGGGCAAAAGATTTACGAAGCAATCAAGAGTAATTTGGCAAGAGCCAATGTTACTCCTGATACAAAACGAGATAAATTGCTCAGTCAATTCTCAGTCATAAAAGACACTACAAAAATTAACGAGAAAGACGATACATTAGGTAAAACTCCATTAAAGCATTATACCGAATTTCTCTATAACAGCATATATAAGAATATCAGATACCACAATTCTGCCGAAGATTATTTAGGGCGGTTTTATGGTGAGTTCATGTCTTATTCAGGAGGAGATGGACAGACATTGGGTATCGTACTTACACCGAAGCATATAACTGAATTGTTTTGTGAGTTGGCACAACTTAAAACAACGGATAAAGTCTTTGATCCATGTTGCGGCACAGCTGGCTTTCTAATTGCTGCGATGCACAAAATGGTAAAAATGACAGAAAACGAAAGTCAAAGGAGGAGTATCAAACGTGACCAATTATTCGGTATTGAGTTGCAATCCTATATGTTCACAATCGCCACTACCAATATGATTTTGCGTGGCGATGGAAAAAGTAACTTGCATAATATGGACTTTCTACGGCAAAACCCAAAACAGATACAACTGAAAGGCTGTACCGTAGGAATGATGAACCCTCCATACTCGCAAGGTTCTAAAGCTAATCCTGATTTGTATGAGATTAGTTTTACCGAACATTTACTTGATTCATTGACAGAGGGGGCAAGAGCTATCGTTATTATACCTCAATCTTCGGTTACAGGTAAGAGTAAAGAAGAACAGAATATAAAGAATAATATTCTGAAAAGCCATACATTAGAGGGGGTTATAACCCTCAATAAAAACACATTCTATGGAGTGGGTACAAATCCATGCATAGCTGTATTTACGGCAGGAATACCACATGACAAGAATCATTTATGCAAGTTCATTAATTTTGAAGATGATGGATTTGTAGTGAGCAAACATATTGGTTTGGAAGAAACCGCAAGCGCCAAAGATAAACGACAGCATTTGCTTGATGTATGGTTTGGACGGATTGAAGCCGAAACCAAGTTCTGTGTAGAAACAACGATAGAAGCGGAAGACGAGTGGCTACACGCATTCTACTACTTCAATGACGAGATACCATCAGAAAAAGATTTTGAGAATACAATGGCAGATTATCTGACATTTGAGTTTAATATGATAACTCACGGAAGAGGGTATTTATTTGAAAGCACAAAAGACGGAGGACAAAATGGATAATCTCTCTTTAGATAGTCGAAATTGGAAAGAGTTTTTTCTTGAGGATGTTGTTTCTATCAATGGAGGAAAACGACTTACTAAAGCCGATATGCAATTTGGTAATATGCCTTTCATTGGTGCATCCGAACTAAATAACGGAATAACAGCTTTTACTTGCTCTATAAATGAAAGTCTGGATAATAATGTCTTGGGGGTAAACTATAATGGAAGCGTAGGCTTTGCTTTCTATCATCCTTACCGAGCTATTTTTTCAGATGATGTCAAAAGAATAAAATGGAAGAATTCGCTTCATAATAATCGTTACACGTTGTTGTTTTTGGCATCTATGATAGGACAACAAAAGTGCAAATATGCATATGGATATAAATTCAATTCGCAAAGAATGAAAAGGCAAAAGATTCTTTTACCTATTCAGCCGAACAACACTATTGATTGGGCTTTTATGGAAGCCTATATGAAGCAAAAAGAACAACAAATTTTAAAACCTACAATATATAAATTATGCAAGCAGCTGATAGTCAACGATATACTGGGGGGGGGTAAATTGCTATGCTCCAATTGGAAAGCCTTTTGCTTCACCGAAGTTTTTACCGAGATACAACGAGGTAAGCGTCTTAAAAAAGCTGACCATAGGGACGGACAAACTCCATATGTATCATCAACATCTCTCAATAATGGTGTTGACGGATTCATTGGAAACGATGGCAGCGTAAGAAGATTTGATGATTGTCTAACATTAGCAAATAGTGGTAGTGTTGGGTGTGCATTTTACCATCAATACACTTTTGTGGCAAGTGACCATGTAACCAAATTAAAACGTGATGGGCTTGATAAATATGCTTACTTGTTTATGATCCCGATTATCAATAGATTATCAGAAAAGTATAGTTTTAATCGAGAAATCAATGACGAACGCATAAAACGTGAAAAGTTATTGTTACCAGCTACAGATAAGGGAGAAATTGATTTTGCCTTTATGTCTGCTTTCATGAAAGATATTGAACGAAACATACTCAATACCACGCTTAAAGTCTTCAATGAACGAGTAAGTGTTAATAAATATAAAATGGGGGGGGTAAATTGGAAGAACTTCCTCTTATGTGACTTGTTTCCAACGCTTGTTGCCGGTAAATCAAAAGGACTTAACCATATTAAAAAATCAGACAGTGGTATTAGCTATCTTGGTGCGACCAATCAAAATAATGGGGTATTATGTTTTGTATGTAGAGATAAAAGCACAATTCAAAAAGGGAATTGCATTGCTTTTATTCGTAATGGAGAGGGTTCAATGGGTTATTCTGTGTATAAAGCCGAAGATTTTATAGCTACTTCCGATATGACATTAGGTTACAATGATCATCTTAATAGATATACGGGAACATTCATTACAACCATTGCAGACCGTGTAAGGGGGAAGTATAATTTTGGATATAAACGAAGTGCGAATCGTTTATCCAAAGAAATTATTACGCTTCCTATTGATAATAACGGCTCTCCCGATTGGGAATATATGGAAAACTATATGCGTAATATTGAAACCGCACAGATTTTAACCTATCTCAAAATGGTACAGAATAACTTCGCTTAAATTCTTTAATAAGCGAAGTTATTTCAAATTCATAAGAGCCCTCCGCTTTTCCTTTGCGGGCGAATAAGATGAGATACGGACAGTCTCAACTTTTCAAATTGTTCCTTGAATCATTCTCTAATTGGTTATTGATTAATTATATGAATAAACTTTGCTTTATTTGCGGGCACTTTGGCTTGTAAAGTTTCTATGGTTTCATCGTAAGGGTTATTTTTTTGACAATAGGAATGAGCGTTACGATACCGGATTGAGTTTGGGCATAATCTTGTTCGTACAATCGGTACACTATCTCGTTTTTATGTTGTATCTTTGCGCACAGATGCGAAAATGGGCTGCGCCTCGGCACTCTCAAATGAATTTGTTACAGCTCTCGGCTTGCACCGTTTTTTGCAAGGTCATTATCGAAGACGAATAACCGATTATAGTATAAACAGAAAAAGTATTACAGAAATGAAAAATGCTTTGGTAAAAACCGATTTCAAATTTCCCGGACAGAAGAGTGTGTATCACGGCAAAGTGCGCGATGTATACAATATCGACGACGAGCTGTTGGTGATGGTGGTCAGTGACCGTATTTCGGCATTCGACGTGATTCTTCCAGAGGGTATTCCTTACAAGGGGCAGGTGCTGAACCAGATTGCCGCTAAGTTTTTGGATGCTACGTCGGACATTGTCCCGAACTGGAAGGTGGCTACTCCCGATCCGATGGTGACCGTGGGGCTGCGTTGCGAACCATTCAAGGTAGAAATGGTCGTGCGGGGATATTTGACGGGACATGCATGGCGCGAGTACAAGGCCGGTAAACGGACGCTTTGCGGAGAGACGATGCCCGAGGGCATGAAAGAGAACGAAAAATTCCCGCATCCTATCATCACGCCGACTACCAAAGCCGATGAGGGTCACGACGAGGATATTTCGAAGGCGGAGATTATCGCCAGAGGTATCGTCTCGAAAGAGGACTACGAACAGTTGGAGAAATATACGTTGGCGTTGTATCAACGGGGCTGCGAGATGGCTGCTCAAAAGGGGCTTATTTTGGTGGATACGAAGTATGAGTTCGGCAAAATAGGCGATAAAATCATTCTCATCGACGAGATTCATACGCCCGATTCTTCGCGCTATTTCTATGCCGAAGGTTATGAAGATCGTCTTGCCCGTGGCGAGGAACAACGTCAGTTATCGAAAGAGTTCGTGCGTCAATGGTTGATTCAGAATGGATTTCAGGGTAAAGAGGGTCAACAGGTTCCCGAAATGACCGAGGAATACTGCAACAGCGTGTCGGATCGCTATATCGAGCTATATGAGCATATCGTGGGCGAAAAGTTCGTGAAAGCCGAGGGCGAGGACGTTGCCGCCCGTATCGAAAAGCACGTGACCGATTTTTTGAACAACCGTAAAAAATAACCGGTAAAAATCGATTGGTGACGAATGGATTATAAAGCGGAGGGAATAAAGCCTTATGACGAGGAGACGGACAAGACGACGCAGGTGCGGGAGATGTTCGATTCTATCGCTCCGGCTTATGACACAATGAACCGGACAATGACACTGGGTATAGACCGGTGGTGGCGTCGGGTGGCCGTGAAGATGCTGCGTCGCTATTCTCACCGTCGTATTCTCGATGTGGCTACGGGTACGGGTGATTTGGCGTTGCTACTGGACGAGCGTCTGAATCCAGACTGTGTCGTGGGTATCGATTTGTCGGAAGGCATGTTGCGCATAGCTCGTGAGAAAGTGACCGAGCGAAATGCACAAGAGCGGATTCTTTTCGAGGTGCAGGATTGCTTGTCGATGACATTCGACGACAACAGTTTCGATGTGGTGACGGTCGCCTACGGGGTGCGTAATTTTGAACATCTCGAAGATGGTTTTCGAGAGATGTACCGGGTGTTGAGTCCCGGCGGCGCACTGTGTGTGATCGAGTTGTCCACTCCCGAAAGATTCCCGTTTCGCCAGCTTTATAAGTTCTATACCTATACGTTTATTCCTTTCGTGGGTCGGTTGGTGTCGAAAGACCGCCGGGCTTACAGCTATCTGCCCCGTTCGGTAGCGGCCGTTCCACAAGGTGAGGATATGCTCGCTATTTTCCGTCGTGCGGGTTTCGGCCATTGCTATTGTCGGCGGCTCACTTTCGGGGCTTGCACGATTTATATCGGAGAGAAGTGAGAGGAGATAAATAAGAGTGAATTTAGCGAGGCAGTTTTCTAACTGCCTCGCTTTTTAATGATTACATTTTATAATAAGTCGTCCCGGCAAGTGTGAGAGATGAAATATTACGTCTGTCTCGTGCTAATCTGTAAGAACCTTTATAAATGGTATTCCCATTTTCGTCCAATAATCTCACCTCTCCATTTTGTAATCTATAAGTAGCGGTGACGACTAACCGGTCGCCGTCCCATAATTCGCACTTTCCACTGCTGTAAAGATATATTTGTCTACCGTCGTTGGCTTTGAGGCGTTGGGTTGAACGGAAAACGACATTTTGCGATATATAAGTTTCGAAGGAAGCGATATTTTCAATCGGTTTATTTGCGTTTGAAGAAAATATGATTCCTCCGCTAAGTAACATAATGGCAATAATTAATTTTTTCATGTTTTTTTAGTTTGAGATTTTCCTACTCATTTATCGGCTTTTCGGATTCCTCCGGTTTGTACCTTGAAAGAGATAGATTACGCACATAAAAAAACGCGGTACTTTCAGTATATTCCCGCTCAGAGGTGTTTGGCGTAACCCGACAGAAAAATAGACCAAAAGCCCGCGCTAAGAAACGCGAGCATTTCAACTCTTATTCTTTTCTGTCTTTTTAGTCGCCAAACTTTCTGAGCAGCAGAATAAAGCTAAAACGCTTTTCCAATATGTCTAAAATGTGCGTATCAAATTATACGCTATGTTTCATAGGCAAATTATGTTATTGTTTATGATAAAAGCAAAGGTAATAAAATATTTATAATTTGTATAAAAACAGAGGAATCTGTGTAGTTATTTACAGATGTTGTATTTCTTTACGGGCAAAATAATGGGGCTATCCGACTTTTTGGGGGGGGCACTTCACAAAATCGGAGGGGATTTGTACTCCTCCTCTGCGCACGAATGTGCGATAGGGGAGGTGTCACGAAGTGACGGAGGGGTTGGATTTTATCAAAATCTATTCAGTTGTTTTTTAATCCCTCTCCGAAGAAAACTATCGTTTTTTCGGTTTCTTCCCTTTAACCCCTCTCCTCGTCGCTACCGCTCCTCTGTTTCTCCCCTATATTTTGCGTTGCAAAACACAGGGGAGAAGGAATAATACCAACAGCCGTAACAAAGTAGGGTATCTCACTCTTCATCAGCCGTTTCCCCGTAGTATTACGGGGTGTCGCGCATAGATCGGAACAGAGGAGACGTTGGAATACTTCTCGACCTTTCCTTCTATGTCTCATTGAGGGGAGTTTATAAAGAAAGAGCTGCCGATTGGCAGCTCTTTCTTTATGATAGATAGTTTCGTCCAATTATTTCTTGGCCGGGCATGTAGGCTTGATTTGTTTGAAGAAATCGTTGCCTTTGTTGTCGACGAGAATGAATGCGGGAAAATCTTCCACTTCGATTTTCCAGATGGCTTCCATGCCGAGCTCGGGATATTCGAGGCATTCGATACTCTTGATATTGTTTTGAGCGAGGATAGCAGCCGGACCTCCGATACTGCCGAGGTAGAATCCTCCGTGTTTTTTGCAGGCGTCGGTGACAGCTTGGCTGCGGTTACCTTTTGCCAACATAATCATAGAGCCCCCGTGACTTTGGAAGAGGTCTACGTAGGGATCCATTCGACCAGCTGTCGTGGGACCCATCGATCCGCAAGCCATGCCTTTCGGCGTTTTTGCCGGACCTGCATAGTAGATGGGGTGATCTTTGATATATTGCGGCAAGTCTTCGCCCCGGTCGAGCCGTTCTTTGAGTTTGGCGTGCGCGATGTCCCGACCGACGATAATCGTTCCGTTGAGCGACAGACGTGTGGCAACGGGATATTTATCCAACTCTTTGAGAATTTCGCTCATAGGTTGGTTGAGGTTTATTTTAACGGCGTTGCCTTCACCGGCTTGGCGGAGTTCTTCGGGAATGAGTTCGCCGGGGTGACTGTCGAGTTTCTCGATCCAAATACCGTCCTTGTTGATTTTACATTTGATGTTTCGGTCGGCCGAGCAGCTCACTCCCAATCCTACGGGGCAGGATGCTCCGTGGCGGGGCAGACGGATAATGCGTACGTCGTGTGCCAGATATTTACCGCCGAACTGTGCACCGAGTCCGATACGGTGCGCTTCTTCCAAGACTTGTTTTTCCAACTCGATGTCACGGAAAGCTCGTCCGAATTCGTTTCCGGTCGTGGGCAGACTATCGTAGTAGTGGGTGGATGCCAGTTTCACGGTGAGCAAGTTTTTCTCGGCCGAAGTCCCGCCGATGACGAATGCAATGTGATAGGGCGGACAGGCTGCCGTACCCAATGTTTTCATTTTTTCCACCAAGAAAGGAACGAGTGTCCCGGGGTTGAGAATGGCTTTCGTTTCTTGGTAGAGGTATGTCTTATTCGCCGATCCACCGCCTTTGGTGACGCAGAGGAATTTATACTCCATACCTTCGGTAGCTTCCAAGTCGATTTGCGCGGGAAGATTACATTTGGTATTTACCTCGTCGTACATGGTAAGGGGCGCGTTTTGGGAGTAGCGCAAGTTTTCCTCGGTATAGGTTTTATAAACGCCGAGGGAGAGAGCTTCTTCGTCGCAATATCCCGTCCAGACTTGCTGGCCTTTCTCTCCGTGAATGATTGCCGTACCGGTGTCTTGACAGAAAGGAAGTACTCCTTTGGCGGCCACTTCGGCATTGCGGAGGAAGGTGAGCGCTACGTATTTATCGTTTTCGCTGGCTTCGGGATCGCTCAAAATCTTAGCTACCTGTTCGTTGTGCGAACGGCGAAGCATAAACGATACATCGCGGAAGGCGGCGTTCGCCATAGCGGTAAGACCTTCCTTTTCGATTTTCAAGATGGGTTTCCCTTCGAACTCGCTTACAGATACATAATCTTTCGTGAGCAAATAATACTCGGTCGTGTCTTCGCCGAGCGGGAACATGGGTTGATACTTAAACGGTGTGATAGCCATAGTTATATGTTATTTAGTATGTTTTGTCTGACGATGGGGAGACCGAACGAGGTGTAGGCAGGCTCCGGCGATCGTGTTGCAAAAATAATGAAAGGCGGGTGCAGAATAAAACAAATTCGTTTGTTTTTTATGCCCAGCCAGCTCTTCTTTTCGCTCGCAGGACAAAAATAAAGAAATTTTTCGGTAATTCATCTTTTGTCGTGAAATCTTTCGAGAAAGAGGTATAATGTATGAAGCTGCCATAAAAACGGCCTCGACCGGGGTTTACTTTGCCGTACCATATATGGCTAAACTAATCATTGAATTTATGGAAAAGAATTATCAAAAAGAAAATCGCAATCTGCGGAAATCACGCGATTTGCTCGTGGAACGAATCTTACATCGGTATCCAGCCCGGAGGGTCGATAGCGACGACGATTTGTTCGAGGCTTTGGAGGAATACGACTCGTATCGGAACGAACGGTATGAGCGTCTTGCCGACGACCAGAGCAAGTTGTGCAAATTGTTTATGTCGAACCCGAAAATGGGAGCGTTTATCTCGGACGTTATCGGTGGGGAGGATGCTCTTATCGCTTGCGTACGTTACTTCGGGAAGGATATGCTCGACTGTGCCGAGGACGAGGGTCGCATGGAAGAGGTTCGTAAGGCGAACGACGAGTACCTATCACGCATGGCACGATTCGGCGAATTGGAAAACCAAATGCGGGAGAACTTGAAAAACAGCACTCGTTGTATGGAGCGTTTCAAGTCGGAGAAGGGAATGAGCGACGAGGAGTTCGAGAGTTTTCTCGACCGGGTGTATCATTTGTGCAACCATGTGTTTATGGGAGAATTGAATGACGAAGTTCTCGGGTTACTTTTCAAGGGGTTGTATTACGATCGTGACTTGTCTTGTGCCGAGCGGGAAGCCGAGGTGCGTGGACGTAACGAGCGTATCGTTTTCGAGAAACGGGAACGTAACGGAGATTCGTTACCTCCTTTACGAAACGGCGGCAGTTTCGAGCCCGATGCCGATCTTTCGCCTGTATTCGGGAACCGTCGCCGCCGTAGCGTGTGGGACTTGTAGATTTTTGAAAAGGGGATTGAAGTAACTTCTAAATTATTCTAATTCTTATGTTTTTATTGTATTCTAAAATGAAAAGAGAGATGAAAAATTTTTTATTGAAATGGAAAAAGCCGCTTCTTTGGTTGACCGGTTTCGTATTGTTGGTACTGTGTTGGCAAGTTTGGGACGGACTGTTCGATGCCGGGTTGGCATTGGCGGCGATCGTGCCGGGTATGTCGGGTGGAAAAATCGTATCCAACGAACCGCTGACGACCGATATTGTTCGTGAAGGGAGTCCCTCTCTGTTGCGTAGCGAAGTGGATAAACGCATCGTGAAAATACGTCCGATGTCCACGCCTATCGATCAGTTATCACGGTGGAACGGTTCGCGGAAGGCTTCGTCGATGATTGTCGATTATTATTCGGTCGATGTGAAACCTACCAAGTCATATATGAAGGCATCGTATGTGGCTCCCGGGGCATCGACCGTTAACGACTCGCATAAAAAGGCGACTATCAATGCCGTGGACAACAGCATATTCGAGGTGTCGGAAACTTTGTTGGTTCAAGGGGTAAAAGGGTATGATCCCGACGGGGAGATGTCGAATGCCGACTTGGTGCTTTATATCGCCGCAAAAGACGAAGATACGGGGGCATTGACCGTCTATCCCATCAATGGTTCCAAAATAGGTTCGGTGACCAACTGCGTGCCGTCTATTCCCGTGAATACGCCGCTTATCCGTATGGGGCGTGCGGCAACGGAACTCGATGTGCAGACGGCACAATTCGCCGCTTTGCCTATCAAGAGCCAGAATTTTTGCCAGATATTTAAAATGCAGATCGAGCAATCGACTTTCCAAAAAATAGCGAATAAAGAGGTCGAATGGGATTTCTCGGATGCCGAGGAGGCCGCTATTTACGATATGCGATTGGGTATGGAAAAGAGTTTTATGTTCGGTGTGAAGAACACGATTTTCGACCCTCGTAAAAAGGAGAATGTGATGCTGACGGGCGGTATCTGGTGGCAGGCCGGAAATCATTATACCTACAATCCTACTGTGGAGATGACACAGAACGATTTGATCGATATGATGCGACAGGCTTTTACCGGGAACGGAGGGAATAAACGGAAGGTGTTGATTGGCGGTTCTTCGTTTATCGGCCGTATCAATAAGATAGAGATGACCAAAGTGGTGATGGCCCGCGAAGATAAGGTTCAGTGGGGCATCGACTTCTCGGAAATCAAATCGAAGTTCGGGAAGTTGTATGTGCTTTATTCGGAGGTATTCGACGATTGCGGCATGAGCGACTACGGATTTATTTTCGACCCGGAATTTATCCAGAAATGGTCTCATGTCCCGTTCGACTCGCAGGAACTCGATTTGAAAAAATCGGGGGTACGCAATACCGATGCGTTGGTACTGACCGAGGCCAGTTGTTTGACATTGCGCTATCCGGCTGCACACATGCGTATCGAGCCGGTCATACCCGACGAGGAATAAGTGATATGATTCAAGGGGACTGAGGGGCGACCGGGACATCGTGCCCGGCTCCCCTTTTTCTAAAATTCGGCCTCTCCTCGAAACCGTGTTTTTTCGTGTTACTCTCTTATATGGTTATTTGAAACTGTTGCGTTACATGGCGCGGGAGAAATTTTTATACAGCCGTTCTTGCGAGAGAGATATGGTTGTTTCGGCGAGGGGCTATATAGTTTTTAAATTAAATATAATGATATGATGAAGATTTATCAGACCCGGTTGGGAAACCTATCTACCTCGGTCGATGTGAACGGTGTACCTCGTCGGGTACAATTCCTTGCCAGTGACGGTGTAAACGGAGTTTTTTCTACGGCCGACGAACAGTTGCAGCGGGCTATGGAAAATAGTCGGGGGTATGGGAGACGATTCAAATTGTCGGACGTCGCACAACCGGCATCGGAAGAGAAAATTTATATGTTAGTGCCGGAGGTTCGCTCTTGGCAGGACGCAAGGGATTATTTGAGAAAAGAACCGTACGGGCTTTCTGACGAGGAAGTCTCCTCTCCTGCTCTTATCGAGCAAGCGGCCGAACGGTTAAATTTGATTTTTTCACAATTAAAAAAGAGGAACAAGCGATGAAAACGACTATACACAATCATTTGCGAGGGCAAAACGGGTGCTTGGGATTTTATTATGGGTTGGCATCTCTTCTCTCGGCATATCCCGAGGGCGGTTTGCCGGGAGAGTTTTTTATCAATGGGGAAACTCAATCCATTTGGATATGGGATTCTACCGGTCGTTCGTGGTACGATACGAATCATGCGGCTCCTTCTCCGTTCATGGGTATTATCACCGAACCGGCGACTTTCAGCCCGGCAGTCGAAAGCGGTGTGCAGGCTTGTTTCATCTATGTGGCCGGAGGTAAAGGGGCTTATGTTTTCCCTGCCTTGAAAGGATCGGCGGCAATGACCGTGACGACAGATTCGTCGGCAATTATCACCCTTGTGTGGGACGGAACGGCATGGCGGAATTATGTGACTTCATTGACGTTCGACGATGCCGTGCGTCCTGTTTATCTCTACCGAGGGGCGTGGAATCCATCTTTCACTTATCGATGTACCGGTGGAGCCGCCGATGTGGTTTATTTTATGGGTAAGTACTATCAGGTGAAGTTTTCGGTAGGCAGCACGACAGCTTCGCCGGCATCTTCGAATGATTGGGAAGAACTTTCTCGTTTTTGTGCCATAGCCGACGAGATAAAATTGAAGCCTAACGGATTGGTTTTGCTCGATGGGCAGCAAACTATTCGGGTGTCGAGCGAGCTTTCTTCGTGGGAGTTGTGCAATGGTGAAATCAGTCATAAAGAAACAGGAACTTTTTTGTCGCAGGCCGGGGAGTTGCGTGTGCCCATTGGAGATGGAGAAGTCGTGATAAGTCCTTTACAAAAGGGAATTGTCGTTTATTCGGGCGATGGCGATAAAGTTTTTCAAATAGGGTTGGGTGCAGCCGGAGAGGCTTTGTTAAAAATGACTCGGCCCATTGAAAACGGTTCGTGCGAGGTGTCGATTTCTCCTCGGCAAATCGAAATCTCTCGTCTCGATGGGACCGGATTACCGGTTTACCGCAGTTCGTTTACTGCCGACGGGTTGAATTGTGCATTAAAAAAATGGACCGATATTCTTTCGGAGGGTGATATTTATGTGGACGAGAATAATTTTGTGAGACAGAAGAAAGGCGCGTGATGAAAGTAAGTGTAGATGAGTTGGTAGACCGGGTTAAAGCGAACATGGAGGAGCTAACCGATTCTTTCGATGCCGATATCGTGATGACCGCAGGGATAGGAGTAGAGCGATATATACGGGAGAAAATGCCGGATGCCTTGCTTGCCGTATGGGCAACGGAACCGGTATCGTCATTGCCTTTGACAGATTGCGCTTCGTTGTTGCGGCCACAGCGTTCGTCCGACGGTAGCGGATATGTACTTTTGCCCGATGATGTGTGGCGTATGGCTGAGTTTTGTATGGACGGGTGGAGGCAACCTGTTACGGAATTTATCGATAAAACGTCTCCCGAATATGAGTTGCAGTTCAATTTTTATACCCGGGGAGGCTGTTCGACACCCGTATGTGTTTTATCGAACGAAGAAGGACAAAAACGTATCGATTATTACTCGCTTCCTGCACATGTCGTTTCTCATCGGGTGAGTTCGGCTCGTTATGCCGCTTATCCTGCCCGCGATGCCGAGAGTTATGAGTTACTTCCTTCGTTGATACCGGTCGTTTGTTATACTTGTGCGGCTCTTGTATATGAGATATTGGGTCGTCCGGAACAGGCGGCGGCCATGATGCGCTGTGTCGTGCGATAGCGGTTATAGATTCGGGACAGATTCAAATCTTCCCGAATCTATTTTGTTCCCGTGTATGGCCGGAATTATTTATCGGGGCGAACGTCGCGCAACAATTCGTATGGTATCTTGCCGATTTGAGCTGCCGTTTCGGAAAAAGAGCTGTGTACCGATCCCAATACATGCCGGGTGTGCGATAGGAGGTATAGCTCTACCAGCGCTTCTTGCATACCCTCCAAGCTGTTGCGGTCGGCTTTGTGGACAGAGGTGAACACTCTATTCCCGAACCGATTTACAATCGAGCGTTTGTCCTCCTCGGAGTCGGAGGCAAGGTAAAATGTCGTGTCGCCGTTCTGTTCTATTTCTTTTTTCATACGCTCGATAAATAGACGGGTAGGACTTTGTGCGATAGATAGAGCATTGTCGGTCCGGCGAATGTGGACACCCACTGTATTTGTTCCGAAGAGGGAACAACGGGTATCTATTTCTTGCAAGATGGAAGCGAGAGGACGAAAAACAGAGAAGCGGTCATTTTCATCTTCGGGAGAATAAAAATATACGAAAGAGGCTATATATACTTTCCTATTCTTTGCCCAGTCGTAAAAATCGAAGTTCTCGTAAAAAAGGTGTAAGGCCTGTTTTTCATAGATACAGTTATCGAAGGTTGCCTTTTGAAAAAGACGGGGAATGAAAATATTTTTCTGCCGGGGCCTGTCGTAAAGCAGGTAATCGCTCCATGTAGCCTCCGTTATTTTTACATTCGGTAAATCGATCGGTTCGAATAATTGGTCGAAACGGCAATTTAATCCTCGGTCTTTGAACCAAATAATATGTAACTCGCTATTTGTTTTTCGGCTTAGTTTAATTGCCGAGTCGATCGCTTTCATGCGATTGGCAAGGCCGCCTACCGGAACGAGCAATATATACCTTTTTTTCATGTTCGAGATGTTTATTTTTTGTTCGAAACGAAAGAGAAAAAAATGATTGTAGTTCTCTTTTTTATCCGATAATCATATAATATTGAACAAAGCTATGAATTTAATTTTATTTTGTTTTGTCTTTTAATAAATGTTTTATCGAGAGCGGATTGAAAGAAATCGAGCAAATGAGGTTGTTTCGCCTCATTAAAAGAATTATTTTTGCAAACCCGTTTAGGGAAGCGGATAAATATTTTGTTCTAAAATGAAAGAGTAGTTTCAATGATTGGTAAAAGTTTGGATATAGGGAGTTCTGTCATTCGATTTTTTTCGAAAAACTTTTATACACTCATTCTTTTTGCGTTGGTTCTTATATCTGCATTTTCCAGTATATGGCTTTTCTATTTTGAAATAGTGAAAGACACGAATCCGCTTTCGTCGATACCGGCTCATATTGTTAAGACTCTGTTCGATGCAATGGTTTTGATGTCTCCTTTTTTTGTCGTCAAAAGACGGGGATTCGTTTTTATACCGTTGATTTTGCTCGATGTATTTTGCTTATCGGCCGTATGGTATTACCGAAACTATTTGGATATAATACCGTTTTCTTCTTTCCTTTTGTATGAAAACCTTACTCCTTTGTTGTTGGAAAGTGCTTTTGCTTCGGCGCGATGGATCGATTGTCTGGCAATCGTTCCTACTTTGATGACCGGGGTTTTTTACAAATTTGTTTTACAGAAAAGAGTGCAAAAAGAGCGGAGGAGGTTATGGTGGCCGGTGATCGTTATCTTATCGGTTTTTGTCTGTTTTCATATTTTTCTTTCGGTGCGGGATATAAAATCGAAACAGTATGATTCTCTTACCGATAGATTTGTCACTTTCCCCAATAATATATTGTATTTCGATCTGAATGGAATGTGCGGATATATTCTGTATCATGCCGCTACTTCGCTTTTGCCCCAACCTGAATTGACGGAAGAAGAAACGATTCGAATCCAAGATTATCTCGACGCTTATCCCCGTTATGCAGATAACATCTATTCGGTTAATGAAAACAAAAATTTGATACTTATTATCGTAGAGTCGCTTAACTCATGGGTGATCGGCAAGAGCTTTTGCGGAGAAGAGATAACACCATGCTTGAACCGGATCGTAAACGACAGCAACTCGATTACAGCAGTTCATGTTTTGCCACAAGTGAAGGACGGTAGATCGAGCGACGGGCAATTCATGTTCAATACCGGATTGCTTCCCTTAAAGAGCGGAGCCGTCGCTACCCGATATGACGATGTGGATTACTATTCTATCGCCAAAGCGTTGAAGCGACGGAATTACACGGCGGTAAACATGACGGTCGATGGGAATAATTATTGGAATCAGGCCGAGATAAGCGTCGCTTACGGGTATGACCAGAATATCGATAGATTGGGTGGTGGAACAAGTGTTACGGATAGTGTGCTGATGGAACGGGCTATTGAAAAAATAAAAGTGCAGAAAACGCCGTTTTTCTATCAATTGATAACAGGGACGTCTCACAAGCCTTATAATGAGCCGTATCGGAAGACGAAGTTGTCGGGTGCTACTGGGTTTCCGGAGGAGGTGAGAAATTACATGGAGGTTATTCATTATACCGACCGTTGTATCGGAGCGTTCGTCGATTCGCTTCGTAGTAACGGATTGTACGATAATACAGTTATTGCGATAGCCTCGGACCATAACCAATTACTCTCTCCTTGCGGAGTACCCGGTTATAACGATACGGAGGCTGCGTTCATCGTGGCGAACGCCGGTGTGAAATATACGCATACTTCGGTTATGGGACAAATCGATATTTATCCTACCTTACTCGACATAATGAATTGTAATGATTATGCATGGAAAGGTTTAGGTTACAGTATTTTGCGCACTCCGGTCGGAAGTGCGGCCGGTTGGAATGGGACAGTTTACGGTAATGAAGGAGATTCTTTGGCCTCCCGGCAGATAGAGGCATGGGATATTTCGGAAAAAATAATTACCAAAGGATATTTCAGTATAAAATAATACTATAAATTTTTATTTCATTACATTTGCATCGAATGTTATCGAATGCAAATGTGGTTGGATAAATTTTCGGCACGAGTTTTTTCTTGGAACCGCGAGGGACAGTATCTGTTGTTTTATCTGCTTACTGTCTGTTGCTTTATGTTTCCTATCGAATATTTACATATCGGGTTGAAATATTCGACTATTTTCGATTTGCGTATCCTTCTTCCACAGGGAAAGCCTGTGGGCGATACGCTTTCGGCTTTTGCGCCGACTGTGGGCGATGCTTTTTTATTGTCGTTGCCTCTTTTCTTTTTTACGAACAAGCGGTGGGTCGTGTTTATTCCGCTTTTTCTGTTCGACGTTTTTTGTCTTATCCAGACTTTATATGCTCATGTCTATGAGGATATTATGCCATATTCATCGTTCCTTCTCGTGAATAACGTCAACGATGTGCTGCTTAACAGCGTGAGGGGATTGATACGGTTACGCGATATATTTGTGTTCTTTCCCACTCTGTTACTTTTGGCGGGGTATATTTTCTATTTCAAGAAACAGCGCCATTATCCATCTTCACGTACCAGAGCGGTTGCCGCCTTCGTATCGTTGTCGATAGCTTTGTCTTCCTATGCGGTCAGAGCTCATCATATTTATCATCGTGCGCCTTCCGATCAAGAGTCTCCGTGGACGGCTTTCATTACGCCTTATAATTATCGTGAGTACGTGGTGTTTAACGGTGTCGTGCCTTATACGTGCTATGCGTTTGTCTCTTCGCTTTTGCAGGGTGGAGAGCTGAATGCCGAGGAACGGAAAACCGTTGAATCTTATCTTGACGACATGCCGCGTTATGGTGATAATAGATATGCCGTAGAACCGGGAAGGAATCTTATCCTTATCGTCGTGGAATCGATGAATTCGTGGTTATTGAACCGGACAGTGAACGGGGTGGAGATTATGCCCCGGCTCAATCGCCTACTGTCCGAAGAAGGCACATTTTCGGCTCTCCATTTAATTCCGCAAGTAAAAGACGGTCGGTCTAGCGACAGCCACTTGATATTCAATACGGGGCTTTTACCTGCGAAGGTAGGGGCGACCGCCGTGCTGTACGGCGGAAACACCTATCCGGCTTTGGGGCATGCGTTGAGAGATAAAGGTTATCGGACCTTGAATATCGTATGCGACCGGGCTCAGGATTGGAATCAGGCGGAAACTTCTCCGGCATACGGTTTTGAAACTTTATATGATAAAACATCGTTCGGTGCGAGCGAGACTTTGAGCGATTCGGTTCTGTTTGCCGAAAGTCTTTCTATTTTGAAACGGACACAAGAGCCGTTTTTCTCTCAGATAGTGACTATCTCGACACATGCTCCGAACAAGACACCGTCCAATCCCACGGCTCTTTCCCGATACCCGACCGAGTCGAGGGAGTTGGTCAACACGATGGAGGCTTTTCATAGCCTCGACAGACAGTTGGGCAGTTTTCTCGATTCGCTGAAAGCGTGCGGGCTGTACGAACGCTCGGTAATCGCTGTTGTTTCGGATCATGACGAGTTGGGTAAAAATGTGTTGGACGGGCGCGAGCATAGGACACTTGCCGACCGTGAGGTAGCGTTTGTTTTATTGAATACTCCGTATACGATTTCTTATGAGGAGACGGCGGGGCAAATCGATGTATATCCGACATTGCTCGATGTCATGGGGTGTAACGAATACGGTTGGAAAGGTTTGGGATATAGTTTGTTCCGTACTCCGGTCGAGAGTGCCGTTTATTGGGACGGAAGTTCTTTGGGAAACCGCCGGTCTCCTTTGTATTCGAGGCAGACGCAGGCGTGGGATATTTCACGTCTGATGATTACCGGAGATTTCTTTTCCGGGAAATCTTTCGGGTATGACGAGGAGTGAAGCGTGGGGTAATGTTTATCGACCGTTTTGTCCGATATGATTTTAATATTTCTGTATTTGGCTCTTTGAAAAAAAAATACGAAATTTGCAAATCCGAAAGAAATATAAAACTTACATAAACAAAAGAGATTACAATGAAGAAAAGTGCACTTCAAACCGCTCGTGCTTCGTATCAGCCTAAGTTGCCCGAAGCTATTAAAAACGGCGTTACCATCGTCGAAGGCAAGGCCACGCAATCGGTTGCCGATCAGGAGGCTATCGCTAAGTTATTTCCTAACACATACGGCATGCCTGTTCTCCGTTTCGAAGCAGCTGCAAAGAAAGAATATCCGGCTATCAATGTGGGTGTTATCCTTTCCGGCGGTCAAGCTCCCGGTGGACATAATGTAATTTCTGGTCTTTTCGACGGTCTTAAAGCTCTGAATAAAGAGAGCCGTTTGTTCGGTTTCCTTTTAGGCCCCGGCGGATTGATCGAACATAAATATATGGAACTTACGGCCGATATTATCGATGACTACCGCAATACGGGCGGATTCGACATTATCGGTTCGGGACGTACCAAACTGGAAACGAAGGATCAATTCGACAGTGGTCTCGAAATTATTAAAGAGTTGGGTATCAAAGCTGTCGTTATTATCGGTGGCGACGATTCCAATACCAACGCTTGCGTGCTCGCCGAATATTATAAACAAATCGGAGCCGGAGTTCAGGTAATCGGTTGCCCGAAAACTATCGACGGAGACTTGAAGAACGAGATGATAGAGTCTTCTTTCGGTTTCGATACGGCTTGTAAAGTATATTCCGAAGTAATCGGTAACATACAACGCGACTGTAACTCGGCTAAGAAATATTGGCACTTTATCAAGCTGATGGGACGTTCGGCTTCGCATATCGCTTTGGAATGCGCTTTGCAGACTCAGCCCAATATTTGTTTGATTTCGGAGGAAATCGAGGCCAAGCAGATGACTCTCGACGATGTAGTAAATTATATCGCCGAAATCGTGGCTGCCCGTGCCGCCAAAGGTAACAACTTCGGAACGGTGTTGATTCCCGAAGGACTTATCGAATTTATCCCTGCCATGAAGCGCCTTATTGCCGAGTTGAACGACTATCTGGCTGCGAACGGTTCGGAATTCGCCATGATCAAGAAATCGGAGCAAATCAATTATATCATCAAACACCTTTCTCCCGAAAATTCGGCTATCTATGCCAGCCTGCCCGAAGGTGTCGCCCGTCAGCTCACGCTCGACCGCGACCCCCACGGAAATGTTCAGGTATCGCTTATCGAAACCGAAAAACTGTTGGGCGAGATGGTCGGACGTCGTTTGGCCGAAATGAAAGCCGAAGGGAAATTCGTGGGTAAATTCGCTACGCAATTCCACTTCTTCGGATACGAAGGCCGTTGTGCCGATCCTTCCAATTTCGATGCCGACTATTGTTATTCGCTCGGTTATACCGCAGCACTGTTGGTAGGCGAGGGCAAAACGGGTTATATGTCGTCGGTTCGCAACACGACCAAACCGGCCAGCGAGTGGATTGCCGGGGGCGTGCCTGTGACTATGATGATGAATATGGAACGCCGTCACGGAGAAATGAAACCTGTTATACAAAAAGCGTTGGTTCGCCTCGATGGGGCTCCTTTCAAATATTTCGCCGCACATCGTGACGAGTGGGCTATGAACACGTGCTATGTCTATCCCGGTCCTATACAATATTTCGGTCCTACCGAGGTTTGCGACCAGCCTACCAAAACGTTGATGTTGGAACAAAACGGAGCTATTTGAGAACCTGTTTTGAAGTCTCACGAAGGTAAGACCAATTATTAGAAAACAAGCAGGTTGCCTGCTGCCGAAAGGCATATAATTATTTAACAAAAAATCCGCACTTGCGGCTTGCAAAATCCCCCGGTACAGAGCGTTTTGTGCCGGGGGTGTTTTTTATTTGTTCTTGGTAAGGTTCATTATAATTAGTGTGGATTGCCTTTGTATATTTCAACCCCCTCGCCCTATGGGGCACTCCCCCTATATCGCTGTGCGACACAGGGGGAGTGGTTGAATGCTTCATTTCTTTCTAATATTATATTCTAAGTTATCTTTCTTAACCCCTCTCCTCAGAAACTGTTGTTTCCTCGGTGTCCCCCCTATATCGCTAACGCAACACCCCGTAATACTTACGGGACACGGCAGGGGAGAAGGATAAATACAATCATCTCATTAGATAAAATAATGTCGCAGAAGGGTGTTAAACCTCCTCCTCCTTTGCTATGTTTCGTAGCCTCACGCGGGTGTTTTTCTCTATTGAGCTATTTTAAAACTCCTCCCCTGTGTTTTGCAACGCAAAATATAGGGTGAGGTGTCACGGAGTGACGGAGGGGTTTGGAAATAAATTAACCATAGCTTCTATATGCGAATGTATGATAGGAAGTGTATCTGTAAGCGGGGAAATGTTGAAAAATTGGAGGTTTGTAGAATCGAGGCATTGGGAATAAACAATTTATGAAGGTCGGTTTCCCTATCATCAACTACGAACCATTCTTAAACGATTCGCCCCTGCGTTGTATGAAACAAAACGCAGGGGCGAATGTTGTTACGGGTCTATATGTATCGATTATTTGCCGCTCTCGATAACGAGGGTAGCTTTTTTCAAACCCTTAGATGTAGCTTCGAGGGTGATTTTTCCCGGTTCTTCGGTCGATGATACGATGGCGGTCATCATGCCTGAGAATACTTTCATGTGGGGGGCTTGGAACGATTCCAACGATGTGGGATCGCCGTTGGCTCCTGCCCGGTAGTATCCTTTTCCTTTTACCTTAAAGGTTATTTCATTGGCTGCCGTGGGGCAGAGGTTTCCGTCTTTGTCCACGATTTTCACCGTTACGAACGAGAGGTCTTTTCCGTCGGCCATGATTCTGTCACGATCGGCTGTCAGTTCGATACGATAGGGTTTACCAGCTGTTTTCATCTCTTTTTCGGCAACTGCGTTTCCGTCTTTATCATAGGCGATGACTTTGACAGTCCCCGGTTCGTATTTGGTGTCCATCCACATCAGACGGTAGCGTTTTTGCCGTTTGAAGTTCGCCGTCGATAGGGAGTCTCCACTGTTATGGGCGGTTACCGACAGGTCTTTGGTGCGTTTTCCCTGACTTTTACCATTTATGAAGAGCTCGGCAGTGGGGTAATTGGTATAGACGAATACGGGAGTTACTTCTCCTTCGCGGCCTTCCCAGTTCCAATGGGGTAGGATATGGAGGGTTTCCACATCTTTATTCCAATGGCTGCGATAGAGGTAGTAGCGGTCTTTGGGGATTCCGGCGAGGTCGATGATACCGAATAGGGAGGAGTGGCTGGGCCAATCGGAATAGTAAGGGGTGGGCTCACCCAAGTAATCGAATCCGGTCCAGACGAATTCTCCGATACAATAGGGCAAATCTTCGTGCTGTATGAAATCATCTTCGGGAAGATTGGACCACCCGCAGTGTTCCACATCGTAAGAGGAGGACTGGTGGTCGGGGTATTTGGGCATGGACCGTCGTACTACCGGGAATTTGTAGACTCCCCGCGAACTGATGGTCGATGCCGTTTCGCTTCCCAAAATGATTTCTTGGGGGAGTTTTTTGTAATTTTCGATATATTTGAACGGGCGGTAATTGAATCCCGGTACGTCCATGACTGCCGCCATGTTGTTGTTGACTACGGCGTCCGGGGCATCCATGCCTTGCGTGACGGGACGAGTGGGGTCTTCGCGGTGGCAGATGTTTTGTAACCATAACGACAGTTTGGGGCCTTTGTCGCCCGCCCATTGGTCGGGGACTTCATTCCCGATACACCACATGACTACGCTGGGATTATTCCTGAAATGGCGTACTAAGTTCACGATATCTTTTTCCGCCCATTCGCCGAATACGGTGTGATATCCGTTTTGGACTTTGGCTGTCGCCCATTCGTCGAACGATTCGGCCATGACCATCATACCCATTTCGTCACAGGCTTTAATCAATTCGGGTGCGGGCATATTGTGCGAGGTGCGAATGGCGTTACAACCCATATCTTTTAACATACGGATTTGCCGACGTATTCCCGCTTCGTTGGCGATACCTCCTAACGGGCCTAAATCGTGGTGATTGCAAACTCCTTTGAATTGCACCCGTTTGCCGTTCAGGAAGAACCCTTCGCCTTGTCGGACTTCAACGGTGCGAATGCCGAAAGTCGTCGAGTATTGGTCTTTCAGCACATCGCCTTCATATATTTTTGAAATCGAGGTGTAGAGGTCGGGGGTCTCAGGAGTCCATGCCGCAGGATTTTCTATTACAAATTCTTGCTCGAATAGGTCGTTGTCGAAATCGCTTCCTTGTTTGCGATTCGTTGCGACTATCTTTCCGTTATGGTCGACCAAGTCGGTCACGATGACATAGTCGCTCAGGGATTTTCCAGACGGGTAATTCCAAGAAGTCGCTTGCTTTACTTTTGCATATTTGTCGGTGAGTGCGGTGGTGATGATTTGTGTTCCCCACACCGGTACGTGGGCATCGTCGGTTACGATCAGGTGTACATTTCGGTAAAGACCGGCGCCGGGATACCAGCGGGAGCTCTCGGTAAAGTTTTCGAGCCGTACGGCAAGTGTGTTGCTCTCTCCTTGTTTTAAGAAAGGCGATGCGTTGACAGAGAATGCGTTATATCCGTTAGGCCAGTAGCCTGCTTCTTTTCCGTTGATGTAGACACGGGCATGGCTCATGGCTCCATCGAATACCAATGTACATTTTTTTCCGTCTGTATATTCGGGGACATCGAATCGAAGCCTGTACCAGCCGGTTCCTACGAAGGGTAAACCTCCGGTACGTCCGGCGTGTTCCATCGCTTCTTTCTGTCCGTCTTGAACAATCGCCGTGTTCTGTTTGTCGTTGTTGATACTGAAAGGACCATAGATAGCCCAATCGTGTGGGATACAGACCGATTGCCATTTGGTATCGTCGAATTGCGATGTCTTGAATTCGGGATTGTCTTCCCTTGTAAATTTCCACCCCTTTTCTAACAGTTTTTCTGTACGAACCTGTGCCGATAACCATAAAGGGGCAACTAAAAGTGTTAATAGTGCGATTCTTTTTATCATATTTGTAATTTTAGATGGATATGGTAAAAAAATTTCGAATAATATCTATTACGTTTTTATTGGTGGATAAGAGGTTCAGCGAGCATTTTTCCCAATTCTCGGGACGAGACTCACTCGAAGTATTCTTCGTCTTCTTCGTCGGGAATGTGAACGATGAAAGTCGTCGCTCCTATCGTCACCACATCGCCGTCGTGTAATACTGCGCGTTCCCGATCGCTCAACAATTCATGGCGGAGGAATGTGCCGGTGAGACTGGGATTGTCTCTGACCGTGAGTATCGGTCGATTGCCTTTTTCTTTCACATTGATGATGCAGTGGCGACGATCCATGCTCATGTCGCTCGTTTCGATGGGTATATCCACTTCCGTACCTTTCGATGCACGGCCTATTATATTATCGCCTGCGTGTAAAGGAAATTCTTGCCGGTATCCGAACGCATTTTCCAATACCGTGATGAAACCGAGAGAGGTGTCTATGTCGTTCTTGTGGCATGCGTCTATCTCGGGCAGTGTCATTAGGAATCGTTTGCGACAGGCCGGGCAAATGAAAGATATGTTGCAGGAAACGTCGTAACGAGACTCGTCGAAAGAAAACGTTTTTCCGCATTTTGGACAGATTACCTGTTTCATAAATATCGAGAAGTAAGTGGCAAATTATTTTTCTTTGTCGAAATAATAGTCTAACACATCTTTGGCCGCCATAAACGAACTTTGCTCGTTGTTCAACACTTTCTGTTGTTTCTCTTCCAGCATTCTTTCGATTTGAGGATTGCGATAGAAGTGGTCGCGGAGTTGTTCGTTTATCGTTTCGAACATCCAGTATTTGGCTTGTTCTTGCCGTTTGTAATCGAAATATCCGTTTTTCTTGACAAAAGCGATGTATTTGTCTATCATGTCCCAAACCTCGGCGATTCCCAACTCGTAGTATCCAGAGTAGGTGAGCACTTGCGGAGTCCAGCCCGAAGGCGTAGGCGGGAACAGATGTAATGCGTTACGGAATTGTGCTTGGGCTAATTTGGCTTTTTCGATGTTGCTTCCGTCGGCTTTGTTGATGACGATACCATCGGCCATTTCCATGATGCCTCTTTTGATTCCTTGCAGTTCGTCACCTGTACCGGCTAATTGGATAAGCAGGAAGAAATCGACCATCGAGTGTACGGCTGTTTCCGATTGCCCGACCCCGACTGTTTCTACAAAGATGTTGTTGTATCCGGCGGCCTCACAGAGAACGATCGTTTCACGAGTTTTCCGGGCTACACCGCCTAACGAGCCTGCCGACGGTGAAGGGCGGATAAAGGCGTTGGGGTGTATCGATAGTTTTTCCATACGGGTTTTGTCGCCCAATATGCTACCTTTCGAGCGTTCGCTACTGGGGTCGATCGCCAATACAGCCAATTTCCCACCCCGTTTCAGTACATGCAACCCGAAAGTATCTATCGATGTGCTCTTGCCGGCTCCCGGTACGCCGGTAATACCCACCCGCACCGAGTCGCAGGCATGGGGCAGACATTTTTCTATGACTTCCTGTGCGAGAGTCTGGTGCTCGTACAGATTGCTTTCCACCAAAGTTACGGCCTGACTGAGTATGCTCGTGTCGCCTTTGACGATACCTTCGACATATTCAGAGGCTGTAAAGGATCGACGTTTCGCTGTCCGCATCTTTTTCAAATACGGATTCACGATAGGCGGTTGTTCTATTCCTTTGTTTACTGCAAGTCCTGCATATTGAGCGTCATTTTCGGGGTGATCCATAATTCAAGAAATTAAGAGTTATTCAAAAGAACCTAATACCCGTATGGGAACCGATGGTCTTTCGGGGTCATCGGTAATAACCATCAATCGGCTGTTCAATAAATTGTTACGAGCCATAGACGGGTCTGCTTCGATAACCAACTCGGTCGTTTTGCCGGGGTTGAGCGTATTTCGTTTCAGTTTTATGTTCAGAGAGCGATTTTCATTCGCCACTTTGTGTATCGTCAACCGACTTTTTCCGGTATTCGTTATTTTCAAAGTCTGTTTTTTAGCAGTGTTCCCTTTGATGATACCAAAGTCTATGACATTGCTCGATAGCTCGATGTGTCCGGCGTTTTGACGCTGTTCTGGCGAGAGGGAGCTAAAATCGTCCAGCAAGTTCGCCGATACCGTGACCGTATTGAAGTCGTTCGAGGATCCGTTATCGAGTCCCAAATCAAACTCGTCGCGTCGGAACCCCCAGTCGTCGGCAACATCGGGATCGTAATAAATTTTTATAAGACCTTCCTCATCGGGGTGCAAAACTGCGGGTATCATCTCGACCGAGATGTGAGAAGGGACATTTTTAAAAGTAGGGACCAGTTCTGTTTTTCCTTCGTTGCGGACGAATAGATGTCCCTCTTTTACGTGTCCTTTCGGGGTGTCGAACAGCGGTATGTGCAGACTGCGTAACGATAGGGTTCCTATTTTATAGGGATTGGTCGCTCTACGGGATTTTGATCCGATGACGACTCCTTTGATATGGAGCGTCTCTCTATCGCCCGAAGCGTTGGTCGTTATATAGATGGGTTTTGAAAACTTACCGGGGCGTCCTTTGGGGTTGTAGGTCACTTTAATGCTCCCGGAGTCTCCGGGGGCAATGGGTTCCCGGGTGTATTTGGGAACGGTGCAGCCACATGTGGAACGCACGTTTTGCAAAACTAAGGGTTCGTTCCCGCTATTGACGAATCGAAAATCGTGAGTGACCGGACCTGTTTCTTCTTCGAATGTACCGAAATCGTGATTTTTATTATCGAATACAATTTGCGGTTGGGCTACCGATACGGTTATGGAAAAAATGAGAATCAATCCTAAAATCAATTGTTTCATAACTATTATTTTTTAGGTACAACAATCCCTTCGATAATCAATTTTATGGATGCTTTTTTGGCATTGGTATAGACTTTGACCTCTTTTCGAAAGGTCCCGGGACGCCCTTCGGGGTCGAAAGTTACGTCTATCGAACCCGTACCGGCAGGGGCGACAGGCTCTTTGGTGAAATGCGATGCCGTGCAACCGCAGGTACTACGCGTATATATGATAATTAACGGGGCATCTCCGTCGTTGGTAAATTTGAAAGAGTGCGTTACCTTTCCTTTATCTTCCTGAATATAACCGAAATCATAACGGGTGGAGTCGAAAACTATTTTGGCTTTCCCTCCGCCGGCATTTAAAGATAATGTAAACAAGATAGCAATGAGCAAACTCAAATATTTTTTCATATCTCTATGTTTTATCTACTATCGGCAAATTTAGTCAAATTCTTCATACTTTACTTATTTAAGAAGTGGTTTTAATTTTTATATTATGATTCATTTTCTTCTCTTGTGTTTTGTATAGGGACGGTATTTTGTTGCGCTATTTTATTGAAGCATAGAAAATGGCGGGCTTCTGTAAATCAGAAGCCCGCCATAACGTGTAAGCGATCGATATTATTTTCTTAATTTCAAAGATACCGGATTGTTGTCTATTATTGCTTTGAATATATAGTACCCCGGAGTTAAATCGCTTATGTCTATGGTGTTATGATGTGATGAAATGCTCATGACCAATCTTCCGTCTATCGTGTATAGTGCTGCTCCATTTATATTTTCACCGTCGATAAGAATATTGTCTCCGCTGATATAGGCCGCTTGTTTTTGTCGAGCAGTTTCTATGCTCGACGATCCTTCCTCGTATATCGGGCAGCCGCTATTGTCCACCCATTCGATTCCTGTTTCGTCCATGTCGTTGATTAAAACTATCGAGGCTTGGTTTCTACTCGAATGCATCAAGTTTTTCAATGTCGTGCCTTCTCCCTCCTGCATGTTCCAGTTAAGAAAGAGGTTCTCTTTTTTTGAGGCGAAATAGTAATTCAAATCGGATTTTATTTCTTCTTCTGTGCGGGCTACCGTCCAAATTCTGACATCGGTTATCATTCCTTGAAATTTTTCGCCATCTACCCAGTTGGGATTGGCGCCCAATGTGAGGTCTCCTGTGCCAACAGCTATCGGTGCGCTGAAAGTTTCCTCCACCGTTTTTTCTCCGTTTTTATAGCAGATCAGTTTGTTCCCGTCTATCACCATAGACAGTTTTGCCCATTCTCCGGCTTGTAACTGGGTATTGACCCATTTAGGTTCGTTACCTCCGTTACCGACACAGAATGTAGCTCTCGCCCAGCCGTTGGGTTGCAGCATCAGTTCGTAGCCCCCTGATTTGTTGTCATTGGCAGGATCATCGACGAATGCACTTTTAGTGCTTATCAATACGCCGCCTTGCGCGTCGAGGGTTTCGCTTATACGCACCCACATTTCGATGGTCTGTTGTTGGTTGTAGACATCGGCGAAGTACTTGTTCCCTTCTTGTGACAGGTGAATATCACAGCCTCTGATGCTGTTGTCGTGGATAAAGTTGACAGCTTTGATGTTTGCAGCCTGTAATGACATTCCGCAACTGAAAATCATGGCAAATAACATGCATGAAGTAATTTTTTTCGGTTTCATACGATTTTGTTTTTTAAGGTTAGTTTTTAATGAATTTTTTACTGATAACTTGCGATCCGACATTGAATTTTATAATGTAGTTACCCGATGGTATATTTTTGATGTTTATGTATTTATAGACGGGTTTCGTGTTCGATGTTTGCAATACTTGTCCCGAAGTGGAGCATATTTGATAGCTTATCTTTTCCGTATCTCCATCGTAGGAGATGAACAGTTTGTCGTCCGTGGGATTGGGATAAATTTCGATTGTATTGCGGTCTTTCGACGGAATCACCAGATTGGACATGTTTACGGGCGTTGCTTTTGCGACTTCGGTCAGTACGGCTTTTGCGTCGTTCACCAAGCTCGTGATGCGGTTGTCGGTCTCTTTGCTGATTTCTCCCAATGAGAATGTTTGCAATACTCTTTGCAGTTTTTGAATGTTTTCGTTGGCTTCCGGCGTACCCAGCCCTTTCAGGCGTTCCATAATGACTCGTAACTTTTCATAATCTTGGATGCCTTCACGTAGGCGGGCCATTCTTACAGAGTTGCGAGGTCCGGGATATACCATGTGTTGGTCGCCTGCCGGAGCCGATGCACAGCGGGTATCTTTGAGAACGTTCTGCACCCAAATGTTGTAGGCCCAACGCAAGAATCCTGTATATCCCTGAGCGTATGCGAACCACCCGACAAGAGCACTTTCGGCAGGAGGCGAGAATGTGAACTGGTTGGGGTGTTCGGGCCATGAACAGCTCGTATAAAATGTCGTGGGTTTACCTTGTGCGATTCGAGCCTGCATGTTCTCCGATGTAGTGGGGTGACCCACAAAGATGGACAGATCGTATATGTCTTCTTGCAAGGAGGGGATATAACCCCCGGCCAATGCTATCTTGAAGTCGGGGGTTGTCTCTTTGATGAAAGAGATTACTCCGGCCATAATGGGTTCGAGTTTTTCGTCCATAGCGATAGCTGTTTTTTCGAACCAGCCATTTTCTTTGAGGTGTTCCCGGAAATCGAGGAGGAAGGGCCTCCAAAAATCTGCAAATTCCTGTGTGCCGGGTTCTGGCTGTATAGAAATCCAATCGCCTGATTTTTCGTCGAAGTAACGTGTAGCTCCCCACGGGTACATCGAGTAACAATTGATTTGTTGGTCGATTCCTATCGAAGCCATCATATTCACGAATTTATCGAATACCGTATAGTCATAAGACCAAGTGCCATCGGCTTTTTTGGTCCATAGAATCATACTTTCGTACCAGTCGTCGAAACTTTGTCCTCCGTGGTTGATTACGGCGGTGCAAACTTTTTGTCCGGCATCGGCCAATATTTTAAAATACTCTGCCAGTATCTCGAAATGTTCGTCGCTCCATAGGGTAGGCTTATGATACCTTTTTACCGAAACACAGTTTTGCCAAAGGTCGAGATGGAATTGCCAATCTTTCGGTGCGGGGACTATATGGTCGAGTACTTCTACGGTCAAAGACAGTATTTGGTCTTCACCCGCAGCCGAACGAATAAATATCTCTCCCGTATATTCTCCCGACGGTATGTCTCGTGGAATCTCTACTGTAATCCATATCGGGCGAGTGGTTCTTCCCGGTATCGTCATTTGGGGGATATAATCGAGAACATCGGGCACGAGGTGGCTATTTTGTGTTTTATGCGGCGTTCGAGCGGCACAAGCCAATATTTCGTCTGAAATTTTGAACTTGTCGGAGAGTGTGTATCGGACAAAGTTAGATTTGACATTTCCCGCCGGAATTATGGAAGATATACCTTTTAAATCGGAGGTAACGCATTTTACGTCTTTTATCTCGTTTTTGGTATAAGCCAATGCGATGAAGTTTACTTTTTCGCCTTTCCATACGACTGCTTTCGTTTGTTTTATTTTATTTGCGGGGACATTTCCTTTTTTGTATAAAGTATCGATCGACCCCCATGCGGCGTGAAGTCCCGAAGAAAGATCGTCCCATTGTTTGCTGTCGTAGGTTTCGGGATCGGCGGTTTCTACGAAGTCGTTTAACCCGTATGCCGGATATACCTTTTGGGCAGATATCGGTCCAGAGAAAAGGAGGCAGCATAAAGACCAGAAAGTCGCTTTTTTCAAAAGATTTCTTTGATTAGTAGCCATCATTTTGTTTTATTTTAAGTTCATAAATCGTTTGTTGAGGAATAGGATATAGTTCGTGGTAGTCTTTCGCCAGATTTTTACCCCGGCTGATTGCATTGGAAATGAATACGCCGTGTCGTATCATGTCGCTTCTTCTTTTACCTTCCCAAATAAACTCCCAAGCTCTTTCTTGAAGCAGATGAGCGCGAAAAGCATCTATGTCGGTTATTTGGTCTATTTTCTTTTTGTGGTCGGTTTGGTCGTAATTGTCGAAACTTCTGCGGCAGACTTGGTGCAGGAGTTCTTTGGCCGTGGGTGTGCCTCCCCCGTCCGGGCCGAAAATTTCGTTTTTAGCTTCGGCACGTAACATGATGACATCGGCGTACCGGTAAATGACATATTCCGATGCATCATTCGTCCCATCGGTGTTTGCATTTTCCTGATATTTCATAGGCAAAGCTCCATATTCGAGAGTTCCGGTACGTCCTGTAACCATCTCTTTCCCATTCCAGTATTCGGTTTTGTGTACTTGTCTGCGCTTATCGGCCGGATCGAAAGAGTCGTATACTTCCCACGGGGTTCTGAATCCATTCCAACCGGTCAGCGGGATACCTTGCTGGGACTTGTAATCGGTGGGTAGTACATGGGCGAGAAAGTTGTTTCCCATTACCGGAATGGGAAAACTCGGAAGAGCGAAAATGATTTCGTTGTTGTGTTGGTTTTGAGGACTCCAAATGTCTTTGAATTCAGCTTGTAATTCATAATATTGTAAATCCATGATGTCTTTGGCTACCTGTTCGGCCTTTTTGAAATAATCCAGATAGTCGCCGACGTGTTTGTTCCGACAGTAGCCTCCTTCGTGCATGTATAGTTGGAGCAGTACCATCATAGCCGTTGCCTGACTTACATGACCATAGTCGCTACCTGTCCATGCGACAGGCAAAATTTTGGCATTGATTACTTCTTTCAATTCGGTTTCTACAAATGTGATGTATTCTTCCCGAGAGGGGCGAGTTACCGTAAAGTCCTGAGTGGGATTGAGTATTTTTTCGGGGTCGGTGATTGCCGGAACCGGCCCATACAGGTCGAACAGATCGTACATCCAGAGCGCCCGTACTACTCTCAATTCGGCAATGTATCGATTTTTTATGTCGTCGCTCACAGGAGCGTCTTGTATACGTGCGATTAAAGCTGTGGCTTTTGTTATGGCCGGCACGAAAAATTCGAATATTTCACAGACGAAATAGTCGGTTGCTTTCCACATGAAATCTGTATGGGCTTTATAGAACCAATTCGCAGCCCATAGGTCGGTGGGGACTTCTTGAAGCGTCATTACCGAACCCCAAGAGGTTTTGTACCGTCCCCATTCGGATATCCCTCGGAACTCGGCGTAAACACCGGTGACAGCAGTCTTTACGTCGTCTTCGTTGGTTAAAAAGTTTTCGGGTGTAATTTGATCGAATAATTCCGGTTCCAAGTTTCCCTCGCATGAAATCATCGAGAGACATAGAATAACCAGTATATGTTTGAATTTTGTCTTCATAGTGTACGTGTTTTTAGAATGTGATATCTATACCTATCGAATATGTCCTTTGAGACGGATATCCGCCTTTTGAATCCATCTCCGGGTCTAATCCCTGATAGTTCGTAATGATGAAAGGGTTTTCAACATCGACGTATATTCTGGCTTGTGAAAAGACTTTGTGTATCCACTTGTGCGGGAAAGAGTATCCCAGTGTTATGTTTTTACAACGTACGAACGATACTTTTTCGAGCAGCCAGTCATCTCCTCCGTAGTAGGCACTGTAAAATCCCGATGGAAATTTGTTCGTGGGATTGTCGGGTGTCCACCGTTCCAATACTTCTTTCGAATAGTTTTGCCGTTGCAAGATGTATTCGCAACCGGAGGGCCCGTATTTTGCCCGATTCGAATTGGCTACGTATTGACCGAACATGCCATAGAAGAAAATATTCAAATCGAAGTTCTTGTATTCGAACATGTTGCCGAATCCGATGATCACTTTCGGGTCGGTACTTCCCAAATAGATTCTGTCGGCTGCGTCTATTTTGCCGTCGGGGTGTCCGAGCAATTTGGAACCGTCGTTCGGGTCAAACCCGTTCAGGTCTTTTACTTTCATTTGTCCCGGCAATAAATCGGGCATGGAGGCAGGAGGAGTTTCTCCTATTTGCAGAATACCATCGGATACGCATCCATAGATAGCCCGGATAGGTGCATCTTCTTTTTCATAAGGCGCCAAGACTACATCGGGGTTGCGTTCTTTCCATCGGTCATTATAGGAGGATATATTCAAGGTAGTGTTCCATTTGAACGGGCCGGTAAGGTTTACCGTATTTAAAGAAAACTCATATCCGGTGCTTTGGGTCGCTCCGATGTTGTCTGCAATAGTAGATACTTCCATCAAGGAATTCAATTTGCGGAAGGCGAGCAAGTCGCTGACTACTTTGTGGAAATATTCAAACGATCCTGTGATTCGGTTGTTTAGAAATCCGAAGTCGAGACCTACGTTCAACTCTGTCGTCGTTTCCCATTTGAGGTCGGGATTTTCGAGTTGGCTTTTGATACTGCCTGTTTGTACAGCATCTCCAAATACATATTGATTACCGGCTTCATAGTATTCGTAGGCATTGCCTCCGATATTGCTGTTTCCGGTTTGTCCGAAACTGACTCTTAATTTTAATTCGGACAACCAGTCGATGTCTTTCAAAAAGTTTTCATTCTGCATTTTCCAAGCGAATGCCCCCGACGGGAAAAGACCCCATTTGTTGTTTTTACCGAATTTCGAAGAGCCGTCATATCTTAAAGAGAATGTAAACAGGTATTTGTCGAGCAAGGAATAGTTGATTCTGCCGAAATAAGAACCTAATTCGTTTTTGCCTTTGGAAGAACTTACTGGCGGACGGGCCACATTCCCGGCTTCCAACTTGTTCCATAGGAATAAATCGGTGAAAAATTGAGAGCTGCCGGCTCCTAATCCGTCCCAGTTCTCTTGTTGGTATGAATACCCGAGCAATACTTCCAATCTGTCTCTTTCCTTGAAAAGCTGCTTCGTATAGTTGGCTGTTAGTTCGAACAATAAATCGACCGTCCTATTTTCATTGATATTGGCTTTTCCTCCTTCTTGTTTTCCGTATAGCGTCGATTTGGGAAGATAGGTACTGCGGCGACCTTGATTTTTGTCGATACCCATATTGAGCTTTACTTTCAAATCTTTCCAGAATGTAGCTTCGATATAGCCGTTTGCCAGTAATCTATCGGTTTGCGTCTGGTCTGTAATTTCGAGCATTGAAACCGGGTTAGGAATCATGCCCAGTGTGGGACTCAGCGCGTAGTTTCCCGATTCGTCTTTTACCGGGACGAGGGGGTCGTAATGCAATGCCGAATTCAGCAGGCTGGAATTTTCGGCGTTACCTTCTCCTAATGGGACATTATTGTTGAAAATGGTGCTGTATGTTGCATTGATACCAGCTTTGACGTATTTCCCTAAATCTTGATCGAGGTTTATTCTTCCCGATATACGTTGGAAATCGGAATTCTTGATTACTCCTTTTTGTTTGTAATAATTCAAAGATGCCAAAAATCGTGTGGATTCCGTACCGGCTGAAACAGATACGTTGTGTTGGTTGATGGAGCCGTCGCGTGTAAGCAGCCCGAACCAGTCGGTCCCTTCTCCGGCGGCAGCGATTTCTTCCGGACTATATGGATTGCCCTTGTAGGGTAATGCGTCTTCTTCCAGCTCTCCGCCATACGGATATAATTCGTTATCCATGCGCCATTTTTGATAGGATATTTCGTTTGAAACATTCATGAATTCCTTAGCCGATAGCATTTCCAGTCGTTTGGCTATTGTTTGAATCGAATAGTTGGCGTTGTATTTTACTATGGGTTTCCCGCTTTTCCCTCTTTTGGTCGTGACCAAGATTACGCCGTTGGCAGCTCTTGCTCCGTAGATGGCAGTGGCGGAGGCATCTTTAAGAATTTCTATGGATTCGATATCGTTGGGATTCAACGAGTTCATCGGGTTTCGGGAACCATATTCGTAGCGGTTCCCGCTTTCGGGTTCCACGCTTTTGTTGGTGACGGGAAATCCGTCGATTACATACAGAGGGTCATTCCCTGCACCGGTCGATGCAGCACCTCTGACGTATATTTCGATTCCTCCGCCCGGTTGAGCGGAATTTTGTTTTACCATTACTCCGGCGGCCTGTCCTGCCAACATGTGTGTGACAGAAGTGTTGGCTGCGATGGGCAGATTCTCTGTTTTGACACTCGATACAGCTCCCGTCAAATCACTTTTTTTAACCGTCCCGTAACCAATAACCACTACTTCGTCCATCAGAACGTCGTTTTTTTGAAGAGTTACCGGAATATAATTTCTGTCACCGATTTCAACTTCTTGTTTTTTATATCCGATGTAGGAGATAACGAGAGTCGTTGCACTGTCGGGTACATCGATTGTGTATTTCCCGTCGATGTTGGTCATGGTTCCTTTGTTTAAACCTTTTACCAAGACGTTGCCCCCGATAATAGGTTGTCCTGAATCGTCGGAGACGACACCGCTAATTTTGTTTGTGCGAACGGGGGCCTGACGTTTGGCGGTGATGATGATCTTTTTATTGTTGATGCGGTAAGAGTATTCGTTCAGGATTTTATCCAGAACGTCTTTTATATTCGCATCTTTCATATTAATACTGATTTTCTTCTCAGTATCGATGTCTGCGTTGTTATAGAAGAACACATAGTCGCTTTGAGCTTCTATTTGTTTCAGCACATCGATTAATGTCACGTCGTTTACCTCGATGTTTATCTTCCGTTCCGATGCGTACAGGTGATTTGCTCCAAATGGTTGAACCCATAGAAGATACAAAACCAGTCCTATGACTTTGTAGGGGAATGAAGATCGTTTTGTGATCGTTTTTTTGTGTTTAAGGGTCTTCATGGTTTTATGTATTTAACTTGGTTTCTTCTTTCGATGTGTTTACGAGAAATGGTCGTATTCTTTATGATTGAATCGCTTGTTTTTTGTTAGGGTCGCTTCATGGTGTTTCATAGGCTACGTTGTAAAGTTTGACAATCGGTGCTTTCCGGGAAATCGAAATAGACCGTATCGTTGTGTATGGAGTATTGCAAATGGGAGATACGCGCTATTTCCTTGAATATCTCTTCTTTGGTTTCGTCCCTTACGACGAGGGTCAGGTATAAAGTGTCGGCGATTTCTTCCGGGCAGATTATTTGAAGTTGGTATTTGTCTTCCAGATATGAGATCACATCTGTGAATCTGTCGTTGTCGAATGTCATCTTTTCTGTAGCCCATACTATATATTCATGAGCGACGACCGTGTCTTTACGGATAGATTGATTTGATTTGTAGTAGGTTATCTGCTCGTTCGGATTTAATCTGACGGGCACGGAGTCATTATTGAAACGGAGGGATACGGCTCCCGAAATCAACGTCGTTTCCGCAAGGTCTTCGTTCGGTCTGTTTCGCACATTGAAAGATGTTCCTAACACTTTAATCTCTTGTCCTTGTGATTTCACGACAAACGGACGTGCTTTGTTTTTCGTGACCTTGAAATAGGCTTCGCCTTCTAAATAAACGGATCGTTCTGTCGATGAAAATGCTTCGGGATAAATGAGTTTCGTATTATTGTTGAGCCATACTATCGTGCCGTCGGGTAGAGTGACTTCCGATTTGTGGGTCGAGGTGAGAACCGTATGGGTTGTGGCGGAATAGGCGTTGGATTCCTTTACGGTATGAAAGATAAAGGTTATCGCAATAACGGCTGCAATCTGGGAAGCGTAATAGACTGTTCTTCTGATTTTTACGAGAGAAGTATATTTCCTTATTCTCTTTTTCAGTTTTTCGAGAGCCGACCGTGTGGATATAACCGGTTGCCACAGAGCCGTATTGTATAACCATAGGTCTCTTATTTCGGCAAAATATGCAAGATGCTTTTTGTCTTCTGCCAAATAACGGCGCAGTTCGGCGCATTCTTCCCGAGTAAGGGATTTATCCAGATACTTCGTTATGAGTTCGTCTATATGTCGGTTGTGTTTTTCCATGTGCTCCACTCTATAATTATCACAAACAAGAGTGGGCATACCCTACCTTAACGAGTGTATATTAATATATTTTAACTATTTGACTTGTGCTCAATGTAGACCGTGTCGTTATTGAAACGATAATCTATGGGGGCTATCGATTTGAGCGTTTGCAATATTTCTTTCAGCGGTTCTGCCCTGACCGTCAGCGTCATATAGACAGGGGTAGGGGAAGTGTTCGTACAGGTCATTGTTACGTTATACCATGCGCCTAATTTTTCTATGACTTCTGTCAATTCACAATTGCTCAATAGTAGTTTTTCTTGTGCCCAAATGTGGTAGAGACTACTATCTTTTCGCGTATATATTTTCGTTTCTTTCGTCTTGCGGGAGTATGTGACTTGCTCGGCAGGTTGCAAAGTTATGGGAGGAACCGAACTATTGGGAAAATAGACTTCTACATGCCCGTCGACCAATGCCGTTTCGATGATTTCGTCTCGTATGTAATTCTTGACGACAAAGTTGGTCCCGAGAACTTTTATGTCCATATCGTTGGTTTCGACAACGAATGGTTGATCTTCTTTGTGGAAGACTTTGAAATAGGCCTGCCCGTTGAGCCGGACTTTTCTTTTTTTATCGGAAAACCGGCTGGGGTATGTCAATTTACTGCCTGAATTGAGCCAAACCACCGTGCTGTCGGGGAGGGTAATACAACCTTTGTTACCGATTGCCATCTCTACGCAAGCGTATTGTTCGGGGTTAGATTCTCCTGTGAAAAAGTAATACAAGCCTAATAGTATCACTATTATGGCTGCACACTGGGTAATGTAGTAGAGTGGTTTGCGGAATGTTTTGCCGCGGCGATTGTAGTTCTTGATTTTAGAACGGAAACGCCGTAATGCTTTTTCCGTATCTTCTTTCGGTGCGAGTATGGCTTGGGTCGATAGCCACAGTTCCTGTGCTTCTTTGAAATGTGTCTTATTTTCCTCCGAAAGTTCGATCCAACGGTATAACTCGATCTTTTCATCTTTCGAAGCCTCTCCTTCGAGATATTTCAAGATGAGTCTATCTATTTCTTTTATTTCGTTCTGTCCGTCCATACGAAGCAATTTATTTTTTATTCGAATCCTGAAAACAGTAAGAAGAAAAAGGATAGCAATCCATTTTTTTTCAAATGACTTCTTAGTCCCGACAAGGCTTTTGTTATTTGTTTTTCGACGGTTTTAATGCTTATCCCCAGTTGCAAGGCAATGTCTTTGTTTTTCAAATTGAGGGAACGACTCATGATGAATATACGGTGGCATTGCTCGGGCAGAGATTCGACATAGGTTTTTATTTCCCGATCCAAATCTTTCAATAGTAGGGAATCTTCCTGATAAACGACGAACGATTGTAAGTAGTCGTCTATGAACTGGATATCGTTATCCGAATCGAAACTTATTTTGTCTTTTACGCGTTTGTCGTAAATATAGTTTCTCGATTTATTCAAAACCGATTTGAATAGATAGGCTTTCATCGGGAGGTCGAAATCTATCTCGTTACGCCGTAGCCATAATTCGAAGAATACGTCTTGTACAATATCTTCTGCCGCATCTTGGTTTTGAACGTAACGTAATGCATAGGCGCGCAATATCTGATAATATTGTGTAAATAGATTTTCAATATTATTACTCATATTGGCCGATTTTGTTTAGTTGTCTCTTTCTTTATTTTGAATGGAGCATATGTAAACGAATGCAATATTACATAATTTTTCGCAACTATAATATTATATGGCGATTGTAAATGGCTGTTAAGTTATTTTAGATTGGTAGAAATTTGTTTGGAAAATACATAATGAGATAGCTATTGTCATGAACCGTTTGATTTTCATGTGCGTTATTGTTTAAGGTTTTCGTTCGACGAATGCAAAGGTAATAGATTATTCCTATTGCATAGAATTCGGTTTGTGCTATATTATATTAGAAATGTATCTTCGAGAAATAATTTTTGAATCCCTTCCAGACTTTGATTTTTGCGTATTTTGGTATCATGCGAAAAATGGGTCGCTGTAAATTTTCCCCAGATAGTTTGGCAAATTTTATAACGTTTTATAAATTCGCATATTGTCTCATTAACCTTGTCTCGATATCTATGGGATTATTCGATTTGTTCAAGAAAGATCGCGGGTACGAAATCCATTCGCTCGAATTTTGCGAAGTGGGTAAAGACGGCAAACGCAATACCCGGCCAAGTAGCAAACTTTATACCGACTCGCGCTATATTATGCCTGTGGTGAAGATGTCATCGCGCATCGACCGCACCGTCAAGATAAAAGTACGCATTACCGAACCAAGCGGAAAAACTCATACCTACGACTTCGATGCCCCGTTAAAACCCGTTGAGAACATGTCGGCGCAATTCCCGTGGTGGGGGTCGGAAAAGCGAGATCATTTCACTGCGGTCGGTACATGGCGGTTCGATATTCTTGATGAAGAAGACAATGTGGTTATCAGCGCTCCGCTCGAAATAGCTCCGTTGGAAGACATTTGGGAAAGCATGGGTTGGATTCATATTGTTTCGCACTTTGAATTTCGTAATGTCAATGGCAAAGGTGAGGTGATCGATGATTGGAATACAGGCAACTTCGTGGAGCCCAAGTATATGCAAATGCGTTGCCGATGTACCTGCTATTCGGACGTTGTACGCAAGGTTACTTACCATGTGGAGATCAAGAATGAAAGGACAGGCAAAATCAAAGCGTTCGACCACACAGTCACACTCAATCCCCGAGATGGGTCCCAATGGTTGCAAATATGTGGCTGGGGCTCCGATTCCGGTACTTCTTATGCCCCCGGCACTCATACTTACACTCTTTACTATAAGAATCGAGAAATGGGTCGTGGGCGATTCGAGGTCGTGAAATCGCCTAAGCAGCGAGGTTGGATCGAACCTTTGGCATTGGTGCTTCATTTTTACAATACCGATGAAGAAGTGCAACAATGGGTTACTTATGATTGCGCATTGCACATCTACGAGGGAAAAATCATTGAACAGAAATCTTTCAAAGCCAATACATACAAAAGGCTATTAGCCGGATTCCAGTGGTGCTCGCTTGAAAAAGGACATTCATTGAAATTGATATTCAAGTTCTATATGGAGGGTGACTTAGTTTATACCAGTGTTCAAGATGCAGTCACTAATGAACCGGACTCGAAAGATATTTTTCAACAAGATTTCGAAGTATCCGGTTCCATGTGGCTGGAAGGCCCGAACGGTATAACAAGCCCATTCCCAGCCGGGCGTTACGAAGTGGAGCTGTATCTCAAAACCGAAGAACTCGATGAGCATTTTGTGATGCGGCGCACATTAGATGTGAGGTAGATTGTCGTTGCTTCTTTTCTACAAAAGAAAAGGTGGGTAAAAGGAAGCTCCCGATTTTTTTCATAAGATAGATAATCTTTACCAGAATTTTTTGTAGAACTAACCCCTCCGTCACTGCGTGCCACCTCCCCCTATATTTTGCGTCGCAAAACACCCCGTAATACTACGGGACACGGCAGAGGAGGAGTTTTGCGACACTCTTTTATCGTGTAAGTTTGGAATAGCATTCTTAGTCCTTTATAATAAGGACTTTGGGAGAATTACCCGATTTTGAGGTAATGATTTGGAGACTGTGCCATCTGCTGCGTTCTGCCTTGAATTGCTTACAAGGAACTCATGATGTTACAAATGTAATATAAAAATTTTATTCTACCGCTTTTTTAAAGAATTATCTATTCGTATAGAACTAATAAATGAAACAGGAATATTATCCTCTTTGTAATACACTCCTCTTAATATATGACCGTCTTTTAAATAAGATTTAGCCACATAATAATTATCCCTATTATCATTTTCTATTGTACCTACAAAGAAATTTAATATGACATATTTGTAAATCTCAGACCAAGTTTCTACATAATATTCTGTTGTATTACTTGACAAAGTTGGATAACCATTAACTGTAAAATGTTTGAGAACGTGAAATATTCCACCTTGAAATGTATTACTTTTATTAATTCCTCTGCATAAGTCAAGTCTAAGTATTCGATTAGAAATAGAGCCATTTTGTTCTACTTTGAATACATATGCCATTGTTTCTCCCATTATATATTCAAGAAACTCTTCATCTGTATATTCTCTCACCAATTTTAATTTGTCATATTCCTTTAATGCTTTGACAATTAACCAATCATCCTTTTTTTCAAAACATTCAGGAAATTGCTCAACAACGTGCAAATATTCACGTTCTAAAATAAAACGATTAAAAGCAATACTTGGAACGATAACAAAAAAATGTTCATTTTCTTGTGTGTCTTTATAAGATACAATTCGCCAATACACAGGACTGATATGTGCTAAACAAAAGTTTTTGTTCTCGAGTTGCATTAATCTTATTGAGATTTCCTCAACCTGCTTTTTTATTGCAACATACGTTTTCCCCAAATCAACCATAGATTTTGCTTTCTGTATTTATAAACTTATGTGCCTAATCCCAAATATTAATGTTATTATCAATATTTATATCATTTGAAGGAACTCTTGTAAAGCGAGCAGTTTGCTTAATCTTTGTTTTACGATGATTTCCATGTTTATCATATAAAGTTACAGGAATAAAATTGTCCCCATCACTGAAATGCATCTTTATGCTGGTTTGGAAAGGGCTTTTTTCATTTTCTAAATTAAATGTGAAATCCTTTTTACTATTCCATTTTGCTAAATCACCTGTTCTATGGATTACAACTTTTGAAATATCACCGTAAAAATAAATATTAAAACTCACATTGCATTCAACTCCATTGCCATCCCAATCAGCAATAGATACCGAACAACGACCATTTATTGGTTCGCAATTGTCTGGTAAACAAACAATCATATTATCTGAAAATGAAAGGAATTTAGGAGTTTCGCTTTCTCCACTAAAAAGTTCCATTGGAGCTTCGTTGTCAATGGCAACAAGTCCAAGTGGTACTATTTGCGTTGTCCAATCTTTATTTATAGCAATAAGAAAAATACACTTGTAGCCATCTGAATCCAATTTGCGATAACACTTCATTGGAGTTGATACAGACTCGGTTGTTAAATCAAAATCATTAGTAATAACATCTTCTATAAAATCATCTAATTCTTTTTGAGAAGACGCTGCAAACAAGACATATTTATCGGCTTTTATTTTTGTGTTAACATAATAGTTCGTATTGGAAAAATTTTTCAAGACAGGTACTTCGTCGTTTGTAATGTATACATTTTTATTTGTTTTGTTTAAATCATTCATTATGCAAACAAATTGTACGAATGTACTATCTGGCAAATATTTATTTTGTTTATACAACCATCTGCGTAAGTTTACTTTATTCTCGGGATTATTTTCTTTACTGACTAAATTGGCACAATTCCCCTTTATTGTACTACTATTGTTTTTTAGTTCCTTTATTGCATATGAATAAAATAAAGTGGTGTCAACAGTCTCTCTTATAATAATTTGAAGTGGTACTACAAGTTTGTTATCAATCATCTTTAATGCAAAATCTTTGGTGTTTTTAATATTCTTCACAAGGTCTATTATACAAATACTCTTTGATTGGTTTATTGTTTCTCGCAAAGTATCTGTATCAAAAAACTTAAACTCAACTTGTGTGGAAGTTGATACATTATCAAATATGATAGAATCACAACTATAACTTACACAAATCCTGTCTTGAAGATTGTTATTTGCCACATTTGATTTGTAACCTTTACAAGAAAGGCATAAAAGTAGTATTAAAAAATAAAGGATCTTATTCTCCATATTTTCCTGATTTTGATTTTTTCGGGTTCACTTGCTTTGTTTTAGTTTTTTGAGGAGTAATATTCTTATTACCAGATATAGTAGATGAATCAGAAGATTTCTCCGTATTTACATTATCTTTGGGAGTGGCAGGAAGTAACCAAGGGTCTTTCCCTTTGTATGCTTCTTGCAATGCCAATAATTCCTTTAAAACTCGATTAGCAATAGGCTCTGTCCCAAAATCGAAAATTATCGAAGTAACTAAATTTTGGTTAGTACCTTGATTATAATTTTGTTGACCTGTTACGAATATATCCATTCCATTTTTATCCTCAATAGTCAATTGGTTTTTCTTTCCATAATGTTCCCATTTGCCAAAGCTTTTATACCAATATCCCGTATAAAAGGTTACGGTAGATAAATTTATTTTAAGTTGATTGGTTGTTATATATCCATATTTTTCATCCCATCCGAACCCATATTCGATATTAAGAAACTCACCTTGTTTATCAACTCGCATATGATGTGTTTCATAAATACAGCTGTTAGCATGTGGTGCATTGTTTACTTTTATATTTTTTGAATATGTTGAAAGAATATTATTCAGAGTTTCTTGTCCAAACAGATTTGAACAAGCAAACATCATAATAAAAAATAAAATTGTTCTCATATATACACTTCTTTGTAAAACATCCTTACGAAAAAGGCGTGGAACTGTATGTCCACGTCTCTGTGATAAGGTGGTAGGAAAACCTTGGAAAAAGAAATGGGAATAACAGCCCCACGCATATACGTGAAGACCATTACGACCTCTCTTGTTCCCTGTGAATATAAGTTTCCTACGCTTTTATCACACAAGTAGAAGACATAACGCCTCGATATTTTCAATATATCTTGGAAAGAGTAGCCTCAATCCAAATACAAAAGTACAAAAATCCGTGATAATGGAGTGCCGTATCACAGATTTTATTTTGATTTACAGTTTAATACTTCTATTCTGTTTCGGCTTCGGCATTCCAATAGCTTCTCTAAACTTATTCATTTTCTTTCTGAACCAGCTTACGTGTGAAATCCCGTCTATGTTGAGGTTGAATCTTTCCTCCGTGTTCTGTTTGAGAGAGCAATCCCTCCGTCACTACGTGCCACCTCCCCTATATTTTGCGTTACAAAACACCCCGTAATGCTACGGGGCACGGCAGAAGAGGAGTTTTGTGATGTTATCATGTGGTTTTGCAGGTGGGGACCGAAAGTATTTTGCATGTTCATTTTGTCCTGTACTTGCCTTATGTTATCTTTGGGGAAAATAACTTGGATAATACCGTATGACGATGAAACGCGAAAAGTATATTCCGGCTCCGACGGATACCAGCCGGGAAAAACTACCGGAGGAACTTATGGAGTTGGTCGAGGTAATGGCGAAAAATGTTCATGAGGTATGGTCGCAATCTCGTTTGTCCGAAGGGTGGACTTACGGAGCGCGACGGGACGACGAGAAGAAGACGCATCCCTGTCTCGTGCCTTATGAGGAATTACCCGAAATAGAAAAAGATTACGATCGCAACACAGCGATAGGGACGCTTAAACTGATACAAGCGTTGGGATTCGATATTGTGAAGAAGTGATGAAAAGACTAAAAGAATTTTTCGGGGTGATGAAAGATTTTTTCAGACACCCGGTTATCGGTATAGACCGGATTTTGTCATCGGGTATCAAATGGCAATTGCTTTTTTTACTGGGTGTTATCGTTGCTGCTATCCTTGTGTTTATCGTAATCGAATGGCTTACAGGCAGTATTCTTACTATTAAGGAGAATGACCCTCGTAATATTTTTGTCGATGTCTACTATCATTTTGCCGATCCCGGCAATCAGTATGTCGTCGAAGGGACGTGGAATCGATTCCTTGCATTCCTTATTTCGATCACCGGGTCTGCACTGATGGGCGGTTTGCTCATCTCTATTTTCTCGAATATTATCGACCGCCGGGTAGAGCGTGCGAGGGAGGGTCAGATAGGCTATAAATTTAGGAATCATTATGTGATTATAGGGTTCGATAAGATGGCTATCGGGCTTATCAAACAGTTGTATCAAAAGAGTGTGGCCGAACAGTCGGATCATACGCCTTATTTGTTTGTCATTCAGACTTCGGGTAGTGTCGATTCTGCCCGTCACGAGTTGTTGTCCAAACTTGATGCCTCTATCGACCGTCGTACGATAATTTTGCACGGGGGCCGCGATTCGCGGGAAGATTTGGAGAAACTGCATTTGCCGGATTGCAAGGAGATATTTTTGTTGGGCGAGGAGAATGAAACTGATCATGACTCGATCAATATCGAATGTGCGGCTCTCATTAATAGGATTTTGCGGGAAAAGAACGCAATAGGAAAAGAGCCTCGGGATATAGAGGAGTTGCGCATGTTGGTAGCGCAAATACAGAGCCGTTGTAAAAAATGTAATGTGCTTTTCGAAGCTCAATCGACCTTTGCCGTATTTCAACGGTATGATATAGAATCTATATTCCAACTTCCGAAGAGGACTGAGAAGCAATGGCTGGTGCATTTCCAAAAAAAATATAAAGACGGTGCGGAGAATGAGGAATTATTGAAATTAACGCAGCCTTTCGATCGATTGAGCGAAAGGCTTATTGATTTTCTGCCGTTTAATTTTTATGAAACTTGGGCGGAGAAGGTGTTGGTGCGAGGTCTGTATACTCCGCATGACAAGGGCTCGGAAGTCATACGCTATGTACCTATCGACGGTGACGGAATCGGTTATGACAGCAACCGATACGTCCATCTCGTCATTGTGGGAATGACCAGCATGGGAATCGCCATGGGGGTGAAAGCCGCTCATATCGCCCATTATCCCAATTTCCTTCGAGACCGGAGTAAACGGACTCGAATCTCTTTTATCGACATGAATGCCGACACCGAGTTCGATCGGTTGCGGGGCAGATACGACTCTTTGTTCGACATGTGCGACTATCGAGTTATCGATACGGTAGAGCCGGCTAAGAGTTATGCCAACCCGAATACCGGTGATAAATTTACCGACATAGAGTTTGAATTTATCAAAGGATCTGTCGAGAGCCGTCCGATACAAGAGTTGCTACAACATTGGGCAGAGGAGGAAGACGGGCGGTTGTTGACTATCGCCATCTGTTTCGAAATTCCTCAAAAGAGTATCGCTACGGCTCTTTATATGCCTCGGCTCGTATATGAAAAGGCTCATTCGATACTCGTGCGTCAGAATGTTTCCTGTTCGACCATCGAATTGATACGAAAAGCTCATCAATACGGTAAATTGAGGGCATTCGGCATGTTGGACGAGTGCTATGACATAGACGACGATTGTATGAAACGGGTACGACGGATAAACTTTATTTATCATAAAATAACTCCCGAACAGCCTTTCCCGCAAACGTTGGACGATATCGAGGCAAGGGCATTGTGGGAAGAATTGTCTACCGTGCATCGTTGGTCGAATGTTTACAATGCTCATTCTGTCCCTTCCAAGCGAAGAAGTTTCGGAAAATCGGAACCTGAAAATCTCGATGAAGATACTGCTTTGATCGAGATGATGGCAGAAGTGGAACACAATCGTTGGAATATGGAGAAACTGATTATGGGGTATCGCCCTACAACTCCCGGAGAAGACGAGGAGATACAACGATTGGGCAAGGAACGGAAAAGAAAGATAGAGCGTGAATCGTTTGCCCATACATATATCAAACCGTATGAAGCATTGAGCGAATCGGTTAAGGATTACGATCGATTGATTATGAAATATTTGTGGAGGGTATAATCATTTTTTGTCATTGGTGATTATGGAAAAAGTCCTGCGAGATTACCGTTCCCGACTTCAAGCTAATACCCGGGAAACGGAGCGGATAAAAATGTATATTCGTATCATTGCGTTTCTTCGTCTTTCGGTAGTCATTGTTGCGGCATTGATCGTGTATTTGTTTAGAAATGAGGGCGTAGAGGTGTGGGGTACAACCATATTGATAGGAATCGTTCTGTTCCTGTCGTTGGCACGGGTGCACGATCGTTGGTTTCGGAAGAAAGAATTTGTCGATTGTCGGGACCGGATTATTCATAGGGAATTATCCTTGTTGGAATATCGTTTCGACGGAATCGACGGGGGCAGTGAATTTATCGACCCTTCCCACGATTATAGCTTCGACCTCGACCTTTTCGGCGAGAAGTCGTTCTTCGCCTATATCAATCGCACGGCGACGGCAGTAGGGCGTGTTGCCTTGTCCCGAGAGTTGCTTCACCCCGATTTGAAAACTGCGTCTATTCGGGAGAGGCAGGAGGCTGTCGAGGAAATGTCCTGCCATACGGATTTCAGGATAGATTTTCAATCATACGGGGGCTGTTCGGGAGAGAGCCGGGTAGATACCGAGGCTATCGAACGGCTTGCCGGAATGCCTCGGTTCGGAACGGGGAGGATTGTGCGTTGGCTGGTTTATGCGGTTCCTGCGGTTTATCTTGCCTTATTTGCTTTATGGTTAACGGGAATGGTCGCAGGGAATGTGATCGTGGCGGTTTTCATTTTGTTGCTGATTTTGTCCGGTCTATTTGCCAAGCGGGTAACCCGCATACAAGAACAGCTCAACCGGACGCTTCAATCGCTTTCTCGTTATTCACGTCTGTTCGAGATGGTGGAGCGGACGCAATTTCGGTGCAAGCCATTGTGTGAGTTACAAAGCCGATGTGTCGACAGCAACGGCTCTGTCTCGCAGAGAGTGTCCCGTTTACGGCATTTGCTCAGCAATCTCGACCAACGCTACAATTTCGTAGGATTCGCCTTGTTGAACGGATTTCTGCTTTGGGATTTGCGGCAAATCAACGCGCTCGACCGATGGCTGTGTGACAATCGTGAAAAAATAACGCAATGGATAGATGTATTGTCGCGGTTCGACGTATATGTCTCATTAGGAACTTTTCGATACAATCACCCCTACTATGTATTTCCCGATATACGGGAAGATCGCACCCCGGTTATGCAGGCCGAAGCTCTGGGACACCCGCTTATTCCGAGAGAGAAGCGCGTCTGTAACGATGTTGCGCCCATGAACGAGGCTTCTTTCCAGATTATCACCGGAGCCAATATGGCCGGGAAGAGTACGTTTTTGAGGACTATCGGAATCAATTATTTACTCGGCTGTATGGGCGCTCCCGTTTGTGCCGATAGCATGACTTTTACTCCGTTGCCTTTGTTTACCGGATTGCGGGCCTCTGATTCTCTTGCCGATAACGAGTCTTACTTTTTTGCCGAATTGAAACGTTTGCAGCAAATCGTTTTGCGTTTACGTCGCGGTGAGAAATTATTTATTATTCTCGACGAGATACTGCGGGGGACCAACTCGGTCGATAAGCAGACCGGTTCGCTTGCTCTTATCCGTCAGTTGGTCGAGGCCGGAGCAACGGGAATTATCGCTACTCATGATTTGGCTTTGGGCAAACTTGCCGAGAGTCTGCCCGGAAAAGTCAGCAATTATCGCTTCGAGGCAGCTATACAAGGAGACGAACTTACTTTTTCTTATCGGTTGCAGCCGGGTATAGCCGAAAATATGAACGCCTGTTTTCTCATGAAAAAAATGGGCATTATTCCCTCTGACTTTTCTGAAAACGATTGAACTGCGATATAATTATTTTGAGCCGTTACAAATAAATTTGCTATTGCTTACATAAAGAAAAAAAATTATCTTTGCAACGCTGAAAAGAGCGTAAAAATACTCATCAAATAAAAAGAGCGAATTATGGTTTATTCACACGAAGTAGAACACATGTGTGTTGTAAAGAAAGGTCCTAATCACGGACCGGCTCCTATCCCCGAAGAGGGAAAATGGGTGAAGGCAAAAGAAGTGATTGATATTTCGGGCTTGACTCATGGTATCGGTTGGTGTGCTCCTCAACAGGGTGCATGTAAACTGACGTTGAATGTAAAGAACGGTGTTATTCAAGAGGCATTGGTAGAGACGATCGGTTGTTCGGGTATGACCCACTCGGCCGCTATGGCATCGGAAATTCTTCCGGGTAAAACTATTTTGGAAGCTCTGAATACCGACCTCGTTTGTGATGCCATCAATACGGCTATGCGCGAGTTGTTCCTGCAAATCGTTTACGGGCGTACTCAATCGGCTTTCTCGGAAGGCGGTTTGATGATCGGTGCAGGTCTCGAAGACCTCGGTAAAGGATTGCGCAGCCAAGTAGGTACGTTGTACGGTACATTGGCCAAAGGTCCTCGTTATCTTGAAATGGCAGAGGGTTATATAAAAACTCTTGCTCTTGATGAAAACGATGAAATTTGCGGATATGAATTTGTTCACATGGGTAAATTCATGGACGAAATCAAGAAAGGAACCGATGCCAACGAGGCATTGAAGAAGGTAACCGGAACTTACGGACGTTTCACCAAAGAGGCCGGTGCAGTGAAATATATAGATCCCCGTCACGAATAAAATAAGGAGGAAGTTACTATGATTAGAGAAGTGAAATTTGAAAGTCAAGACCGTCGTATCAAGCAAATTCTTGCCGCTTTGAACGCTAACGGTATTAAAGATATTGAAGAGGCTAACGCTATCTGCGAATCTTATGGACTCGATCCTTATAAAACTTGTGAAGAGACACAACCTATTTGTTTCGAGAATGCAAAGTGGGCTTACGTGGTAGGTGCTGCTATCGCTTTGAAGAAAGGTTGTAAGAATGCTGCCGATGCAGCCGAAGCTATCGGTATCGGTTTGCAGTCGTTCTGTATTCCCGGTTCGGTAGCCGATGACCGCAAAGTGGGTCTCGGACATGGAAATTTGGCCGCTCGTCTGCTTCGCGAAGAGACGAAATGTTTTGCATTCCTTGCCGGCCACGAGTCGTTCGCCGCAGCCGAGGGCGCTATCAAAATTGCCGCTAAGGCCGATAAGGTGCGCAAGGAACCTTTGCGTTGTATTTTGAACGGTCTGGGTAAAGATGCCGCTCAAATCATTTCGCGTATCAATGGATTTACCTACGTTCAAACACAATTCGACTATTATACGGGCGAGTTGAAGGTTGTTCGTGAAATAGCTTATTCCAAAGGTGAACGTGCCAAAGTAAAATGTTATGGAGCCGATGACGTGCGCGAAGGCGTGGCTATCATGTGGCACGAAGGTGTAGACGTATCTATCACGGGTAACTCTACGAACCCTACCCGTTTCCAACACCCCGTAGCCGGTACTTACAAGAAAGAGTGCGTAGAAAAAGGTAAAAAATACTTCTCCGTAGCATCGGGTGGTGGTACGGGTCGTACGCTCCACCCCGACAACATGGCTGCCGGTCCTGCTTCTTACGGTATGACCGATACAATGGGTCGTATGCACAGCGATGCTCAGTTTGCCGGGTCTTCGTCAGTTCCTGCTCACGTAGAAATGATGGGATTCCTCGGTATCGGTAATAACCCTATGGTGGGTTGTACCGTGGCTTGTGCTGTCGATGTAGCTCAGGCTTTGAGTAAGTAATCATTTGTATCTTATTATGTATAAGCATCTGTGGCCGTTTGGTCGCAGGTGCTTTTTGTTTTTTCCCCGATGCTTTCCTTTTTCGTTTTCTTCCATAGGCCGGAATATTTTAGCCGGAAATGTTCTTTTAGCGGATAAGAGAAGAGGGTAAATGACCAATATAAACCGGCTGATGAGATGCTGTTTTCAACCCCTCCGTCACTACGTGCCACCTCCCCTATATTTTGCGTTACAAAACACAGGGGAGGAGTTTTAAATGTCTTCGATAGTGAAACAGAAATACCCCATAAAGCTACGGGGCACGGCAATGGAGGAGTTTCAAATATTTGAAGTGACACTTTTAGCCCTCTCCCCCTGTGCCGCGTAGCGGTATAGGGGGAGTGCCCATCGGGCGAGGGGGTTAAATGACCAATATAAACCGGCTGATGAGGGTCTGTTTTTAACCCCTCCGTCACTACGTGCCACCTCCCCTATATTTTGCGTTACAAAACACAGGGGAGGAGTTTTGAGGCCCTCTTTTATTATGTGATTTTTGTCGGTGAGATAAGATGTATTTAGCCTTCTCCCCTATATTGCTTCGCAACTTCCCGTAAGGCTACGGGACACAGCAGGGGGGAAGGGGGGAATACTCACAAAGAACCGAAAAGATAAAAAGACCGTTCAAAGCAACACATTTAATCCTTTCCCCCTGTGCCGCGCAGCGGTATAGGGGAAGTGCCCGTAGGTCGAAGGGGTTGAAACAAAATCTACAAGAATTTCAATGACAAAATCCGGGCGAGCGTTGCTTTATACTTTGAAATAAATAATTACTCCGATAGCCGTAGATACGATGATGCGCTACGTGTCGACTCTACTGTCAAATCGTGGGTTCTTGCTGGCTTTATTATAGGATTATTGGTAGTTGTATTCTATGTATTTGGTATTCTGTAATCCGTCTCAAAGAATGTCAAATTCGGACAAAATGATTCTGCAATTATGTCATTAAAGAGGTTGTATTGTCTTGGTTTTTATTTTTAGGTTATGATAAAGTCTTATTATTATGTGATGGTATAATTTTTGTATATTATCAATATGTAATGAAAATGAGTATTAACATATAAAAATAAACCATTATGATTTCACAGAAATTACAAGAAGCTATTAACGTTCAGATTGCGGCTGAAATGTGGTCGTCGAATCTTTATTTATCGATGTCGTTTTATTTCAAAAAATTGGGATATGACGGATTTGCCAATTGGATGAGAAAACAGTCTCAGGAAGAGTTGGAGCATGCTTACGACTTGGCCGATTATGTATCGAAGCGCGGCGGTGTAGCCAAAGTAGATAAGATAGATGTCGTTCCTCAGGAATGGGAGAGTGTGCTCGATGCTTTTGAAAATGTTTATAAACACGAGTGCCATGTATCTTCTCTTATCGACGAGTTGGTAAATGTCGCTTCTTCCGAAAAGGATAAGGCTTCGCAAGATTTTCTCTGGGGCTATGTGCGTGAGCAAGTAGAAGAAGAGGCCACGGCTTTGGGCATTGTCGAGAAGTTGAAACGTTGTAAAGACGAAGCCAGTATTTTGTATATGGACGAAAAACTGGGTGAGAGGTAATTGTCAAGGATTATTTCTTATAAGTGATTGAAAAAGGGACTTTGGAAGAATTGTTTTTTCCGAGGTCCTTTTTTTGTATATTCGGTATCGATTGGGTAAACTATTTGTACGATGAGAAAATTGCTTTGTCCGCAGTGTAAAGTGTCTTCGATGTATGTGAAGAATGGTAAGGGAGAGCGTAGAGCGGTGTATGTGACCGATGGAGGGGAAATTGTTGCCCGCAAAGAGGGCGAGACTCTCGATGGTTTCGATCTTGAAACAGTTTATTGTATGGGTTGCTCTTGGAGCGGGTCCCCCAAACGTATGGTGAAAATGTGATTTGTCCGATATAAATCGGTTGATGAGGGGCTGTTTTCAACCCCTCCGTCATTACGTGCCACCTCCCCTTTATTTTGCGTTACAAAACACAGGGGAGGAGTTTTAAATGTCTCCGATAGTGAAACAGAAATACCCCATAAAGCTACGGGGCACGGCAATGGAGGAGTTTCAAATATTTGAAGTGACACTTTTAGCCCTCTCCCCCTGTGCCGCGTAGCGGTATAGGGGGAGTGCCCATCGGGCGAGGGGGTTAAATGTCCAATATAAACCGGCTGATGAGGGGCTGTTTTCAACCCTTCCGTTACTACGTGCCACCTCCTCTATATGGCTAACGCCACCCCCCGTAGCATTGGGGTGTCGAGTAACAATAGGGGGCGTGGTAGAGGAGAAAGAATTTGTCAAGGTAGGGAGAGCGGGGGAATTTTGTTTTTGTCTCCGGCGACGGCTATGTAGAATTGTGAGGGGACGAGATATTTTTGTGCTGTCGATAGTAGATCGCCGGGTGACAGTTGCCGTATGGCTTCGTCTTGCTGCGCAAAATATTCGACCGGGAGATCGTTGGCTTTCAATGAAAGGTAGTAGTCCGCTATGGAAAAGGGGGAGTCGAGGGTACGAGCCATGTCTCCTCTCAGGTAGTTTTGTACGGTGATGAACTCGTCGGTCGGGACGGGCTCGTTTCTGAGTCGATCTATTTCGGCGAAGACTTCGTCGATGAGCGGTCGGGTGAATTCGGTTCCGGTTTGGGTCGATATGGTTAAATAGCTTCCGTATCGCATGGCTGCGATAGAGGAGGATATGCCATAGGTATAGCCCTTTTCTTCCCGTATGTTGGACATGAGTCTGCTGCCGAAATATCCGCCGAGTATAGTGCAGAGCAGTTTCAGGGCGAAGAAATCGGGGTTTTCCCGGCCGATGACCAGCAGTCCCATTCGGATTCCGGATTGGAGGGCGTTTTCTTTGTGGGTGACTATTATCGGATTTTCGGCACGATGTATGGGGAAAGCGGGGATTATCGCAGAATCGACAGAGGGTACATTCCATGTGTGGCCGAAGTGGAGTTCCAAATTATCGAGAAGTTTCCCGGTGATTTTTCCGGCGATGAAGATACGACATTTCCCGGGAGCGATGTGCTGCCGATGGTAGTCTCGGAGGTCTTCGGTTGTGATATGGTTTATGTGGTCGGGGGTGACAGCCCGTCCGTAAGGGTGCTTGTCCCCGAAAATCATAGAGAGAAAAGTTTCGGAGGCGAGGGCGTCTACTTTTTCTTTCTGAACGAGCAGTTGTTGGAGACGCCGTTCTTTGAGCCGGGTGAATTCTTTTTCCGGGAAATCGGGTCGTATAACGATGTCTGCCAGTAGAGATAGGCAGGTATCGAGATGCCGATTGAGCGTGTAGAGTGTGACATAGAGATAGTGACTCGATGCGGAGGTTTGCAGCCATGCTCCGTGGTAGTCGAATGATTCGGCTATCTCTTCCGAGCTTTTGCCCGCAGCGCCTTCTTTGAGCATCAATAAGGTGAGGGCGGCTGTGCCCGGTTTCTGTTCGGTATAGTAACCTCCTTCGAACATAAGGTCTATGCGGCACACGTCTTCGTCACCTCGATTACAGGCGATGATTTCGATGCCGTTCGATAAAGCATGGATGCCGGGTGCGGGCAGGGATAGGGGCGGAAATGTTCCGACAGGCGGTGTCGTTGTTCGGTCTAATGTCATAATTTTCAGAGTAGGGTGAGTGCTTTTTGTAAATCATCGGGGGTGTCTATACCGATTGTTTCTTGTGTGGTGATGCCCACTTTAATCGTATAGCCGTTTTGCAGCCACCGGAGTTGTTCGAGCGATTCGGCGATTTCGAGCGACGACTGGGGCAGCCGGGTGATCTGGGACAATATGTCGGCTCTGTATCCATACATGCCGATGTGCTTGTAGTAAACGTATTTATCGGGCCATTGTTCTGGGGATATATTTCTCATATAGGGAATTATCGAACGGCTGAAATAGAGTGCTTCGTTTTTGTCGTTGAGAATGACCTTCGGAGAGTTGGGATTGGCGAGGGCCTCGTAACCTTCGGTTGCCTCGAAGGGGCGCACGAGGGTCGCTATCTGGGTTTGAGGCGAATCGAAGCAAGCGATGAGGCTCTCGATCTGTTCGGGTTTGATAAACGGTTCGTCCCCTTGAATGTTGATGATTACGTCTTCGTTTCCGCCCAGACGATTGTAGGCTTCGAAGCAACGGTCTGTTCCGCTACGGTGTTCGGCCGATGTCATGACAACGTTCCCGCCGAAAGATTTCACGGCGTTGAATATTCGGTCATCGTCAGTGGCGACACATACATTGTCGAGGATTTTGCGGACTTGCTCGTAGACCCGTTGAATCATATATTTCCCTTTCATGTCGGCCAGCGGTTTCCCGGGGAATCGGGTAGAGGCGTAGCGAGCCGGAATAATACCGATGAATTTCATATTGAATTTCTTATAACGTTTTTTTATTTGATTTCGATCACATAAAGCTGCGCGTTTTCGTATTTGACAACTTTTATACCCGCTCCTTTTTCGATGTATCCGTGAAGGGCTACGGCGTCGAACTGTCTGTCGCCGATGGTTACTTTCCCGGAGGGTCGGAGTATGGTTGCCGCGAGTCCTTCTTTTCCGATATATTCTTGTAATTCGGAGGGAACTCCGATGTATCCTTTTTCTGTGGCTTGATCCGCTTGAAGGGCTAAACGTCCGAGTGGGCCTTTACTGCCGATTTTTTGGAAAAACCAAAAGAGTAAAGCTACGGAAATAATGACTCCCGAGATGACAGTTATTATTCCTTTGCTGATGTCGGCGGCAGAAACAAAGTTGAAATCGAAATTGACATTCCCGACCAATGCCAAAATGAGTGCTCCTAATATCAGAATGGAGCCCGAAATGCCGGCTATACCGAAGCCGGGGATAACGAGAAATTCGAAAATGAGCAGAATGATGCCGATGACGAAAAGCAGTATTTCCCAGTTCGCGGCTAATCCGTCGATGTAAAGTGGAGTGAAATAAAGTACGGCTGCGGTACAGGCAATGGCCGAAGGCAATCCTATGCCCGGTGTTTTCAGTTCCATGAAGATACCGCCGAATATGAGCGTTACCATGAGAGCCTGAAAGGCGGGGTGGGTGAGAAAACCGGCGATATCGTCGAAGAGCGAGGGTTTGAATTCTTGTAAAGTATAAGTCTCGTACCGGAGTTTTTGCGAAATGATCTCGTCGACGTTATCGACTATGCCTTCGCAATATTTTTGGGCGATGGCCTCGTTTGCCGTAAGGGTGAGTACTTTGCCCGAATCGCAAAGATTGGGGACGATTACTCTTTCGTCGACCATAGCTTCGGCTATGAGCGGATTGCGCCGCCAGTTTCCCGATTCGTCTTTTCCGTGTGACTCGGCCGTCGCCCGCATGGTCGCCCGCATGTATGACTGGTATTTGTCGGGCATGGCGGCTCCGGTTTCATTGACTACCGTAGCGGCTCCCATGCTTGCGCTGCTGCGCATATAGATACTGTCGCAGGCTATGGCGATGAGTGCTCCTGCCGATGCGGCATTGTTGTCGACGAAAGCATAGACGGGAATGGGTGCATTGAGTATGGCCGTTCTCATGGAATCGGCGTGAACGACAGTTCCCCCGTAGGTGTTCAGCCGTAGTATGACGGCTTTTGCATTTTGTTCTTGGGCTTGGTGTAAACCGGCTCTTAAATATCGCCAAGTCGTACTCCCGATTTCTTTGGTTATATCTATTTGATAAACAGTGTTTTGTGAATTCGATACAAAATACTGGAAAAATAATATGAGAAAAAAGATATGTTTGTGAAACTTTTTCATGAACCTATGTGTTTAATATTAAGAAGCACAATTAAAAAAGATAAGAAATATGTTACAAAGTAAATAAAAAATAATCAGAACAATATTATGGGATTGTATTTTGCGAAAACAGATTTTTTTTGAGCCCCTTTGAAATAACTGAATGTTTCGAAGACGTTTAGGAGAATGTAGAAATTTCAGATTGTAGTAGTTAGTATGAGTAGATTTTCGATGCATTTTCGTAATACAAAGTAGTAGTATAAGTAGTAAACAAGAATTACAAAATCATCAAAATTTTCAATTATGAACTCTCTAAAATTTCAAGATAGATTGTTAGGTCTCCAAGACAATTTGCTAAACTTCGCTTATATGCTTACCGCAAACCGGGAAGAAGCGAAAGATTTGCTTCAAGATACGACTCTTAAAGCTCTCGACAACGAAGATAAATATATCGACAATGTCAATTTCAAAGGTTGGGTGTTTACCATCATGCGAAATATTTTTATCAATAATTATCGCAGGGTTGTACGGAACCAGACTATTATAGACCAGACAGAAGATCTGTATCACTTGAATTTGCCCCAAGACTCGGGATTCGCGTCGCCGGAAGGTTCTTTTACGGTGAAGGAGATTACAACGGCTATCAATAGTTTCAGCGAGGAGTATCGGATACCGTTTTCTATGCATGTGGCAGGGTATAAATATCACGAGATTGCCGAAAAAATGGATTTGCCTTTGGGCACGGTAAAAAGCCGAATCTTTTTTGCCCGTCAACGTTTGCAGGAGATGCTGAAAGATTATAAATAAAGTATAGCCGAATTGTTTTTAGGCTCATTCGAAGTGTTCCTCATAGAAAGCCCTCATAAATCCTATATGATTTATGAGGGCTTTGGATTTTCCTGTAAAGGCAGAATAGCCATACTTTTTTGTCTTTTTCTTTAACCCCTCCGTCCTTCGGACACCTCCCCTATATTTTGCGTTGCAAAAACACCCCGCAATGCTGCGGGACACGGCAAGGGAGGAGGGTGTTGGTGTTCAACATTTTGGCTTTACCGTTGTTTTCACTCCTTCTTTTTTCTACGGGTACTTTCCCTATCGGCAGGGGGAGGATTGACATGTTATTTTTGATATTCTTTTCAACCCCCTCGCCCTTCGGGCACTCCCCCTATATTCCTTTCAGGAACACAGAGGGAGAGAGATATGCATCACTCTTTTCTCGTTATCGAAGGTATTAGCCCTTCTCCCCGGCCGTGTCCCGTAGCATTATGGGCAGTTGCGTCAGCGGTATAGGGTGGTAGGCCCACAGACCTTTGTTCTGCGGAGAGGGGTTGAATGATTGTTTATTTGTGATTTACCTGAGTTTCTCTTCGAGAAGATCGGAAAGGATATGAATATTCTTTTCGTTATCGTACGCTTTCAGCAGCTGTATTCGTTCGGTGCGTTTGGCTTGGTCGAAAGGTTCGTTTAAGGCGGTTTCGACAGCGCGAGCCATAGTCTGAGGTGTATCGGCAATGAGGCAGGCTTTGTCCAAGCCTGTGCCGAATAGTATTTTGCTGTTTACGATACAGTGTCCTCCGTGAAAGAGGGCATTCAATAGTTTCAGTTTTAATCCCGTGGGTTGGAATGTGACGAGCAGGTTGGCTGCCGCTTTTTCGATAAGGTGGTTCATTTGTTCTTCCGAGGGATTGGCGGTGAGTTGTGCGCCGGGTGTCCGTTCGACCAGCCGAGCGAGTGTTTCCGGGGGATTTTTTCCGGCGAATATCCATGATGTGCCTTGTGTGAGCGGGACGACTTGCCGTAACAGGTATTCGGCGGCTTCGATGTTCTCTTCGACCGAAAGATTTCCGTGATAAAGGATATAGTTCTCCTTCGGGTCGGCAGGGGCTACTTCGGTGTATGCGTGAAAGGCGGGAAGCAGCGACACCGGAATTTGCGGGTATCTCGACGAGAAATAACAGCGGTCGCTCTCGGAGATCGCTAAAATGGCATCGGCATGCAGGAGTATCTTTTCGTATTTTTCCAATTTGACAGCTTCGAGTTCGTAGTAGAATTTTTTCCACCCTGATGTCTTGCGGAATAATTCTTTGTAATATTCGTGCTCGATGTTGTGCATTCGGACTAATTTGACACGGTCTTTCAGCCGTTTGTCGGATAGAAAGGCGCAGCAATGCAGACCTTCGAACAGTATGGGGGCATTGTCGGAAAGCAGATCGTCGAGAAGTTTTGAACAATGGCGACTGGAAACAATATAAGGGATATGCGAAAGCTGGCGGATAACAGACCGGTGGCGCGGATAGTAAGAGACTCTGGCGGCTACTTCGTTCAGTTGTTCGGCTCTACTCCGGTCGTATTGGAATGTGTGTAGCCATGTCTCGTAGCCCATATTTTTTAACGCTTTCAACTTATAGTAAATATCGATAACCCCTCCATAGTCCGGTGGAAAAGGGACTTGCAGAGAAACGACATGTAAACGTCGGGAGGGAGACGGAGACAAACTCATGGGGAATTAGAATTTGTATCCGAGACCAATAGAAATATTAGCCTGATTGAAGTCGTTTATGAAAATATATTTTCCCTCTATATGTAGGTTTAGGTGGCGGGAAATGCTCATTTCGAATCCGGCTCCGGCGTTTATTCCGAATTTATTTCGGGTATTGGAGAGTTCCTTATCGTTTTGTAACGCATTTCCCCTCCAACTTTGAAACGCGATACCGGCTAAGGGATATACCGAGAATCGACCGGCGAAAGGAATGAGGTAATGAATGTTCCCGTTGATTTCCCATTCGTTGAGGTCGTGGTGCGAGAATGTGTAGTTGACCGACGGCACTACTCGCCAGTTTTTTGCAAAGGGGAGATGCATGAAAACTCCTGCTTGTACGTTTTCTGTATCGAACATGTATCCGGCTGATATGCCTAAGCACTTCGTATTGTAGTTTTGTGCTTGGACGGAGGTGGCGGAAAGCAGCCCCATGAATATAAAAAGTCCTATTATTTTTTTCATATCCAAAAGTTTGAGGGACAAATATACGGTATCTTTCTGTTAATATGTAGTCGATGAAGTTATTTTTAGGATAGTATGGCTTTAAATGTGAAAAATGTTTTTGATATAGTCCTTATTGTTAAGAAGATATTAGAAATTGTTTTCATTTTTGAAGAGAGGATTTTCGTACGGGGAGTTTGAAATTGCGGTAGAGTTTGTAATCCTTAGTAATGAATATCGTTTTGCTGTATATGAGGCTGTGCTGTTTGTGTTGCTTTTTTCTATGGGATTGACTTTTACAGCTTCTACGACTTTGGACATGGATTGTGAGCGAGCCAATTCGGGAACGGCCTCTGCGTTGTTCGGAGCAGCAGGTTTTGCTTTTGGAGGTATCGTTTCTCTGTTGGTGGGATTGGGCGATATCCTTTCTACTACGGGTCTGATATTTTTCGTTTGCTCGGTGTGTTCTCTTTGTTTTTACGTTTTGGCTATGAACCAGACACATATGAACTTATGGGGGAGTTTCAAATGTAAGATGGGGCCTGCTGCTAGGTTTTTCTTTTTGAGGCGAGAGAAATAAAAATGGGTAATAAAAGTAGTGATCGTAATTAACAGAAATGTATAAATCCCCCGCTCTTTTTCAAGGCGGGGGATTTTGTGTAGGACTATATCTTTATAATTCAAAAAGATGAGTTGGGATAATTTAGCATTTTATTTTTTGATGACTTTCACGGCTTTACCATCGTTCACTTTTACAAAATACATACCGCCAGCAAGATCGGAAAGGTCGAGAGAAATAGTTGTCGTACCTACATGGGCTTGTCTCATTACCAGAGAACCGGCTATATTATATATTTCGACCGTTTCGATTGTATTTTGAGCAGATATCGTAATGATTCCCGTCGTGGGGTTGGGCGATATACGTGAAATGCTTACTGCATTTTCTATGCCTGTATATATATTGTTCAATACCAATGATTTCTTTGCGGGTGTCACACAACTGTTGTCACTGGTAGGCATAGCCCATACGGCTAATCTTTCACCGGCATTGGATACCGCATATAAGTTCCCGGCATAGTCGAATTCGAAATCATTAACATAACCGCCCATTTCGGTAATTTCTTTTCGGAATTTTTCCGTGACAGAAGGTATTCCTTCTTTCATCTTGTAGGAGTACACGGCCACTCCGCCATTTACGCTAAGGGCTATAAGCTGTTCTTTTTCATTGACGGCGAGAGCTCCGTTTTGGGACGACTCACCGATGATGTTGGGCTCGGCTGTATTAAATACGGCATCTTGGTATTGATCGCTGTAATAGAACATACATGGATTTGCGGGAGAGTTGCTTCCGCCACCTCTGTATTGTGCGGCCCAATATCCGGTAGAAACGGGAACGATACTGCTATTGTCGTTGCCCACGTAACTACTGGCGGCTTTCGATTCGTTGGGCGCAGTTGTCCATGTATTCGATTCGCCGATGTTATAGACGTTGATAAATTTTTTCCAAGATGAACCCGATGCCGTTTTATCTATGGCATAAAGTTGAGTTGTAGCACCTTCTCCTCGAATACCTACGGCTGTTATTTGGCCGCATACATATTTGCCTCCTATCATTAGGCTGCCATTCGAATTTGTAGCTCCTGTGAATATAGAAGAAATATCAAAGGTTTCGGGGTTCATCAGGTAAATACCTGCGTTGTTCGTGCTGGCGTCACATAGGAATACTCGTCCATCTGATGCTACGGCTGCTTTTCTCGGACCCATACCGGTTTCTCCGCTCCAAGATATGGTTCCGCTATAAGCTGTGGAGCCTTGTTGAGTAATGTCGCTTATGTCTGCACCGAGTACATACACACCCACTGTCGAGGTTTGGGCTTGTGAAGGATTTCCTGCACTTACTGTTCCGGCAGCAGTGTTCGTTATATAGATACGTCCGAAGTAGTCGCTTTCAGGTGATTTATCGATGGCGACACCGTATGGCGCATAGTACTGGTATAGAGGACTGTCGTCGGATATTTTCGTAAATTTCGTGACGTTTCCGGCGATGGCTTGAATACTCCAATTCAGCTTTTCGGCAGGAAGATCGGCTCTGGATATAGTAGTCTGATTCGCTCCCTTTGGTAGCGCTCCTAATGCAATCGTTTGAACAGCTTCGCCTGTTTCTGGATTATTCAATATCAAGTTTACAGATGTGGCATCCTCGTTTAAGTTGAAGTTGATAGTATATCCGTCTTCTGTTTCGTCATAGGATAAACCGTATGCAAATATACGGGCGGGAGATTCGGATTGCTCCATGCCTTTGGTCGTGTATTTTACGATTTTGTTTCCAGCCAACAGGTATATATCTATATCGGAATTATCTACGATTCCTATACTTGTCATTGGAGAAAGTCCCGTAGTGGAGATGAAAGATTCGGTATCTCCGATGTTTCGGGCTTGATCTATTCCATTCGTAATGTCATATAAACGAACTTTATAAGAATAATTTCCATTTCCTTGACTTTCACAAATGGGTGCGCTCATATAAATTTTATCGGCGTAACGGAAATAATTCGCTCCGTATGACTCTACCGGAATGTTATCCGAGAAATCGGCGAACATGATTCCTTGGTCGCTCATCCAGTCCATTAAAAATTCTCTTGGAGCCGTGAGTGTACCGTCTATGATCAATCTACTTTTTGCTAAGGGCGAGAGTGTGATATGGGCTTTTTCTCCGATTTGACTTTCGTCGAAGTCCGTATCGTTTTTCTGGAATCCGGCTACTTCTCCGTTTTTAATATTCCAACATACATATCTGATACCGTATGTCGTATTCCAAGCGTTTCCGGCATGGGAGTCGAAATACAGTTGGAAATCGTCGATCGTGCCGCTTACAGCGATGGTATTGGCTATATAGTTGGAGTTGTTGTTTCCGGCGGCTGCGAGACTAGCACTTGTATTCGTTTGTAATGTAGCGACGACAACCGGGGCTGAATCTTCTAACGAGGTCGTTTCACTTCCCTGCCATTTATATACGTAAAAGTCTCCGGTTTGATACGCATTGCCTTCTTTGCCGATGACCGTCGAGTTTGTCCCAATAAGCACGCCGTCGATAGTAAAGGCGATATCGGATAGTATATAGGGTAATTCTTTCCCGTTATAACCTTCGGTTACAAGACCTTCGGTACTCATTTCTTTAATGAGTTCTCCGGTTGCTGGATTTAGAACCAAGAGTTTAGGAAGTTTATTTTCATCTACTGCCAATACATAATATTTGTTGTCTCGCAGTATTGCCCGACGTACGGTAAGTCCATTCAAGGCTTCGATGTCGGTAATTTCTGTTTCTTTGGTGAGATTGTAATATGCCGCTGCTGCAATATCTCCGTCTTGGTCGGGGTGTGGATAATCAAGCACTTCCTCTTCTATTTCTTCATCAGAGGGTTCTTCGTGTTCCAAATCGGTCAGCCTTTTATTAATGAATGCAGTTTCATTGACGATGACTTCGATTGGTTCGGTTTCTTTCCAGAATCCCTCGATGTCGAATACTAGATTGTAGTTTCCGGGAGTCAAATCGGTAAATACGAATAATCCATTATATTCTTTATCGGTTGTATATCGGCCTATTTCTTCACTGTTCTCGTTTTGAAGAATAACAGTTACGTTGTTCAAGGGAGCATAGGCATCGATCGAATTGATTTTGTATTTATAGAGGTCGTGTTCGAGAGTGTTATATTTATCTTTAACAGTCCCCATAATGCAGCCGGTAGTTTCGCTATCGTCGTTGAACCATGCACGTATGGCCCGAGCATATCGCATACCTTCTTGTTTGCAGTAGTCTTTGTTGAGAAGCCTTTGTCGTTCGGGTTGATAGGTGTGGAAACAGCCTTCACAAAGGAAGCCGTCACACCCGTGTTTCAAAACACCGAGATAACCGGTATATCCCATGCTGTTTGAGGACGAGCTACCATAGAAAGATATGTCGCCCCGGCTGTTGTTGTCGTTTTCGCCGGTATAATAGGATTTATAGGTAACCTCGTTCTTGTTGACATATGGCCATGCGGCACGAGCCATATCGCGGGCGTTTGTCAATCCGTTTCCCGATTCCGAATCGGTCCCTCGATAGAGAATCAGTGGATAATTCGTACTGCTCCCCTCAGTTGCAGCATTACTATGGATCGAAATGAAATAATCCATATTGTTGGCTTCTACATCTTGACAAATCACCGATAGGGTAACCAACTGTTGAGTTCCACTTTCTCCGGGCTGAGTCTCGATGTATTTGTCGTTTTCGGTTTTGTGTTCATCATCGGCCGCTACGACACCGTTTACCGTGCGCGACATTCTCACATATCCGGCTCCGGCTTTTACGAGTTCTTCCCTTAGGGCCATTCCTTTTATCAAGTTCGTATTTGTTTCGAAGAATCCGAGAGTATCCATTTGAGCATAGTTGATCGTTGCCATCGGCCGGTCGTTAGGCCCCCAACCGCCGTGCCCCGGATTAATATATATTCTGGCCTCGCTTAGATCGTTTGCACTTACCGAAAATGCTAACGTTATTCCTAAGCATATCGATAGAAGTTTGTTGAGTTTCATGGTGATTAATTATTTTGAGGTTGCTACATTCATTAAAAATATCTCTCCATTTTGTGTCGTATAGACGATTTTGGAAGCATCGTCGGATGCAGAAGGGTACATGCAGATTTTTGATTGATCTGTCAATGCCGTGCGATGAGTGCCTTGTGACGTAACGGCGAATATTTGGGAGTAAGTAACGATTTCCCCGTTATCATAATCTACCATGCCTACAACCCAATCGTTACCTAACCACACCGGTGCACGCAATGTCCCCAAAGAAACAGGATTTGTTCCATCTATATTGCAGACGTATGCTTTTGCTTCGTCAATGACATAATAGAGAAGTTTTCCCCCATCGGGAGAAACCGATGGCCATAAATATCCTACATTCGTTCCGTTGGGAGAGAGTTGCTTTGTTTTTCCATCGATTGTAATGTAAAGCTGGCTGTTCTTAATACTTGGGATAGCTGGGAGGGTTTTCAGCTTTTTACCGGTAATCCGTTTAGAAATAAGTTTGCCATTATTTACAGCGAGAACCGTACCTCCTTTTACAGTCACACCTTCTAGATTTCGGGTAGGTTTTACTAGTTGTTCTGTTTTCCCGGTTTGTAGATTTACACTGTTTAATGATGAGTAGCGAAGTTTCCCTTTATATTCGCTCTTTCTATAAATTACGGTAGAGCCGTCTTCGGAAAATTGGGCATTAAACCCAGCACTTCGGTCATTGGTAATGGTCGTCAATTTCCCGGTTGCAAGATCAAATTTTTTCAGACCGCTCATGTCTTCGTTGGTTACTAGAACGCAATCCCCCTTCGGACTTATCTTCGGGAGAAATACTCCTTGCCCGTCGAGTGTAAGGGCTTTGGTACTGATTACCTCGATTCCTTGGGCAAAAATCAATTGACTCATAAAAACGAGTACTCCTAGAAATGTTTTTCTCATAATGATTAAAATTATATGGGTAAATAATGGATTATTAAGGATAATTCGAGTATATTTTGAGTCTTTGTGTTTATTTCAGGTTTTCAAATGTAGATATTTTTATTTTATATTCATTATTTAAGTATATAAAAAATGATTCTAAAATATAATATATTTAAAATTGTAATGAAAAATAAATGGAAATAAGATTTGTGGTTCTTGTAAAATATTGATAATTAGATGTTTGTTTGGCTTTATTATTATAATACTAATTATCGGGAATAATCGAAATAATTATTAGCGATTATTTTTTGTTGGTGATAAATTTCCCTTGTTGTATTGAATTTCTAACTTTGATTGGATTGAAGTCGGTCGGGTAACAAGAATGTATTTAACGTAACTACCGAAGTATAAAAATGAAAAAGCCGGTCAATCACCGGCTTTTCTTGTTTTTAATATGATATCGGACTTTCCATTTGTGCTTTTTCAAGTCCTTCAAGAGTTCTTTATTCTTTATCTGATAGTCGAGATGTATCGACACGGATTCTTGGAAGGACTTTTCCGCATTTCGTATGCTGTTCCCGGATACGGCTAAATCGATGGAGGGACAATAGGCGATATAGGCATTAGCTTGTTTGAAAATGTAGATGTGGAATACCCCTGTAAGCAGATTACCGGAGATTCCTATTTTATCGGTACGAGGTCGCATAACGTTCACGAGTCAATTTGTTTATATATGATTTCGGGCGGAATAGCCGATATTTTCGAGAAGGCGAAAAGTTTCTTTCCCAAGTCTTTCAGCGAAGCGCCTATATGGTAGATTTCCCCATCGATGATTAGGAACCGATCGTGCGCCTTTGTGTATAACTTGACCTTTACAGGCGAATACTGGGCGTTGAATCGCTTGATGTCGAGCTCTAATTGCGGAGTGATCTTATCCGTATAAATCACCACCGACACCGATTTTTCTCGTTTCCCGAATAAAGTCAGGACAGATTCGTCTATATAGTTGTCGAAAAGGACGATACTTTTTCGGGCTGACTTGACAAGATCGCAAACGAATTTATAGGCATCGAATATCTGGCCGGCAAAAAATATTCCCTCTATCGGCGGTAAGGAATGGCGGACGAAAAAATCTACTTGGTTGCTGAGCCTTTGTATTTCGGAGTCATATCTTTGGAAACGGGTATCGATTTTGTCTTCCAATCTTTCAAACCGATGGTTTAAGGAATAACCTTTCAACATATAATCTTTTAGAACAGAATTTGCCCAACGTCTGAAAAGTGTAGCGTTTTTTGAATTTACACGATAGCCTACCGATAGAATAGCATCTAAGTTATAGACTTTTGTTTTATAGTTTTTTCCATCTGCGGCAGTTAGTTCCAAAATGGAACATACTGAATTTTCGTCTAACTCATTACTGGCAAAGATGTTTTTTAGATGTTTGGTTATAGCTTGCCTCCCTGTTCCGAACAGTTCAGATATCTGTTGTTGTGTCAGCCATACGGTCTCATTTTCTAAACGGACTTCCAGACTTACAGAACCTTCTGGTTGATATAATACGATTTCACTCTTTTGTTCCATCTCTGAATAGTTTTTGCAAATGTACATAAATAATTAAAAAACAGTGATGAACTTCTGAGATATGAGTTCATCGGGTATTGGTCTCGTCGCATCAATTCCGAACATCGTATTATCTACACGGTTCATGATGATATTGTGACCGTTTTTGTCTCCATGAGATACTATTATGCAAAGTAAATTTATAGAAATTCTATTTTGCTTTTATATTGGCAAAATCAATGACTTGACGATTAGCAGTGTCTATTTTTTTCGGAATCAAAACCTGTATGAATGTCTATTAATGCGATTACCGGCCTACCATTTGCCTATTAGGTCCATATTTTTAAGACTGGATATAAAAAGAAAAACACTGATAATTAATTATCAGTGTTTTTATAAATCAGTCGGGGTGACAAGATTCGAACTTGCGACCACACGCCCCCCAGACGCGTACTCTAAACCGGGCTGAGCTACACCCCGCTGAATTGGTAGTGCAAAAGTAGTGGTATTTTCTATACTGACAAAATTTTGAACAACTTTTTTACTCCTGTTTTTCTTCGAAATTTCCTAATTGCTTGCAAGAGAGTCGGTAGGGGTTATAATTTAAATAGGTCGCGGTATAGGTCGAATGCTACGAATATTTCTTCCTTATCGACGTGACAGTCGATGACCGGTTTGCCGATGGTTTGTAATAATGTGAAGTTGATGTATCCGGCTTCGTTTTTTTTGTCGTGGGTCATCAACTCGTAGAGTGTTTCGTAGTCCTTACAGGTAATGGGAAATGCTCTGTAATGGCGATAGATGTATGCTGCCAATTCGGAGATTGTTTCGGACGGAAATTTCAGATAACGGTGGGAGAGTAGTAATTCGCATATGAGTCCCCAAGCCACGGCGAATCCGTGAGGTATGGGTGTTTCCCGCTTGTGTGAAAGGCTCTCGAATGCGTGGCCGATAGTATGACCTAAATTCAAGGCTTTGCGTATTCCTTTTTCAAAGGGGTCTTCGGCGACGATACGTTCTTTGACTTGTATCGATTCTTTGAGCAGTGGCAGAAGTTTTTCCCAATCGGGCATGGACAAGTCGAAATCGAGCAATGAACGGTAGGTGGCCGGATTGTCGATAAGTCCGTGTTTCAACATTTCGGCGTATCCCGACAATAATTCGTTCTGTGGCAGTGTCTGAAAGAATTGTGTAGAGACGATGACCGTATCGGCCGGGCGGAAGGCTCCTATTTCATTTTTCAATCCGTTGAAATTTATTCCTGTTTTTCCTCCTACGGCGGCATCTACTGCTCCTAATAGGGTTGTGGGGATATTGATGAAACGGATTCCTCTTTTGAAACAGGCTGCGGCGAAACCTCCCAAGTCGGTGACCATACCTCCTCCCAAGTTGATAAGAAGCGATTTTCTGCTGGCTCCTTTATGGCTCAGTTCGTTCCATACGTGAACGAGTGTTTGGAGTGTTTTATGGGTGTCACCGGCTTCGATCGTAATATATTGGGCTTGTGTGGATATGTTTTTCGATATTTCGGGTAGGGCGAATTTTTGGGTATGTGTGTCGCAGAGTATAAAAAGGGTATCGAAAGAAAAGTTTTCGAGCATATTTTTAAGGGTTTCGCCGGGTGTGGTGGTGAATATGATTTTTTGCAACTCCATACAGATAATATTATCGGGTGATTTTTAGCGTGTGTATAAGTTCGTCGACATGATTGGCGAAATCGGGCATGGACGGGAAAACCATATCGGCCCCAGCTTTGATGAGCGCCTGTGCCGGAATGGGGCCTGTGTTGACTGCTATGGTAAATATTTGTGCTGCCGTACCGGAGACGACCCCTAAGGGTGCGTTTTCGATGACAATCGCTTCGTTCGCTTTGACTCCGGCTTTGGAAAGTCCCATTAAATAGGGCTCGGGACTCGGCTTCCCAATCTTTACGTCATATGCCGTCACCTTATATTGCTGTTCGAATACACCGGGATAATCGTGGTCTAACCGATCTAAGAGAGAACCTTGTCCCGAACCTGTGACCAGTACAGGGCGTATGCCGTTATCGATGATTCGTTGCAGCATAAGGTCGGCTCCCGGCATGGGAACGATTTTTTCCAACGCGTTGAAATGTTTTTCTTTGATTTTATAAATCTCGGCACACTCGTCGTCGGACACCTGTTTTCCGAAATGTTTGTCGAACAAGTATTTAATTGTACTGGCTCCTGTTCGTCCTTCGTATAGATAAAATTCTTCTTTGGAACATTTGAATCCCATAGGGGTGAGTGTACGATACCATGCTTCGACATGATTTTTCATCGAGTCGTAGAGAACTCCGTCCATATCGATAAGCGCGGCCTTAGGAGTAATGCAAGGCACATTGTGCTGTAAAAGATAGTTTTTAATAGCGATATTTTCCAAAATGTCGTGTTTCTTGTTTTATTCTACAAAAATAGAGCTTTTGAGATAATTAGCCAAAGAAGTGATGTTGAAAGACTTTTATTTTGTTTGAGATTGGATATTGGGTTTATTTCTGGTTTGTTAAAAATTTAACAAGATGTAAAATTAAGGCATAAATGTTTGTATTCTGTGATAATCCATTATTTTTGCAATAGATACGAGAATAGGTCGAGTTTCGGCATTACTAATCGAACTTGTTTCTGCGTTGGGCTTGTACTATTTTTGTTGCAAATATGGAAATGGATTGTATTTCGATATTATCAAGATTTGTTTTTGTTTGCTCTGTTTTTTTGAAATAAAATAAAGTTATAAGGATATGAAGAGACTATTATGTAAGTGGATTCCGGTGTGCGCAATGGGTGCTGTTTTATGTGCCTGTGGGGGTGGAGTAGCCGATGGAGATTATGTCGGTGCATTTAAAGAATATGTGAAATCGGAGTTGAAGTCTGGGACGTGGGTTCTATCGGCCGATGAAAACTTATCCGCAGAGAAAGTCGATTCGATTCAAGTAGAAATTCTCCATGAAGTGACCGTTGCCGATAGTCTTCGAGCCGGTCGTCAAGAGGCTATCGATAGCTACGTTTCTACCGAACAACGTTTGAAATATGAGATGGAGGTAGCGGAACATAATTATAAACTCGATGAGAACAGCCAGTTTGCTCGTCGTGCCGATTATGAACGAAAATTGAAAGAGGCTATGCGTTCACATGGGAATGACCGTAATTATGCTTCGAAAATAGAAGGATATAAACAGGCTATGGAGCGTTTGCCCAAAGATCATGAAGCTTATGTAAAATTTGACAAGGATAGGGACTTTTCGTATATTCGAGAATATGAGACCGCCAAATCGGCTTATGATCAATTTGTCGCCACGAATGTAGACGATTATATACAATCGTATGATTTAATCGCTCGCTATGTCGGTCGTGATACGACTGAGGTTTTGGGTGTTGCTGCTCAGGTAGAGTTTATTACTCCGGACGGGAATCAATCTGCTATCGTTTTGTTTAATGAGAAACCAACCTTTGTGAAAACAATCTTAACGGATGCTCAGGCGTTGGAAGACGATGATACAGAAAGCGACGCCATAGAGTATGAAGCGGAATAATAAATAGAATGGTTTAAAAATAAAAAAGGAAAGGGCTACAAAATGTAGCCCTTTCCTTTTTTATTCGATTCAAAATATTATCGATATCGTATAACAAAACATGTAAAAGCAAAAATTTTTCAGGTATGTAGGGGGTATGTGTATTTTTTGTGTCATAATGGTAGAACGACTTTAATCTTTCTATTAAAAATTTATGTATTTATGATTAAAAAACATGTACTCCTAAGTATTTTGGGACTTTTCATTGCGTGTACTGTCGGGGCGCAGGATAATTCGATGGCCGATGAAAAGGCTATTGTGAAGTCGGGTAACATGCGCTTTACGGTGTTGACTCCCGAAATGATTCGTATAGAATATAGTGCGAAATTGCAGTTTGAGGATCGCGCGTCCTTTGTAGTCATTAATCGCCATCTTCCGGTTCCGAATTTTACCCAAGAGGAACGTGACGGATATCTTTATCTTACAACCGATAAACTGGAACTGCGTTATAAACTGGGTACATATCCGGTAAGCAATGATCGTTGTAATCCTAATTTACAAATTACACTCGATGTGAACGGGGTCGAAGAGGTGTGGTATCCTGGGAAACAAGACCCGTATAATCTGAAAGGAACGACTAGAACTTTGGATAGAGCAGAGGGCGATGTGCGTGAATGGTTGGAGAATGGGTTACTTTCTCGTGTTGGTTGGGCTGTGATCGATGAACGAGAACCTCGCAAAGACGGTAGTCTGAGTCTTATGTTCGAGAGAGATACGAATGGGGGTATGGATTGGGTCGCTCAACGTAAGGATACCGCCGCTCTTGATATGTATTTCATGGGTTATGGGCATGATTATAAAAAGGCTCTTGGCGATTTCACCAAGATAGCCGGTAAGATTCCGTTGCCTCCGCTTTATGTATTTGGATATTGGTACTCTAAGTTTCAACGTTATACCGAGCAAGATATGCGCGATATTGTAAATGAAATACGTTTGCGTGATATTCCTATGGATGTACTCGTTATAGATATGGATTGGCATCGTAATGGTAAGACCGGTTCTACCGATGGAACCGAGTGGACCGGTTGGAGTTGGAATAAAGCTCTTTTCCCCGATCCTGCCGGTTTTATCTCTTGGTTGCACGATGAACAAAATTTGAATACGACACTTAATTTGCATCCGGCCGATGGTGTTTTCCCCAAAGAGGATAATTATGATGCTTTGTATGCCGATTTGGCCGGACGTTATTCCGATATAAAGGCCGATAGTCTGACTAACGAAGACGGTACCATTCGTTGGAATATCGAAAACAAGGATTTCTACAAGGCCTTTTTCGAACATATTTTACGGCCTCATGAAAATATCGGTGTCGATTTTTGGTGGGTCGATTGGCAACAGTGGATGATTGCGCAGAATGAACCGAATTTAGGTAATACTTTTTGGTTGAATCATGTGTTTTTCAACGATAAAAAATTGCAGGCAAAAAATCGGCCGTTTATCTTTCATCGTTGGGGTGGGTTGGGTAATCATCGTTATCCTATCGGTTTTTCGGGAGACTCGGAAGCGACTTTTTCTTCGTTGGCTTTTCAGCCCTATTTTACAGCTACCGCATCTAATGTCGGTTATGGTTATTGGAGTCATGATATAGGAGGTCATAATCAGGAGGGAGCCAACGATGCCGAGTTGTATTTGCGGTGGATTCAATACGGGGTCTTCTCTCCTATATTGCGTACACATGCTACGGCTGCCGGCCATATCGAACGTCGCATTTGGAAATATGCTAATTTTGAGCAGATGCGTGATGCCATTTATTTGCGTTATGCTTTGATACCTTATATTTATACGATGGCACGTTGGTCGTACGATACGGGAGTGGGCATGTGTCGTCCTATGTATTATGATTATCCCGAAGCAGATGAGGCTTACCGTTATGAGGGACAGTATATGTTTGGAAACGATATACTCGTAGCCCCCGTCACTTCGTCGGATAAAGGAACGAATGTCAGTGAAAAAGATATTTGGCTACCTGAGGGCAAGTGGTATGAAGTGATGACGGGTGAGTTAATCGACGGTGGTTCGGTCGTTACTCGTTCGTTCACTCGTGAACAGATTCCTTATTATTATCGCGAGGGTGCTATCATTCCGCTTTATCCTCGTATGATGCACCTGAAAAAACGGCCTGAAACACTCACTTTGCAGTTTACACCCGGAGCCAGAGGCGAATTTAATTATTATGAGGATGCCGGAAACAACGCTGATTATCAAACAGCTTGTACATTTACAAGAATTACGCAAAATACCGAGGACGGAAGAACCTCTTGTACTATTTATCCTCGTACCGGATCATTCGACGATATGCCGGAAGAACGGGCTTATCGTCTTGAATTTTTGGCTCGGAACGAGGCTCCGACAAAGGTCACTTTTTCCGATGGAACGCATGCTGTCTATGAGTATGATGCCGAGGGTAAAAAGATCGTGATTTCCGTACCGAAAAGAGCATGCAGTTCAGCTATAACCGTAATCATTGAATAATAAAAAGAGAAAAATATGAAAAGATTTTGCAAGAATATGGCCGTTTTACTTTTCTTGTTTGGATTTGTTCTAACTGCGAGAGCAGATTGGCGGCTTGTTGGAGATACGGCTGAATTAAAGATTCCCGTCGTGCTTTCTCCGGTGGGAGACGATGGAAAGGAGTTTGTTTACGTGGGTGGCTTGCCGGAAGTTTTGTTTAAATTGACCGATGGTATAACGGAGTATGTCCATGAATGTGGTAGTAATAATCCTTTGGGCGATTCTATACCTTTGCGAGAGGCCGGTGAAGACGAGCGAGGGTTGTGTATCCGGTATGCGAGCGAGACCGATGTATATAGATTGACCCTTACAGTCGATGGTAATGCAAAAAGTTTGAAGGCTGAACGGCTCGAATTGCCTAAAAACTTGTATATCATAGGAGGCCCGTTTAATCGAGAGATTCAATTTTGGAAGTTTCAGGATGCCAAAGCCTTAGAAGTGGATCGGACATATCCTTATATTTTCTATTATAAGGGTGTCATGCGCTATAACGATGAGGGTGACGAGTGCGGTAGTTTCATGTTTTTGAAACGATTGAGCTGGGACGATAAATATCACCCTGCATCGAGTGGAGATTTTTCTATTTCGGGAAAGGTGGGACAACCTTTGAAAATGCGTTTGAATGGAGAGGATAATAAGTGGACTATTCCGGCTGACCGAAGTGGAGATGGATATTATGAATTGAAAGTCGATTTACTCAATCTTACACTTACCGTCGAAAAGTTTGAACCGGATTTGGTAGAGAATCCATTTCCTCTTTCGGTTTTTGCTGTTGGAGCGGCTATGCCTTGTGGTTGGGATAATGCCCATCCTATGGTGATGACCCCGATCGCAGAGGGTGTATATCGTTGGGAAGGAGATGTAGAGGCCGGCGATTTCAAATTCCTTCGTAGAAGAGGAACTTGGGAACGTTGTTATGTGGCTAGGACAAAAGATGAACCTATTCGTTTTGGCGAGGAACATGATGTTATTTATGAGTATAATTCGTTTGAGGAGGGAAATGACTATAAGTTTGTGCTTCCCAAGACAAATCATTGTATTCTGACGCTCGACCTTAACCGAATGAAATTGAGGGTGGATAATGAAGAAACGGAAGGCAGTGGCGTTGAATCGATTAAAACATCTGGCGAGTTGATCTATTATAGTTCGGATAATACGCTTTTCTTGCGAAGTAAAAACAATTTACAGTTGCAGGTTCGTGTATTTGCCCTTGATGGGTGTCTCGTCTCGGAAGATGTTTTTATAGGTGGTACGGACATTAGCCTCTCTCGTGGTTATTATATCGTAGTCCTTCACCGTGAAGATGGTACGCAAGTTGCCGAGTTCAAAGTTTTTGTTGATTGAATCTGGACTTAGATTGGAATTTGTTATAATAGTTAATCGACACGAGCCTGTGTTCCGCTATCGGGATTTTAAAGTAATCGGGCTGTTGAAATAAAAATAAAACGAGATTATCTTTTGGAGGTAATCTCGTTTTATTTTAAATGTGAACGTTTTAATTATATCGACTAAATGTTGAATCCGATTTTCGTTTTGCTCGTTTCTTCGTTATCGACAGATGAATTTTTGACAATAGTTACCACATCGCAACAAATAAATCCCTTGCTTCAATGAGATGGAGTTATCTCCCTCAACGCCTTGAACTTGGGCTACGATTCGACCTTGTAGGTCGCTGATGATAATTTCTTGGGGTACAAGAAGTCGTATAATTGTGTTGCCGGGATAGGAAATAACCTTGATCTCTTGGTTTTCTCGACGGGTATTGTCTATATTCGAGGGAATGGGAACTTCTGTCAGTTCTGTCCATTGAGATTGGTAAAGATCGTCGCCCACTACCGCATAGGCGCTCATGCGAAATGCAAATTGGTCACCCCATGCTTTGGGTAGATCTGTAAAAGTATAACTGTTCGTCCTGCGGCCTTCGACGAGGGTATAATCGTAGTTATAGCTAAACCGGTCTCCCTTTGAAAGAGTTTGAGTCATTGTGAATTCGTCGAGATAGATTTCTTTGATAGGATCGAGTTGCCTGAAATATAATTCGATATACATTTGTTCACTGCTATGCTTAAAGTCTATTGTCAAATTATTATAGCCTTCTTGTGTGAGAAATTTGGTTATTTTCTCGGGAGTACCTTGTGAGTAGTAGTTGTTAAAGTCGATTTTATCTCCTTTGGCTCCATATACTCGTACGTTGACTGTACAACCATTTGTATTGGTTGTGCTGATGACGGGGGTCTGAATATTGATACCACTGAGCATGCCTCCTGTCCAGCAGCCGAAATTAACAGACCAGTCAGGGACAGTTGTATATTCGTCGTAATTCGTTGTACCGTCGTCTTCTGCCGGAAGATCGATTGTGCCTCCCGTAAAAGCATCGAAATTTTCGTGGAGAATGGTTTTTGTTTCATCTCTTTGGGCAATGTGGGTATAAACATTGTAAACGACATATCCGTTGGACCCGATGACTGTGTTCCAGTTGGCTGTGTATTGCCCCCCTTGAATATCGGTGAATTCTTTGAGTACAGGTTTGGAAAGGGAACCTGCATATCCGAATACATCAATCATATTTGATTCCAAAGAAGTTTCAGAGTCGTTGGTGCTTTTTACCGTGTAAAAATAATCGGTATTGTCTTTGAGTCCGGTTACGGGAGCTGATGTTTCTGTGATTCGTTTGTTTTTGACAAGATAATCCCGTGTTTTTACGATACCGCCATAAGTATAACTTATTTCGTCAATAGCCGTGGGACTGTTTAGATCTGGATTTTCATCGGTATAAATCATTTTGATCTGAATACACCCCACCGGGATATTGGCGGAAAAATCGGCTATTCCCCCACTTCGATAACTGATTGTTGAGGCTTCACCAAGAGAGTGCCATTGAAAGCCGTCAAATCCGTAAACTGCGACTGTTCCGGTGGCATTGGCGTTTTTTATCCAAAACGAAAATTTCGAGGCGGGGGCCGGTAATACAGGGGTAACAATCGAATCGCCTGTTGCATCGAATGCAAGAGCTATTTTCCCCGAATAAACAGATGTGGTATCTCCGGCGACATTGGTCGTATATAATTGGCGAATAGAGCCGGTATTCACGTCAATTTTCCAATTTTCGGGGAATACGGATAAGTTAGAGTCTATGTATTTATTTCGTTTTGACCCGGAAGAACGAGGCACTAATCCCTCAAAACTTTCTGTGACTTTTACTGTTTCTGTCCCGCAATCTTCCATTTTATAGGCAAAAACATTCAAATTGTATGCCGAAGCCTGAGATACAGATTGCCAGTTTGCGGTAAAGGAATTTTCAGTAATATCGGTTGCGGGTAGAGCTTTGGGGACTTCAAGAGCGGCATGGGAGAGTGCAATTCCCCATAACGATAAAATAAGAGTAGCTAATCTTCTCATGATCTAAGGGTTATGTTTTATAGGGAGTAAAGATATTAAAAATATATAGAAAAATTTATTTGATAAGATATTTTAAAAGAACAGCCTGCCGAATTTTTCGGCAGGCTGTTCCTACATTTACGTTATGTTTAATTAGATACGAGCTTGTATGGCTTTACTTTCTTCTTCGTAACCGGGTTTATTGAGCAAAGCGAACATATTGCGTTTGTATGCTTCGACTCCCGGTTGGTTAAACGGGTTTACACCCAAAATATAACCGCTAATGCCGCAGGCTTTTTCGAAGAAGTAAATCAGTTGTCCCAAATAGAGCTCCGATAATTCGGGTATTTCTATTTTAAGATTGGGGACTCCGCCGTCTACGTGAGCTATTTGAGTCCCAAGTTCGGCCATTTTGTTTACTTCGTCCACTCTCTTTCCCGACAGGAAATTCAGCCCGTCCAGATTATCCTTGTCGGAAGGGATATTTACCGTATGCTTCATTTTGGCGACCGAAAGAACGGTTTCGAAGATGGTTCTTTCACCTTCCTGAATCCATTGTCCCATCGAATGTAAATCGGTCGTGAAGTCGACAGACGCCGGATAGATTCCGAGGTTTTCTTTTCCTTCGCTTTCTCCGTAGAGTTGTTTCCACCATTCTGCGAAGAAGTGTAATTTAGGATTGAAGTTGACGAGGATTTCTATTTTCTTTCCGCTTTGATATAAAGCATTTCGGGTGGCAGCATAAATCGCTGCGGGGTTTTTCTCGAAAGGAATATCTTCTCCACACGCTTTTTCCATAGCTACCGCTCCGGAAACCAGCGTTCTGATGTCGAATCCGGCTATGGCGATAGGCAATAGTCCTACGGGAGTGAGTACCGAGAAACGGCCTCCTACGTTGTCGGCAATGACAAAAGTTTTGTATCCTTCGGTGTCGGCCAGTTTACGCAATGCACCTTTTTTTGCATCGGTTATGGCGATGATGCGATGTTTGGCTTCGTCTTTTCCTACTTGTGCTTCGAGCTGCTCTTTCAACAATCGGAAAGCGATGGCGGGTTCTGTCGTCGTTCCCGATTTTGAAATGACGACGATGCCAAAAGATTTATTTTTCAGGAGGGTTTGCAGTTCAAACAAATAGTCTTCGCCGATGTTGTGTCCGGCAAACAGTACGAGCGGATTTTTATGTTCCGAGCGAAGAAATTCGAATGAGTCGGATAGAGCCTCGATAACAGCTTTGGCTCCGAGGTAGCTACCTCCGATACCAATGACTACTACTATTTCGCAACGGTCTTTCAATTGTTTTGCAGCAGCTTCGAGGTCTGCTAAATGGGCTTCTGTTATTTCGGAGGGTAGATGCAGCCACCCTAAAAAGTCATTTCCTTTACCCGTACCTTTGTGCAGCATTTCCATGCCGCTTTTCGCTTTGTTTTCCAATGCGAATACATCGCTTTTGGATACAGTGCCTAATGCTTTTTCAATGTTCAATTCGATTGATTTCATAGTTTCACTATATTAGTTGTATTACAGAAATGTATCATATATACTTTCGATGGCGTGCCGGGGCAATACTTTTTTGTAGAGTATATCATAAACACATTGCAGTATGGGCATGTTCACCTTGTATCGTTCGTTTATTTCGTAAATACACTTCGTGCCGAAATATCCTTCGGCAATCATCTCCATTTCCATTTTTGCGGCGCTGACGGAGTAACCACGTCCTATCATGGATCCGAAATTGTGATTGCGGCTGAACCGGGAATAGGCGGTAACCAAAAGGTCTCCCAAATATACCGAGTCGCTGATGTTTCTGTCCCGGCATGGGGAGACTGCTTGTAAAAAACGGTCCATTTCGTTCAAGGCGTTGGATACGAGCATAGCTTGAAAATTATCTCCGCTCTTCATACCATGACAAATCCCGGCGGCTATGGCATAGACGTTTTTTAATACGGCAGAATATTCAATGCCTTTTACATCGGAGGAGATAATAGTTTTCAGCTTGGGGCTCGCCAATATGTCGGCGAAACTTCTCGCTTTTTGCAGATCGTTACACCCGATGGTGAGATAGGAGAGCCGTTCGAGCGCTACTTCCTCGGCATGGCATGGCCCACCGATTACGGCCAAGTGGGATTCCGGTATGTGATAGAAATTTTGCAGGTATTCGGTGACGATCATATTTTCGTCGGGAACGATTCCTTTTATCGCTGTCACGACAAATTTTTTACTGATGTCGGCCGACAGTTTCTTTAAATGGGACTTCATGTAAGGCGATGGAGTCACCAAGAGTAACGTGTCGGCTGCATCGGCGATTTCGTTGATGTCGGAGCTGAAATGTATTCGAGATGTGTCGAATGTGACATCGGACAAATATACAGGATTGTGGCCTGTTTGTTTGAAATCGGCGATACGGTCGTCTCGACGCATGTACCATAGGATATTATCGGCATTATTAAGCGCCAGCTTTGCCAAAGCTGTCGCCCAACTGCCACCTCCCATGATCGCTATTTTACCGGGTATAGGCATGGTCGATTATCGTTTTGCGTTTTCTACCCATTTTTTTACATCGTCGATCGTGGGGTTAGCCAGTTCGAGCTTGTATTTTTTGTTAATGCCACAGATTTCTTGATGCATTTTGTTCGGATTGGCTTCTGCTACGTCTGCTACGGTGAGGTATCCTGCTTTTTGAATGGGTGCGACCCATTCGGCAGGAATGTTTATGGTGGTATAGGCCGCTTCGTTATCTCGTTTTTGAACTTTCTCGGGGCGCATTTGCGGGAAGAGGAGAACTTCTTGTATGGTGGTTTGACCTGTCATGAGCATGACGAGCCGGTCCATACCTATTCCCATACCCGATGTGGGAGGCATGCCGTATTCGAGAGCCCGGATAAAGTCATTATCGATGAACATGGCTTCGTCGTCTCCTTTTTCGGAGAGGCGGAGTTGTTCTTCGAAACGCAACCGTTGGTCGATGGGGTCGTTCAACTCGGAGTAGGCATTACAGAGTTCTTTCCCATTTACCATTAGTTCGAAACGTTCGGTCAGTTCGGGGTTGTTCCGATGACGTTTGGTAAGCGGCGACATTTCGATGGGATAATCGGTGATAAAGGTGGGCTGTATGTAATGGCCTTCGCATTTCTCGCCGAATATTTCGTCGATGATTTTTCCTTTGCCCATTGTTTCGTCGACCTCGACCCCGATTTTTTTGCAAACTTCGCGCAATTGTGCTTCGTCCATGCCGCTGATGTCGATACCCGTGTGTTCCTTGATAGCGTCGAGCATAGTGATACGCTTGAACGGAGTTTTGAAATTGATCGTGTTTTCACCGACTTTGACTTCGGTAGTACCGTTTACGTCGAGACAGATTTTTTCTAACATTTTTTCGGTGAAATCCATCATCCAGTTGTAGTCCTTGTAAGAGACATAGATTTCCATACAGGTAAATTCCGGATTGTGCGTTCTGTCCATGCCTTCGTTGCGGAAGTTTTTGGAAAATTCGTACACTCCTTCGAAGCCTCCGACAATCAGCCGTTTCAAATATAATTCATCGGCGATACGCAAATATAGAGGTATGTCGAGTGCATTGTGGTGGGTGATGAACGGACGGGCGGCCGCACCTCCGGGTATCGATTGCAGAATGGGTGTTTCGACTTCCAGATATCCACGAGAGTTGAAATATTCCCGCATGGAGGTGTACACTTTGTTCCGTTTGATGAATATATCTTTTACTCCTTCGTTTACCACCAAGTCTACATAGCGTTGACGATAACGGAGCTCGGGGTCTTCGAAAGCGTCGTAGGCTACCCCGTCTTTCATCTTTACGATGGGAAGGGGGCGTATCGATTTGGCGAGTACTGTCAGCTCTTGTGCGTGGACCGTTATTTCTCCCATTTGGGTGCGGAATACAAATCCGCGAATACCGATGAAATCGCCGATGTCGAGCAGCTTTTTGAATACGGTATTGTATAATTCTTTATCTTCTCCCGGGCAGAGGTCGTCACGCGAAATATAAACTTGGATTCGGCCCTCCGAGTCTTTCAACTCGATGAATGAGGCTTTACCCATGATACGCCGACTCATAATACGTCCGGCTATGGCTACCTGACGAGGAGTTTCCGCACCATCGACGAAATTATTTTTTATTTCCTGAGAATAGGCGTTTACAGGATATTCGGCAGCAGGGTAGGGTTCTATGCCCAATTTGCGCATTTCGTCGAGACTGTTACGACGAATGATCTCTTGTTCGCTTAGGTCGAGAATATTCATAGGTATATGTTTGTAAATTTTCGCAAAAATACAAAACTTTGAGCTAATCCGGCTATGTTTGGCGTAAATTATTGTTATCGAGCGACTGTTATCCCGATGTAAAGTTTATGTTTTCGTGGTATCGTTTTCATCGTCGGAGGGAACCATAATATCGGACTTGTTTTTTAACCATTTGAAGATATTGATTCGCAGTTTGCTTCCTCGGGCTTCGAAGTAATTGTTGAAACACGAATTGATTTCACAGCCATACACCACTAACAGCACGAGAGCCGGTAATATGGGAATCCCGAACGGTGTGCCGAACGCTTCGCCAAAGCTCGTGGCGACCAGTATCCAGCAAAGATAGTCGATGATTTTGTTTGCGCTTCGGCGTATCGCCCTGCTTTTGCGTATGGTTTCGCCCTTATGCCGTGCTGCTTCGATACCGAATTTCAAGTCGGCCAAAACCAATGCGAATGCAGCTAATAGAAACCAACGTATGGGTGAGATAAAATCGGCGGCCCAAGAGAGATACGACACGAGCGAGCCGTTGATGAGATTGCGTTCGTCCATAATTTAAAATTGTATTCAAATATTTCGACGGCAAATTTCGTATCGGGAAGCGGGGAATACATGTCTTGTTTATAAAAAATGAGAAATAAAAGTTTCTTTTCTTTTCGATATGTGACTATTTTGTTATTTTTGCTTTTGTTTATCATTGCATTTTACAGAGTAATAATAAAATAAAGTTAACCTTATGAACATTTTCCAAAAGTGCATTTCCCTTTTCATTGCGGTCATGACGGTATTTGCGGCCCAAGCTAAAAATTATGAAGTAGCTTCGCCCTCGGGAGATTTAAGAGCGGTTGTATCGGTAACGAATTCCGGGACGACTCTGAGCGTGTTTGCCGGAGAAACAGAGGTTTTGGCTCCGTCTCCTATATCCATCACGATAAAAGAAAACAACGAGTCTCGAACAAAAGTTTTATGGGGCATGAATTCTAAACAACCCAAAGTTCGCAGGAGTTTTGTAGACGAGATGATTCCGGCTCCTGTTTATAAACGTTTTCAAGTGAAGGATCGTTATAACCAGATGGTTTTGTCATCGGGAAAACAGGGGTTGGTCGTGCGGGCTTATGACGATGGAATAGCGTATCGATTGACCTATAAAAGTAATATCCCTTATACGGTATATAACGAACAAGCCGATTTTACATTTCCCGCCGATTATCCGATGTACGCTAGTTATGTAAAACGTGGAGACGATGGCGATTTCGAGTCGCAGTATATCAACTCGTTCGAGAATACTTATGAACATGAATCTATTACCAAATTTAAATCGTCGCGCCTTTTATTTCTTCCTGTGTTGGTAGAGTTGCCTCACGGAATGAAAGTGTGTATAACCGAAGCCGACTTGGATAATTATCCGGGTATGTATTTGGTGGGTGGAGGCGATACTCCGGTCCTTACGTCTCACTTTGCGCCGGTTCCGAAAACGACGGTTCAAGGGGGACATAACATGTTACAAAAGTTTGTTACTTCCCGAGAAGAATATATTGCTCGTGATGCCAATGCCCAGCTTCCGTGGCGGGTGATTGCCGTTGCCGGTAATGATGCAGAGTTGGCCGCCAGTGATATCGTGTTCCGTTTGGGGAAACCTTTGCGTATCGCCGATACTTCGTGGATAAAACCGGGTAAGGTGGCTTGGGATTGGTGGAATGCGTGGAATCTCTACGGGGTAGATTTTCGTGCCGGAATCAATAACGAGACGTATAAATATTATATCGATTTTGCTGCGGAGAACGGGATAGAATATGTGATTCTCGACGAGGGGTGGGCTGTGAATAAAAAAGCCGATTTAATGCAGGTCGTTCCTGAAATAGATTTGCCTGAATTGGTAACGTATGCCGACGGGAAAAATGTCGGTTTGATTCTTTGGGCCGGATATTGGGCTTTCCATCGGGATATGGAAAATGTCGTGAAGCATTATGCCGATATGGGGATAAAAGGGTTCAAAGTAGATTTTATGGATAGGGACGACCAAGAGATGGTGCGGTTTATCAATGAGGCTTCGGAATTGTGCGCCCGTTATAATATGTTGGTGGATTTTCATGGAATGTACAAACCTACGGGAGCGCAACGTACATGGCCCAATGTGATTAACTATGAAGGCGTGAATGGTTTGGAACAATTGAAATGGAGCCCGAAAGGATATGACCAAGTGACTTACGATGTACAGATTCCTTTTATTCGTCAGTTTGCCGGACCTATGGACTATACGCAGGGAGCTATGCGCAATGCAATCAAGAAGAATTATAATCCGGTGAATAGTGAGCCGATGAGTCAGGGCACACGTTGTCGTCAGTTGGCTACGTATGTTATTTTTGATTCTCCGTTGAATATGTTGTGCGACAATCCTTCGAATTACAGAAGGGAACCGGAGTGTACCGCTTTCATAGCTCGCATCCCGACTGTGTGGGACGAAACTTTGGGGCTTGACGGGAAAGTGGGCGAATATATTACAATGGCGAGGCGCTCGGGCGATGAGTGGTACGTAGGAGGTTTGACAAACTGGGATAAACGGGATATAATTGTCGATCTCTCATTTTTAGGAGAGGGCTTTTATGAGATAGAGTTGTTCAAGGACGGTATAAATGCCGACCGTGCCGCTTGCGATTATAAACGGGTAGTAATGCCTGTTCCCGAAGACCGACAGTTGAAGGTTACTTTATTCCCCGGTGGCGGTTTTGCCGGCCGTATCGAGAAACGATAGGTAGCATGAAATACAGCAAGCGGAGCTTCGAGAAAAAGCTCCGCTTGTTTTTATTGGGTTTATAAATCGTCCATAGCTTCATTGGAAACGACTTCTCCGTTTATCTTGTCAAAATATTCCAATAAGACAAAACAATTTTCATAACCTTGGTGGGAAATAGATAGTTGAATACTCCCTTTGGAGGTTTCAAATGAGGTTTGATATTTGCAACGGTCAGATTGAACATATATCATTTTCATTTGATCATCGTCGGGCTCGGAATGAGATTGAAATTCTTCTATGCAGACAGAAGGTTCTCCATATTTTTTTGACAGCATGCCTTTTATTGTAAAGTAATTGTCTGATAAAGAAGACCATGTTTTGCAAGAAGAGAATGTGACTGCCGCCTTACAAACTAAATCTTTTTGTTTTAAAGATACAATGCCGATTGTACAATCTTTATAAGCGGCGAATTCTCCCATAAATATAGCGATGCCATTTTCTTTACCAATATAGGTAAGATTTTGCGTTTTCAATTTTTGGACAAAAGAATCTAAACTGCCATCAATGGGAATACCCTTGAATGTAAGATGTTCGGTTTCTGTTTGTGCGAAAGTTATTGATGAAATAATTGCGCAGCATAGTAATAAAATTATTTTTCTCATGGCTGTATGTTTTAAAGATTAGTAGAATTTTGAGTTGGATTTATAGGAATAACAAGCCGTTGGTCGGCATCGATAGCCCATTGCACTTGCCACATTCTACCATCGTGTTGGTCGAGGAGAATGAATGTGAACATGTTTTTTGTGGAATAAAGGGTGAATCGCCCGTTCCCTGCACTGTCGTTTCCGGCAAGGTAATTTTCGTTTAACACGACTTCCATTCGGTCGTCGCCTTGAATGTCGTATTGTACTTGCCACATGCGACCGTTTCGGGTATCCAATTTGATAAAAGTCCACATATTGGTGGTGGGGAATAATTGGAATGCCGGGGCAGCATTGTTTTGTTTTTTCGGCTTGTCTTCGGGTGTAGAACAAGCCATCAGTCCTGTTAAGAACAAAATGAATAAAAGGGTTGTCTTTTTCATAATTATATAGTTAAATGCTTAGAAATCTATTGTATAGGAGGCAGAGGATTTGCCTTCGGCTTTTATGACAAAGGGTTCTTCTCCTCGACAGACGTAGATATAAGTTTTTTCGCAGTATCCAGAAACTTTAATACTGGCTTGAAATCCTTTGGGGACAGGACCATAAGTTTCGTTCCATGAACTCATTTGTTTGGTAATAGTTTTTTCCCCCGATTCGGTGTTTACTGTAATAGATTTTATCCATCCAGCATTTCTATTCCCCTGAGCTAGGTATTTAATATAATAATTAGCTTCGGGTTCTGTGATCGTTTCCTCTTCTGTATGGCAATCTGGAACATATGGCTCATCGCTAGTGCAAGCGGAAAAACTTAGTAGAATTAGTGAGATGCTCAATAGAGTGATAATTCTTTTCATTTTTTTCGATTGGTTTAAATATGGAAAAGGCGTGTAACCATTCTTCGCTTGCTTTACGTTTGGTTACCGCCAAGTGACCATATTCCACAACAAGCACAGAACAGCTCACGCCTTTGAAGCGTGAACTTTCGATCTGCTTGTTCTCGTGGAATGAATGTTTGGCGGTATTCAACGTAAAGAGAACAAGAGCTGAAAGCTCGATTTTATTTTAAGTGTCCGAACGGGAAACGCTTATCCGGGTGTTTATACATCGGGTTAATTGCATTTATGAGGATTCTATACTGTCGTACGCAAATCCCATTGTTTCGTTCGTGTTTTTTTATTTGTTTTCTCCTTTCTTCTTTTAGGGTTTATACTCGATTGAATGATTTCAAAAACAGTTTATTAACGACTGTTCAAATACAAAAATAGGAAAAAATGATAAAACAGTATCTGTATCGCTTAATTTTTTTGCAAATACGGTTCGATGTGGATATTGACCTGCGTTCTTTTCCCGAAAGTGGTTTTGAGCGATTCTTCCACTTGTGTGGCGATATCGTGCGCTTTGACGATAGACGAATCGGGGTCGACTTTGATGTGCATGTCGATGATGAATGTGTTCCCGTTTTTACGTGTGCGCAGGTGGTGGAATGCGATGACTCCGGGTGTCTGTTGTATTTTCTCGGCAATATTTTGTTCCACTTCTTCGGGGAGGGACATTTCGAGAAGTTCTTGTATGCTGGGGCGGGCGAGCTTATAAGCGACTCCAAAGATAAATATTCCTACGACGAGTGAGGTTATGGGATCGAGCACCCGCCAGCGTTCACCCAGAAACATGGCTCCCGATATGCCTATGAGGGTTCCTATCGAGGAGAAAGCGTCGGAACGGTGATGCCAGCCGTTGGCAATGACAGCCGGACTGTCGATGTTGCGCCCGATTGTGATCGTGTACCAATATAAGCTTTCTTTTACGATGATGGAAACAGCTGCCATAGCGAGTGCCAAATAGGTGGGACGTTCGATAATTTCCCCGTTGAGGACTTCGTATATTTTGATGCTTCCCGAATAAAATATTCCAATGGCGACGACGAAGAGTGCAAAGCTGATGAGCATGGTGGCAAAGGTTTCGAATTTGCCATGTCCGTAAGGGTGGTCGCTGTCTTCGTTTTTCGATGAGATTTTAATGAAGATGATAACGATGAAATCTGTGATAAAATCGGATAAGGAGTGTATGCCGTCTGCAATCATGGCACTACTTCGCCCCCATATGCCGGCTATGATTTTTGCGGCAGACAAGATGAGATTGGTAAAAAATCCCACCCAAGTGACCCGTGCGGCTTTTTTCTCCCGGATTACATTCGAGATGTCGTCTTTTCCGTCCATAATGGTGTAATGTTGCTGTACAAATGTAAGGCGTTTCGGGGCTATTTCGTATCGTTTGCTCTGTGTCATCGTTTAATTTATAACGGTTCTACTTAGCTTGTTTACTGTCGTAACAGTTCGAGACCATGCGAAAAGAAATGATTGCAAGAGCGTTTTTTTGTCGGTGAAACTTTACGATTTGTTTTGAACTACGGGATTGAATTTTTATATTTGACAGAGATTTAATCGTATCTGTATGCACGTCGAATCGTTTCATATACGCAGGCGGGTGATGCCGCCCCACCGGGGCGCGTTGTTGGTGGCGGAGCCATTTTTGGACGAAGGGTGTTTCCGCCGAGCGGTTATTTGTTTGGCCGAATATTCGGAGAAGGGTGCGGTGGGGTTTGTGTTGAATAGCCCGACGAGATATGTTCTGAGTGAATTGTTAGAGGGAGAGAACGATATACCTTCCATTCCGGTTTTTTGTGGAGGGCCGGTAGGAACGGATCATTTGTTTTTCTTGCACGATATAGCGTCATTACCCGGTGCAGTGGAGGTTTCGACGGGCTTGTTCGCTAATGGGGATTTCGATATGCTGCTCGATTTTTTGAGAAGCGACTCTACGGTGCAAAAACATGTGAAGTTTTTGATCGGGTATAGCGGTTGGTCGGCCGGGCAGCTCGACGGGGAATTAAAACAGGAGTCGTGGGCTGTGACGACTATGTCTTCGCCGGGCGATTGTCTTGCGGCCGAAGGTGATGCTTTTTGGAGAGAGATAGTAAAGGGTATGGGGGACGGATATAAGTTGTGGCTAAATTCCCCGCAGGAACCTTCGCTTAATTAGAGTCCTCTGATGAATTAGGCGCTTATTCCCGATTGAATTTTTGAAATATCAGAGCATCGGCATATCCCTGAGGCAACCGTATCCAGTCTTTTAAGCGTGTGCTTTCGTGAAATCCGCATGTCCTGAAAAGCGCTATGCTGGCTGTGTTACAAACGGGAATATGTACATATAATTGATGCAGGTGTAAAAAACGGAAAGCATATTCTACGAATGTTTCGAGGGCATCTCGTCCGAATCCTTGTCGTTTGTGACCGGGATCGATGAGGAGACCTATCGCTGCTTTACGGTTTGTGGTATCGTAGTCGAAACAGTCTATCGCACCGATAACTTGGCGACTCTCTTTTCGCATGATTATGAGCCTTAATTGTTTGTCCCGAGTGATGTCGGCCGTATAGTTTTCGATGTATTGTTTCAACAGATAACGTGAGAAGGGCGATACGGTACTTCCGTATATCCACAGAGACGAATCATTTTCCCAGCGGTAAAGGGCATCGAGGTCTTCGGGTTCTACCGCTCGCAGTTCTATTTGTTTGCCGGTGAGGTAGTTCATGGTTTCGTATAGGTTTGTTGGGGTGAAATGATGATTTCTGAGTCGGGAGTATAGATGAGGAAATGGTTACGGACGTCGCTTTTTGATTGTATGGTTTCTATGATTTCCCGATAGGAAAGTAGTCCCGAATCTAATATGATATGCCGGTCGTCTTGTCGTTCAGATGACGACGGAATTTCATCGGCTGACCATATAGGCGTGTAGTGTTTTATACCCGGAATCAATCGGGCTATGGTTTGCGGGGTGCGGGAGAGAATATACCATTTTCCTTTCTCTTTCTTATCGGTTTTTCCATGCTTATGAAACGGAAAGGAGACGGCTCGGTAAGCAGCGGCTAACGAGGCTCGGAAGAATATAGAGAATTTTACGGCGAGGTAATACCCTTTGCTGTAATGCGGGTAATGCTTTTTGAAAAAAATGAGCATGGCTTCATAAAAGACACGGACGTATCGCAGGCTTCCTTTTTTCGTGCTCTCTCCTTTGTAATGTATAATAGGAGTCGGCAGGAAGTAATTGGTGTATCCTGCAAGGACGAGCCGATAGGAGAGATCGATGTCTTCGCCGTACATGAAAAAACTTTCGTCGAGTAGCCCGCTTTTGTCCAGTGTTTCACGTCTCATGAACATGAATGCACCCGAAAGAATGTCTATGGGGTGGCATTCGTCGGGAGAGAGGTATTTCATGTGATAACGACCGAAAATGCGGGAATGGGGGAATAATGCCGAGAGCCCGAAAATCTTGCAGAACGATACCCACGGAGTGGGGAATCCTCTTTTGGATTCCGGTAGAAACCGTCCGTCACCATCGAGCATTTTTACCCCGGTTCCTCCGGCTTCGGGGTGAGCTTCCATAAATTGGAAAACTTCGAATAACGTATTTTCGGCTATTACAGTGTCGGGGTTAAGTAACAGAACATATTTCCCGGTGGATTGTTCGATGGCTTGGTTATTGGCTCGTGCGAATCCTACGTTTTCGGTATTGGCGATGAATCGGACTTCGGGAAACCGGGGTATGAGGTAATCGAGCGAGTCATCTTGCGAGTGGTTGTCCACGACAAAGATCTCGACTTCCATCGGGTATGTCTTTAATGCAGCCCGTACCGACCGAAGCGATTGCTCCAAAAAGTATTTTACACGGTAATTGACAATAACGACACTGATTTTTACCACAAGACAGAATCTCTAATATTATAATGTATAACGGCAGTCTAATGAAAATAGTATAATATTATCCTTTGAAACTTTCGCTGAATAACGTGCGGTTGAGAATGGAACGCCCCAATGTGATTTCGTCGGTGTATTCCAGCTCTCCGCCTATGGATACTCCTCTGGCGATGATGGTGATTTTAACATCGAACGGAGCCAACTTCCTGAATATGTAGAAATTGGTCGTGTCGCCTTCCATCGTGGCGCTGAGTGCGAGTATTACCTCTTTTATTCCACCGGAGGCGACTCGGTCTACCAAACTTTCGATTTCGAGGTCGGCCGGACCTATGCCGTCCATCGGGGAGATGACCCCCCCCAATACGTGATAAAGCCCGTGGAATTGGCGAGTGTTCTCGACTACCATCACCTCTTTCACATTCTCGACAACGCACAACGTGGAGGCATCGCGCGAAGGGTCGCCACAAATGGTACAGGTATCCGAGTCGGATATGTTATGGCAAATGTGGCAACGTTTGATTTCTTTGCATAACTTGATAATGGTATTACCGAATTTTTCGGCTTCGCCCTCTTCTTGTCTTAACAAATGCAGAACCAAACGTAAAGCCGTTTTCCTACCGATACCCGGTAGTTTGGCAAATTCGTTTACCGCATTTTCGAGAAGAATAGAAGAATATTGTTGGTCCATAAGGGTTGTTCCTTTTCACGAGTTTGCAAATATAGTAAAAGGTGAGTGCAGAGGCAAACCGAAATCTTATTTCTGACTTGACTATGCCGAACCGCATCCTATATTCGTATCTACAAATATAGGAAATATCTGTTAGTTATTGTTCTGTATGTCATATTTTGAGACAGAGAAAAAACAGCGTTGTCGTCAAATCGGGAAAAATGAGTATTTTTGCATGGATTGTCAAAATTTGAATATAATATATGGAAATAAAAAACGCCCGGTTTGTGATTAGCAGCAGCCATGTGAAGGACTGCCCATCGCACGGATTACCCGAATATGCTTTTATCGGACGTTCCAATGTGGGAAAGTCGTCGTTGATAAATATGTTGACTTGTAAGAAAGGGTTGGCGATGACCTCGTCTACACCGGGAAAGACGATGCTTATAAATCATTTTTTTGTCGATGATAGTTGGTACTTGGTCGATTTGCCGGGTTATGGATATGCCCGCCGAGGCAAAGAGAGTCGAGAGGCATTGCGGGAAATGATAGAGGGGTATGTGCTTTATCGTAAGGAAATGACTTGTCTTTTTGTCCTGCTCGATTGTCGGCACAAACCTCAAAAGATAGACCTCGAATTCATGGAATGGTTGGGTGAAAACAGCGTGCCTTTTGCCATTGTATTTACAAAAACGGATAAGATTGGCCCCGTAGTACTGAAAGAGCATATCGAGTATTACAAACAGGTGCTGCATGAATCTTGGGAAGAATTGCCTCCTATTTTCGCTACATCGTCGGAAAAAAGACGGGGACGTGAAGAGTTGCTCGATTATATCGATCGCGTGAATAAAAGTTTGAAAGAAGCTTAAAATAGGGACATACTTTTTTAAGTATATTTTTTTCGTTGAATCTGTTTTGTAACTTTGCAAGTAATGCAAAATAGACAATATACAGTGCAATCGAATAAATTCGTTTTATTCATGTCGTCTTTTTGTAGTGAAAGTGAGAAATAGGCATAGTTATAAGCGGAGATGTGCAGCCCTTTTTACTTGCTCTCATTGAAGACTTTATAAATTAATGTGAATTGTTCTTGACGTATGTGTGAAAAAGAATCATTTATGAGGGAGGCTATAAAGTTGTCTCTCGATAATATAGATCACGACGGGGGGCCGTTCGGCGCAGTGATTGTGAAAGATGGAAAAATCATAGCGCGTGGGGCAAATCGTGTGACGGCGTCGGTCGATCCTACGGCGCATGCAGAAGTAAATGCGATTCGTGAAGCAGCCCGGGTATTGGGAACATTCGATTTGAGCGGATGCGAGATCTATACTTCTTGCGAGCCTTGTCCCATGTGTTTGGGAGCCATTTATTGGGCACATCTCGACAAAGTGTATTACGGAAATACGAAGGCGGATGCCAAGGAGATAGGATTCGATGACTCGTTTATTTACGACGAATTGGCTTTACCTTTGGAAAAACGTCATTTGAATGTCGTTCCGATGATGCGCGACGAAGCTATCAAGGCTTTTGAAAAATGGGAAAACAAGAGTGATAAAATAGAATATTAACAACCGAGGGTGCAGGAGCACCTTCTTTTTTGAATGCAAAAATATGGCTAATTGGTTTGAGTGCAGAGTTAAGTACGATAAAATGCTGGAAAACGGCATGCAAAAAAAAGTGACAGAGCCCTATTTGGTGGATGCTTTATCGTTTACCGAAGCGGAAGCTCGTATTATTGAGGAGGTATCTCCGTTTATATCGGGGGAATTTTCTGTTTCGGCGGTAAAGCGCGCTAATTTCAGCGAGCTTTTTTTCGATGAAACAGGTGATCGGTGGTATAAATGTAAGCTCAATTTTATCACTCTCGACGAGAAAAGTGGTATGGAAAAGCGTACGGCATCGTATATGCTTGTGCAAGCCGCAGATTTTGAAACGGCATTGAAAAACTTAGTGGAAGGCATGAAAGGAACAATGGCCGACTGGGTGATTGTTTCTATTACAGAAACTCCGTTGATGGACGTTTATCCGTTTGATCCCGAAAGAAAAACAAAAGAAGAAGATCGTCCGTAAGAATGAGTGATATAGCCCGACATATAGAGCGAATTCGTCAAGAGTTACCTGCTGGAACTCGGTTGGTGGCGGTCTCGAAATTTCATACGGCCGAAACCATAATGGAGGCTTATGAGGCGGGACAGCGTATTTTCGGGGAGAGCCGAGTACAGGAACTTGTTGAAAAATATGAGGCTTTGCCTAAGGATATAGAATGGCATTTTATAGGTCATTTGCAAACCAATAAAGTGAAATATATTGTCCCGTTCGTTTCTCTTATTCATAGCGTGGATAGCGAAAAGCTCCTTTCGGTTATAGAAAGCGAGGCGGCCAAATGCGATCGAGTAGTCGATTGCCTTCTTGAAATCCACGTGGCGCAAGAGGATAGTAAATATGGCTTTACGCCTGATTCTCGCCGGGAATTGTTACAAGGCGGTTTCTCGGAGAAATATCCTCATGTAAGGATATGTGGATTGATGGGTATGGCCACCCAGACAGATGATGAGGATTGTATAGAGCGAGAATTCAGTGCTTTGAAAAAATTGTTCGATGAGGTGAAAGGTTCGAGCTCGGTCGATTCTTCGGCATTTTGTGAATTATCGATGGGAATGTCACATGATTATCCGTTGGCTTTACGACATGGCAGTACGTTGGTGCGTATAGGAACGTCTATATTCGGGGAACGTGTTTATTCATGTTTTTGAATGACAATCTGAATGTGAGTTTTGAAAGTTTTTATGCTCAAAAACATGCTGCTATCGTATCTGTTGATGGATAATTAACATTACTTTTGCTCTCAATTTTGTATTTTTTGATGTGCAAAGGGTAAAATATCTATTGTAAAAGAAATAAAACACACATAAATTCATTAATTAAAATCTTATAAAATGAGTACAGAGCAGAAAAAGAACTATGCACTTCCCATTATAGTGATGTTTGCATTGTTCGCCATGATTTCGTTTGTGACAGGGCTTCAGAATCCGATGGGAGTCATTGTTAAAAGTCAGTTCGGAGCCAGTAACTTTATGTCGCAGTTGGGAAATGCGGCTAACTTTATCGCTTATGCCTTTATGGGAATTCCGGCCGGTATGCTGTTGCAGCGCATTGGTTATAAGAAGACCGCACTTCTTGCCGTAACCGTCGGGTTTATTGGTGTAGGTATTACTTTCTTGTCGGGTATCGCCGAAAGTTTCTCCGTGTATTTGGTGGGCGCTTTCATTTCCGGTTTTTCCATGTGTATGTTGAATACGGTAGTGAATCCTATGTTGAATACTCTTGCCGGCGGTGGAAACAAAGGAAATCAATTGATTCAATTAGGTGGCTCGTTCAACTCGATTAGTGCGACTATTGTACCGGTGTTGGTAGGTTATTTGATCGGTGATTTGGCTCAGGCTAAAATTTCCAATGCCGACCCTGCCTTATTCTTGGCAATGGGTATTTTTGCTTTGGCATTTGTCGTTTTATATTTTGTAAATATTCCAGAACCTCATATCGTAAAAACTTCAGCCAAGAAGGAGAAGAGTAAACATAGCGCACTTTCTTTCCGCCATTTTGTGTTGGGAACTGTTGCTATCTTTATATATGTAGGTGTTGAAGTCGGTATTCCTAATTTTGCCAATTTGTTTATGACTTCACCTGAGATAAACATCGATCCAACGATTGCCGGATCGGTTGTAGGGACATATTGGTTCTTGATGATGATCGGTCGTTTGTGCGGGGCCTCTATCGGAGCAAAGGTGTCCAGTCGCGCGATGTTGACGGTTGTATCGACAGTGGGTATCGTGTTGGTATTGGGTGCGATATTCTGTGCAGATAATATATTGGTAAATATGCCTGTATTTAAGTCCGATATTTCATTCGGCTTTGCCCAAGTTCCTATAAACGTGATGTTGTTGATTCTTTGCGGACTTTGTACTTCTGTGATGTGGGGCGGTATTTTCAACCTTGCAGTAGAAGGGTTGGGCAAATATACAGCAGCAGCTTCTGGTCTGTTTATGGTTATGGTTTGCGGTGGCGGTATATTGCCTTTGATTCAAGGAGGTGTAGCCGATTTCGCCGGATTCTTGAATAGCTATTGGGTAATTGCGTTGGGATTGGCTTATATTTTATTCTATGCTGCCATAGGTAGTAAGAATGTTAATACAGATATTCCGACCGACGATTATGAGGCATAACTATTTATTTAATAGATAAGATTTAGTAAAGAGAGTGAAGATGATTCTTCACTCTCTTTGTCTTTTTGTGAACTTTTGGCGGTTTTTGTGTTTGTATACTCGTGAATTGTATTATTTTTGTAAAAAAATTCCCATGAACGATACGAACTTATTAAACAAATCGGCCGACAATATCAGAGTATTGACGGCGGCGATGGTTGAAAAAGCCAAATCGGGTCACCCCGGAGGTGCTATGGGGGGAGCTGATTTTATCAATGTGTTATATTCCGAGTTTTTAGTGTACGATCTGGCGGATCCGAAATGGATAAATCGTGATCGTTTCTTTTTAGATCCCGGGCACATGTCCCCGATGCTTTATAGTGTATTGGCTATGTCGGGGTTTTATACGATGGACGATTTGAAGTCGTTTCGTCAATGGGGCAGTATAACTCCCGGCCACCCCGAAGTCGATGTAATGCATGGTATTGAGAATACTTCGGGACCTTTGGGCCAGGGACATACGATGGCTGTCGGCGCTGCTATTGCCGAGCGTTTTATGGCTGCTCGTTTCGGCGAGTGGTGTAGTCATAAAATTTATGCGTTTATTTCCGATGGAGGTATTCAAGAGGAGATTTCTCAGGGTGCAGGTCGTTTGGCCGGATTCTTGGGATTGCATAATTTGATTATGTTCTATGATAGTAACGACGTACAACTTTCGACTGATACAGATGCGGTAACCGATGAAGATACTGCTGCGAAGTATAGGTCGTGGAATTGGAATGTCGTGGAAATAGATGGAACCGATCCGGTAGCTATTCGTGATGCATTGGCGTTGGCTAATCGTGAAACTGAACGTCCGACTCTGATTATAGGGAAAACCATTATGGGACGTGGGTGTGTAACGGTTACGGGAGAGAAATTCGAGGGAAAATATTCTACGCATGGACAGCCTTTGAGTAAGTCGGGCGCATCTTATGAAAAGACCATTGAGAATTTAGGCGGAAATGTGGAAAATCCGTTTGTGATATTCCCTGAAACCGCCGGTCTGTATGCCCGTCGAGCAGAGGAATTGAAAGCGATTGTCGCAGAACGTAAATCGGCGCAAGCTGCGTGGGAGAAAGAAAATCCCGAATTGGCCAGAGAGTTGCACGATTTTTATGCTGGGAAACTTCCTGCGCTCGACTTCTCATCGATAGAGTATAAACCGAATGTCGCTACTCGGACTGCTTCGGCAAACGTTTTGGCTTATTTGGCAGAACGGGTGAAAAATATGGTCGTTTCTTCGGCCGATTTGGCAAATTCGGATAAGACAGAGGCTTTTTTGAAGAAGACAGGAGCTTTTGCGAAGGGTGATTTCCACGGAGCATTTTTACATGCAGGGGTCGCTGAATTGACTATGGCGGCGATTATGAACGGTATATTGTTGCATGGAGGAATGCAGGCTGCTTGTGGAACATTCTTTGTTTTCTCTGACTATATGAAACCGGCAGTTCGTATGGCGGCTTTGATGGAATTACCCGTGAAATATGTTTGGACGCACGATGCTTTCAGGGTGGGAGAAGATGGACCTACTCACGAGCCGGTAGAGCAGGAAGCTCAAATACGGTTGATGGAGCAGTTGAAGAATCATAGCGGCAAAAATAGTGTGTTGGTTCTGAGACCGGCCGATAGCGCCGAAACTCTTGTTTCTTGGAAATTGGCTATGGAGAATAAGGATACACCGACAGCATTGATTCTTTCCCGTCAAGATGTCCCCGATTTACCGTCGGCTTCGGGCAGTCGTTATAACGATGCATTACAAGCAGAGAAAGGCGCTTATATATTGATGAAAGATGAAACTCCCGATGTTGTATTGGTAGCCAATGGATCAGAGGTCTCTACCTTAGTCGGCGCTGTAAATATATTGCATGATAAGGGGGTACGGGTACAGATCGTCTCGGCTCCTTCGATAGGTCTATTTTTGGAGCAGCCTTTATCGTATAGAAACGCGGTAATACCTCCCGGGTTGCCGGTGTTTGGGTTGACGGCCGGTTTGCCTTCGACTCTGTTCCCGTTGGTGGGCAGTGAGGGCAAAGTGTATGGATTGGACCATTTTGGTTATTCTGCGCCATATAAGGTTCTTGATGAAAAATTGGGATTTACTTCGGATAATATCGCTCGGGAAATTATTGAATTTGTAGAGAAATAAGTATTTAGAGAAATTTAAGCAAAGTCGTTTTTCTTTTTTTATAGAAGAACGACTTTGTTGTAAATTTAAATAAAATTTGTTTGTCGAATAAAATAAATCAATTATCTTTATCCCCAAATTCAATTGGGTCTATAAAATGATTGATTTTCATATCTTTTATATGCTGGTCGATCGAATGTTAAACATATATTAATTAAAAATAATAGTAGTATGAAGAAGACTGTATCTGCAATTTTGCTTACAGGTGTTTTTGCAGCAATGCCGGCAATGGTTGCAGCAGCTTCCCAAGAGGAGGCTAAGACAGAACCTTCCAAAGAAATTGTCTTGAATAAGTTTAAAGACAATTGGATGATTTCACTTGAAGGCGGGGTTGATTTTAGTTTAGGGAGATTTGATAGCCATGCCGATTTTGGTAAGCGTATTGCTCCTGTGTTTGGTCTTAATGTCGAGAAATGGTTTTCTCCTGTTATCGGGTTGCGTTTGGGCGCTGATTATTATGGAATGAAAGGAGCTGCTTTATGGGGTAATGGCATGAGTGGCGAGATGCTCGACAATACTTATTACAAACAATCGTATGCTTTAATAACGCCGGCTCTTGATGTGATGGGCGATTTGGCAAGTTTGTTCTGTGGATATCGCGAGCGCGTTTATTCTCCTATTTTATATGTCGGTATGGGAATTCCTATTGCAGTTTCCGGTGATGGGGATATTGCCGATTGTGTCAATATGGGTATGAGAGGCGGTTTGTTAAACCGTTTCCGTTTAAGCGATGCTTGGGCTATCAATTTGGATCTCCGTTTCGATGTGTTTGAAGAGACTGTTGCCGGGGAAGGAAATCATGCTAAGACTCTTTCTGCTTTGGTGGGTGTAACCTATAAGTTCAAAGGTCGTGGTTGGAATGCTCTGGTTGTGCCTGTTGTAGCTCCGGTTGTGGGTAAATACAGCGATGTGGAAGGAGATGCTCTTGTCGCTCAATTGCGCGATGCCAATCGAAAAATAGCAGACCTCGAACAACAATTGGCCGAATGTAAGAATCGTCCGGCAGAAAAGATCGTTGAGGAACAAGCTCCTGTGGTTACCGTTTATTATAATATAAATAGTTCGGAACTGCAAGGGAAAGACAGAGTAGTGTTGAAAGCTGTTGCAAAGGCTATTAAAGCCAACAAGGATACGAAGTATGTGATTACCGGTTATGCCGATAGTGAAACAGGTACGGCAGCCTTCAATGCTAAGTTGCGCAAAGCTCGTGCCGAAAGAGTCTATGATGCCTTAGTATCTTATGGCGTTAGCCCCGATCAGTTGGAACAAAAGACCAGCGATGCGAAACTCGATCGTTTCGGTTCTTATATTCTCGATCGTGCAGCAACGATTTCTCCTGCGAAGTGATAACTAAACGAATAAATAAATTAAGAGAGATTATCGAGGTTCGGTAATCTCTCTTGTGTTATATAGGTATTTCTAATGAAATATTATTGTGTTTGTTTATTATAGGAGCTTATAAGTGGGGAAGATACTTCTTTGAAATAATGTTAAAATAAAAAGTAATAAACACTATCATATTATAAATTGCAAAGTCGGCTTGCCAAAATAGTGGTGTTTTATTATCTTTGTGGCCTGTTTAAGAGAGAAGCCGTGGAATCGTTTTATAGAACACACAAGTATCTCGTCGAGCATGTAGAGTCTCCGGTGAAACGGGATTTAATGTATCAAATCGACAAAAACAGCCGTTTGGTAGGTATAAAGGGTAGCCGAGGGGTAGGAAAAACCACATTTTTGCTGCAATATGCCAAAGAAAATTACGGCTTAGACCGGTCGTGCTTATATATAAATCTCAATAATTTATATTTTACAGAGCATACTCTGAGAGATTTTGCAGAACGTTTTTATGGACAAGGGGGACGGGTATTACTGATAGATCAGGTATTTAAGTATCCGGGTTGGTCGGAGGAATTGAAATATTGTTATGATCATTTGCCCGAATTGAAAATAATTTTTTCCGGTTCGTCGGTTATGCGATTAAAAGAGGAGAATCCGGTATTGGCCGGATTGGTCGATTCTTATAATCTGCGAGGGTTTTCATTTCGAGAATATTTGAATTTGATGGCTTCGACTCATTTCCCTTCATATTCACTTAGCGATATTATAACTAATCATAGGGCTATCGCTCAGGAAATTTGTGCGCAAGTAAATCCATTAGATTATTTTCCGGGGTATTTGCATCATGGATATTATCCGTTCTTTTTGGATAAATCGAATTTCTCGGAAAATCTGGTTAAAAATATCAATATGATTATGGAGGTGGATATTCTGTTGATTAAGCAAATAGAATTGTCCTATCTCCCGAAGGTTCGTCGTTTAATGTATTTGTTGTCGGTTCATTCGCCGGCTTCCACTAACGTGAGTCAGTTAAGCAAGGATATTCAAATTTCAAGAGCGACGGTTATGAATTATATTAAAAGTTTGAAAGATGCGAGGCTTATTAATATGCTTTATCGGGTAGGGGAGGAATTTCCTAAAAAACCGGCTATGGTGTATATGCATAATACGAATATTATATATTCCAATCGGTCGGTTCAGGCAGATCCTCAATCGATTCGCGAAACCTTTTTTTATAATACGTTGCACAAGGATCATCGTTTGAATATGGGTAGTAAAAACGCTCAGTTTTTGGTGAACCGAGAACTTTCGTTCAGAATACAAGGGAGTGTGCCCCGCAGTCGTATCAACCCTCATTTTTATTATGCGGTAGACGATTTGAAAATAGGTAGTGAAAACTTAATACCTTTATGGTTGTTTGGGTTTGTGTATTGATTTAGAGATGAAAAAAAACAATATTAATTACTTAATAACAAGAAAAGATGAGTAAACAGAAAAAATTTTTAACTTGCGATGGTAATCAGGCCGCAGCGCATATCTCGTATATGTTTTCTGAGGTTGCAGCCATCTATCCCATCACTCCGTCATCTACTATGGCTGAGTATGTAGATGAGTGGGCTGCTGCCGGGCGTAAGAATATTTTCGGGGAAACGGTCCTCGTACAAGAAATGCAATCTGAGGGTGGAGCTGCCGGAGCAGTTCATGGTTCTTTGCAGGCTGGTGCATTAACGACAACTTATACAGCGTCTCAGGGACTTCTGTTGATGATCCCCAACATGTATAAGATTGCCGGTGAATTGTTGCCTTGCGTGTTCCATGTATCGGCACGTACGTTGGCTTCTCATTCGCTATCCATCTTCGGAGATCACCAAGATGTGATGTCGACTCGGCAAACGGGATTTGCCATGTTGGCCGAAGGGTCTGTGCAAGAGGTAATGGATTTGGCCGGTGTAGCTCATTTATCTACGATTCGGTCGAGAGTGCCTTTTGTGAATTTCTTCGATGGATTCCGTACATCGCACGAAATACAGAAAATAGAGGCTCTTGAAAATGAGGATTTAGCTCCGCTTATCGATCAGAAGGCTTTGGCCGAGTTCCGCGCTCGTGCATTGAATCCCGAGGCTCCGGTTATGCGGGGTATGGCCGAGAATCCCGATACCTTTTTCCAACATCGTGAGGCTTCCAATAAATTTTATGAAGCCGTTCCTGCTATCGTAGAAGACTATATGCAGGAAATCAATAAGATTACCGGTCGTGATTATCATTTGTTCAACTATTATGGAGCCGAGGATGCCGATCGTGTAATTATAGCGATGGGGTCGGTAACCGAAGCTGCTCGTGAGGCAATCGACTATTTGATGGCAAAAGGCGAGAAAGTAGGTTTGGTCGCTGTTCATTTATATCGTCCTTTCTCGGCAGAACATTTCTTGTCTGCCCTGCCTAAGACGGTTAAACGTGTGGCTGTGCTCGATCGTACCAAAGAACCGGGCGCTAATGGCGAACCTTTGTATCTCGATGTTAAAGATGTATTTTATGGTAAAGCCGATGCTCCGCTTATCGTTGGCGGTCGTTATGGTTTGGCTTCGAAAGATACGACTCCGACACAGATTTTGTCGGTATATGAAAACTTGTCTTTGCCTGAGCCCAAGAACCACTTTACTATCGGTATTGTCGATGATGTCACTTTCACGTCTCTTCCTCCGAAAGAAGAATTGGCATTGGGCGGCGAAGGTATCTTCGAAGCTAAATTTTATGGTTTGGGAGCCGATGGTACGGTAGGTGCTAACAAGAACTCTGTAAAGATTATCGGTGACAATACCGATAAATATTGTCAGGCCTATTTCTCCTACGATTCGAAAAAGTCGGGAGGTTTCACCTGTTCTCACTTGCGTTTCGGCGATACGCCTATTCGCTCTACATATTTGGTGAATACGCCCAATTTCGTGGCTTGTCATGTTCAAGCCTATTTGCACATGTACGATGTGTTGCGCGGAATTCGTCAGAACGGTACGTTCCTGTTGAATACGATTTGGACCGCCGAAGAACTGGTTAAGCATTTGCCTAATAATGTGAAACGTACATTGGCTCAGAAAAATATTTCGTTCTATACGATCAATGCCACGAAGATTGCTCAGGAAATAGGTTTGGGCAATCGTACGAATACGATACTTCAATCGGCGTTTTTCCGCATAACAGAGGTGATTCCCGTGGATTTGGCTATCGAGCAGATGAAGAAATTCATCGTGAAGTCATACGGTAAAAAAGGCGAAGATGTCGTAAACAAAAACTATGCTGCCGTAGATCGTGGAGGTGAATATGAGAAGGTGACGGTAGATGTTGCATGGGCAAATCTACCCGATGACGAAAAGGCAGAAAGCAAAGCTCCCGAATTTGTAGAAAATGTTGTGAAGGTTATCAATGCACAAGCCGGCGATGATCTGCCTGTTTCTGCATTCTCTGGAATCGAAGACGGAACTTGGCCTGCCGGAACCGCTAAATATGAAAAACGCGGTGTTTCTGCTTTCGTTCCTGTTTGGAACAGTGAAAACTGTATACAATGTAACAAGTGTGCTTACGTTTGTCCTCATGCTTCTATCCGTCCGTTCGTCCTCGATGAAGCCGAATTGGCAGCTTCTCCTTACAAGGCTGGCGAGACTCTCGAAATGAAAGTCCCTGCTGCCATGAAGGGTATGCACTTCCGTATACAGGTCGATGTTCTCGACTGTTTGGGCTGTGGCAATTGCGTAGATGTTTGTCCGGGCAATAAGAACGGTAAGGCTCTGTCTATGTCCGATTTGGAAAGCCAGTTGGGCGAGGCTCCCCGTTGGGATTATTGTGCCGAGAATGTGAAGAGCAAACAACACTTGGTAGATATTAAATCGAACGTGAAAAATTCGCAGTTCGCTACTCCGTTGTTCGAGTTCTCGGGCGCATGTTCGGGTTGCGGTGAAACTCCCTATGTAAAATTGATTTCTCAGCTTTTCGGTGACCGGGAAATGGTATCTAACGCTACGGGCTGTTCTTCGATCTATTCGGGTTCGATACCTTCTACTCCTTACACAACGAACGATAAAGGTAAGGGTGTCGCTTGGGCCAATTCGTTGTTCGAAGATTTCTGTGAGTTCGGTTTGGGTATGACGTTGGCCGTTGAAAAAATGCGCGAGCGTTTGGTGAAATTGATGAATCGAGCCATCGAGGGCGATAGCTGTCCGGCAGAGACCAAAGAACTGTTCGCAGCATGGATTGCCGATAAAGACAATACCGAACGTTCTATCGAGCTCGAAGCTCAAATTACACCTATCGTGAAAGCCAATGCCGATAAGTGTGAAATATGTAAAGAGATAGCTTCATTGAGTCAGTATCTTATCAAGAAATCACAGTGGATTATCGGTGGTGACGGTGCTTCGTACGATATCGGCTTCGGTGGTCTCGACCATGTTTTGGCATCGGGCAAAAATGTGAATATCCTCGTTTTGGATACCGAAGTATATTCGAATACCGGTGGTCAGGCTTCGAAAGCTACTCCGGTGGGAGCTATCGCTAAGTTTGCCGCAGCGGGTAAACGGGTTCGTAAGAAAGACCTCGGTCTTATCGCTTCGACCTATGGATATGTATATTGTGCACAGGTGGCTATGGGAGCCGATCAAGCTCAGACCTTGAAAGCTATCCGAGAGGCAGAAGCCTATGATGGTCCTTCTATCATCATTGCTTATGCACCCTGTATCAACCACGGTTTGAAGGCTGGTATGGGTAAGGCTCAGGCCGAGGAAGCTGCTGCCGTAGCATGCGGATACTGGCACTTGTGGCGTTACAATCCCGAATTGGAAGCCGAAGGCAAGAATCCGTTCACATTGGACAGCAAGGAACCGCAGTGGGAAAAATTCCAAGACTTCTTGAAAGGAGAGGTTCGTTTCGCTTCTGTCATGAAACAATATCCTTCGGAGGCTGCGGAACTGTTCAAAGCTGCCGAGGACAATGCTAAGTGGCGTTACAATAACTATCGTCGTTTGGCAAAACAACAATGGGGTGTTGAACAGGAAGATTAAAATTCAGTCTTTCACATAATCGAAAAAGGGGCTTGCCGTGTGCGAGCCTCTTTTTTTATGTAACAAGCTATTCAACCTTCTCCTCCCCTATCCCTCCTGCCTGTCTTTTCTAACCCCTCCGTCCTTCGGACACCTCTCCTATATGGCTAACGTCACACAGAGGAGGAGTGTGACACATTTCATACTTTTGTTACAGTTCGGCGAACTTTTATGTAACAAGTTATTCAACTTCCTCCCCTATAATTGCATGGTAAAGCACCCCGTAAGGCTACGGGACACGGCAGGGAGGAGGTTTAATCTCTATTGAGTCGCTACTGGGTATTGCCGGATAACGATATAAGAAGCTGTTTTAAATTTATTGAAAAATAATATTATCATTGCAAGCAGGTATGTTCCGGCCATATTGAGCCCCTGTCTCGCATCTTGAATCCCTTGATTTTTGTCAATAGCCCGCTATTGACTGCATATCTCGGACTCCAATCTGCTTCAACATAGGTCTCAATCTGTCTCGGAATAAATTTAAAACAGCTTCAAAAAAACGGAGCAGTAGTGCTGCTCCGTGGAATAAAATGGGATAGGGTTATGCTAAAAGTCGTCTTTGCTTGTGCCGAGTAACATATCTTTTAATCGGGACCGGTCTAAAATGATGATTTCTTTTGCATTGTAATCGATGATACCGTCTTCTTTCAATTCATCGAGGGTAGACAGGAATACCGACCGTTGCACACCGAAGAAAGCATATAAATCTTTTTGTTTGCAGATGATGCGTATGTCGACCGATTTTTGTTGCGTGAGACTCAACACCCAAAATGCCAGTCGTTCTTTGAGGTCGTTGGACGAAAGAGCCGTAAAACTTTCGAGTGCCTTTTGCGATCTGCGAGAGAGTATGTTCAACAAATTGATGAGGAAGATAGGCTCTTCTTGTAACATTTGTATGACCGAGGCTTTTTCTATTTGCATGATTCCTACGGTTCCTACGGCATAAAGATTAGCCGGGAAATAGGTGTCGCGGCCGAATAGATGGTCGGGAGCTATTACATTAGGAGCTTGTATCAGCTCTGTAATTCTCATTTTCTCGTTTTGTGTAATCAGTTCGGAGCGAATTTCTCCCGAGATGAGAAATTTCAAATGATTGCATTCTTCCCCGCTCGTGACGATTTTTTCTCCGTCGGGATATTTGAGAAAATGAAATTTCATTTTCTCGATTAATTCCGAAATTTTATTTCGGCTGACTCCTTGAAAAATAGGGAGCTGTAATAAAACATCATACATGCTGTCCATACGCTATACGATTAGATTCTTCAAAACTAACAAAATTTTTTTACTATGTTTCGTTATAAAAGCTAAAACATCTTCTTTGTTTAGAAACTATTCATTTCTTTTTTTTTCATTAACTTTGTACCGGATAAGATAGAAATCGTGTAAATGTGAGTGTATATAGACTCTTGTATTTACCTTGTCGTTGTACACCTTAAACTATGTAGAATATGGAAATAATATCGTTTCGTTTTCAGGATTTCCTGAGTGCTTTTATTATTTTGTTTGCTGTAATCGATATAACGGGGCTTACTCCTATTATTATCGATATGAAGCAGAAGGGACAAAATATTATCGCTTGGAAAGCGGCAGTCTATTCGTTGGTTACATTCCTCGCCTTTCTGTTTATGGGGAATATGATACTCAATCTGTTTCAAGTCGATATTTCTTCGTTTGCCATTGCCGGCGCGCTAGTTATCTTCGTGATGGCCATAGAGATGTTGCTCGGGGTGGAGATTTTCAGGAATGACGGGCCCGAGGGTGCGGCATCGATCGTACCGATCGTTTTCCCTTTGATTGCCGGCGCCGGCTCTTTTACGACTCTGCTGTCGTTGAGGGCTCTGTATGGGTTGGGTAGTATTCTGGCCGCTTTGTTCTTGAATATTCTTGTTATCTATGTTGTTATTCGCAATGTCCATATTTTGGAGCGTGCTTTGGGGAAAACGGGGGTTTATGTATTGCGCAAGTTCTTCGGTATTATTTTATTGGCACTTTCGGTTCGCATGTTTTTGCAGAATCTTTCCATTGCTCTCGAATCATTCTGATGCATACCGATTATATATTTGAAAAGAGGGGTGGCGATTTCGTCACCCCTCTTTTTGTGACATTTGTTTATATAATATATAGAATATTATGAAAACCAATACTTTGTTATGTTGTAATATGTTATTTTTTATTTAATTTGCAATTCAGAAAAAAGGGAAATCTGTAAAAGAGGGACTTATCGCAGGTCGGGAATGTTTTTCCTATTTTTTTCAGTTTTATAGGTTGTGAATGAGAAAGGCTTACAGGACTCAATTCGTGCATAATTTTAATATATACGATATGAAAAAATGGTTTACATTAATCGGGTTGTGTTGTCTAATGACCGGTATGATTTCGGCGACTAACCAACCTTTGAAAAGAATCTCTCCTGTGCAGGCGGCACAGATGCGATTGGGGGTATTGAACGAGGGGACTACCCGAATGGAAGGGACTGTTCGGCCGGTCGATACGAAAAACATCGGCCGGATATTATCGCGGTCAGCCGTTTCTTCGGTTACCGCGAATTCGTCGGCGTTTCGGAATGCCGTTTCTGCCAACTCTTGGCTCGCTGATGGAAATTACGATATTTCTTGGTATGACGAGACGAAAGACGAATTTTCTCTTTCCTCTCCGGCGCAGTTAGCCGGGTTGTCCTATTTGGTCCGTGCAGGTAAGAATTTCCAATATTGTACGGTACGTTTGTCCGCAGATATCGATTTGTCGAATTACAAATGGATTCCGATAGGTACAAGAGGAGTTGAGTTTAAAGGTCTGTTCGATGGTGGCGGCCATACGATCTCCGGTTTGCATACGGATATGGAGAAGTTTTCGGGATTGTTCGGGGCGGTTGCTTCTACCGATATTCGTAATGTCATGCTCTCCTCGTCTTGCGTGGTGGTCGGCTCTGTGGCCGGTTCCATAGCCGGGAGTATGAATGAAAGCGCGATTATGAACTGTCGTTCCGATGCTGCGGTGCAGGGATATACCGCAGGCGGTTTGGTCGGGAATTCCGATAACTCTTCGGTATTGGCATCTATCTTTAACGGTCGTGTGTCGAAACTCGAAGCTGCGAATGCTTGGGTGGGAAGCTATACGGTGACCGCCGGTTCTCCTTTTGAGGGAGAGGAAACTCAAAGTTTCGAGATGACCATCGAAGCCGATGATTCGTCTCCCGAAAGATTGACTATCGGTTGGAGGTCTTCGAGGTATGGTATTGTTTATACATTAACAGGTTTTATAGAAGATGATGGTTGTTTGCATATTTCCATAGGGGAACAACAACTGGGATCGTATGGAGCCTATGCCACGATGTTGGTCAGATATACCAATGATGGGATTTCGGTTGGTTGGAAGGCTATGTACCGCCGTTCACGGCTGTTAAGAACGAAGAGCAGGTAACGACGGGCGGTATTGTCGGGACGTCCTACAATACCTTTTTGGAGAAATGTTTTTATGGGGACGGTTGCGTCGGAGACGGTTACAATGATATAGGAACTGCGTTACCTTCGGACGAATTGCTTTCCGATGCGCAGGTGCGTACGATGAATTCAGCTGCGTCGGGTATCGTTTTGAGCGATCCTTTCGTATCTTCCTTGAAGATGTGGAGGCCGGGAGAAAACGGACCTGCATTGATAGAGGAGGATTATGTGCAGTCCAATTGGTGGACTTCGGACGGAAACTACGATGTCTCGTGGTATGACGGCTCTCGTACCGAGTTCACTATTTCTACTCCGGCACAGTTGGCGGGATTGGCTTATTTGGTGAATACATGCCATACGTTTAGCGGTAAAACAATTTTGTTGACAAACGATATTGATTTGGCGGAACATTTATGGGTTCCCATTGGACGTAATTCCCGAAATGCACAGTCTGTGGCAATTTTTGGCGGAACGTTCGACGGTGGGGGGCACGTGATACGTAATCTGAATATAAGTATGAAGGCGTATTCGTATGCGCAAGGGAGTACTACGTGTCTTGTCGGTTTCTTCGGCTATTCTTCCGGAGTGATCGAAAATGTGACTTTGGCGGAAGATTGCGCGGTGCGGGTTACCGCTACCGGTTCGCAATACCTTAATGTGGGAAGTATATGTGGTGTGTTGGGTGGTAATTATATTGCGAATTGTCATAATCGGGCCTATATAGAGGCTCGAAGCCTTTTCGATGATATATTCGCCGCCGGTATTTTGGGATTTGACAACCAATATAATCCGGTTTATAATTGCTCCAATGCGAATGATGTTGTCGGATTTTCGACTTGGGGCATTGTGTGTGTCTCGGGGCTGGTGGCAGCTAATGCGAAGGTAGTGAACGGGTATAATACCGGGAATATATCGGGTACGGGACCGAGTGTGGAGGTCGGGGGAATAACCCCCTCGTTTGCGCAGTTGAATAATGTGTATAATACCGGTCGACTTACGGCGACGGGACGATCGATTATTCCTGAGCCGGAGCCGGTTGCAACGGCTTCCCCAATTGTCGCTTCTTACGGTGCGAGTGTTGAAAATGGTTACTACGATATCGCTTGTGTGGAAGATACGACCGGAATGAATGTCAAGGGTACGGCGATGACGGCCGATGAAATGAAATCCTTTGCGTTTGCCGAATTGCTGACCTCCCATGCAGCCTCTCTTGTCAAGAGTGATCCCGACCTGCCCGAAATGCTTTCTTGGACGGTTCGACCGGAAGAGAACGATGGTTTCCCCGTATTCGGTGAGGCCGTAGAGGCCGGCGGTTGGTGGACTTCGGCCGGAAATTACGATATTTCGTGGTATGACGAGGCCGAGGATTCGTTCTCCATTTCCTCCCCGGCACAACTGGCGGGTGTGGCTTACTTGGTGAAGAACGGCCGGACTTTCGAGGGTAAAACAGTCACTTTGACCGGGAATATCGATTTGGACGGGCTTAAATGGGAACCGATAGGAAAAGCGAATTTACAGCAAATTTTTAAGGGTGTCTTTGACGGGGGTGGCTACGAAATACATAACCTTCGTTCGGAAGTGATATCGACCGGTGAGGCTTATTCCGGACTTTTCGGAGCTATTTATCAGGCACAGGTCACCCGTGTGGTTTTAGCGGAAGATTGTGAAATACGGACTTCCTATTATGGCGGCGGTGTTGTGGCTTATGCTCAGGAGTCGGAAATTGTTTCATGCGAAAATCGGGCTTCTGTTTCGTTTGAAGGCCCCGCCGGATATGTAGGTGGGATAGCCGGGTATGTTGTTTCGACTTCTTCGATCGATCGTTGTGAGAATCTCGGTATTGTAACCGGTACGGTTCAACCTTCCGATAATTATGCCTCTTGCCTTGTTTATGCCGGCGGTATTGCGGGAGTTAATCAAGAGTCCACGATTATAAACAGCAGCAATCATGCAGTTGTCGCGGTAGAGGCTTTGCCGGAATATGATTCTTGTGCAGGGGGGATTGTCGGGTATAACTCCGGGAGTTCGACGTTTATTGCGAACTGTTATAATGTGGCAGGAGTGCGGCTGTCGGGATCCGGTTTTGCCGGAGGAATATTATCTTATACCGATAATGCCGATATTCGTGTGGCAAATTGTTATAATATAGGAACCGTATCGGGTGTCCCCGGAAAATCGTACCCGGTCGTGCCGATTTTATCGGCCGATTCGGAGGATTGTTATTATCTGACGAATTGTGTGGAAGGGGAGGGCTCTTATGCCGGAACGGCGTTGACGGTCGACTATATGAAATCGACAGCTTTTGCCGCAAGATTGAACGATTGGTCCAAGACGAACAATTCCTCGGAAACAGGCCGGCAGACTCTATATTGGAAAGTCGAGGATGCTGAGAATGACGGGTATCCGGTATTTACCGATCAGGATCCCGGTTATACCGGTGTAGAATCTGTGGTGTCGGGCGTGCGGATATATCCGACGACTGTATCGGGAGAGCTTTTCGTGTGTGGAGCCGAGAGTCCGATTTATATTTGTAACCTTGCCGGGCATATCGTTTCGATTATCGATCCGACAGAAGAAATTACAGTCGTGGATATGTCGAGACTGGTAGCCGGTGTTTATTTGGTGAGGACGGGAGATAAAGTCGTACGTTTGGTAAAACTATAAATAATTAGTCGTTATGAAAAAGGTTCCGATGAAAATCGGAACCTTTTTTGTTTTAGAACGGTTATAAGGTGTTGATATATTGTCGATTGTAACTATATGTTTAAGAACATACCATTTTCGCTGTCAAAATGTTTGCATTTTATTTTCTGTTATGTTAAATTCGTAACAATATTAATAGCTTATTTCAAATTCTTTGAAAACTTGTAGTTTGTGAACATTTATGATTATAAGTTCGTTCGGGAATTTTTAGAAAGGAATAAGAGAAATTTGATTGTAGAGATATGAGTTATCTGAAATTTGACAAGAATCTGATGATAAATCTCGAATGGTCTTTGCCGAAAGAGATGTTGCGGACCAATAAGTCGGGGGCCTATCATTGTACGACAATCGTTGATTGCAATACTCGAAAACAGCATGGGTTGTTGGTTATCCCGATACCCGAGTTGGACAAGGATAATCACGTGATGCTGTCGTCTTTGGACGAAACCGTGATACAGCATGGAGCGGCCTTTAACTTGGGGTTGCATAAATATCGAGGCGATTGTTTCAGTCCTAACGGACACAAATACATTCGGGAGTTTAATTGCGAATCTGTCCCGCAAACGATGTATCGCGTGGGCGGGGTAATTATGACCAAAGAGAAAGTGTTTATTTCACATGAAAACCGTATATTGATCAAATATACTCTTGTCGATGCTCATTCTCCTACGGTGTTACAGTTTCGTCCGTTTCTGGCGTTTCGTAATGCCAACGAGCTGTGTGTCGAGAATTACGTACTCGACCAACGTTACGAGGAGGTGGCGAACGGAATAAGTTGTTGTCTGTATCAGGGGTATCCCCGGTTGTATATGCAATTTAATAAGGCTCCTCAGTTTATATTCGATCCCCATTGGTATAAAGGTATAGAATATATCAAAGATCAAGAACGCGGCTATCCTTATCAGGAAGATTTATATGTGCCGGGGTATTTCGAGCTCCCGATAAAAAAGGGCGAGAGTATTATTTTCTCGGCCGGTACGATAGAAGCGAAACCGCGTTCGTTCGCCCGTACTTACAATGAAGAACTCGCCAACCGTCACATGTGTCGGTCCAGTTTCTTCAATTGCTTGAAAAATTCGGCTCAGCAGTTTTATTTCAAAACAAAAAGAGGTCACTATTTATTAGCCGGTTATCCGTGGTTTGGGGTAAGGGCTCGCGACCAGTTCATCGCTTTGCCGGGATGTACGTTGGCTGTCGGAGACGACAAGACTTTTGAAGATGTGATGCATTCGTCGGAAAAAGCGTTACGTCACTTTATGTCGAGCGGAGAGCTCGATGAAAATATCGGAGAAATAGATTTGCCGGATATTCCTTTGTGGGCGTTATGGACTGTGTATCATTATGCCAAAGAGAAAGGTATGGAGATTTGCCGACAGAAATATGGGAAGTTTGTTTGCGATATTTTGGATTATATCGTGAAAGGTGGGCATCCCAACCTGTTCTTGCACGATAACGGATTGCTTTATTCCAATGGAAAGGAACGGGTAATTTCATGGATGAACGCGGTTGTCGACGGACGTCCCGTGAATCCGAGAAGCGGCTATTTGGTCGAATTTAACGGACTATGGTATAACGGATTGAGGTTTGCCGCCGCACTCTTTGCCGAAGACAAAGAGATGGCATCGAAAGTCGAGCAGTGGAACGCTATCGCCGATAAGACGGCAGAGTCGTTCGTACATACCTTCTTGAACGATTATGGTTATCTGGTAGACTATGTGGACGGTGCGATGTCCGATTGGAGTGTACGTCCCAATATGTTGATAGCTCTGTCGCTCGATTATTCTCCGTTGGACAAACGGCAGAGGAAACGTGCATTGGAAGTGGTTACACGGGAATTGCTGACCCCCAAAGGTATCCGCACTCTGAGTCCTAAGAGCTATGGCTACAATCCTACTTATGTAGGGTCGCAGACCGAACGCGAATATGCTTATCATCAAGGACCTGCTCGCCCGTGGTTGATGGGAGCGTATGCCGATGCCTATTTGAAGATATTCGGTATTAGCGGGGTATCGTTTTTGGAACGTATGCTGATAGGGTTTGAAGATGAAATGTCTCAGACTTGCATTGGCTCTATCTCCGAGCTGTTCGACGGGAATCCACCTTTCGCAGGCCGGGGAGCTATCAGCTATGCCGCCAATGTCGGTGAAATATTGAGAGTATTGAATTTATTGAAAAAGTATAACATGTAAAGCCTGATTCCTATCTATGAAAGCGCTTATGTTCGGTTGGGAGTTTCCTCCTCATATCTTGGGAGGTTTGGGTACGGCCAGTTATGGGCTGACCAAAGGCATGGCAGAGTGTGGCGATATAGACATCACATTTGTCATACCTAAACCATACGGAGACGAGGATAAAACTTTTGCCCATATTATCGGAGCTGCGAATACACCTGTCGCATGGAGAGACGTAAGTTGGGATTATGTACAGCAGCGTTATGGCTATTGTATGGATCCCCAAGAATATTTCGATCTTCGCAGCCATATTTATGCGGATTTTAATTATCTGAAAACCAATGATCTGGGGTGTATCGAATTTTCGGGACGTTACCCCGATAATCTGATGGAGGAGATAAATAATTACTCGATTGTAGCCGGGGTGATTGCCCGTACGGTTCAGTTCGATGTCATTCATTCCCATGATTGGCTCACCTATCCGGCCGGTATTCACGCCAAGCAGGTGAGCGGTAAACCGCTGGTTATTCACGTGCATGCGACCGATTTCGACCGAAGCCGGGGTAATGTAAATCCTACGGTGTATAATATCGAACGGGACGGTATGTTGCATGCCGACCATATTATTACGGTAAGTAATCTGACTCGTCAGACGGTTATCGAAAAGTATCATATCGATCCGGCGAAGGTGACGACCGTGCACAATGCCGTAGAGCCTTTGAGCGACGAGATTAAATCGATAGAAGTTCCTCACAGTCCGAAAGAAAAGGTGGTTACTTTCTTGGGACGCATTACCATGCAAAAAGGCCCTGAGTATTTTGTGGAGGCTGCGGCGCGGGTGTTGAAGAAGACCAATGGAGTGAGGTTCGTCATGGCCGGGAGCGGAGATATGATGAATAAGATGATTCTCTTGTCGGCTCAGCGTAATATATCCGACCGTTTCCATTTTACCGGATTTTTGAGAGGAAAGCAGGTTTATGAAATGTTGAAGGCCAGCGATGTGTATGTGATGCCTTCGGTTTCGGAACCATTCGGTATTTCTCCGCTCGAAGCCATGCAAGTGGGTGTGCCTTCGATTATTTCGAAGCAGTCGGGGTGTGCCGAGATTTTGACCAATGTCATTAAGACCGACTATTGGGATATCGATGCTATGGCCGATGCCATTTATTCTATAATCACTTATCCTGCTATCTATAAGCAACTGCGCGAAGAAGGAGAGCGGGAGGTGAACGAAATCAAATGGAAATATGCCGGACAGAAAGTAATCGATATTTACCACAAGGTAATGCACAATTAATAACTAATGAAAAAACTTGACCTTATATGAAAACTATTTGTTTCTATTTTCAAATTCATCAACCGTTTCGATTGAAACGATATCGTTTCTTCGATATAGGTAACGATCACTATTACTATGATGATTTTGCCAATGACGATATTATCACTCGCATAGCTCAGCGTTCTTACCTCCCGGCGAATGCGACATTACTTGAAATGATTAAAAATGCCAATGGTAAGTTCAAGGTGGCTTTTTCCATATCGGGGGTAGCCTTAGAGCAACTCGAAGTTTGTGTGCCTGAATTTATCGACAGCATGAAAGAATTGGTCAAGACCGATTGTGTGGAGTTCTTATCCGAAACTTATGCGCACTCGTTGGCATCGTTGTGCGATCCGGAGGAGTTCAAGATGCAGGTGAGACAACACGACGAGAAGATAGAGCAGCTTTTCGGCGTGAAGCCCAAAGTGTTCAGAAATACCGAGTTGATATTTTCCGACGACATAGCCTCTATGATAGCTTCGATGGGATTCAAAGGCGTTATTACAGAGGGAGCGAAGCATATTTTGGGTTGGAAGAGCCCGAATTATTTGTATAGTTCGGCAGCTGCTCCCAAGCTGAAAATGTTGTTGAAAAATTACAAAATGAGCGATGATATTTCATTCCGTTTCTCTAATTACGAATGGAGCGATTATCCTTTGACGGCAGAGAAGTTTATTTCGTGGGTGAAGAATTATCCCGAAGAAGAACCTATCGTCAATCTTTTCATGAATTACGAGACATTGGGCGAACTGCAACCTCGCGAATCGGGTATTTTCGAGTTTATGAAAGCCCTTCCTCGTTTTGCCGAACAAGAGGGTGTCGGGTTCTGCACGCCGACCGAGGCGATCAGTAAATTGAAACCGGTCGATATGCTGTCAGTTCCTTATCCGATGTCGTGGGCCGACGAAGCACGGGACACCAGTGCATGGTTGGGAAACACGTTGCAGAACGAAGCATTCCGCAAGCTCTATTCAGTTGCCGAGCGCGTCCGCTTGTGTGACGACCGTCGTTTGAAACAAGACTGGTATTATTTGCAAGCCAGCGACCACTTCTATTATATGTGTACGAAGTATTTGTCCGACGGAGCTGTACATAGCCATTACAGTCCTTACGATAGTCCGTATGAGGCTTTTACCAATTACATGAATGTGCTCAGCGATTTTATCGTACGGGTGGAAGCGCAATATCCCGAATCGATAGAAAACGAAGAGTTGAATGCTTTATTGACGACGATTCGGAATCAGTCGGCCGAAATAGAGATGTTGCAAAAGGAGCTGAAATCGGCTCGGATTGAGCGACACTCTAAACGAGCGGAAGCAAAAAAAGCGAAGGAGGCAAAGGCTGCTGAAAGTTCAAAGAAAGTCGTTTCTAAGAAAGATTGAGTGGAAATTTGTATATATCGAACTTTTTTTTGATAGAGAGTACGGGTGTTATATCTTAAAGAGATGTTTTTTATATATAATTAGAATAAACCATTTCGAATATACAGATTTATATCTGTATATTCGTTTGCTATCACGCAATGATGTGTTAGTATAAAAGAAAAAATATATGAAACATTTTCCAGAATCGGAGTTTATTATCAATGCAGACGGTAGTGTATTTCACTTGCATTTGCAGCCCGAGCAGTTGCGGGATAAAATAATATTGGTGGGAGACCCGGGACGGGTCGATTTGGTCGCATCGTTTTTCGATACACGTGAATTTGAAGTTTCGAGCAGAGAGTTTCACACGATTGGCGGTACTTACAAGGGTAAATTGGTGATGTGTTTGTCGCATGGTATCGGAACCGATAATATCGATATCGTAGTGAATGAACTCGATGCTTTGGCAAATATCGATTTTTCCACTCGATATGAGAAACCTCAATTTCGACAGTTGACTCTGGTGAGGGTAGGTACTTCGGGTGGATTACAGCCTCATGTACCAATCGGGACCCCTGTAATAGCCGAGAAATCTATCGGTTTCGATGGTGTGCTTAATTTTTATGCCGGTCGGGATAGGGTCTGTGACCTTGATTTTGAAAGAGCTTTTTGTGAGTTTGTGAAGTGGAATCCTTTATGGGCTGCTCCTTATGTAGTAGATGCCGATTCGGAATTGGTCGCTCGTATCGGCGGTGACGATATGGTGCGAGGTGTCACGATCTCTGCCAATGGTTTCTATGGGCCACAAGGCAGGGAATTGAGAATTCCTTTGGCCGACCCTGAACTGAACAAGAAAATAGAGGCTTTTAAATACGGTTCGCAGGTCGTGACTAATTATGAAATGGAAAGCTCGGCATTGGCAGGTTTGGCTAAACTTATGGGGCACAAGGCGATGACTGTGTGCAGTATCATTGCCAATAGGGTAGCACATCATGCTAATCCTAATTATAAAACAGCCGTATCGGATCTTATTCAAACGGTTTTGGAAAGAATATAGGCGGAGGGGATTTATAGCTGCGGTTTTAAAGAATATTATTCTTTAAAACCGCAGCTTTGTTATGTTTATTAGTAACTCGTTTGCGATTCGGGGAGGGGCGGTGTGTATAATTTTTTTGCATCTTCGCTCGACTGTTGTTTAACCCCCTCGCCCTACGGGCACTCCCCCTATCTCATCTGCGATGAGCAGAGGGAGAGGATTAAAATGGTGTTTCTCATTTCTGCATGAGGACAGATTTTACCCTTCTCCCCTGTGTTGTTAGCGGGATAGGAGAGAGACCGAAGAAACGATGGTTTCTGAGGAGAGGAGTTAGAGATATAAAAAGATAATCCCCTCTGATTTTCTATTGAGCCGATATCCCCACGAATGATCGGCTGAGCCGCGAATAGGGTTTACCGTCGATGTGAGGTAACAAAAAAAGCGATTCGGAAAATACGAATCGCTTTTTTGTTGCTGTGTAGCGAAAAATTACTTTCTGATACCCAACTCTTTTTGTGCAATGATGGCACGGTAGCGGTTGATGTCGACTTTGATGAGGTAGTCGAGCAAACGACGACGTTTACCAACCAACATTTTAAGAGCTCGTTCAGTGCTATGATCTTTATGATTTGACTTCAAATGTTCAGTCAAATGAGCAATACGGTAGGAAAATAATGCAATCTGAGCTTCGGGTGAGCCAGTATCAGTATTGGACTTTCCGTATTTCTCAAAGATCTCTTTCTTTTTCTCAGAATCTAAATACATTTCTTTGAGTTTTGTTGTTAATAAATTATTGAGCGCACAAAGGTAAGCATTTGTTTCGGATTTTCAAAAATAGTTTCATTCTCTTTTTTTCTTTTTTGCGGTGTTTGTAGGCCATGTTTATAAACAGGTTGTCTCTTATGTGGCAATTCGCTATCTTTGCAGGGGATAAGATGGGGTTGGGCGTAATCAAGTTGGGAATGAGACTTCCGTTTGCTTCTGCACATACTTTCCCCTGTATTTGTAAATATCGTTTTTTTTGTATCCGATCGAAGCATGCGGTGGAAACAGAAATATCGGTATTATTGTTTTATAATAATCTTAATTCTTGTATGTTGGGAAATGCGACACAGCCTGTCGGCCAGCGTTTGGCTTCATTGGATATTCTGCGAGGATTCGACTTGTTTTTACTGGTGTTTTTACAGCCTGTATTGGTCTCGTTGGGAGCATGTGTGGATAGCTCTGTGATGAATGCCGTTTTGTATCAATTCGACCATGAGGTGTGGGAGGGATTTCGTTTTTGGGATTTGGTGATGCCGCTGTTCCTTTTTATGACGGGTGTTTCGATGCCGTTTTCTTTTTCGAAGTATGAGAGGGTGGAAAGCCGGCGGTTCATTTATAAAAAGGTATTGAGACGTTTTGTCATACTTTTCTTGTTGGGCATGGTTGTTCAGGGTAATTTGCTGGGTCTCGATCTTAAATATATTCGCTTGTATTCAAACACGTTGCAGGCTATCGCTGCCGGATATTTGATCGCTGCGCTCATTCAATTGAACTTTTCTTTAAAAGGGCAGATGGGTATGACGTTTCTGTTGTTGTTGGCCTATTGGTTCCCTATGACATTTTTTGGAGATTTCACACCGGAAGGGAATTTTGCCGAGAGGGTGGATCGTTTTGTCTTGGGCCGATTCCGTGACGGTGTTTATTGGAATGCAGACGGGACATGGAGCTTCTCATCGGACTATCATTACACTTGGATATTGAGCAGTCTCACTTTTGGGGTTACCGTTATGTTGGGCGTGTTTGCGGGTCGAATGATGAAAGAGGGTACTTTTCATCGGCAGAAGGTGGCTCGCCGGTTGTTTTTGGTAGGGGTGGCCCTTATCGTTGCGGCTTGGGCATGGAGTTTTCAAATGCCGGTTATCAAACGTATATGGACTTGTAGCATGACATTGCTGTCTGGCGGATATTGTTTTTTATTGATGGCTTTGTTTTATTATTGGATAGATTGTAAAGGCCATGATTGGGGATTGAACTGGCTGAAAATATATGGTATGAATTCTATAACGGCTTATCTGTTGGGGGAGGTTGTTAATTTCCGGTGCGTAGTGGCATCGGTCAGTTATGGCTTGGAGCGGTATTTGGGTGATTATTATTCGGTATGGCTGTGTTTCGCCAACTATCTCATAGTCTTTTTTATACTCCGACAGTTGTATAAGCGAAATGTCTTTCTTAGAATATAGACAGTTTCAACTGCTCGTTTTGAGCGGAAGTATATGATTTGTCAGGTAAAGATGAAGTCTGCTTTTTTAGCAGATATTCGTCTTTTTATTTTCATTAAATAGTTGCGGGAAAACGATTGTTTTCTCATTTCTAACTTATGGAATACGCTTTGAAATGAAAAATGAATTTGTTCATTTTGTCTTTCTTTTACCTTTCGCTATATTTGCAAAACTTCACGCTGAATACCCCGGTTTCGGGATAGGTCTTGTTTGTTTTCAAACCAGATGGAGGGGTGGAGTTTTTTATTAGGAAAGGCGTTTACAAGCGTTTGTCTTTGGAGTGTCGAATCTCGCAAATTTGAACTTCTATACAAAGATGAAGGCAACCGAACGTCTACGGGATATGTTATATAGTAGGGCGTGCCGATTTATCGCATGCCGTATATGCATATCGGCGTGGGCTTTCAGCGTTGCTTATCTCTATAGAAGGGCGATGCGAGAGCCTGACACCGAGATAGGCAGGAGTGTGATTCTCACGCCTTTTTTGTGTTTGTTTAGCTCGTGTAGGGGAGTCGCACGATGTCGATACGATGATACACATCGGTTCTCTCATAGAAAAAAAGTTGCGCGAACAAGGTCGTACAGTTACTTGGTTTGCCACCGCCTTACATTGCGATAGAACCAATGTGTATAAAATTTTTCAAAAATCGAGTATCGATTCATCGATGTTATATCGTATCTCTTGTATTTTAGGTTACGATTTTTTTTCGGAATATACCCAGTCTTTCGATAAGGGTGTAGCTAAAAAGTCTACAAATTCGTAGCGATCGCAGCGATATATTATTTTAAAAATATTTAATCCTGTTTTGTTCTTTTGCCCATACTAAAAATGCTTTGTTATGGGTGTGTTTTTTTCTATTATTATTCCGGTCTATAATGGGGAACAGTATATAAAAAATTGTTTGGACAGCATTTATCGGCAGGGACTGGGGGACGATGATTTTGAAGTGATTTGTGTCAATGACTGTTCAACAGATAATACGGCACAGGTTATTTCGGAATATGGGAAATTTCATCAAAATATACGATTGATTAATCATGAAACAAATCGACGACAGGGAAGCGCTCGCAATACAGGTGTAAAAGTTGCTAAGGGTGATTATATTTTGTATATTGATGCAGATGATACTTTTGAGTCGAATGCATTGCCTTTACTTAGGAATGTTATAGAAAAAAATAAAGATTTGGATATTTTGAAGTTTGATTATGCCCTTGTAGAACGTAATGGTTCTACAAAGAATATAATTGAGGAATTTGATAGTCAAGATGTAATGTCGGGACACAATTTTATCAAAAGGAATTCAATTCCATGGAGCTCATGGCTTTGTGCATATCGTCGGTTGTTTTTGTTAGAAAATAACATATTATTTCGAGAAAATGTTAGATTCGAAGATGCAGACTATATTATTAATTGTATAAGAATAGCGAATCGAATTCAATATGCTGCAATTGTTGTATATAATTATATTATGTATGATTCTCAGACAACAAAAATTAGATGTGAAAAGAATAAGATTGTAAACTTTTTCGAACAAAGTGATAGAATTAAGGAAATAGCTTATAAAGAACAAGATAAAGATGTTTCCAATTGTATTATGAGACATCACTTTTTTATGTATAAAATGAATATTCTTCGTTATTGGTGGCGTTTGTCATATAAAGATAGAAAAGAATTATTAGTAACTTATCAACCGATGTTACCTTGTAAAGACAAGTTGGTTTCATTTATCGGGAGATATCCCCAGCTGTTTTTAATGGCGAGTACTGTTATGAAGCCGTTGTTGCCAGGTTTGAGATATGTTTATTTAAAAATCAAAGATAGAAAGTCATCGTTGTTATAGCTTGTTCCGTACGCTCGCAAAGTCTTCTAAATACTAAATGAGGGAAAGTGATATATCATTTTAAAAAAATGTAGTAACTTTGCGCGGTTAAAATAGGTTATATGCAAAAAATCAGAAACATTGCGATTATCGCTCACGTCGACCACGGTAAAACTACGTTGGTGGATAAAATGTTATTGGCCGGGCATCTCTTTCGCGAGAACCAGAATTCCGGGGAGTTGATATTGGATAATAACGATTTGGAAAGGGAGCGAGGAATTACGATTCTTTCGAAGAATGTTTCTATCCGTTATAAGGATTACAAGATCAATGTTATCGATACTCCGGGGCACGCCGATTTCGGTGGGGAGGTAGAGCGTGTACTCAACATGGCCGACGGCTGTTTGCTGTTAGTCGATGCCTTCGAGGGCCCTATGCCTCAGACTCGTTTTGTTTTGCAGAAGGCTATCGAAATGGGATTGAAACCAGTTGTGGTCATCAATAAAGTGGATAAACCTAATTGCCGCCCGGACGAAGTCCAAGAGATGGTTCTCGACCTTATGTTTAGTCTCGATGCAACCGAAGAACAACTTGATTTCCCTACGATATACGGTTCGGCCAAACAGGGTTGGTTTTCGACAGATTGGAGGAAACCGACCGACAATATAACCGCTTTGCTCGATGCGATTATCGAGTATATTCCCGAACCGCAGTATCTCGAAGGTACACCCCAGATGTTGATTACTTCGCTCGATTATTCTCCTTATGTGGGACGTATTGCTGTTGGCCGTGTTCATCGCGGTGAGCTGAAAGAGGGTATGGACGTGGCTTTGTGTAAGAAAGACGGCTCGGTCGTTAAACAGCGGATTAAAGAGCTCGATGTTTTCGAGGGTATGGGACGTGCCAAAGTTCAGTCGGTAGGTTCGGGGGATATTTGTGCTCTCATCGGTATCGAGAATTTCGAAATTGGCGATACCATAGCCGATGTCGTCGAACCGGAGGCCTTACCGAGAATCGCTATCGATGAGCCTACCATGTCTATGTTGTTTACAATTAATGATTCTCCTTTTTTCGGTAAAGATGGAAAGTATGTGACTTCGAGGCACATAGCCGATCGTTTGACAAGAGAGTTGGATAAAAATCTGGCTTTACGTGTGGAGCGGGGCGATACCGATGATGCGTGGACTGTTTATGGACGTGGAGTGTTACATTTGTCGGTCTTGATAGAAACTATGCGACGTGAAGGATATGAGTTGCAAGTAGGACAGCCTCAGGTAATTATTAAGGAAATTGACGGGCAGAAATGTGAGCCGGTGGAGTTGTTGACAATCAATCTTCCAGAGGAATATGCCAGCAAGATTATCGATATGGTTACACGCCGGAAAGGAGAGATGGTATCGATGACTACGCAGAACGATCGCATACACATCGAGTTCCATATTCCTTCGCGTGGTATTATCGGATTGCGAACCAACGTGCTGACCGCTTCGGCGGGAGAGGCTATTATGGCTCACCGCTTTTTGGAATATCAGCCCTGGAAAGGCGATATAGACCGCCGTACAAACGGCTCGTTAATTGCGATGGAAGCGGGTACGGCCTATGCCTATGCTATCGATAAGTTGCAAGATAGAGGTCGGTTCTTTATTTTCCCTCAGGAAGAAGTTTATGCCGGACAGGTTGTTGGGGAAAATGCTAAGGATAACGATATAGTGGTGAATGTTACCAAATCGAAGAAGCTGACGAATATGCGAGCTTCTGGTGCAGACGATAAGGCTCGTATCGTTCCACCGGTTATATTCAGTTTGGAAGAAGCTCTCGAATATATAAAAGAAGACGAATATGTGGAGGTGACTCCTCATCATTTGCGTTTACGTAAAATTATTTTAGATGAGACGGAGCGTAAACGGGCTAATCGATAAAATAGTTACAATATAAATAGGGTATTGAGGCGTAGAATATTTTCTACGCCTCAACTGTTTTAATGAGTTCAAGAAATGCTTTTGTTTAGTCGATATATAATGGGGCAGTAGAAAGTAGGGACAGCTCTATTTTCTGCCACATTAATTTAGCGAATTGAATGGGATTGTATTCACCCCTTCTCCCCTGTGTTGCGTTAGCGATATAGGAGAGGGGTTAGGATATACAAGGAAAATCACCATCAATTATCGACTGAATCTATATAATATATATAAAATTGTGTATTACAAATAGGATTCCTATCTGTTATAACAGATTTTATTATATTTGCAGATACGAATATAGGATACGGTTCGGCATAGTCGAGTCGGAGATAAGATTTTCGTTTGTCTCTGCACTCGCCATTTCCAATATTTGTGACGCTATACAAAAATTACTTTGAAGTATAGCGATCGTGTTGTGTTGAAGTATTTAGTTTTATTTATAAAGAGGGAATAAAGTTTTTTTGACGGAGTCGAATTTACGTTTGGGTTGCGTATAATGTTGTTGTCATACTGAGTTTGTATTTCTATTGGGAGGACAAACGATTTCTTATATTTTTAATTGTTGGGGAATTGTTCTTTTGTAGAGTTTATTGCATTTATGAAAAATTTGAAATGTGTTATATGGTCGTTAAAGGCGTTGACCAGAAGATTAAGGCCCGGTAACAAGAGTATGGTTATTCGTATGAATGAGGCTGGCACACTACCGTCGTTGATAGCGTCTCATTTGAAATACAGAATCGTAGAGCTTACGCTGATAGGGGAATTAAATGGCACGGACCTAAGATACATTCGCGAGATGAGTGGGTGTGATGCAAACGGAAAGGAGACAGGCGGTTGTTTGTCCGTTTTGGATTTGTCGGGGGTAAATATTGTAAATGGGGGAAATACCTATTATGGAAATTATAGTGCCTCGGATAATAAGATAGGGGATTATACTTTTTATAAATGTGTCCGATTGACAAGGGTGATAATGCCCGAAAATCTATTGTCTGTCGGAGAAGGAGCATTCGGGTGTTGCTATAATTTGTCGTCGGTTGTTATACCGGATAAAGTTCGGGATATAGGTGAATTGGCTTTTTATAGATGTGAGTCTTTGGGGGCGGTGTCGATAGGGTGTGATGTGAACACGATAGGAGTGTACGCATTCAGGAGTTGTATTTCTTTGAAAGAGGCGATATTTGTCGATGGGAATAAACCTTTGCAGGTGGGAGATAATTTGTTTTATAATTGTCCTTTGGAAAAACTTTATGTGGGGAGGGATTTGAAATTTGAAAATTTTTCTTTCGGTAAAATCAAGACTCTTATGACTGTGGTTTTCGGTAAGGAGGTGACGTGTATCGGCGATCATCTTTTTACGGGCTGTCTCCGGTTGAAAGATATTTATATCGAGGCTCCGATACCTCCTGCGGTGGCCGATGGTTTTAATCCGTCCATTCTTTCGGAAGTGGTTCTTCATGTCCCGAGCTGTTCTCGCGTGATTTATGCTGAACGATTTCCGTGGAGCGATTTTGTTTCGATTCAGATGTTTTGAGTCAATCAATAGATTCTTGTGCCAGCATACGTTCGAGGTCCTTCCCTGAGATTTTGGTCGTTATTTTTCCATTGTGAGCCAAAGAGATATTTCCCGTTTCTTCCGATACGACGACGGCAAGGGCATCGGTTACTTCGGTTATACCTAATGCCGACCGATGTCTTAGCCCCATCGATTTGGGTATTCTCGTATTGTGCGAGACCGGTAATATGCAAGCTGCCGAGGCTATTCGATCATCGGCGATAATCATGGCTCCGTCGTGTAAAGGACTATTTTTGAAAAATATATTCTCGATGAGCCTTGCATTTACATTTGCGTTGATCGTGTCGCCGGTATTTTTGTAATTATCGAGTGAAACTCCTTGCTCGATGACTATCAGGGCTCCGGTTTTTGTCTTGGACATATTCATACAGGCATGTACGATGGGCATGATATAGGGCTTTTCTCCGGTATCTTTGTGTTTAAGGAAGAAATTGAAAAAGAATCTCCATCGTTTGTGCGACCCGAGTTGTACGAGAAAGCGCTTGATTTCATCTTGAAACAAAATAACGAGTATAAGGAGACCTACACTCATAAATTTGTCCATGATAGACCCGATGAGACGCATGTCGAGAATTTGCGTTACAACGATCCATACTCCCACGAATGCTAATACGCCGGTGAATATGCTTATTGTTCCCGACTCTTTCATCATTTTGTAAAGAGTGTACAGAAGCAGGGCTACGATGAGTATGTCGATAATATCTTTTATGCCGAATGAAAACATTTTATTTTACGGATTGTATGGTTTTTGAAACTATTTTTACCGCTTCCACAGCTTCTTTTACGTCATGTACTCTCAAAATGTCGACTCCTCCTAATAAAGCCAGCGTGTTTAAGATTGTAGTTCCGTTTAGACTTTCTTCGGGAGTGTATCCAAAGTATTTATATATCATTGATTTACGAGATATTCCCACCAATAAGGGGTAGCCTATACGGGTAAATTCGTCGAGTCGGTTCATGAGCAAGTAGTTGTCGTCGACCGATTTGCTGAATCCGAATCCCGGATCGATAATGATATCGTTGACACCGAGGCTTTCGAGTCGGGCGATACGTTCTGAGAAATAGTAAAGCATTTCGGGAATGATATGCTCGTATCGGATTTGTTGCATCATGGTTTGGGGCGTCCCTTTCATGTGCATCAAAATATAGGCGACTTTCAATTCGGCTATGGTTTCGAACATTTGAGAATCGAGTTCTCCCCCCGATATGTCGTTGATCATCTGTACTCCGTATTCCCGGACACAGCGAGCGGCTATATCGGCACGAAATGTATCGACCGAAACTCGTGCATCGGGATATAGTTTGCGGATAATATCGAGTCCCTTCGAAAGTCGTTTCATCTCTTCGTCGGGTGAGATGTCATCGGCATTAGGTCGCGAGGAGTAGGCTCCTATGTCTATGATGTCGGCGCCTTCATTCACCATTTTATGCAGTCGCTCGGCGATTTGTTCTTCTTCCGTAGTACGGCTTCCGGGGTAAAAAGAGTCGGGGGTGATATTGAGTATTCCCATGATTAATGGTCTCGATAGGGAAACCAATTCTCCACCAAGATTCAAAGACAACGGTTCTTTTTGTATCCACTGGAACATAGTGCTGTACGTTTTGAAATCATATAACAAGACCTGCCGATAGAGGCATTGCATACCGGCCTGCTGTTATGTTAAGCGAAGATAATTCTTTTTGTTGAATAGTAAGGTATGGATTTAAAAAAACTTCTTTGGCACTATTCTTCCCGGGGAACTGGTTTTAAACTTTTAGGAGGACGGGAACTTTTAGATGATTGCCGTTCGGCATTTTTTGCTTTTTCGTTTTGATGGTTCAAAGAACGATTGAATTCTTCCAGTTCGGATTGAAATGATTCGTATTCCATTGTAACTTCAACCTTTTCTCGTGAATGATAGTAGTATTGCGCAATGCGAGCTCCTGTGAGGATTAACAGAATGATAATCAATAACAGAGTCGCTCTGCGTTCGCTTTTCGATAATGAGAAAAAAGAATCGTTTTTAAGTGCCATCAGATAATACCAAATCCTGATAAAAAGATTAAAATGATGATGATTGGAGCTATGTATTTGATACAGAAAAAGATTGCGTTGAATAGTGGCTCGTGCAATTTATTTCGGTTAGTCAATTCCTCCCGGGAGATATTTCGTTTCAGTATCCACCCGATGAAAATACTTATCAACAGTCCGCCTATCGGCAACAAGATGATAGCTGAGAAGTAATCGCAGGCATCGAATATGGTTTTCCCAAAAATGCGTATATGGCTCCATGAACCGATAGAAAGAGAGCAGATAGTGCTTAATATGGCAACAATGATCATCATTGTCCGGGTTGCCTTTTTCCTTGACAGATGCATGTGGTTGATAAAAAATGCAACTGCAACTTCGAAAAGAGAAACGGTGGAAGTAAGAGCTGCCACAGTGAGGAGTAAGAAAAACAATGCAGACCATAACGCAGATACCGGCATTTGATTGAATACATTGGGGAGGGTGACAAATACAAGATCGGGACCGGCGACAGGATCCACACCATAAGAGAAAACAGCCGGGAATATAATTACTCCGGCCAAAATAGCAACGGTTGTGTCGAGTATCGCTACCGTGCTGGCTGTTTTTATCAGATGAGTTTTATTATTGAAGTAGGAGGAATAGGTGATGAGGATACCCATACCTAAACTTAAAGAGAAGAATGCTTGCCCCATTGCCCGTACGATGACTTGGGGTGTGATTTTCGAAAAATCGGGGTGTAGGAAAAATTTCAGCCCTTCGTTGGCTTCGGGTAGTGTTAACGATCGTATGCAAAAAACGATGAGAATAATGAACAGTATAGGCATCAATATGTTGGACATTTTTTCGATTCCTTTCTGTACACCCTTGGATATGATGATATAGTTGATAAAGAGAAAAATGTATATCCATAGTAACGGCCGAAAATCGTTCTGGATAAATGCGTTTTGTTCAGCTTTGAATTCTGCTGCCGTTTTTCCGGTCAGATTGTTACAGGCTGCTTGAAAAAGATATTCGAGCGTCCAACCCGATATGACCATATAATATCCTAAAATAAGAATCGAGGCCAATATTCCGATATATCCGATGTAGTACCATCGACTGCCGGGGATTAATTTTTTGAATGCGTCTACCGTGTCGGATTTGGATTTCCTTCCGATAATGAATTCGGCACACATAACCGGAACACCTAATATAAGAACACATAGAATGTAAATCATTAAGAATGCTCACCCTCCGTTCATTCCGGCTTCATAAGGGAATCTCCAAATATTTCCTAATCCTACCGCCGATCCTACCGTGGTGGCTATTACTCCTAACTTGGTCGCGAATTTTGTCCGTTCTCCCATTTTTAGTTCAAGATATAATTACAAAAGTATAAAATTTTAATTTATTTGTCCATATAATAGCGTAATAAAAAGGGAATAGAACCCTTTTTCTATGAAAGTGTAATCCTTTTTGTGAAAAATGAATGATAGATTATATAACCAAATGCAAATGGATTTGGTTTTGTCGTAAATGAAAATGAGGCCTTTGTGACAGGAGATACAGGTAGATTGATCCTTGGCAGAAATCGGGTGATTTGTTTTTATTCTTAGCTTACTTTATCTTTGTCAAAGGATTGCAAAAGCAAGTATTTCTGTAAAAAGGAGATAATTGTACCTTTTTGTTTGTTGTAAAGATTACGTGAATAGATATGAGGCCTTTTAGATTTTTGGCGTTTGTCCCTACGATTATAGTATTGGTTGTAATTACATATTTGTCTCTGGCTAAGAATCCGGTACATAGTCAGGAGTTTTATTTATTCGAAGGAGCCGATAAGCTGGTACACGGTTGTATGTATTTGGGGCTTGTTTGGATAGGCTGTTTCGATATATATCGGGTATCGAAGTTTACCGCTCCCAAGTTGATTTTGCTCGTGTGCGGGGCTATTGTGTGGGGTGGCTTGATGGAGTTGTTGCAGGGTGCTATGTCTATGGGTCGAAGTGCGGACTGGTATGATTTTCTCGCCAATAGTTGCGGGGCGATTCTGGGGCTTATTCTCGGTGTGAATAGTGTACCTTATTTGTTTAGGAAGTGTAAGAAACTTTCTTGAAATCGTCAATATCTTCCTTCTTAACAGCCAAGCTATTCCAGTTCTTCCATAATGGCAATTAGTTCGGAACGCAGTGATTTCAGTCGTTCCACTACTTGTTGGGACCGAACGGTACTTTCTCTTTTGTGTTTCAACACTTGTTTCGCTCCTTCTATTTTCAACTTTCTTTCTTTCAGCAAATAGTGAATGAGCTTTATTTCTTCGATATCTTTTTGGGAATAATAACGAGTCCCTTTGGGGGATCGTTTAGGATTGATTGTTTTAAACTCTGTTTCCCAATATCGGAGTAAGGATTGGTTTACATTGAACATGTCCGATACCTCACCGATCGTGTAATATAGTTTTTGTTTATTTGTTACAGGTTCTTTCATGCGATTTGTTTTTAATCCATTACACGCCCTTGATTTTCGGCAAGTTGAGTCATGCGGTCGTAATCTTCGGGTGAAAGGTCGAAGAAATAGTAATTGATAGGATTCTGTGCTTTCCCTTTGTATAGAACTTCGTAATGTAAATGCGGCCCTGTGGATTTCCCCGTATTGCCTACTTCGGCTATTTCTTCACCTCGTATGACTTCTTGTCCTTTACGGACTAGTATTTTACTGAGGTGAGCATATCGGGTTTTATAATCATATCCGTGATCGATGACTACCGTGTTTCCAAATCCTTGTTGCCAGCCGGTTTCAACGACACGGCCGTTTCCGGTTACGTAAACAGGGGTTCCCACATTGGCAGAAAAGTCCATTCCCTGATGGAATTTTGTGGTCTTGTAGATCGGATCTATTCGATAACCATACCCCGATGCTGTTCGTTTCAAATCTTTGTTAGAAACGGGTTGTATGGCCGGAATGTGTTTTATGCGCTCCTCTTGGCCTTGTGCCAGTTTGACGAGTTCGTTCATGGAATTACATTGTACATATACTTGCCTTGCGAGGTTGTCTACTTTTTGACTGGTGGAAACAACCAGTTCCGCATCGCTCATTTGCAACAGATTCTCGTACCGGCTGGGGTTGTATATTCCGTTATTTCTGATTTCGTCGTTTACAGGCTCGGCTTGCAGAATGACCCGATACATGTTGTCGTCTCGTTGTTGTAAATCATTCAGAACTTCCAGCGCAGCGTCGACTCGTTTGGAAAGCACTTTATATTGTGTCTGCATTTGCTCGTTTTCCATTTTCAGAAGCTCTTCTTTGGGCGAACCGAACCAAAAATAAAATGCGACGATGACCCCTATACTTAGTATGCTACCGACGAACAAATGGCGTAAAACAACGATGATGCGCTGGCGAAGTGAAGGATATACCCGTTCGTATGTCAGTGTTTTAGGATTGTATATGTAGAATATTTTTTTACTCATTGATTATTTGTCGGCTCATTCTTATTGGCAAAAGCTTTTATAGACCGTAAAAAAATATGTTTCTAAGCATTTTTTTATCTGCACATGGGTACAAAAATAATAATTTGGGCTATTTTTGCAAATTGTTTTTGGTAATATTAATATACCGTATTGGCGATTTCTATTTCGATAACGAAAAAGAAAGCCGTGGAACTTAATATAATTAAATTGTTATGCTGACAGCAAAAGAGATTCGTGAATCTTTTAAGGATTTTTTCAGAGAACGAGGCCATCAGATCGTGCCTTCGGCTCCGATGGTGATTAAAGATGACCCTACGTTGATGTTTACCAATGCGGGAATGAACCAGTTTAAAGATATTATCTTGGGAAATGTTCCGGCAAAATATAAGCGGGTCGCGGATTCACAAAAATGTTTGAGAGTGAGCGGTAAGCACAACGATTTGGAAGAGGTGGGACTGGATACCTATCATCACACCATGTTCGAGATGCTCGGTAACTGGTCGTTCGGGGACTATTTTAAGAAAGAAGCGATCGATTGGTCTTGGGAATATTTGGTCGACGTATTGAAAATAGATCCGGCCCGATTATACGCTACCGTATTCGAAGGATATGCGTCCGAAGGTTTGGAGAGAGATAACGAGGCAGCCTCGTATTGGGAAGCGCATTTGCCCAAAGATCATATAATTAACGGAAATCGACATGATAATTTTTGGGAAATGGGAGATACGGGACCTTGTGGACCCTGTTCTGAGATTCACATCGATTTGCGGAGTGATGCCGAGAGAGCCGAAGTCGATGGATTGAAATTGGTTAACCAGAGTCACCCGCAAGTGATAGAGATATGGAACCTTGTGTTTATGCAATATAACCGTAAAGCCGATGGTTCGCTCGAACCTCTTCCTGCTCGGGTAATCGATACCGGTATGGGATTCGAACGGCTTTGTATGGCGTTGCAAGGAAAGACGTCTAATTATGACACCGATGTATTCCAACCAATTATCGGGGAAATCGGGCGTCTTTGCGGTAAGAAATATGGCGACGATCCTAAGGTCGATATTGCTATGCGTGTCATTGCAGACCACATACGTACGATTGCATTTTCTATTACCGACGGGCAGTTGCCATCGAATGCGAAAGCCGGTTATGTAATTCGTCGTATTTTACGTCGGGCTGTACGTTACGGGTATACATTCTTGGGTCAGAAGCAGGCTTTCCTTTATAAATTATTGGACATTCTTATTGAAACGATGGGAGATGCCTATCCTGAATTGAAGGCTCAAAAGGTCCTTATCGGAAAAGTAATTAAAGAGGAGGAAGATGCTTTCTTGCGTACTCTCGAAACCGGTATTAAGTTGCTCGATAAAGTAACTGCCGATACAAAGGCTGCTGGTAAGAGCGAGATTAGCGGGCGGGATGCTTTCGTGTTGTACGACACTTATGGTTTCCCTCTTGATTTGACCGAGTTGATATTGAAAGAAAAAGGGTTAGGAGTGGATATCGACGAGTTCAACGCCCAAATGCAACAACAAAAGGAACGGGCTCGTAATGCGGCTGCCGTAGAAACGGGCGACTGGGTTGTATTGAAAGAGGGTGAGCCCGAATTCGTGGGATACGATATGACCGAGTGCGACGCCGAGATATTACGCTATCGTAAGGTAAAACAAAAAGCTCGCGAGTTTTATCAGATTGTTTTGGACAGAACCCCTTTCTATGCCGAAATGGGTGGTCAGGTAGGCGATACAGGAAAGTTGATTTCTGGAAATGATATCGTGGAGATATTACAGACCAAGCGGGAAAATAATTTGAGTATTCATATAGCCGAGCGATTACCCGAAGATGTGACCGCTACATTCCATGCCGTTATCGATAAAGAGGCACGTCGGGCGACTGCATGTAATCACACGGCGACTCATCTTTTGCACGAAGCTCTGCGTGAAGTTTTAGGAACTCATGTAGAACAAAAAGGTTCTTATGTCTCTCCGCAATCGTTGCGCTTTGATTTTTCTCATTTTCAAAAAGTCACAGACGAAGAGTTGAGAAAAGTCGAGATGATAGCCAATCGAAAAGTGCGTGAAGCTATCCCGTTAGATGAACATCGTAATGTTCCTATCGCCGAGGCTAAGGCTATGGGAGCGATGGCTCTATTTGGTGAAAAGTATGGAGAAGAAGTCCGGGTGATTCGTTTTGGATCCTCTGTCGAGTTGTGCGGTGGTACTCATGCATCCAATACCGGAAATATCGGTATGATAAAAATTATAACCGAGAGTTCGATTGCTGCGGGAATCCGTCGTATCGAGGCTATAACAGGAGCTCGGGTGGAGGAAACGATGAACGCCTTGCAAGATTCGTTGAAAGAGATAGGAATCTTGTTTAATAATGCTCCCAATTTGTTACAAGCGATTCATAAAGCCATTGATGAAAATGCCGAATTGAGGAAACAGGCCGAGGAATATGTTAAGGAGAAAATGATTGTCTTGAAAGATCGTATGGTTAAATCGGCCGAGAGTATAGATGGCGTGAAACTTATCCGTTTCATCGGTCCGATGCCGTCCGATATGGTTAAGGGAATCGCCTTTTTACTTCGGGGTGAAGTCTCCAAAGGATTGGCTTTTGTTGCTGCGACCCGGGATAAAGATAAACCTCTATTGACGGTTATGCTGAGCGATGACTTGGTTGCCGATGGGAAGAATGCTTCTGCGATTGTTCGGGATGCTGCTAAGTTGATACAAGGTGGCGGAGGCGGGCAACCCTATTTCGCACAAGCCGGCGGAAAGAATGCCGACAAATTGACCGAAGCGTTGGATAAGATGGTTTCGTCTATTGTGGGATAATTCGATAGTTGAATTTGTAATATGACAAAAATAGCCCCGGCATTGCCGGGGCTATTTTTTATCTGTATGGTTTTGAAGATTTACAATAACATGCCGCTCGTGACCTCACGGGCTTTTTCTTCCCCGGCAATTTGGGTGATGATGGCTGTGGCGAACGATATGGCAGCTCCCGGACCTTTTCCTGTGGTAATGTTTCGGTCGACAGTCACGTTGTCGCCTGTTACAGTTGCGCCAGTGAGGAATTGCTCAAATCCGGGATAACAGGTAGCTTTATATCCGTTAAGCAATCCTGCTTGGCCCAGAACCGACGGAGCGGCACAAATGGCAGCGATGTTCTTGTTGGCAGCGGCTTGGCGTTGCAATAAAGAAACCAATGGTTTGCATTCTCCCAAGTGTTTTGTTCCCGGCATTCCTCCGGGTAAAATTAACCAGTCTGCATCTTCGGTCGATAGTTCCACCCATGTACAATCGGCTGTAACAGTTATTCCATGAGCTCCTTCAACTTGAAGATTTCGCGATATGGAAACGGTTGTAATATCGATTTCGGCTCGGCGTAACATATCTACGATCGTGAGAGCTTCTATTTCTTCAAATCCTGTTGCAAGAAATAAATAAACGGTTTTCATTATTCGGATCTTTTTTAGTGTCAAATTAATGTTTGGAGAAACTCATTCTGATTTTATATCGTATATACAATCGAATGACATAAATAGTTGTTGGACTCATATTTTATAAATCCACTGACAGAATATACCTGTCAGTGGATTTATGATGGTGTTATTCCTTAAAGGGTTCCGGCTTCGGCTTGTTGAATCATTTGTTGGCTTGCATACAAATAGATTTCTACACGACGATTTTCTTGTCGGCCTGCTGCCGTGGAGTTGTCTGCTATGGGATTGGCTTCGCCCATACCTTGCACAGATTTGATCTGGTTCGTGGAAACCCCGCATGCCAGCAGATAGCTTGCTACACTTTGAGCTCGCTCCTGAGATAAGTTCAGATTTTTCTGGTAACTTTGTTCTGCTGTCGAGTTTTTCCAGCCCTGATTATCTGTATATCCGTAGATAGTGACGTCCATATCACGATTTTGGTTCAGTACGTCGTTAGCGAATTTACTTAAAGACGATTTAGCCGATGAACTGAGGTTTGAACTGCTTGTCGAGAAAAGGATTCCCGAGTCGAATGTCACTTTTACAGCTTGTAATCCATTGTTGTCGGTAACTTGCTCGACTTGTGCACCTTCTACCTGTTTGGCTTGTTCGGCCGCTTTGTCCATTTTCTTTCCGATAAGGGCTCCTGCTGTTGTTCCTACGGCAGCACCCACGGCAGCACCGATAGCAGCTCCTTTGCCTTTTCCGAAAATCGCACCTAATCCGGCGCCGACAGCGGCCCCGCTACCTCCCCCGATAAGGGCTCCTTTTCCGGTATTTGACATGTTACAGCTTGTAAATAGCATGCCGGCAGCCAATATACAAGACATAATTTTAATGCTCTTCATTTTTTTAGTTTTAGAAATTGATTTACAAAAATAAAGAAAAAATCGATATGATATTTGTTTATATTATTTTTTTGAGGAAAGGAGTATATGGCTCCTTTGAAAATAAATAACAGTATTTGAGATTATTATGTTCGATGTTATGGAAAATGTACTATCGTCAAAAATGGAGCCGTTCGCTTTTTAGTTCTCTTATCTATATTTGTAACAATAGGATTAAGGTTCTATATGGAAGATAAATATTTGTATTATAAGTTATAGAATGACCGGTATAATTCATGCGAGTATTGTTTTTGCTTTTAGTTTGTACTATCTTTGTTTAATTAACTAATACAATAATCGAGATGAACACGTTCGGAAATCTCTTTACGCTTACTTCATTCGGAGAGTCTCATGGTAGGGCGATCGGTGGGGTGGTAGACGGTATGCCTGCCGGTATTCCTGTGGATATGGAGTATATACAGCGAGAGTTAAACAGGCGTCGTCCCGGGCAATCGTCGATTGTCACCTCTCGTAAAGAAAACGATCGGGTAGAATTCCTCTCCGGGATTTTCGAAGGGAAGACAACCGGTACGCCTATCGGTTTTCTTGTGTATAATGAGAATCAACACTCATCGGATTATGATAATTTGCGGGAGGTGTTCCGCCCTTCGCATGCCGATTATACATACACCCAGAAATACGGGGTACGGGATCATCGGGGAGGTGGTCGTTCTTCGGCTCGCGAGACGATAGCTCGCTGTGTCGCCGGAGCTCTTGCAAAACTTGTTTTAACTCGGCTGGGCATAGAAGTCTGGGCGTATACTTCGCAGGTGGGGGAATTGTCTTTGTCCGGCGATTATAATCGATATGACTTCGACGAGATAGAGAAAAATCCGGTACGTTGTCCCGATGCGGATATGGCAAAACGAATGGAGGAATATATCGGAAAAGTAAAGTCAGAAGGCGATACAGTGGGAGGTGTTGTTACCTGTGTCGTTCGACATGTTCCGGCAGGGTTGGGCGAGCCTGTGTTCGACAAGCTGCATGCCGCATTGGGTAGTGCGATGTTGAGCATAAACGCTGTAAAAGGCTTTGAATATGGTATGGGTTTTGGAGGGGTGAGATACAGAGGTTCTCAAATGAATGATGTATTCGAAACTCAACAGGGCAAAATCGTAGCGAGAACCAATCATTCGGGTGGGATTCAAGGTGGAATTTCCAATGGAGAAGATATTTATTTCAGAGTCGCGTTCAAGCCGGTCGCTACTTTATTGAAAGATATAGAGACAGTCGATTCGCAAGGAAACCCGACCGTGTTGAGGGCAAAAGGACGTCATGACCCTTGCGTATTGCCCCGTGCCGTACCTGTGGTGGAAGCTATGGCAGCAATGGTTATTCTCGATTATTATTTGTTGGCACAAAGTCATAAATTATAAATTAAAAAATATGGATACAAAAAAGTATATAGACAGTCATAGAGAGCGTTTTTTCAACGAGTTATTTTCGTTGCTTCGTATTCCTTCTATCAGTGCGTTGCCTGAACATAGAAAGGATATGCAGCTTTGTGCCGAACGATGGAGGGATTTGCTTTTGGAAGCCGGAGCCGATAGAGCCGAAGTGATGCCTACCTCGGCCTCGCCTGTGGTTTTCGCCGAAAAGATAGTTGATAGGAGTTTCCCTACGGTACTGGTATATGCTCATTATGATGTGATGCCTGTCGAACCGCTTGAACTGTGGCATACCGAGCCTTTCGAGCCGGTAGTAAAAGACGGGAAACTGTGGGCTCGGGGGGCCGACGATGACAAAGGGCAAGGGTTTATCCAGTTGAAAGCCTTTGAAATTGCGGTCAAAGAGGGTTTGTTACGCTGTAATGTGAAATTTTTGATAGAGGGTGGCGAGGAAATCGGTTCCCCCGGAGTAGAGGCTTTTTGTAAGGAACACCTCGATTTGTTGAAATGCGATGTGATACTGGTCTCAGACACGAGTATGGTCGGTTTGGATACTCCGTCTATCACGACTGGATTGCGAGGATTGGCCTATTGGGAGATAGTGGTCACGGGTCCTAATCGGGATTTGCATTCGGGAATTTTCGGGGGAACGGTAGCTAATCCCATTAACGAACTTTGCAAAATGCTGGCCGGTGTCGTAGATGAAAATGGTCGTATAACTTTACCGCATTTTTATGACAAAGTAGAAACTGTTTCGACGCAAGAACGAGCCATGTTGGGAGCTGTGCCTTATGATGAAGAAAAATATAAAGCGGCGATCGATGTGGAGGCTCTTTCGGGAGAGGTTGGTTATTCACCTTTGGAGCGTACCGCCATTCGTCCTACGTTCGATATTTGCGGTATTTGGGGCGGGTACACGGGCGAAGGTGCAAAAACTGTATTGCCGTCAAAAGCCTATGCCAAAGTTTCTTGCCGGTTGGTTCCCCATCAGAATCATGAGGAGATATCCAAGATGTTTATCGATTACATATACTCTGTCGCTCCTCGCAGCGTAAAGGTGAAAGTGAGCCCGATGCATGGGGGTGAAAGCTATGTATGTCCTATCGATTTGCCGGCTTATCGGGCTGCGGAAAAGGGGTATGAGCTGGCGTTCGGAAAACGTCCATTGGCGGTACGTCGTGGAGGAAGTATCCCTATTATAGCAACTTTTGAAAAAGTTTTGGGTGTGAAATCGGTCTTAATGGGATTCGGATTAGAATCGGATGCCACGCATTCGCCGAATGAAAATTTCCTGATCGAAATGTATGAGAAAGGAATTATCGCAGTAGTCGAATTTTATAATCAATTCGGGCATTGATGGCGACGGGAGAAAAACGGTATCGGGATTTTTCCGATTTTTTGAATCTCCATTTCGATTGTAAAGTCCAAAAAATATCGTTACATGCAGGGTTTACTTGCCCTAATCGGGACGGGAGTATTGGGGTCGGTGGTTGTACTTATTGCAACAATCAGACGTTCAGTCCTGATTATTGCCACACGGGGAAGAGTATCACCTCCCAGTTGGAAGAGGGGATAGCTTTTTTTGCCCGTAAATATCCTGAAATGTACTATTTGGCCTATTTTCAGGCTTATACGAACACGTATGGAGAGCTTGCCGTTTTGAAGCAGAAATATGAGGAGGCGTTGTCTCACCCCGGTGTCGTGGGGATTATTGTCGGTACTCGCCCCGATTGTATGCCCGACGGACTGTTGGAGTATTTTGCGGATTTGTCCCGACATACATTCGTATTGGTGGAGTATGGCGTGGAGAGTACTTGCGACGAAACTTTGCGTAGGGTTAACCGGGGACATGATTTTGCCGCTTCGGTCGATGCTATTTGTCGTACGGCTGAAATGGGTATTGCAGTGGGGGCTCACATGATATTGGGATTGCCGGGAGAGAATCGGGAGATGATTTTATCTCATGCCGATAAGATGTCCCGGTTGCCGCTCGACACGATTAAGTTGCATCAGTTACAGCTTATTCTCCATACCCGTATGGCTGCCGAATATAAAAGCAATCCGAATGATTTTCATTTGTACGATGTCGATGAGTATATTGATCTGGCAATCGATTTTGCCGAGCGATTGTCTCCGCACATCGCTATCGAACGTTTTGTCTCTCAGTCCCCGGCCGAACTGCTTATCGCTCCGAATTGGGGGATAAAGAACTATGAGTTTACGGCTCGTCTGTTGAAGCGAATGAAAGAACGCGATACTTGGCAAGGAAAGTTGTTCACCGAAGTCTGAGCCGGTTTAACGGTGGTTTTGTAATCTCTGTTTCGCCATTTGCTCGTATTCTGTACCCGGTTGTCCGTAATTACAATACGGATATATGCTGATACCGCCGCGGGGCGTGAAGAATCCTGTTACTTCGATGTATTTGGGATTCATGAGCTTAACGAGGTCTTTCATGATGATGTTCACGCAATCTTCATGAAAAGCGCCGTGGTTACGGAAACTGAATAAATAAAGTTTCAGACTTTTGCTTTCTACCATGTGTTCTCCGGGAATGTAGTCGATTTGTATGGTAGCGAAATCGGGTTGCCCGGTAATCGGGCACAGACTGGTAAACTCCGGGCAGTTGAATCGTACCCAGTAATCGTTTTCCGGGTGTTTGTTTATAAATGTTTCCAAGACCTCGGGTGCATAATCCTGTTTATATACTGTCTTATGTCCCAGCAGGGTCAGTTGTGATGTATCTGATTTCATAATAAGTCGTGTTGATTATTGTAGTTCTTTTATCTTGAATATGTTGTATGAAACTTTCTGGTCGTAGACATCGCTGCCGTCTATCTTTTTTACGAATCGTACGACTTTTATCGTTACCGGCAATATGACGATTTCATAGGCCGTTTTAAGGCAGGCTTGTGTTATAATGAGAATCAATAGTTCGTTTACAGGAACTACTCCACCGAATGCGATAGGAAAAAACAAGAGCGAATCGGCACTTTCGCCCACTACGGTCGATGTAATGGCTCGTAATGAAAAGTGTTTGCCCTTGCTCGATATTTTCATTTTGCTCATGACATAGGCGTTCAAAAAGGAGCCTACAAGGAAAGCTATGAAACTTGCTAATAAGATGCGGGGAGTTGATGAAAATACGGTTTCGAACGATTTCTGTCCGTCCCAAAATGGAGCCGATGGTAATATAATCGCTATCTGTATAAAGATGACGGCCATTAAGTTCATCAGGAATCCGAGCCAAATAATGAGTCGGGCTTTTCGATATCCCCAAACCTCTGCGATACAATCGTTGATAATGTAAGAGATGGGGAAAACGATGAGACCTGCGGTCGCAGTAATGCCTCCTAACGAAATCATCTTTACTTCGAGTAAATTCGAGCAGATGAGGCAGACACAAAAGACAACGCCCATGATTAAAAAGGGCAGGGAAAAAGAACGATTCATAATTCTTGTTTTTTACGTGGTGTTCAAGCACACGGAGGATATTTATCCTCTCCTGTTTTATACTAAATCTTTTAGGGGTGCAAAGATAATACAAACGAGGGTAAAAACAAATTCATCGGGGATATACCTTGTTTCGTTTGTCTCTACCATTGGTACAAATAGTATATCTATGTCATAACAAGACAGGATTGGAAGACTTATGGGGAGCAGAAATTCTTTATGGTTCGGATAATTTATTTAAGAATTGGGCTACATGTTTCCCGTCCATGAGTCCGTGATGGGCACAGATCGATATGGGAAGGAGCATTTTCCCATTTGTGTCGATGAGTTTTCCTGTCGATATGCGAGGAACCGAGTCTCCGTTCTTGAAAGAAACAGCGTGTTTCATTTCGGAGAAGGAGAACCACGGAATAGAAGAGTATCTGATAACGTCTTCTCTTCCTGTATTTTTCGAAAAGGATAACCCTGTACTGTTTTTTACTCTTGTTATCTCTTGAATTGCTTGTTGAATGAAATCGTTGCGATCGGGGATATATTCGAAAAAAGCAAAACCGAATGTTCCGTCTTCTCTTCCTATTGTCGGAGATACGTGTATGGTATCGTATTTAACGACAGAATTCTCTCCCTCGATTCTTAATTTGAATTCGTCTGTTTCATTGGCTTTTGTCAATATATGATGGAGCGAGTAAAGGAAAAAAGATTGAGAATCATGTTTGGCTTCGAGATATATGGTAGTAAAATCTACGTTTGTAGTTATTCCGAAAAAGGGATCGTCAAAAGCAGAAAAGAACCGGAAGTGTTCCTTCCGGTTCCAAGATTCGATATTTAGTTTGGTCTTTGTCATTGAGATCAATGTTACAAGGTTATGTTATCCGTTTCATTTTTTTGAACCAGAACTTTATCGATGCGGGCTCCGTCCATGTCGACGATTTCGAAAGTGAAGCATAGCCATTCTATCTTTTCTCCTTCGGTCGGAATGTGCTGTAATAATTCGAGGATAAGCCCGCTCAGAGTATTGTAATTGTATTCTTGATAACGATCCGTCATGTCGTAGTGGTCCAGAAAATCATAGAAAGAGCATTGTCCGTCGATGAGACAAGAGCCATCTTCCCGGATAATAATATCTGCCGAAGGCCCCGATGATACAGAACCGACCAAAGCTCCCAAAATATCGCTTATCGTCACAATTCCTTCAATACTCCCAAATTCGTCGGTTACTAATCCATAGCGTTGATTTTCATTGCGGAGCCTTTCCATCGCAGTGTATACACTCATATTTTCCGGCAAGAAATAAGGGGTTGAGGCGACGGCTCTGATATCGAAATTTTTATCATCGATCTTTCCGAATAAATCTTTTAAAGAAACTATTCCGATAATGTTATCGAGGCTGTCTTCGCATAGCGGATATACGGCATGAAGATCACTGGTAATCTTTGATTTCAGGGTCGTGTTGTCATCTTGTACATCGAGACAAATTAAATCGCTCCGGTGGGTCATGATAGAGGATATATTGCGATCTCCCAAGTTAAAAACTCGTTCTACAATGTCTTGTTCCACCTCCTGTACACACCCTCCCTCTGTACCTTCTCGAACGATAGCTTTTATTTCGTCTTCGGTGATTCCTTCTTTTTGAGATGAAAGCCCTAAGAAACGGCATACCCCGGCTGTACTTTTGGTGAGTATCCACACGAAAGGCGATGCGATATACGATAACCACGACATAGGTCTCGATACTATCTTTGCAACTCGCTCCGAGGCTATCATACCGATACGTTTGGGAACCAATTCGCCGATAATAAGGGTTAAATATGTAACTATAATAACAATGATGGCTTGTGCCAAACCTACTGCATAAGGAGCTAATAAAGAACTTTTAGCTAATAGTTTTGCAAGGCTTTGGGCTAAGGCTTCGCCAGAGTAAAGACCCGTTAAAATTCCGATGAGGGTAATACCTATCTGCACGGTTGAAAGAAATCGGTCGGGGTCTTGTGATAGTTTTAAGGCTGATAATGCCGCTTTGCTACCTTTTTTCGCACTATTTTCTAATTTGACTTTTCGTGCTGAAACCAGTGCAATTTCAGACATAGAAAGTACTCCGTTACATAAAATAAGAAGTACTATAATTATAATTTCCATGTGAGAATAGAGATTTACAAGGGCGAATATACGAAAATAAATCGGAATGTTACAAATTTGTTTATATAAGAGTCTTTTTTTAATTTTATTTAGGTGGTTTATTTTCAGATTCGTTAAGATGTAACGATCGAGTAAATGGTTTTACTTGCTGTCTTAAACCGGAGAGTGGAACATTCCTATAAGAATAAAATAATATAAGTTGCTGAAAAGTAAAAAATAAGTACGATATTTGCACTCGCAAAACAGTATGGATTGAGGCTTTTAATTTGAGAAAAAAAAGTGTTTTTGCTTTTTTAGATGGGTAAAAAGCTATATATTTGCAGTCCAAAAAATTAAAAACAATATTATTCATAAATATTATAATTTATAGCAAAATGACTAAGGCTGACATTGTAAACGAAATTTCTAAAAACACAGGAATAGAAAAAGCTGTTGTTCTTGAAACCGTTGAAAAATTTATGGAGAGTGTAAAGGGCTCTTTGGCAAAAGGTGAAAATGTGTACCTGAGAGGTTTTGGTAGTTTCATCGTAAAGAAAAGAGCACAGAAAACGGCTCGCAATATTTCCAAAAATACTACGATAATAATTCCGGCCCACAACATTCCGGCATTTAAGCCTGCAAAAACTTTTATGGGTGAAGTAAAATAAGAAAATCAATAAATATAAGTATTAATCTTTAAAAGCATACCGTTATGCCGAGTGGAAAAAAAAGAAAAGGCCATAAGATGGCTACTCACAAACGCAAAAAAAGATTGAGAAAAAACAGACATAAGAAGAAATAATGTCTGTCGGCTCAATGAATGACAGAACACGAAGAACAAATTTAATGCGATTTAGTCATTAGATTTGTTCTTTCTGCTTTATCGAAACCATTTTGTATAACAAATGGTTAGTATTAAAAACTCTTTTGGCAGGATGCCTGTTCTTTTTAAGAAGGCCGACATGCTGCGTGAATATCAGTAATCTAAATAACAATTTATGTCCAGCGAACTTGTAGTAGACGTACAACCCAAAGAGATTTCTATTGCATTGCTCGAGAATAATCGATTGGTGGAGCTTCAGAAAGAGGCTCGGAACATATCGTTTTCTGTGGGCGATATCTATTTGGGACGGGTCAAAAAGCTGATGCCGGGACTTAATGCTGCATTTGTTGATGTAGGTTACGAAAAGGATGCTTTCCTGCACTATCTCGATTTAGGTACACAATATAATTCGAGTGCAAAGTTTCTTAAACAGTCGCTTGCCGATCGCAAACGAGTGTTGTCTCTTTCTAAATTTGATTTATTGCCCGATATTGAAAAAGACGGTACGATTAACGATGCTTTGAAGGTGGGTCAAGAAGTGTTGGTTCAAATTGCTAAGGAACCTATTTCGTCTAAGGGACCTCGCCTTACGGCAGAGATTTCTTTTGCCGGTCGTTTTTTAGTGTTAATCCCTTTTTCAGATAAAGTATCTGTATCGCAAAAGATTAAATCGAACGAGGAAAAATTGCGCCTTAGGCAGCTCATACAAAGTATTAAACCCCGCAATTTCGGTGTGATTGTCAGAACTGTTGCCGAAGGGAAACGGGTCGCAGAGTTGAATAACGAACTTAAAACGTTGGTAAGGTGTTGGGAAGATATGTTAGTGAAGTTGCAAAAGGCTCAGCTTCCGTCGCTCGTTTATGAGGAAACGGGTAGAACCGTAGGGATACTGCGTGATATATTTAGCCCTTCTTTCGAAAATATTTATGTAAACGATAAGGAGACATATAACCAAATATACAACTATGTGAGTCTTATTTCTCCCGATCGAAAAGATATAGTTAAACTTTACGATGGGGAGTTGCCTATTTTTGATAATTTCGCTATTACCAAGCAAATAAAATCTTCATTAGGAAAAACCGTTTCTTTTAAAAGTGGAGCGTATGTCATTATCGAACATACAGAGGCTCTACATGTTATCGATGTAAATAGCGGAAATCGTTCGAAGGCTTCTTCCGATCAGGAGAGCAATGCCCTTGATGTAAATATGAATGCCGCCGAAGAAATAGCACGGCAACTGCGGTTGCGCGATATGGGCGGTATTATCGTGATCGATTTCATCGATATGGACGAAGCCGAGAACCGTCAGAAACTATATGACCGCATGCGTGAGCTGATGGCTAATGATAGGGCAAGGCACAATATTTTGCCGTTGAGTAAATTCGGATTGATGCAGATTACCCGCCAGCGGGTGCGGCCGGCACTCGATATTATTACCAGTGAAGATTGCCCGACTTGTCATGGTAAAGGTACTATTCCTCCTTCCTTACTTTTTACCGATCTGTTGGAGTCGAAGATTCATTATCTGGTGTATAAGTTGAAAATAAAGAAATTCACATTACACGTACATCCTTTTGTAGCTGCATATGTCAATCAAGGTGTATTTTCTTTGAAGATGAAGTGGCGTTGTAAATACACTTTTCAGCTGAAAGTAATTCCTAATCAGTCTCTCGCTTATCTCGAATATAAATTTTATGATGCCGAGAGAAATGAAATTGACCTGAAAGAAGAAATTGAAATTAAAAAATGAGAGAGTATTATCTCAGTTTATAGAGGCCCCGAAGGGCCTCTATTTTTTTGAATCGGCAAAAGAAAAATTGTTTTTTTGAACGATTGGAATTTTGTAAAAAAGGAATGTATAATAATTTCCTAAGACGCCTGTATTTATTCTCTGTAATAGATTCGCTTCACCCGGGTAGAAACCGAAGTGAGAATTTCATAAGGGATTGTATCGAGTTTTTCTGCGATTTCGGTGACGGGCAGTTGTTCTCCGAATATTTCAACTCGGTCACCCGGTTTACAATCTATATCGGTTACATCGATCATGCATACGTCCATACAAATATTACCTACGATGGCAGCTCGTTTTCCGTTTACAACGACACACCCTTTTCCATTTCCCAGATGGCGGTCGAGTCCGTCGGCATATCCTATGGGAATTGCCGCTATGCGGGAATCGCGAGATAATACACCTTTTCTTCCGTACCCTATGGTTTCTCCGGCAGACAGTGTCTTGATTTGAAGGATAGTTGTTTTCAATGTGCTGACTGTTTCCAGCCCGCAAGGTGTGTCGATAGGGGAGACTCCGTATAATCCTATACCCAGCCTTACCATATCCATTTGGTATTCGGGGAAGCGTAATATTCCCGCCGTATTTAGTATGTGTCGCAGTATTTTATGCTTGGAGTGTTGTTGTAGGTAGTCGGCACAACGAGAGAATGTTTCGATTTGACGATGAGAATAATCGTCGAATCTTTTTTCGTCGCTTCCCGCGAAATGAGAAAAGACCGAACGGGCGATGACGACGGTTTGGTCGTTGAGAATTTCCACGACTTGTTCCATATCCTTTTCTTCGAATCCGAGCCGATGCATGCCTGAATCTATTTTTATGTGCACAGGATAGCCCGCTAAACCTAATTTTTCCCCTTCTGCGATAATCGCTTTCAGCAGTTCGAAACTATATATTTCGGGTTCGAGATAATAGCTGAACAGTGTTCTGAAACTGCTCATTTCGGGATTCATCACCAAGATGGGCATGGTTATTCCCGCTTTCCGCAATTCGGCTCCTTCATCGGCAACGGCTACTGCAAGGAAATCGGCTCCTCTGTCCTGTAAGGTCTTTGCCAATTCATAAGAACCGGCTCCGTAGCCGAAAGCCTTTACCATACAGATGATTTTTGTTTCGGGACGTAATTTCGATTTGAATAGGTTGTAATTGTGGACGATGGCGTCGAGATTTATTTCCAGTATGGTTTCATGCTGTTTCAGTTCTAAGGTCTCGGAGATGAGCTCGAAATGGAATTCTCGCGCACCTTTGATTAGAATCAGTTCATTATGAAAGTCGGCTGGGTCAAGTTGTGCAAGGAAACTTTCGGTTGTCGGATAAAATTCTTTTTCGAGATTGAAAAGGTAAGCGTTATCCGAGATTACCGGGCCTATCCCGATGAGGCGTTCTATTCCTTTGTGCAATATGATATCGGCGACTTTCCGGTATAGGCTGGCCGGGGGTAGCCCCGTCTGGTAAATGTCCGACAGTATAAGCGTGCGGCGCATACCTTTGGCTGCCGCCCTTCGATTTTGAAAGTCGAGGGCTATGGTGAGTGAATTGATATCCGAGTTATAGCTGTCGTTTATAATTAGGCAGTTGTTTATCCCTTCTTTGACTTCCATACGCATGGCTACCGGAGTCAAACGCTTCATGCGGTCGGTTATCGCTTCGGGCGGTCGGTTGTAGTAAAGCATGACTGCCAGACAATGAATCGCATTTTCGATGGAAGCATCTTCTACGAATGGGATAGTAATATAACTGTGGTATTGCAAGTAAGTATATTCTATTTTTGTAGAATCGTTGCCTTTGATTATTTTGGAGATGTACAGCGGTTTGTCCCGGTCTTTTCTGGACCAAGCAATTTCTCGACACCCGAAGCAGAGTTTCTCCACGCATTCGCAGATAAGTTCGTTGTCTCCATCGTAAATAATGCAATCACAGGCTTTCAATAAAGTGAGTTTTTCGATGCATTTCTGCTGTATGGTTTGGAATCCCTCTTGGTGGGCTTCTCCGATATTGGTTATCAAACCGAGCGTCGGTTTGATGATTTCTTCCAAATGAATCATTTCATCGGGTTGAGAAATTCCGGCTTCAAAAATAGCCATCTCGGTTTTCGACCCGATTTGCCATACCGATAACGGGACTCCTATTTGAGAGTTGTAACTGCGGGGAGAGCGCACCGTATTGTAGTCTGGTTGGAGAAGTTGATAAAGCCACTCTTTGACTGTGGTCTTTCCGTTGCTTCCCGTAACACCGATTACCGGTATATCGAATTTTTTTCGATGTGTCGCAGCTAATTGTTGCAAGGCATCTAATGTGTTTTTTACGATGATGAAATTTGCTTCGGGCATAAGCTCTTCATCTGCTACCCGATGTTCTACCACGAAGTTTCGTACTCCTTTTCGGTAGAGATCTTTGATGTAACGGTGACCGTCGTTTCGTTCGGTAACCAAAGCGAAAAACAAAGTCTCCTCGGGAAACGTGAGAGAACGGCTGTCGGTTAATAGAGCCGTGATAGTATAGTCTTTGTAGGCTCTTTTCTGTGCCTTGACGATAGTTGCTATTTCGGTAATCGTGTAATTCATATTTGACTGATTCTTGTGTTTAATTCTGTAATTTCGTTCGATACATTTATGTAAGGATACATTTGTTGAAATCTCATGGCCTTGTCGAGCGTATGTTGTAAAAAAATAGTGTACTCGTCTTTATCGGGCATCAGGGGACGATGTTCCAAAGCTCTTTGTATCTTGTACCATTGAGAGGCTATTTCTTTGCTTTCGGGAGAAAGGTATGCTTCCTCCAATATTTCGGTTATATAAGCGATCGCCGATTTCGAGGGGTGCGTCATGTCGGTATCGTAGAAACGATAATCCCTCAGATCGTCCATCATGATTTCATAAGAAGGAAAGTAATCGCAAATCCCGAACTCTTGTTGTAATCGGTTTATCGCCAGTAGCAGCGTCGATTTGCTTATTTGGTTGCCGTGTGCTCCGTCGCTAAGGTGACGTATGGGGCTCACGGTGAACAATATACGACATTGAGGTAGATTGTTTTCGATGTGTTTTATGATGTCTCTCCATCGGGAAACTATTTCATCGACCGATAACAGCACTCGGTCGAATATCGAGGCCGGTTGTTTGTGGCAGTTGGCGACAACTTTACCCGTCTCTTTTAATCGGAATACATAAGCGGTTCCCCATGTGATGATTATTCGGTCGATATTCGGCACTTGGCGGTGAATCTTTTCGATTCGGCGGTTCATGAGCGATAACGTGGCCTTTTTGTCGCACCCCGAGAATCGGGAATGGTGATCGTAACTGTGCCATAGATTATTGAAAGCGAAAAGTTCGTTTTCAATAATCGTTTTCCCTTCGACGATTCGTTCCCAGCTTTGGGCAATGGAAAGGGGATTGTATAATGTGCCGAATGGATTTATATCGACATTGAATTTACGCTGTTGCAGCCATAAGCCTATGTTTTCGGCAAAGCACGATCCCAGCAACAAAATTTGTTGCCGATGGTCGATATATCCGGGGTTACCGGGAAAATCTATGGCCGTTCTGAAATTCATTTTATTATTTGGTTTATCACCTCAAAAATACATATTTTCTACTCCATCTCGTCTCTAAATTAACATCTGAAAAAATAAAAAAATATAATATTATGGTAAAATAACCATAAATATTTGTATTTATACCAATTTGGATATATATTTGTGTTACCCGTTTCGTAAAGGCTTTTGAGAAAGCTATGTTTTTGTATCTCTTCTTGTAATAAGAATTATATGGAACTATATTACAAGGAAGAAAGAGACCGAGATTTGTTTAGGGCATACAACGAAGCCCTCAAATCATTGGGAAAAATGGCCGTGAATGTTCCCCGGGAGCAAATTGTCAGGCATGTGGTTTATTCCATAGCTCCTCGTTTCTATATCAGTTATGAGGAAGCGAGGCGGAATGTGAAACGAATTTTTAAAGGCTATTCACCTCGATGTGTGTCGTCGACAAGAACAGAGATGTACAACGATTTGGCCAATATGTTGGCGAGCTATTTGAGGCGACGTCCCCAAGTCCCGTTTAACGATGCGCTTTGTACGATATTGGCAGAAAAACGAGCTCCTCGTTTTTATTTGTCCGAGCGGTCGGCTCTGTTGACAATTTATCGTATGCAAAAAGGAGGTGTATCGTGAAAAGGTTTCCTTATATTTTGTGTATTGTTTTTCCGGTTTTTGTTTGGGCTTGTCATACGTCTCGTCAGACAATCGGTGAGGCTCGGGAAAATCGCGTGCATTCTATTGATCGCGATTTACATGTCGTCATTGATTCGCTGTGTCGGAATGAATGGTCGGGGCTTACCGAATGGGAATGGACACATGTAGATGTATTCGATTCCATGCAGGACAAAACTGTCAATCCTTCCATTTCGATTACTCGTTTGAAACAATCGAAAAAAGTTGTCGCTCGGAACGAGACTGTCGTTTCTGATTCATTAAACGAGGCCGCTGCCTTACAATCTCGTTCGGAGAAGGAGCAGAACCATCGTAGTTCAAAGGAAATGGACACTCATAGAGTGTCGGGGTGTGTCCTAATGATTTTTATTGTCATATTGTTTTTTTATATCATAAGAAGGAAATGAAAAAGATAAGAAATGTAGAAAATCCGTTTGAGTTTGAGACAGTCGTATTTTCATTCTCAGAAGAACAGATATTGCGTGAGTTGATTGCCGAAAGTTCCTATGTGGCAAAAAGTTTAGTGGGACAGTCTGGTTTGAAGTCGGGGTGGAGTCGTTCTATAATTTTTTCCGAAGACGATAAACCATTTCTTTCCCGTTGGCTTGCCGATGCCCGGGACGAAATGATGCGGGCTTTGTCTGCCTATTTATCCGATGAGTCTGTTTCCACCGAAACAGCACTTGTTTTTGCCGTTCTTTTGTCTCGGCAACGCCCGTTGGCGCTCGATGAATCAATTTGTCATCAGCTCGAACGGGCGATAGTACATCATGTTTTGAATCAATGGTTCGCTACGAAACAACCCGAGGAGAGCGTTCGCCGTCAGTTGCAATACAAGGGGGCGATGTCGGCCGTGAAGAGCGATATCCGGTTGGCCTGTAACCGCCGGCCACACCGCCCGACGAACTATTTTTGAAAATTCGGGCTGTTGTTTGTTGGCGAGAAGTGTGTGACGATGTATCTTTGTCTCCCGATTTTTAATGACGAGAAGGAGATGATTTGCAAAAATTGCGGAACCGAATTTGAAGGTAACTTTTGTAACCATTGCGGTCAAAAATCCACGGTGGAGCGATTGACTTGGAAGAGTGTGTGGGACAATATTCTGCATGGTATTTTTCATGTCGACAATACCTTTGTTAAGACAACGCGTACGTTGGTCGTCCACCCCGACCGGCTAATAAGTGATTACTTCGCCGGACGTCGCAAAGGTTATATGGCTCCTATCCCGTTACTGGCGGTATGGTGTGTAATCCTTCTTTTCTTCGGACATATCGAGGGTGGGGCCGGGACTATTTCGACTATCGAGGGATCGGCTACTCACAATTGGATTGTCGAGCACTATACCTTACTCACTATCGTCACGGTTCCGTTCATGGTGTTGGCTGTCAAGATTGCCTTCCGCAAGGCCGGTGCTGCGCGGTACAATTGGGTAGAGTATCTGCTGGGTTGTTGTTACCTGTCGGTGTTGTATATTTTGCTTTCGTTGGTGTTAATGCCTATCGGGTGGGTGTTGGACGCCTCGTATTATACGGTGTATGGGTGGACTTTGATGGTTCTTTGCTTGCTCCCCACTTATTGGGCGGCGTATTCGTTTTTCCCCGATAAGTTTTGGAAAACGTTGGGGCGCACACTGTGGGCTTCGGTCCTTTATCTCCTGTTTTCTGTGATAATCGCTGTCGGGGTTATGTTGATAATCGGATATTAGCTTATTAGTAGGAAACGATGAGGGCGGGTCGCAGCCATGCACCCGCCCTCGCTCTTATGTGTCTGTTTGTTTTTATTTAATGACAACCGTCGCAGCAATCTCCACAGTCGTCACCGCAACTGCCATGATCGTGACCGCAACCACAACCGCAACTATGGCGGGGGTGAAGTTCCTCTTCCGTGGCATCGCGTACGAGCTTGACCATACCTACGTAATGCAGGTTTTCACCGGCTAACGGGTGATTGAAATCCATCAAAACTTTGTCATCTGTAACTTTTAGTACGGAGCCGTTTATACGGTAGCCCTCCGATGTCATCATCGGCACGGTATTTCCTTCGAATACGGTTTGGTCGTCAAATTTTCCGTCTACCATGAAAATCTCCTTGTCTAACTCCATGACGTGTTCTTCGTTGCGTTCTCCGAAGGCCTCTTCACAAGAAAGTACAAAATCGAATTTGTCGCCTTGTTTTAATCCTTCGAGCCGTTTTAACATGGAAGGAAGAATATTTTGGTCCACTCCGAACACGAATTGGTCGGGCATTTCGTCGGTAGCGCGCATCATTAATGTTTCTTCCGGTTCGCCTGCGCCTGCGTACAGGTCGTAGGTCAGAACTACAAATTTACCGGGTTTTATTTCCATAATGGTTTTATATGATTAAATGATTAGTATAATTCGAATAGGGTTAGATTAACGCTCGTAGAATTTACGGTTGTATTCTTTGAGCAGTTTTTTTACATTGAAATAGAACCCTTCGATTTTAAGAGGATTCTTCTCTATCGATATGTAATCGAAATAAGGCTCGACGAATGTAAATTCCGTAGCGGTAAATCCTTGTCGATTTACGATATTATATTCGTCGGCAGGATAAATGACAAACCAAGCTGTTTCGGGCGCTTTTCCGTCGCCGGTCGAAAGTATGGCTTGTATGATACCTTTCAGCCGGTATTCCCATAGGTTGGCTTCTTCTGTCTCTCCTTTTTGTCGAAGGCCGTAGATCAAGAAATTTATTTGTCGTAAATCGAAAGGTATATCGGATAAGGCGATTCGCGCATATTTGATAAGCGAATCACATTCCGATTCGGTATGAACGGTCTGAGCATAAAGTTTTTCTATCCTTTCGGGAATCTCGACTATGCGATAGGGATTGTAATCTTCTTGGCTGGCATATCCCAAGTATAAATGTCTGAAATCTTGCAACGTCATTGTCGTGTCGTTGCCGAGGTATTTTTTCATTAGGTCGGGATAATAATAGGGTGAGCGGCTATCTCGGACGGCATTTTCTATTTTCTCCATATCGGGAATTTCTACTGTGGCTGTCTCAGCAGAATAGATATGCATGGAGGAGATACCGAAGAAAAGTATGATAGCTATGATAAAATGTTTCATCTTTTTAATTATGTACTCGAAATTTCTTGTGGCTTCTGGTAAAAGAAACGGCTGTCATTACCTTGTCGGCTAACAAAAAAAATTACGTCTCTGTTTTTACCTAAACAAAGATATTATTTTCTTCTGACAGTACCCCGCTTTTTTACTGTAAAAGATGATAAAAACATTTTATTTTGTCAGACCTTTCTCCTTCCTGCAATGTGATTAAGAACGTTTTCCGGCGTGCTTCAATATTTTTGCGTCCAAGTAAAATACGATTTCTTCGGCTATATTGTTACAGTGGTCGCCAATGCGTTCGAGTCGTCGGATAATGCTGATGAGATTAAGGCACTCTATGGCTCTTTCGGGGAACTGTTGTAAATATTCGGCGATGATGGGGACTGCGGCGTGATTCAGTTCGTCCACCCGGTTGTCTTTGTTGAAGACGGCTATCGCTTCGGACGATTTTTCTTCGATAAGAGCATTTTCGGCTTGCAACATCATGGCTTTAACAATGTCGAGCATTTCTTTAATACCCGTTTTTTCGAACAATTCCGATTCAATGTTTACTTCGGGATAGTCGATAACGAATCGGGCTATTCCATCGCAAAAGTCGGCTATGCGTTCGAGGTTATTGCTTGTCTTCATCATGGCCAATGTAAAGCGCAAATCCAAAGCTACGGGGTTGTATAATCCGATGATGTCTTCGCAATCGCTGTCTATTTTCAGCTCGAATGCGTTCACTCTTTTTTCCCGGTAGGTTACCTCGTGCGCCAGCTCTTTGTCCATAGACAAAAGGGCTTCTCCTGCACGGTTCAGCTGAGAATTAACCAAGTCCCACATTTCGAGGACTTCTTTTTTCAGATCGTCGAGTTCTTTTTCGATGTATATCATTTTCGTAGATTTTTAAAAGTATGAAGATTCCTATTTATTGAAACAAAGAAACGTCATTCATGTTTCCTTTGTGTTACATTTGCTTTACAAAAATAGTGCAATTCGAGAAAAGAAATTCTGGCGATGTGCAGCTTATTTTCATATTTACATACAAATATAGCGAAACTCGCCCGATTTCGGATGGATTTAGGAAGAATAATGTAAACTATTGGGCTTTCAGGGAGATACGCAGCATTATTCCGCATTTGTAAATGTGTGCTTTGAAGCCGTTTTTTGAATAGTTAAGCGAAAAAATTGCTACCTATCCGTTGCCCATTCCAGTTGTATGGAGTTATTTGAAAATCCTTTCTGCTCCGACCGTAAAGAACGCAGTTTCATCATTTTGGCTTAGCGAAGGTACTTATTTTTTTTGAGATATGAAAAATATAGGTTCCGGAAGTCAATGGTGATAGCTTTGTCGATGTCTGACGATATTTTACATGCCGATGATTAACTCTGTCTCTGTTAATTTTGCAAACAATGGAACAGATTATGAATCAGACAGATGTAAAGGTTTCGTTCTACCTTAAAAAGAGCGAGGCGGATGCCAGGGGAAACTGTCCCGTGATGGCACGGCTTATTGTCGGCAAGCACTCTGAAACAGCATTCAGTGTCAAGTTTCGTGTGCCACAGTCATTGTGGTCATCCGGACGGGCGTGTGGAAAAAGTGTTGCGGCAAGAGACATAAACAACAGACTGGATGAAATACGTGCTGCCGCGCTCGGCATCTATGCGGAACAATCTGCAATCCGTGAGGATGTAACAGCAGAGGATGTAAAGCATCAACTTTTGGGTATGGCTTCGGAACAGGAAACCCTATTAAGCTATTTCAGACTTTTCATTAGAAATTTCGAAAAACGTGTTGGGATCAATCGTACGGAAAAGACATTGAGGGCTTACCGCAATTCCTACAATCATCTGGTACGTTTTTTACAGATGCAATATAAGCTGTCAGATATCCCTTTTGCCGCATTGGACCGTTCCTTCATTGAAAAATATGACTTGTATCTACGTACGGAATGTTGTCTGGCTTCAGGCACAATAGTCAATCTTACCGTCCAACTGAAAACAATTGTCGGAGAAGCTATTGCTGACGGTATAATAACAGTATTCCCGTTTGTCGGATATGAACCGGTACATCCGAAACCGGAACAGAAATATCTCACCTCCGAAGAATTGAATAGGATTATGACAACACCTCTCCATGATCAGATTCTTTATCATGTGAGAGATATGTTCCTGTTTTCCTGTTATACGGGTATTCCCTATAGCGACATGTGTCTGCTGACAAATGAAAACCTTTCTCTCGCGGAAGATGGTACCTGGTGGATCAGGAGTTCTCGCAAGAAAACCGGTGTGGATTTTGAAATACCGCTTATGGAACTGCCGTTCCATATTATTGAAAAATACCGCGATATGGCTCCTGAAGGAAAGCTTCTCCCCATGTATTCCAACAGTTCATTGAATCGTTATCTGAAACGCATCGCCGAAATTTGCGGTATAGGACGTAAGCTGGTCTTCCATGCAGCCCGTCATACCTATGCGACAGAAATTACACTTTCCCATGGCGTACCGCTTGAAACGGTCAGCAAGATGTTGGGGCACAGTCGTATTGAGACCACACAGCATTACGCAAAGGTGACAGACAATAAGATAGATACAGATACGAAAGCATTGGATAAAATAATTGCTGAGCGGTTTTCTGTAGTTATTTGATAATGGCAAAAAATAGGATTATGAAAAGAAATACTGACAATATGGAAATCAAACGTCGCAGTACATTTGCGATACTGTTTTATATAAACCGCACCAAAGTCCGTAAGGATGGAACGTGCCAGTTGCTGTGCAAGATAAGCATAGATGCCAAATGGGAACAGATAGGAACGAAAGTATCCGTCAATCCGGCCATCTGGAATCCTGAAAAAGGACGGGCTGACGGCCGCAGTGAGAATGCCATTACCGTCAACCGGGCTATTGATGATCTGACCAAAGAAATCAAGGAGCATTACAGGCGGATTAAGAACAGTCTGGGATTTATTACGGCAGAGCAGGTAAAGAATGCCGTGATGGGAGTCGGTCAGAAACCGCTAACTCTGCTGGCTCTTTTCAGAGAGCATAACGAGGAGTTTAAGAAACGTATCGGAATAGACCGGATAAAAGAAACTTATGACTCTTACCAGCGTTCATATAAGCATCTTTCGGCTTTCATCGAGGAAAAACGTGGCGTAGAGGATGTTCTTTTACGGAACCTTAACCGTGTTTTTTATGATGACTTTGAACTTTTTCTCAGGACGGACAGGAATTTAAGCCCGAAGAGCGTGCATGAACATCTTTATAGGCTGAAGAAGATGACCATGCGGGCTGTCAGCCAGGGAACAATCCGCCGTGATCCGTATTGTCGCCTTCATCCTGAACTGCCCAAACGGAAAAGTCGTCATCTGAAGCTGGAAGACCTGAAGACACTGCTTACAACACCTGTCGAGAAGCCACAGCTTCAGTTTGTAAGGGATATGTTCATCTTCTCCACTTTTACCGGACTTGCCTATACGGATTTGAAAAAACTGAGGGTAAATGATATTACCCAATCTGAAGACGGTTCATGGTGGATTCATATCCACCGCCAGAAAACAGGAACACTGTCTTCTGTCCGATTGCTGGATATTCCGTTGAAGATAATAGAGAAATATCGGGAACAGAGAAAGAATGACAAGGTCTTCAATCTGTATAGTCGTACGTATTTCATTATGCTCGCCCACCAGTTGGGTGAAGTTTACGGATTTGAACTTACATTTCATAAGGCACGACACAATTTCGGAACCCATATAACCCTTTCATTGGGTGTTCCAATCGAGACAGTCGGCAAAATGATGGGGCACATGCGTATTGAGACCACGCAGCTTTATGCCAAAGTGACTGACAGGAAAGTGGACGAGGACATGAAACGGCTGAAAGCAGCCGGAATGGACCGAACTTTTGGTTTGTACGAAGAAGAGGTTATTGTCAAGAAACGGAGAAGGAAATTCGGATACCAATTGTCCGACAACAAAGAAACGACCTTGTAAAGAGGCCGTTTCTTTTACTTTTGCTTCATACCCATCGCTGTTCTTCCCTGCATCTTTTATATGCGTCGTCAAGAACTTTTTGTATGTCTGACTCTTTGTAAAGGGCTTTTCCCTGTACAAGATAGTAAGGTATCATACCGAGGGTCCGGTATTCCTGCAAGGTACGCCGGCTTACTTTCAACAGTTTTGAAAGTTCCTCGTCCGTGAGGAAATAATCACCGTGGAATGCGGGCCTTGGAGCCGTCCGTATTGCGTCTATCATGCGCTCCATGTTTTCCAGCCCTTTGAAAATAGTATCAATTCTCGGGTCTTTTCTGTTTATAAGATCGTAACTCATGGCTTTCTTTTTTGTGGGTGATAACTTGATTCCAACAGGCTTTGTACATCTTCCGGCTTATAGAAGAACTTGTTCTTGATCCGGGTGAAAGGCAACAGTCCTTTCTCGCGATATACCTGAAGTGTTCTCTTGGATATTCGGAGAATCCCGCATACCTCCTGATTGTCCATCCATTTTTTCAGTGCCGCGTCTTTGGTCTGACTACATATACCGGTGACTTTTTTCTCGATCATGCTGAGACGGACAACCAATTCGTCAAAGGTCTGTTTTTCCATACATATAATTTCCATACCGTCATTTTATTAGGGTTGAAGACCGAGTTCTTTTTTTATTCTCGCCGGCAGCACCTTCCCCTTCCTGTTCAGGAAGTCCTGGACTTCCGAAGCCTTGTAGTAGGTACGCCCGTCAATCATGTAGTATGTGACGAGCTTCTTCTGGCGGTAGCGTGCAAGGGTGCGTTTCGTAACGCCAAGGAGTTCGCACATATCCTGGTTGTCGAGCAGCTTGTCACCCTCAAGGGCGGCCGTCTGCCTGTTCATGCGGTTCAGTCTGTCATCTATCCTGTCAAACCGTTCCATTATCTGGTGGAGCATCATCTGGAATGTCTCCCTGTCTATCTGTATCATAATGAATTCTGTTTTTAGTGTAATAATTCCATTTTTTACACCGTGTTGCGCAACAGGTTTCATTATGATATAGGCCAAAACATGGACCAATGGAGCATATTGCCACATAAAAACATGGCAAGTCGCTGAATAATAGAGAAATAAAAAATCAGCCCCATAAAAACGAGACTGATGGAAGTATTGCAAATGCAAGAGCGTGCAATCTTTTATTGCAATGTTTTGCGATAAGTAAGGCGGCAGATCCCGTTTCTGAATGTTTTTGTCCTGACCAGTTCCCATTTGTCCGTGGAGATATGTTTTGATACGGGAACCGTTTCGGAACTGATTACCGGAAGAAGAAAAATGACCATCTCATCTATCAGGCGGTACAGGGAAAGTCCCCGCAGCAGTTCTGCGCCGCTGTCGTCATAGATTTCAGCCAGATATATGTCAGAGGGTGCAGACTGTTCCTTGTCACAGATGAGGTCGACTAGCGGATAGCCCGGATACAACATGCGGGTGGACCGGCCCCGCCAGTAGGGGAAACCGTCATCGCTGTTTTGTATCCATTGCAGCAGGGAATCGTTCCGTGCGGGGACGAAACCGTTCAATGTCATTGCTATCAGAACCTGTAACTTTGCCATACCTTGATACTCCAAATGAAAAGCGTGAGGCTCACGCTATTTCGGATGGAGGCTCTGACAAAGCCCAATACAGAAATTTGCATGAGCTCACGCTATTAGGCATAGCATAAGCTGCACGCAAAAGCCTCTGTATTTTTGAATTTGTCAGATTCCCATCCGAGACGTCTTGCGACTTATGTATAATATCCGGCGAGGCTGTCAGCCCTGTCGGTATTTTCTTATGTTCCTGCTGGCAGTATGTATTCCATATTTTGCCAGACTTATGCAAATGTAGGCATTTTATTCCAGACTGGAAAACATCTCCGGTCTATATTGCCTTTATTTGTCGTTCAGTCCGTATTTCTTCATTTTTCTGTACAACGTAGAAGGATCAATGTGCAGCATCTCCGCCGTCCGTTTCCGGTTGCCCGTGCATATTTTCAAGGCCCTGATGATGGACTGTTTTTCCTGTGTCTCATTTTCCGGAAAAAGGAAGATTTTCTCTTTCTCATCCTCGATTCTTATGTTCAAACAAGCCGTTTCGATTATCGGCTGTTTGGACAGCAGGACGGCTCGTTTGATCTTGTTCTGCAATTCCCGTACATTTCCCGGCCAGCCGTATGAGAGCAGCTGTTGCTCTGCCTCACGGCTGAATCCGTCGGTCTGCCGTTTGAGTTCCCTGGAGAACTTTTCCCTGAAATGTTCGGCAAGCGGAAGTATGTCCTCCGGGCATTCATGCAGGGCCGGCAGGACGATTTCAAATTCCCCCAGACGGTGGTAGAGGTCTTCCCGGAAGCGTCTCTCCCTGATGGCCAGCTGAAGGTCCTCGTTGGTTGCCGCCACTATCCTTACGTCGGAGTGTTTCTCCCGGTTGCTGCCTATAGGGATATAGCTGCCTTCCTGCAAGGTACGCAGGAGCATGCTTTGTACCTCCATGGACAATGTTCCTACTTCGTCAAGGAACAGGGTCCCGCCACGGGCCGTTTCAAAGAAGCCTTCACGGTTTGTGTCCGCCCCCGTAAACGTCCCCTTCACATGCCCGAAAAAGAGCGAGGGCGCAAGCTCTTTGGGAATGACCCCGCAGTTTACTGCCAGGAACGGCTTTTCCCTGCGCTCGCTGGAATAATGGATACGTTGCGCTACGGATTCCTTGCCTGCACCGTTCGGACCAAGAATCAGTACGGAAATGTCAAATGGAGCGACCGTACGAGCTAGATTTTCCACTTCTTTCATCTGTCGGCTGTTCCTGGGAAGGATGCCCTTGTCCTTTCCGTATATGACTGAGCGAGGATGCAGGATGTTCTTTATCAGACTTTGCAGTTCATCCATCTGAACAGGCTTGGCCAGATAGTCTTTTGCCCCCATCTTGATGGCACGGACGGCATCCGACACGGAGGCATATCCGGTCATGATGATGAAGGGAACGTCTATCCGTTCTCTCTGCATCCATTCGAGCAGCGATATGCCGTCCCCCTGCGGAAGACGGACATCGGAAAGGACAAGATCGAAAGGCTCCTTTTTCAGAAGCCGCCTTGCACCGGGTTCGTCTATCGTCGTCACTGCTTCATAGCCGGATTTCTCAAACCATTTCTTTTGTTGTCCGGCCAGCAGGATATTGTCTTCAACTATGAGTATTCTGTGTTTCATCCGTATAGTTCTTTAAGTCAAGTTTTCTGATTTCCGAAAGCAGGTTCTTCGCATCGCCTACCAGCCGGTCTATTCTTCCGATGACCGTCTCTGTATATGTACTGATGGTCAGATCATCGGAAGTATCGTCATGTAGGATTCTGCTGTATGTTTCCAGTTCACAGGCCACTCCCAGCTGTTCCCAGGTGGGATACATGCGGTGCAGGGTGTTTTTCATCCGCTCCGTGTCCGTTTTCATGCTTTCAAGGGCTTTTTTCAGTTCCGTCCTGTTGTCGATCGATTCCTCAATGAAAGCATTGAGCATCCATTCCATATCCCCCGTCTCTGCGGCTAAGGCATTGAAATCCGCCTTCTGTTCCTGCCGCTGGCCCGACCTTTCCATTATGGAGGAAAGGAAAGCCTGCAGCTCGTTCATGGAGAACGGTTTCTGTATGCAGCCGGAAAAGCCGGCTTCAGTATAGCGGCTTTCGTCCACGTCGTTGCGGGCAGTCATGGCGGCAACCGGAATGGTGCGTGAATTTCCGATATTGGAATGACGCAGGAGATATAGCAAGTCAAAACCGCTGGTCCCGTGCATCTGGATGTCTGTCAGCAGTAAGTCGTAGGGTTCTTTCCGCAGTTCGCCCACCACGTCCTTCGCCCCGATGCAGGTACGGCATGATACACCGTTGCGCTCCAGCATCTCCATGACGATGCGCAGTTGTATCGGATCGTCGTCCACAAGGATGATACGCTTTGGAAGGCTGAGTCTTTTCACGGTCGGCATGACGTGGTTCTTTACCGGTTCAGTGGAAATGGCGAGGGGGATTTCCGTGTGGAACAGACTGCCTTCCCCGACATGGCTCGATACGGAAATACTGCCGCCGAGCAGGTTCACAAGTCCCTTGGTTATCGGAAGGCCGAGCCCGAAGCCTTCCGGCGAAATGTCTGGCGCCGCCCGTTCAAACGGTCTGAATATGCGTTCTATCGTTTCCTTGTCCATGCCGATGCCCGAGTCCTCCACCTCCATGGTCATTACCACGTCCTTGTGGCTTACCCGGAAACAGACTGTTCCGTTGCGGGTGAACTTGATAGCGTTAGTCAGCAGGTTGTCCGCCACCTGACGGATACGGTCCGCATCTCCGTATACCACTATGTCGGTGCCTTCTGCTTCCGTTTTGAAGACCAGCCCCTTGTCATTGGCCGCACAGGTGTATTCCTCGTTAATGTCGTCGACGAAGGCTTTCAGGTTGAAAGGTATCCTGTTCAGTGATTCCTTCGCTTCGTCCAGTCTGGAGAGGTCAAGCAGGCTGTTGGCAAGCCTTGTGATATGGCGTGAGGACTTGATGATGTTGTCAAGGTAAGTGTTGCGGCGTTTTCTTTCCCTGGTGTCAATGGCCAGTTCCGCACTGCCGCAGATGGCGTTCAATGGTCCCCTTATGTCATGGGAAAGCGTTACGATGATACGCTTTCTCATTTCGGACAGTTCCCGGTTCTGTTTGAGCGTATCCACCAGTCTGCTGCGGTCATGTTCCTTGCGCCGTATGTCCCTCTGTATGACAAGATGGGATATGATCAGCAGGACAATGGCAACGATGATGGTGGCCGCAAACAGCTTGAATGAAAGTGCCTTTGCCTCCGCAATCCTTGTTTCCCGGTTTTGGAAAGCGGCCTGGACCTGTTCGTCAAGGGCGGTGATGAAGGAGTTCAGTCTTTTGTTCAGTTTCAGGTTTTGCAAACGCAGGCTGTCAATATAGAGTCCGATATGTCTGTCATGCTCTTCCTGCATGGTTATCAACTGGCGGTTGAGCTGCCGCAGTTCTGTCGTGGAAGCCGGCACCTGTACGGTTTCCTTCTTGCCAAAGAAACCTGCTATGCCGTTTTTCCGGCGGGTGACCGTGCGTGTACGGGTACTCTTGTCGATGACCTCGGGGAGATGGTTGTAGAGCAGGCTGTCTGATGTCCTCTGCTCCTGAAAAACCGTTGTAAGATGATACAGGCGGCTTTCCTTCTCTTCCAACAGTCGTCGCAATGTGTCTATCTGTTCGTGGCTTACCAGATCCAGGCCGTTGTCTTTCATCCGTTCCAGCAGGCTGTCTATGTGCAGGCGCCTGTTCTGGTATGCTGAGAAGTCCTCGCTGTCCCATCCGATGGCGGATTCCCCCAGCAATGCGATTCCGACAATGTGGCGGCGTATGGCGTTGACTTCATTCCGGATCTCACGTATTTCTGCGGTTCCGTTTGCTATGTCATGCATTTTTTTGCGCTCATGAAGCAGTATGGCAATCATGCTTCCGATGACTGCCAGCAATATCAGATAACCAGCTATGATTTTTGTCTGCAATGAAATTCCACTTAGCTTCCTCATACGCCTTATGATAAAAAAATCCCGGAAGGTTGTGGGGCGCAGTCTTCCGGGACGTGAGTAATTTGGATGTCACCCCGATGCGCTATCCAGTCGTACACAGAATGCACTCCGGCCTTTTATAACCTTGGCGGGCGACGGTTTGCCCGCATGATTCTCCCTTCTGCCGGCAGCTGTCGGCAGAAAATTCTCTGGTTCGGGTATCCAATATCTTGTCCATATTCTTTTTTTTACAGTCAGTCCATATTTCTGTTTCTCCGTATTTTCCGATGCAGGAAAAAATAAGGCCCCCTGTTATAGTCCCGTGTGGAAATGTGGATGGCCCTGTTTTCGTTTGCCTGAATTATGGAAGTTCCGGCAAGACAATACGCTGTCCTATTGTATAATATTCCAAAATACAAATATATACATTTGTTCCTAACTGCAATGAAGTTAATATATGTTTGTCTTGATTTCAAACAAGTTTTAACATGTTATAGGTCATAAAGCCGCGTTCAGACAGGTATCGGATTCATTTTCAAGGTAGAAAGGTTCAGGTACAGCCCGTAATGCTCGATCATGCCGTTGCGGAACATTTTCCACAGGATATTGCAGCCGAGCTGTGCCAATGTGGAGTTGATGAACAGGTCCTGCTTTTCCAGGGCCTCTGCCAGTGAGCAGCTCGGTCCCGAGTCTTTCTCCTTTACTTTCGCGTATTTCACGTAGCGGGTAATCACTTTCAGTGACTCCACCGTTTCGTACAGCTTGGATTCCGGCTGCCTGATTTTTTTCGGTACGGTTCCGAGGACGACCTGTCCCGTGTCCTGTGTATTCCCAAAGTCCATCCAGTACAGGGGCGTCTCGTGGCTTCTGTATTCCGATACCGGCACGGCTTTCAGTATGTTCCACAGGTCGATACGTGACTTTATGTTGTCCGTGCAGGTGATCGTTATGTTGGCCAGATTATCCCGTCTAGCGTCCTTCAGGGCTGCCGGATAGATGTCCGGTACCGCCTTCCAGTCGTTGCCGAAGAAGTTGTTCATGCGTGTGACAAGACACTGTGCCTTGTTCAGGCCGATGTCCGAGGGGCTGAAGAGCTGTCGCCCGATGTTGGCCTCCGTCACGATGTCGGAATCATACACGGTTATAAACAGCCCGGGGTGTCCGAGTCCCCTCAGTGCCGTGTCAAGTCTGGCCAGGCAGGTAAGTACCTGCGAGCCTGTTCCTCCCGCTCCGATAAGGTTTACCGTTACCGGATGCTGCGGGTTTATGAGATAGTTGTCGATGTAATGTATTCTTTTCATTTCAGTATGTCTTTAAGTTTCATGTTGTTCAGTTGCTTCAGTTCGTCGAGGTTGAAGTCCCTGTCCCGTGCCGCCTTTGTCACCAGCACGAGGTTTGACCTTGTCGGGTTCCCGTTCCCTCCCAGGTGGGTGAATTCCGTCAGCCAGAATTTCCTTTCCCAGTACTGCAGCAGCTTCTCATAGGTCAGGTCCTTCGGCAGCTCTATCCTGGCGTTTCCAAGACATACGCTGGAACCTGTCACGTTGAAGAAGGGCGCGGCGTACAGCACGGTATCCGGTCCGGGAACATTTTCCTTGTAGGCATAGATTCTCATTCCGTGTTCTCCGGCCTCATAGATCACTCCCGGCAGGTAATATTCCGCGTTTTCTATTTTGAGCGCGGGGCTGAAGAACATCATCCTCTTGTGCGGAGGGTTGTACCACACGTATCTCTCGCTGCCCTTGCGCGGGTCGCAATACAACAAGTTGTCGGGTATCTTCCCGTATGGAGTGGTGCTGTGTCTTTCCGAGTATCCCTTCACGAGCGTGTTCATGAATTCCAGGGTTACCGGTCTTCCTTCCGTCATGTTTCCCCGGTCGTCAATTTCACGGATTTCAAGGAAAAAGTTCCTGTCATTCTCCGAGGCATAAGCAATCAGTGCCGCCTTGGGGTTGAGCGGCGTCTTGATTTTTCTGGTCAGTTCGTTGCTGTCTATCATATGCTTTCAGATTGGTTTATACTGTGATGTTGATGAATTTTTCCGCCCATTTGAAGAAACGTTCCGGATAGTCGTCCATGCGGAACAGTTCCTCCGTTTCCGGAGACAGGTCACAGGTGGTGACCGGAATGATGTCATATGTTTCCTGGCTGTAGGAGTTGTAATAGTCGGTGATATATTCCGTTATCATGTCGGTGCAGTCATAGATGACCCGGATCTGCTTGCTGAGATACATGGGCAGAAAGTCCGGTTCTTCCTCGTAGAAGGGATCGTAGCCGTATTCCATGATGCCATGTTCAGGTGTAAGGAACTCCAGTCCCTCCTTCATGACAGAGAGCAGTGATTGTTCGTACCCGTCCTTCGGCTTATATCGGTCGATTGCCTTCGGCAGATTCTTGTAATAGGATTTGCGTTCCACCCGGCGTAACAGGGCATGTATCCTGCCTTCCTCATAGGAGTGCAGGAGCCGCCGCCTCTTTTTCCGGTCAGATGCCGTTTCACCCGAATCATCCTCAGACATCAGTGTCAGGGCATAGTCCATGTCATCCTCGTCCAGTACAGTGTTTATCCCGTTCGCCTGCATCAGGTTGTGGATGAAGGTGACGGATATGCGTCTCAGTTCCGGTCCGAGCCTTTCCATGAACCTCGTCGGGAAGTAATACAACGTGAGTTCTCCCCATTCATGACATTTCCAGAGACGGAACAGGAGTCTTTCTTCGTCCTGCTCAATGTTGACATTCATGTCATTGCCTACAAGGTTACACATCTCTTCGTGCAGTCTGGCAATGCTTTCGCCGGGCGTTCGTCCCGGTGTATGTACCGCCTCCTTCTTCATGAGGAGTGCATATCTGAAAAAGGAATCACGCAGGTACTCATAGTTTTCCTGCGTGATAAGATTGTGCGGCTTCCCGTCAGTACCGTCCGTGAACAGTTCCGATGGGGATATCGGCAAGAACGTAGCGTTCAGAAAAGAATTACGGCACCGCTGGGTGCCGCAATCCGTTTCTTTCTTTCCGTGCCGTAATGCACCTTCCTTTCTGTTTCCGCAATGATAAGTCTCGCGAGCTGTTCCGCCTGATATCCGTCCAATGGTACACATGATTTCTTCTTTTTTCTGTTGTCCTTTGCCATATCCTTTATCCTTTTGTTCCGATAGTTGTCTTGAACTCATATTCTGTCATGTCCTCCCTGATGACCGGTCCGTGAACGGTAGCCGTCGTCAGTTCCGGGTACATGTTCGAATAGTAGCTCATGACCATGTCCGGCGAGATGTTCGGATCCGGGTCATGAAGGGTTATATACTCCGTTCCTTTCTTGAATTTGAATGAGCGTGTCATTCCTTTGATTTCGAGTGCCATGTCTTAAACTGTCTGATAAGGTGAATACTTGGGTTCCAGCATGGACTGCGGGAAATCGATGTATTCCTCGTAGTCCTTCTCACTGTATGCGGGATGTTCTTGATCGGAGAGGTACGGTTGCTGTTCGTCCTCCTGCATGAACCGTTCTTCCTGCCAGTCCTGTATTTCAGGCTGCGGCGGATATAGAGGTTGGGAAGGCTGCTGTCCGCCTGTCCGCTGGACATATTGCGCGTGCGGCTGTATCTGCGGTCTTGCCTGCGGCTGTGGCGGCTGTTGTCGCGACGGCCATATTCCTGGCTGTTGCGGATGCTGCGTGTATGCCTGTTGTGGTCTCTGCGGTGCGGGCTGAGCCTGTCCCGGCATCGGCTGTGACGGTCTCCGTGTGTATGTCTGCTGCGGTGCCGGCTGTTGCGGACGTTGCGGTTGCGGATTTCTCTGTTCCGGTGCCTGCGTGTATGCCGGCTGCTGGGAGTGTGGCTGTTGCTGCTGTACCGAAGGTTCCGGCTGTGCTTCCTGTTCCATCAGGTCGAAGAGGCTTCCCCGGTTCATTTCCGTGTCGGCCGCCTTTATCTTCTCCTCGATTTCCTTCAACTGGGCGGCATTCGCGTGTGCTTTCGCCTGTGTAAGCACACTGACGGCTTCCCGGTGGTTTCTGGCCGCTGTCAGTTCTTCCGCCTTCTTCATCAGTTTCTCATACTTCTCCCGTTTCTCGCGTTCTTCCTTCGTCTCCTTGGATTTCGCTTCCTTGGCAGCCTTGCTGCTGGCAGCGGCCTTGTCCGCCTGTGCCTCGAACTGTGCCATGTTGGAGATCAGCCCGCACGTTTTCTGTATAGGTCTTGTGACTGCCTGCAGGAATCCTGTGTCAAGTTCCTGCGGTGTGCCCGTGACAGTCAGCGGCACGATGTGGTTCTGGGCCTCGTCCTTGAGTCCGTTCGATTTGGGCAATGTGGAAACGGTCAGTTGTCCGTTTGTCTTGCGGATGACGATCGTGAGGTCCACGCTTTCCGTCATCATCTGGTGGATTGCTGTAAAAAACATAATTTCAGATATTAAATGATTAGACGATGTGTTTCAATATTCGCTGAAGAATTCTGCCAGCAGCCTGTTCCTGTCCGGATGTCTGCAAATTTCCAGAACGGGGTTCAGCAGTTTTGAGATGTGAACGGGACCTGTGGTTCCCCTTGGTGGCAGCTTGATTGCCGGTTGCGGGACGTGTACTTTCGGTCTTCTTGTCACGGGCATCCCTATCGGAGCTGGTGACTGTCTTGTGATGATCGCTTGTTGCATATTCTTTAATTTTTAACTGTGAATACCCGGGCTTTGGCAGCCCGCTGAACTACAAGGGCCCAACGGCAAATGCTTCCGGAAAGGCAGGGTTTTCGGGAAAAATACCGGAGCCTCCGGCGAGGATGATTTTTTCCGAAACCGCTTGCGGCCTGACCTTGCCGTCCGACAAGAAGCGTTTGCCAACTTTGCCCTGTAGTTCTCGGTTTGCCAATGTCTGTGTTTTTAGTCCTTTCCCTTTTCTTCCCGTGTCATTTCCGGTTGTGACGGATACAAAAAGAGCCGCCCGCTCCCGGACAGCTCCCTTATGCTGCAATGATAAATTCCGTGCATGTTCCATATCGTCAGATTTCAGAAGACCAGAAAACTCAGTATGCACAGAATGATGGCCAGTGCCACGAGAAAACAGGCTACACGGTAGAGGAACCTGAAGAGTCCCCTGAAACAGATGATGGCCACGGCGGTCCATACGGGCGATATGCCGTGGGAATAGAGCCAGCTGAATATGATGGCTGCTGTTACGGCCAGCGCGAGTGTCCTTGCCCATCTGCTGTCCGCTATCTTTCTGATACGTTCTTTTGCTTTCATAATCTTCATTTGTTTGGCGGGAATGCCATTCCCGGTTTCAGGGGCTTTCTTGCAGTCCGCCTCCACAGGCAAGGTTTTCGGGAAAAATACCGGAGCCTCGGGCGAGGATGATTTTTCCCAGAAACCGTAAGGCCCGACCTTGCCGGTGGAAACGGGCGGGCTGCGACCTTTGCCCCGCGAATCGGGATGGCTTCATCATTTCCTTTTCCTGCCGTTCCCGTTTTTGGGGAACGAGAGTGTCAGGGTGAACCCGGCGTCGAAAGTGACCGAGGCGTCGAAAGCCACGCCCTTCTTTCCCTTGAATCCCTTGATGAGCCGTGTGGAGCCGGAGGAGAAAAGCTGTTCCAGATGCTGGTCCGTCAGTTCCTTGTTCAGGAACCTGCGGTATACGGTCAGTCCGCACCCTTTATTGTCACAGCGGGCACTCTTTTCCCTGACGATGATGTGTCCGGTCTTGCATTTGGGGCAGGTGAACGTGCGGGCGGCTGCCGCTGGAAGGCTGAGGTTCAGGATTTCACGGGTAGCCTTGCGGGTGTAGTCCGTGATGGATGCCATGAACGTGTCCGGTCCGAGTGTGTGCCGCTCTATCTGGAGCAGGGTCTTCTCCCAGCTTCCTGTCAGGGAAACATCCGCCACGAGCATGTCCTTCACCGCATCGTAGATATGGAGTCCCTTTTCCGTGGGGACGATGCTCTTGCCGGAGCGGGCGATATAGTCACGTTTGAACAGTGTGGTGATGATGGCGGCTCTTGTGGCGGGCGTGCCGATGCCCAGCTCCTTCACGGCCTCGCGTGCCTGTTCGTCGGCTATCTCCTTGCCGCAGGTCTCCATTGCTGCCAGCAGCGTGGCTTCGGTATAGAGCGGTCTGGGCACGGTCTTCTTCTGGGCCAGTCCGAATCTTGAAACAGGGACCGTGTCCCCTTCGGCAAATACGGCCGTACCCTCGTCGGTTTCCGGTTCGTCGTCCTGCCTGTCCTCTTTCCTGCGGAAGATGCCGCGCCATCCCGGACTGACGACAAGTGAGCTTTTCGAGCGGAAATCCATGTTGTCCAGAAGGCACTCCATAAGAATCAGTTCCTTCTCGCAGCAGGGCGAGAACGCCTCCAGCATACGTCCGGCTATCAGCGTATAGACGGCCTCTTCCGCCTCGGAAAGCCCTTCGGGAGCTATGCCGGTCGTGATGAGGGCATGGTGGTCCGTCACTTTGCTGTCGTCCACGCTACGGGTGTTGAGACGCGCAAAGTCAAGGATTCCGGCACTTGTGGCGAATCCGGGCATGGCCAAGATTCTTTCCAGCAGACCGGGCACGCAGGCCATCACGTCGTGCGGGATATACCGGCTTCCCGTTCTCGGGTAGGAAATGAGCTTCTTCTCGTAGAGCGACTGGGCGATGTCCAGCGTCTTTGCCGCGGGCAGGTCGAGGTGCACGTTGCAGTCCTTCTGAAGTGCCGTCAGGTCGTAGAGCAGCGGCGGCTGTTGCAGGGTTTTCCTGCGCTCCACCTTCGTAACCGTCGCCGAAGAATCGGGAGAGAGACTGCGGTAGGCGGTTTCTGCCTTCTGCCTGTCGTCAAAGGTCGCGGGATGGAAGAAGCGGCGGTGTGACGTGCCGCCATTGAGGGTGACATGCAGCTGCCAGTATGGTGTGGATACGAAACTGCGGTTCTCCCTGTAGCGGCTGCATATCATGGCGAGCGTCGGAGTCTGCACCCGTCCGATCGAGTTGTTGGACGAGCCGGAGACGATGGCCAGGGCACGGCTGGCGTTCATGCCCACCAGCCAGTCCGCCTTCGCGCGGCTGTCGGCGGCGGCATACAGGCTGTCGTATTCCGAGCCGTCCTTCAGTTCCTCCAGCCCTTTCCGTATGGCCTCGTCAGTAAGCGAGGAAATCCACAGGCGTCTGAACGGTTTCGTGCAGCCCAGAAAGTCGTATATCCAGCGGAAGATAAGTTCCCCCTCGCGACCGGCATCGGTAGCCACGATGATGCTGTCACAGCGGTTGAATACGCTTTCTATGACTTTCAGCTGTTTCGAGGCGGCGATGTCCGTAACCATTCCCCTGTCCGTGCGCATCTGTCGGGAGACCAGGCGGAACGGGTCCGGCAGCATCGGCAGGTCCTCCGCTGCCGTTTTCGTATAACCGTAAGAGTCCGGCATGGCCAGTGACACGAGGTGTCCCAGTGCCCAGGTTACCATATATCCGTTACCGGAACAGTAGCCGTCATTTCTTGTATCAGCCCCGACTACACGGGCTATGTCCAAGCCTACACTCGGCTTTTCTGCGATGATTGCTATCATATTGGATAAAAATTAAGCCGTTTCCCGTTTTCCATGCGGAAGACAGGAAACGGCGGTAAGACATCGGTTTACTTGATAATTGCTCTCAGATTATTTGCCCAACGGTGTCACTCCCTGGATTTCCAGCAGCGGGGCCTCGCCCTTACGGACCAGCTGGAGTGTGGCGTCCATCACCACGTCCACGCCGAGGAGCACGAGGCTCAGGGACATCACTTTCGTTTTCTCTCCCCTGAGGAGGGTGTCCATTTCGCCGGAGAGTTCCAGCTCGTCCTTCATGATACCGATACCGGAGAGTTCGTCCCAGTTCACTTCATCAGCCTTGAAAGGCATGTCGTTTCCGTTTTCCTTTTTCATATTTCTTTCTTTTTTTATTTAACATTCATTTTCCGTTACCTATAGTCAGGCAATGCTCGCACCTTTTGACTTGCGGTTGCCCTGTTCCTGTCGCTGGCTGTTGGCCACCACGTTTCGCTGTGACGCGTCACGCTTACGGTCGGGATTCTCGTTGTAGAAGTCCAGACGCCCCTGGTTGAAGTTCGCCTTGACGTACTGCGAGATGGTCTTCCCGTCATATCCCTTGATGCCTTCCACCAGCACGGTCTTTCCGCTCTGCAGGTCCGCACGCTGCTGTCTGGTCAGTTCCACGTTCCATACCTTGGTTGGAATCTTGAAATCCTCGCGCTGCTCGAAACCGTCCGGCGTACGGGAGTAGCTCAGGCGTCCCGTTTCCAAATCGGCCTTGATGAAGGAGGAGAATTCCTCTCCCTTGCGGTTCACCATGTCATTGAGGAAAATCACCTTGCCGTCACGGAGCTGCTGCTGTTCCTCCAGCGATATTTTCACTCCGTTGATTTCGTTGGGGATATAGATTTCGCGTGCGCCTTCCGGAGAGTCCGGATTATAGCGAGTGTAGGACGGGCGACCCGTCGCCTCGTCCAGCTTCACGTATGATGAGAAGACTTCACCGTCCTTGCGCTGCATTCCTTCCACGAAGATGGCTTTTCCGGCGTTCAGGTCTTCAATCTGTTTCTGTGTCAGTTCCACACCCCCGAGTGTCTGGCGGTTGAAGAGCTTGTCGTTCTCGAAGATGAACTCGACACCCCTGCGTTCGGCATTCACCTGGATGAAGGCGTTGAACTCGTTACCGGACTTGGCGATCATGCCCTCTACATAGACCTTCTTGCCTTCACGCAGGTCATTCTGCTCCTGCTCTGTCAGTTCCACGCCCTTGATTTCCCTTGGGATGAAGGCATTCTCCGCTTTCATGGCGACAACCTCGTTGGTCAGCTTGTCAATACTGATGAAGGAAGGGATATATTCCCCGTTGCGTCCTTTCAGCTCCACGACACGTCCCATGTTGCCCGTTTCGAGCAGGTTCTTCTTGTCCTCGTCGGAGAAGATATGTCCGAAGTATGGTCGGTCAAGGTCGGGCTTTTGCCGGATACCGTGGATGCCGAGCACCACTTCGCCCGCCATGGACTGCTGGAATGACAGACGTGCGTCAGTCCTCAGTACGGCCGAACCGAAGTTCATGCTGATGGGTACTACCTGGTTGGTCTTGTATCCCTTGAGCATCTGTTCGAGCAGTCCGCGTTCCTGGAGGTATTCACGGGAAATTCCGAAATTCTTGAGCTGTTCCCAGTTGATCATGGACTCGTTGTAACGGTACTGGGTGGACTGGGTCTGCGGCTGGCTGTCGGCTGCGGCAGCCTGCTGCTGGGTTTCATTTTTCTTTGCCATTTCTTCTTGATTTTTTTGGTTGATACTTTGGTTTTCCTTGTTGCGCGGAACAATCTCGTACTGCTTGAGAAATTCTTCCACGGCTTTTGTCTTCTTTCCTGCGGCGATGTCCTCGATGGCCTGCTGCACGGCAGGGTCGTCCAGCCTGTCTTCCTTGACGGAGAGGATTCCGAAACGTGTTGGGTCTTTCAACTGGCTCCAGAAGTTCTTGATGAAGTTCTCGAAGGCGTCGGCATAGCGGTCAATCTTCAGGAAGGAATTGCGGTGCTGCCTGTCGGCGGCTACCGTATTGAATTTTCCGTCCTTTCCGATTTGCGATACCGCTTCCAGAATCAGTTCCATCTTGTCGAGGATGAACACGATGTCACTCATCTGCTCATTTTCGGTGACCTGCGGTTTCGGGGGTTCTTCCCTTGCATTTTTCTTTGCCATAACATTTGATTTTTAGTGTTGATAACTCATGTTGTCACTGCAAATATATAGGAGAAAAATTGATAAATAATTGATTTGCAATGCGTTAGGATATACATTACATCATGTGTCATCACATTACACCGCAGGCCGTAGAAAACGGAGCGAAAATGCGTGCGAAAACGGCAGGAAAAGAAGAAAAAAACAAGGGACGAAAAAGGAAAGGGAAAAGACGGGAACAGGCCGGACAGACACGGGCATGGCGGTACACGCTGCCGCACGGAAGAAAAGGAAAAACTGTAATTATGCAGAGTTGGGAGCGAGCTGCTTTTGTCCCCCCTTGATGTGTCCTTTTGTGACAGGAAGCGGATTTCCGTTTAGTGGAATAACCGGATGGCGTAATCCATTGGGACGGCATACGGGAGCATGGTTCTCCCGTCAGATTCTTTTTTATATTGACCTGTATCTATGCGTCGTAGGTCGCTTCGCTTGCTAAGTCCCGGTCCTTTCCCCAACTCGGACGGCAATACCGGAGCGTTTTTTCGGGCGGAAAATTACCGCAGGGAATTTTGTGTCCCGAAAACCGGAGGCTTGAACGTGGAGGTATTCGCCCTCCGAGTTAACTTCTCTGAAGGGACTTATCAAGTGAAGCGTGGTTTATGATGCCATTTTATAGAAATATGGAGAAAAATTCCCTTTCAACACAAAAAATGCAATAAATCTGCGTAAGTAGTCAAAAAATGACTACTTTTGCAATGTCATTGCAACTAAGTTATGAAGAAGCATATAGAAACTTTGTCAGATTGGATTGAAAGCCGGGAAGTAAGGGGATATTACACCTTCACTAAAGAGGATATAGAAAAGCAATTCCCTTCAGCGGGTAAGGTATATATCAAAACCGCATTGTACCGTTTGGCCGCCAAAGCGAAGATAGTTTCTCCCTGGCGTAATTTTTATGTCATTATGCCTGTGGAATATTCGTTAAAAGGCGTAATTCCGCCTGTTTTCTATATGGATCAGCTGATGTCCTATCTTGGGAAAAGATATTATGTTGCTCTTTTGAATGCGGCTTCATTTTATGGCGCGTCACATCAAAGAGTACAGACATTTTCCCTCATGGTGGAACAACCGAGCATGAGGAATACTTCAAAGAGCGGAACATCCATATTGTTCTTTTCCAAGAAGGAAATAAGTATGGAATTTGTAAGGAAGCACAAGACGCAGACAGGTCATATCAATGTTTCTTGTCCTGAACTGACAGCTGTTGACCTGGTGGAAAACGAAAAAAGTGTAGGTGGTCTGAATCGCGTCTGCACCGTGTTGAATGAATTGGTTGAGACAATGAATCTGGACAGCCTGGATGATTCCTTTTTCAAGACATCGGCCATACCGGTCTTTCAACGTCTGGGTTATATTCTGGAACATGTATTGGAAAGAGCGGATTTGGCGGAAACCTTATATTCCAAAATGGAGGTTGCAGGACTGAAATTTAGAAAGATACCGTTTAAGATAAACAAACCGACAGAGGGTTGTGAGGTTGACAAGAAATGGAAAGTAATCATTAACCAGGAAATAGAAATAGACGAATGATACCGGAATTTGCAATCAGGGAATGGAGCGAACATGTTCCATGGACAGAGTCCGAACAGGTCGAACAGGATCTGCTGATATGCAGAGCCTTGACTGAGATATACAAGGATGAATATCTTGCTTCCCATCTGGCTTTTCGCGGAGGGACCGCATTACACAAGTTGTTCCTCTCGCCCCAACCCAGGTACAGTGAAGATATTGACTTGGTACAGATTAATGCAGAACCGATCAAAGAGACCTATGACCATATAAGAGATGCACTCGCTTTTCTCGGAGAGCCGAAAGTGAAGCAGAAAAAGCACAACAACACTTTGATTTTCAGACTGGAATCAGAATCCATACCAGTGGTCCCGATTCATCTGAAAGTGGAAATCAACTGCAAGGAACATTTCAGTGTACTGCCTATGCAACGTATGCCATTTTCAGTGGTCAACAAATGGTATAACGGAAAATGCGATGTCCTGACTTATCAGTTGGATGAACTGGTAGGTACAAAACTGCGTGCCTTGTACCAACGGAGAAAAGGACGTGATTTGTATGATTTGTACAAGGCCTTGACCACATCAGACATCAACATAGACAACGTGCTGGCTTGCTATCAGAAGTATATGGAATTTGTGGTTGACCACATTCCTACTTACAAAGAATTTATTATCAATATGGAAGACAAAATGCAGGATGATGAGTTCTTGGGTGATACCATGCAGTTGCTTCGGCCGGATGAGGAGTTCAATCCGCAGGAAGGCTATGAGGTGGTACGAACGCTCCTGTTAGACAGGTTACAAAAGTGATGAAAGCCCATTTTCTCATTTACCGGGGGAAATGGGCTTTACAGGATTTTATCTTCAGGTGTGTATGCTCCATCCATGGAACGGATTGAGCATCACGGCGTATGATTCGTCCGGTCTGCCATGATAGAGTACCCCTCCGACGACTCCTGTCCGTCCGTCGGGAGTTCTTTCGGCGAATCCGAACGAATGGGGTGCAAAGTCCCAGTAGAGTTCTATTTCATATTTCCCGTTTGAGTTCTTTTCCCACTGTTGCAATCGTTCGATGCACTGTTGTAAGGTATTGTCTCCGATACTTTTTGCGTATTCCACCACCTTGTCGTAGTGTTCCTGACATTTGATTATCATATTCATTCATTTTTATGTTGTCTGTAACAGCTCTTCATATTCACCGAATCCGAAACATCCGGCTATGACAAAATCTTCCCCGCTTCTGTCAGCCAGCGACAGCAGGCTGTCCAGAGTATCGCAGTAGAAGAAGATTTCATCGTCCATTTCCGTATCGGAATCCATGTCCAGGGCGATTCTTGTCTCCAGTGTCTCCAAGGTGTCGTTCCAGCGTATGATGCATTCGAGGAAATGCGGTTCACGTCCCTTTTCAGTACGGTATTCCTGATATTTTTCACGGATTTCCTTCTTGATTTCCTCCGGCTTCTTCCAGGAACTGTCATCCACGATTTCAAGACTCAGCCCCTCGACAAGCAGGCACGTGCCTTTGTCATATACCATCAGGGTACGTTTTCCCATGTGGCTTTTTCTCAAGTTTTCCCAATCGGGAATGTCCCATCGTTCGGTAGTCCATACTCCCCGGTAATTTTCGGGGACAGCGAGGTATTCGCTCAGTGTCATTCTTTTCATCTTTCTGTGTATTTATGGTGAAACAAAAAGAACCTTGCAGGTCTTGCAAGGCTCTCCAAATGCGGGATAGCGGTCAAACTCGTTGCAGGCGTCCCAGTCCACGCTCATCGTGTATCCTTTCAGGAAATGTGTGCCGACAAACTTTTCAATCATGGCCCGTTCCTCTTCGTTCAGGCTGCCGTCCTCTTCCGTTCCGTATTCCAGGGCATATATGGCCCATTCGGGAATGTTGTCCCATTCCGTCTTTTTCATGTGCGCTGCCATAGCATACCGTTTATGCGGCGGAAAGTCTGCCGATTATCTCCTGAAGTTCCTGTTCCCATTTTCCGTCGCCATTGTCGAAGGATGGATAGGTAAGCTGGTACCAGTTGTGGTAGTCGAAGAGTTTCATCCTCAGCGGATAGTAGTCGAATATTTTCCGGCCGTCCCTAAAGATGCGGATATGATTTATACCTACGTTCATGGCCTGTAGTCCGTGTCCGTTTAGAATTTCATGTAATCTTTCCATCGGGGTGAAGTTGCTTCTGCTCATATCTTTCATTTTTTGAGTTAGACATCTGCGGCTTGTCAAGCCGGTATTTTATTTCTTGCCTGCCTTTCTGTCCCGTGCCGGATTGCGCAAGGCTTTGCGAAAAAATACCGGAGCCCCCGGGCGAGGATGATTTTTTCAGCAAACCACGGAGGGGCCCGGCCTTGCACAATCCAGCGGGCACGGGACGACCTTTGCAGGCGGAAATAAAACAGCGGTCTCCCTTTTTCTCTATTTTCAGTCATTGTTTTCTTCTTCCTCCTGCTGCGGGATGAGGTGTCTCAGCTCCGGATCATTTTTTATGCGTGTTATCTCATCCTCTATTATCTGCAACACGTCCGCCTTTATCTGCGCGTAGTTGCGGTCAATCTGCTGCTGCATGATATCGTTTCCGTCCGCGTCCCTGAACTCGTTGATGACAGGAATTTTCCTGTAGGCTTTCATCTCTTCCGATACCTTTGCGCTGTCCACGATGATACGGGCATGGAAAATCTTCTGGTCTATCTCTTCTCCGAAATTGTCTGCCACGCTGCCCACGAACGTACCCTGCGAAAGGTTGGCTATCTTGGAGGCCGGTATCAGGGAATCAAGCTGCGTGTTGATGGAAGTCGAAGTGTCCTGACGGTTGATGGATATGGACTGCCGCTGCTGGAGAATCTTGCCGAACCGTTCCGACAGTGATTTTGCCGTTTCTCCGACCACCTGTCCGCTGAAGATATTGCCCACCGTGTTCTGGATAACCTTCGCCTCCTTGTCGCCGTAGTCACGTGCAAGCTGCGAGAAGTCCTGGAAGCCGAGACAGACGGCCACCTTGTTGCTTCGGGCGGTCGCAATCAGGTTGTCGATACCACGGAAATAGATGGTCGGAAGCTCGTCGATGATGATGGAACTTTTCAGTTGTCCTTTCTTGTTCACCAATTTGACGATGCGCGAATTGTACAGGCCGAGAGCCGCCGAATAGATATTCTGCCTGTCCGGATTATTGCCCACGCAGAGGATTTTGGGGTGTTCGGGATTGTTCAGGTCAAGGGTGAAATCGTCTCCCGTCATCACCCAGTAAAGCTGTGGCGAGATCATTCGCGAAAGAGGGATTTTCGCACTTGCTATCTGGCCCTGGAGCTGGTCTTGAGCTCCACCTTGCCATGCGTCCATAAAGGGGGAAAGATAGTTTTCGAGGGACGGATAAGAGGTAAGAATCGTGAAGATATCGGCATACGGCTTGTTAAGAAATTCGATTGCATGAGGGAACGTGCAATACTTTCCGTCCTTGTAAATCCGCAAATACCAGATGATTGCGGCAAGCAGGATAATCGGTGACTCCACGAAAAAATCACCCTGTTTCTGTATCCAGGTCTTGTTCAAATTGAGCATTATGGTATAGGCACTTTCGTAGGCATCGCTGATATCTGCCATGAATCTTGGATTGATTGGATTGCATCGGTGGCTGCGTCTGGGGTCGTCGAAATTGATGACATAGAATTCCGGCTTGACCTTGTAATGTTGTCTGTGCTTGAGCAGATGGTTGTAGGCTATCTCCGAAAGGTCCGGAAACTTGTAGTCATAGATATACATGGCAAAGGATTTCTCAATCTGCTGTTTGATGTAGTTGTTCACCACGGCATAGCTCTTTCCGGAGCCCGGTGTTCCCAGTACGATAGAGGCTCTGAACGGGTTCACGATGTTGATCCAGCCGTCCCATTCCTTGCCCTGATAGACAAATTTCGTGGGCAGGTTGACGGAATACTCGTTTTCCATAAGCCTTGTTTCCTGCATGAAACTTTCGTTGGCGGTGTTGAACACGTCTTCCATGAGGTTGTGTTTCAGCATACGGCTGATCCATATTCCCGACATGAGCAGGAGAATGTAGCCCGTGGTAAGCGTCAGCGTATATACGGTAGCATTCAATGTCGTACTGAACGGCAGGTCAAGCATCCACCAGTTCATGAAGAACAGGACGATGCCGCCGAGGAAGGCGGCGTATATTTTCCGCCACGTCATCTTCTGGTTCTTGACACCTTTCGTACCCAGACACGAAAGTCCCAGGAATATGAAGGCGAACACTTTCGTCACGAGTAGGTTGCTGAACAGTCCTGCCGTCCTCTGGAAGTTCAGCAGAATCCTGTCCACGACTCCGATGTTGATGCCCATATCCACGAATGCGCTGTAGCAGAACCAGTAGACATGGATCACAATAAACACGATGGAAATGGCACGCATGAACTCCATGACCTTGGCCAGTCCTCTTAAATCATCTTCTTGTTGCATAACTGTAAAAATTTTGATGGTTGGTAATTGACAATCAGGATATGCCGCGTGAACGGCGTTTCTTCTTTTTCTTGCGTTGCAGTCTGCGGGCGAGTGCCTCCTCCTGCGGGTCCGGTCCGTTGATGTCGGGACTGAATATTCCGAAAGCCTGCTCGATGGCGTTTTCCATGTTGTCGGAAAGGCTCTCCCGTGTGGAGGCATATTGTCCGGTGGATTCCGGCTCCGGAAATTCCTGCGGCCTGTTAAAAAGCTGTTCGAAGGCGTTGGCGGAAAACTCCTTGCCCAGACGGGAACCGTTATATACCTCACGGTTTCTGTGGTCTATGAAGGTCACGCCGTAGATACGGCCTTCCTCGTTTTCCCTGAACACCACGTCAATGCCCTTTTCCCCGAGCATCCGGATGAAATCTTCCCGGTTTCCTCGGCAGCCGTGCATGGCCAGCGTGACGGCATCATGGATTTTCGGCTGCCACTTCCGGTTTCTGAAATCTCGGACATTGACGGCAATCCTTTTTTCTATCCCTTCGTAGCCGAAGCGCTTGCCGATGAGCGAAGACTTGATGGGCGTGCATACCGGCCTGCCCGCATCGACCGTCAGGGTATATACGATACCGTTGTAGGGTGAGCCTTCAAATTCTCCCCGAACCTGTCTGGCCTCGATGTTGAAGCATGAGAGCATGGCACTGAACTCCCCGAATGTCTGGAAGCGGTAGGCGGTGAACACACTTTTGAGGATATTGCCGACCTGACGTTTCACGTCCCCGTCCCGGTAGTCCGCCTTCTTGAGATACGGTTCCAGCAGTTCGTTCCGCTTGTCAGCCACAGGCTTGAGTCCGAATCTGTTTTCCAGTTCCCGGCAGGCTTTCATCGAACGGTTCCATTCGTATGCGTCACTGATTTTCTCGCCGTTCTCCTTCACGCAGGTGGAGACAATATGGACATGCCTGCGGTCGATGTCCTCGTGCAGATAGACGATGTAGGGCTGGTCGCCGTAGCCCATCTTCTGCATGTACTCGCGTGCCAGTTCCGCGAACTGCCCGACCGTGAGGCGGTCATCCACCGAAGGGTTCAGGGAGATATGCAGTACCGGCTTCTCCGTGTTCCTGTTGGCGGCGAGGTAGCTCTCGAAAGCCCATAGCGTCTGCTGCATGACATTGTGGGGATTTCCGGTGAGGTCGGTAATCATGCGGTTGCCCGCGATGATACGGGCGGCTGCCTCATCCACTTTACGCTGGTTGTAGATGACCGCCCCGTAGAGCGATACACCCCTGTTGATCTTAGCCACCATTCTGCTGTTCCTCCTTCTTTCTTTTTATAAGGTATTCCTCCTCGAACTCCCGGGTAAGCATGATGATCCGCTTGCTCAGCACCACCAGGTCGATGGTGGCCTTTTCCAGATTGCGGAGCAGGGCGAACGCCCGTTTCTCGCCGAAATTGGACTTGACTGCCTTCACAGTCTGGTTGTAGTTGTTGCCGATGGCCTGGAACTGGTGATAGAAATTTGTAAGTCTGATGTAGTAGTCCATCGCAGCCTTGTCGATTCTGACCACCTTCATTTCACGTCCGAAAATCATCGCCTTGATGAATCTTGCCCGTTGTTTCATCCCGGATTTTTCAAACAGCAGCTCGAAATTTCCGTTCTCTTCCGAAGTCAGTTTGATACCGTAGCGGAATACTGCCGGGTCGGTCTTCGGTTTTCTGCCCGTGCTTCTTCTTGTTCTTCTTTTACTGTTTTCTTCCATACGCATTGAGATTTTCTGTTTCTGATTTTACGTCATGGATTTCCGACTTTGGAGGAAATCCCTCCCGAGCCTTCAGGCGAGTGGCAAGTTTGTTTTGGGATGCCCGAATCATTTCGGGCTGCCCAAAACACAACTTGCTATGTTCGCTTGAACATGAATTTGCCTTCGCCAAATTGAGTTTTGACCGTCAGCCTCATTCTTCGGCCCCGGGATTGCCCCACAGCGGTATCCATTTCCGTTTCCGGTGCAAAGTTATTGCTGTTTATCTTTCTGTAAAACAGTTCATTATATGTAACATGATGTCATATGGCGACAAGGGTCGTCACCGCCCCCGGATGATGGCGGTTATTCGGAAAAATCCCTTTTTATTTGCAGCGTGAACGGATGAAACCGGGTCTCCAATAGTGGAATGATGGTCATGTTGTCCGATGCTTCCGTTAGCGGTCGGGATAGTGGAAACAATGTCGGATATGACGGTTGTCGGAATGTCATGACCAACAGACCGGCCATTAACGGAAAGTCGGATACGGTAACGGATACGCTGTCGGTCGGAAGGATGGACACGATAACGGATGCGGCATCGGACGGACGGTCGGAAAGAGGCGTTCACGGATTGATGGACGGATGAAACAGACAATTATTCAATAACCATTTAAAAAAGAAAGATTATGAGCAAAGAACCTTTATTCGTTGCAATCAGCAACCAGAAAGGCGGGGTCGGGAAATCGGCCCTTACGGTAGTGCTTGCCAGCTACTTCCATTTCGAGAAAGACCTGAACGTGGCAATCATTGACTGCGATTCCCCCCAGCACAGCCTTGTGCGCATGAGGGAACGGGACAAGAAAACCGTTACAGGCAGCGCCTATTACCAGCAATTGCTGCGGCAGCAGTGGGAACGTGTACAGAAGAAGGCGTATCCCATTGTCGGCTCCACAGCGGAAAAGGCAAGGGAGGCGGCGGACGCGGTTGCCGCAAGCGGGGACTATGACCTTGTATTCGTGGACCTGCCGGGAACGGTGGAGTCCACCGGGGTATTCCGTACGATTGTCAATATGGATTACGTGCTTACTCCCACCGTTCCGGACCTGATTGTGATGCAGAGTACGCTGTCCTTTGCCACGACCGTGCTTGACCACATCAAGAAGATGGAAAATACCCCGTTGCTCAAGGACATCTTCTTTTTCTGGAACAAATTGAAGAAACGTACCAATGTGGAGATTCTCAGGTCATATTCGGAAGTCATGAGGGAGCTGCATCTGACAGTCCTTGACAGCACGCTTCCTGACCTGTGCCGTTATGAAAAGGAGATTACCCATGCCAAGCGTGCCTTTTTCCGTTGCACGCTGCTGCCTCCTCCGGCCAAGCAAATGGAAGGCAGCGGTCTGGTGGAACTTGCGGAAGAGCTTATGGTCAAACTTAAACTCGGACAGTCATGAAAAAGAAAATCGTAGAGGTGGACGAAGATGTCCTGAAGGATATCATCGTCGGCGACATACCTGTTTTCGGCAAGGACAGCCCCGCCCCGAAAGAAAAGTCCGTGGAACATCAGGAAGCGAAAAGTCCTGCCGCAACCGTACAGGCAGATGCTCCAGCGGAAAAGCCCGCCGTGGAGAAGCCCAAAAGGAAAAAGGATGAATCCTGCGGATACCGGGAAAGGTTTCTGGTCAACATACCTGCGTCAAACCGCTCCCATGTGTATATCAACCGTGAGGTGGCCGAGTGCATCAAACGGGTATTGCCCGTCATCGCTCCTGAGATGAGCATATCCGGCTTTATCAGCAATATCCTTGTGGACCATCTGCAGAAACACTGGGACGAAATCAATGAATTGTATAACAAAGAGTATTATAAACCATTAAAACCATTTTGATTATGACACAGATTATTTTTCAGGCCATCGTTGCCTGTTGCTGCATTTACACTGCTTACAGATTGTCATTGTTTATTTTCCGTAGGCTGTTCAAGGGCAGGAAAAGAGGAAAGGATGTCCGCGACGTTTCTGGTGAAACGGCAGACATGACAAAAACTGACAACAGGAATGACGATACATCCGGGATTACGTTTGAGATACTGAAAGACATATCTGCTTCCAGGTCTCCGGAAAGCGGTTTCTATAAATCCATCTATCTGGTAAACTATCCTGTTGGAAATCGGATACAAGTCTATATCAACAAGGAAAATCACTCCCATATCAAGCGTTTTCTTGCAGTTACTGCTCCTGAGGTGCCCATTTCCGGTTTTGTAAACAGGATTATAGATGAACATTTGAAGAAGTACGAGCATGAGATGTCAAAGCTGTACACGGAATGTATCACCAAACCTTTATAATTATGACTGCGATATTTTATTTTACCGTAAAGGCAGTATGTGCTGTCTATATATTGTGCCATTTGTGGACATTTATTTTCCACAGACGTATGTACGGAATATGGGACCGCATTTTAAGACTGATGCGGATTGCCCGTGTCAGAGTGTGGAGATACAGCAGACAACGCAAGGAAGAGGCGGAGCGTCGTGCCCGCAGAAAGGCAAGGCGCAGAAAGCTGGAAACGGATAAGTCCAAAGGAAAAACCGAAACGGCTGTTCCGTCCTCTTCTTCGGATGACGATGATGTGATAGGCAAGACAAAGGTCATCTATCTGGAAGACCCGAAAGTTGCAAGGATGACTCCAACCCGTTCCGAGCCGATGGAGAGAATTCCATTGGAGGAAGACGAGGATATCGGTTCTGATGATGTGGAGCAGGAAAACAAAGGACTGACAGAAGAAGAGCGTGAGGAACTGATGGCTCCCGTAGATGCCGAGCCCGACCCGGATTTCAACACGGCATTGACAATCGAGGAAATAAACAACGTAGCGGAAGTACTTACTTCCGGGATTGTTGACGAACAGAAAGCCCTGCGTGCCGCAAGAACCATCCATTACAAACTGAGTGAAACGGAGATACTGGCTTTCCTGACCGACAAGCTGAGCAATCTGGAGAAGGTGAACGGTTTGCTTGACAAGTATCTGGGAAATCGGAGGGGTGTATCAGAAAGAAAAGGCAGTAAGGAAGATGAGCCTTTCGATATAGACAAGTATGCGTGATCAGGAAGTTCAATCGTGGCCAGCCTGAAGCGGTCAGGCCGTAGAAGGAGATATTGGTTGAATCTGAAAGAGTGATACGTACAGGAAGACTATGGTTTCATACCCCTGCTTTCCCTTTTTAATATTTAGGGGGAAGCGGGGGTATGCGATATGAGACGGTGGATATCCTATTTCCTATCCGGGTACAAAAGGTCGGGACTGACATTGATGAAACGTACGTAATCCTCCGTATGCGCGAAAGACTCGTCATTGATTCGTTCAGCCAGTTCATCGGGCGTCAGACATTCCACATCATAGAATGTCTCGTCTTCAGGATCATCCAGACTTCTGGCGGGGGATTTCTTCCACATCTCAATGATTTTCTCATCGGAAACGTCTCTGCTGAAAAAACCGCAGTTCCATACAAAAGCGAGTAATTGCGCTTCTCTTTCCCCTGTATGGTCAGGGATTGTAATTTGTTTTTTTGATTTCATAAGTTCCTATTTTTTAGTCTGTTTTCTTTATAAATGCGTCTGACAAGTTAGTCAGCCAGTCTGGTGAGATCCGGATTGCCGGATTGGAAGGCCTGGTCCAGTAATCGGGTTATGTACCATATGTCCAGTTGCCGCAGTTCCGTGATTCGGATACTTGACAGTTCCATGGAGGTGGTGAGATCTTCCATAAGGTCTTCCTCTTCGGGAATGCAGTTCAGGTCGAGAATGTTCCCGCAGCAACTGCAATGTGGGATGCCATAATAATCAGTATCGGAAGCTATGGTACGCATCTTTATGCCGGCCACTTCATTCAGGTTCGGAATGGCATTAGAGAGTTCATGATCAAGCATGAATGTTTCCGGGTCTTTTTTTATGGCCTGTAACAGTTCTTTTTCCATATCCAGTCTTTCCGCACATTCTTCACACATGTCATAAAGCATGTCTTCCTTGTCATTAAGGATTTCAAAAAGGTCATCCCCTTGAATGTCGATGGCGACAAAGCGTACAGAGGAGGAAAGGGAATGTTGGTATTTGGTGGCGAACGGGAGAAGAAAATCCGAACAAATCTTTCTTGTCTTCATTTTGTCCGGGCATGTCATTTTTCGGAAAATGTCCATGATAGATCCGTATAGATACTTTGAGTATCCGTTCATGTTTTTTAATCTGTTCATTTTATATTCGGTTTATTTGGTTCATAATTGTTTTGTAATGCAGTTATGTCCGTTATCACTTCTCCAGTAAACAGATTGATGACTTCCCGTCCAGTTTCCACGGCCTTTTTCACGGTATGGTATGTGCCTCCGTTGCACACGTTGTCCCAATATGCTATTACCAGTGAAGCCCTGCTGACCATATAGGTGTCACGGCGCAGGTAACATCCCCTGTAATATTTTTCTGAAAGCATCACTACCCGGTCAGCCTTCTTAAGCAGTTCCCTGTAAAGCAGCTGGTCTTGCGGGTCAAACCATTCGGCTTGGGCTCTGAAAGGGATAGCAGCCGCCAGCGTCATATCCTCATATTGTTCTTTCAGTTGCAGGACAGCTTCAGCCGCTATCATGTCGAACCCTTCTGCCATGCCCGAATAAAATTCTCTGAAACCTTCTTCATAGAGGTTTTTTATCATAGTTATGACCTTTTCCCTGATTTGTCCGCTGAGGTTCCGGTAGTCCTTGTTTACCTGCATCAGTCTTTGTTTCCGGTGTCCCGTGAATGCCGCTACCTTTTTTTCTTCCTGTTTCATGATGTTCTGTTTTTTGTTCTACATGTGTCCGGTATATGCCGGAGTTTGATTTCTTGCAGGCTTTTCTGTCCCGTGCCTGGATACTGCAAGGCTTGTCGTGAGAAAATACCGCAAGCGCAGCGAGGATGATTTTCTCCAGGACAACCGGAACGGCCTGCCTTGCAGATTCCGTAAAGGCACGGGCTACCTTTGCCGGAAAAATCAAAGGACGTTTTTCCGCTGTTTTTCCGTTGCCGGAATCCCTTTCCGATGTAACGTAATGACACCCGATGTCACGCGTCGTCAGTGTTGTAAATCAATGAATTAAGCGTTATATATTCGTGGTCGAAATCATTTTTTGTCTCACCAATTAAAAGTTTCGACACATGAAAAAAAGATTCTTTTTTGCAGCCATGATGCTGCTTGCAACGACAGGGGCTTTCGCCCAGGGTAACGGTATCGGCGGTATCACTGAAGCCACCAACATGGTCACTTCCTATTTCGATCCGGGAACCAAACTGATTTATGCCATCGGAGCCGTGGTCGGCCTTATCGGAGGCGTGAAGGTCTATTCCAAGTTTTCCTCGGGAGATCCCGACACCTCCAAGACGGCAGCCAGCTGGTTCGGTGCCTGCATTTTTTTAATCGTGGCCGCCACAATTTTACGCTCATTCTTCCTCTGATTATGGCGGAGTATCCTATCAACAAGGGAATCGGCCGCAGCCCTGAGTTCAAGGGGCTGAAAAGCCAGTACCTGTTCATCTTCGCCGGCGGACTGCTCGCCCTGTTCGTCCTGTTTGTCATCATGTACATGGCAGGCATCGACCAGTGGGTATGTATCGGTTTCGGTGTCATCTGCGCTTCGGTGCTTGTCTGGGTGACTTTCCGCCTGAACGCGAAATACGGTGAATGGGGACTGATGAAATTGCAGGCGCTGCGCCGCCATCCCCGCTACATCATCAGCCGGAAGGGTTTCCTCCGGTTGATTTGTCCAACCCCGAAAAAACGAAATGTATGAGAAATGTAATGAAAGCCGCCACGCTGGAAAGCCGGTTTCCGCTGATGGCCGTCGAGCACGGGTGTATCATCAGCAAGGATGCCGACATTACCGTGGCCTACAGGGTGGAGCTGCCGGAAGTGTTCACGCTGACACGCGCCGAGTACGAGGCCCTCCATTCCACATGGGCGAAGGCTGTCCGGGTTCTGCCGAACTACAGCATTGTCCACAAGCAGGATATCTTCATCGAGGAGAGTTACAGACCTGACATCTGCCGGGATGACCTGAGTTTCCTCAGCCGAAGCTTTGAAAGGCATTTCAACGAACGGCCGTACCTGAACCATACCTGCTATCTGTTCCTGACTAAGACCACGAAGGAACACAGCCGCACGACAAGCAGTTTCAATGCCCTCACGCGCGGGTTTATCATCCCCAAGGAGATGCAGGACAAGGATACCGTTGCACGCTTCCTGGAATGCTGCGGGCAGTTCGAGTGTATCGTGAACGACAGCGGTCTGCTCCGCATGGTCAGGCTGACGGACGAAGAGATTACCGGTACGGAAACCTCCGCGGGCATTATCGAAAAGTATTTTTCGCTTTCGCAGGAAGATACGACCAGCCTGCAGGACATCACTCTCGGAGCCGGGGAAATGAAGGTCGGCGACAATGTGCTCTGCCTGCATACCCTTTCTGAAACTGAGGATTTGCCGTCATCCGTGGGTACGGACAGCCGTTATGAACGGCTGTCCACGGACCGCAGCGACTGCCGCCTGTCCTTTGCCGCACCGATAGGGATACTGCTCACGTGCAACCATATCGTGAACCAGTATCTCTTCATAGACGATTCGGCGGAGAACCTGAGGAAATTCGAGCAGACCGCCCGCAACATGCACTCGCTGTCCCGTTACAGCCGCTCCAACCAGATCAACCGTGAATGGATTGAGGAGTACCTGAACGAGGCGCACAGCAAGGGACTCACTTCCATCCGTGCGCACTGCAATGTCTTTGCATGGAGCGACGACCGCGAGAAGCTGAAGCGTATCAAGAATGATGTGGGCAGCCAGATTGCCCTGATGGAGGCCAAGCCCCGCCATAACACGGTTGATGTGCCGACACTCTTCTGGGCAGCCATTCCCGGCAATGCCGGCGATTTCCCGTCTGAGGAAAGCTTCTACACCTTCATCGAGCAGGCCCTGTGCCTGTTCATCGGGGAAACGTCCTACAAGGATTCGCTCTCGCCGTTCGGCATCCGCATGGTGGACCGTCTGACCGGAAAGCCTGTCCATCTGGACATTTCCGACCTTCCGATGAAGAACGGTACGATTACCAACCGCAACAAGTTCATCCTCGGACCTTCGGGCAGCGGAAAGTCATTCTTCACCAACCACATGGTGCGCCAGTATTACGAACAGGGAGCGCATGTGCTGCTGGTGGACACGGGAAATTCCTATCAGGGACTGTGCAGCCTTATCTATGCCCGCACGCATGGCGAGGACGGCATCTATTTCACCTATGAGGAGAGCGATCCGATAGCCTTCAATCCTTTCTACGTGGAGGACGGTACGTTTGATATCGAAAAGAAGGAGTCCATCAAGACGCTTATCCTTACCCTGTGGAAACGTGATGATGAGCCGCCGACACGTGCCGAGGAGGTGGCGCTCTCCAACGCGGTCAATCTCTTTCTGGAGAAGATACGTACGGACAGTACCGTGGTTCCGTCCTTCAATACCTTCTATGAGTTCATCCGTGACGAGTATCAGGAAATCCTGAAGACCAAGCGTACACGGGAGAAGGATTTTGATGTGTGGGGATTCCTGAATGTGCTGGAACCTTATTACAAGGGTGGCGAGTATGACTTCCTGTTGAATTCCGACAGACAGCTTGATTTGCTTGGCAAACGGTTTATTGTCTTCGAGCTGGACAATATCCGTGACAACAAGGTGCTACTTCCGATTGTCACCATCATCATCATGGAGACTTTTATCAGCAAGATGCGCAAGTTGAAAGGTATCCGGAAAATAATCCTTATCGAAGAGTGCTGGAAGGCATTGGCATCCGCCAATATGAGCAACTATATCCGCTACCTTTTCAAGACCGTCCGAAAGTTTTTCGGAGAGGCTGTTGTCGTTACCCAGGAGGTGGAAGATATCATTTCGTCACCCATCGTCAAGGGAACCATCATCAACAACAGCGACTGCAAGATTCTGTTGGACCAGAGGAAGTATGTCAACAAGTTCGATGAAATCCAGTCCCTGCTGGGCCTGACCGACAAGGAACGTGCCCAGATTCTCTCCATCAACATGGCCAACAGTCCGTCCCGCAAGTACAAGGAAGTGTGGATAGGTCTCGGCGGAACGCAGTCGGCGGTCTATGCCACCGAGGTCTCGCCGGAAGAGTACTACACCTATACGACCGAGGAGACGGAAAAGCTGGAACTGATGCGGCTTACCCGGAAGCTGGGTGGCAATATCGAGCTGGCAATCAAGCAGCTGGCCGAGAGCAAGAGGAAAAAGTGAAATCATTTATCAATCCATAAACATCTGAATTTATGTATAGTGATCTGGAATCTAATGAAAGCAAACGCCGTGAGGTCGTGTCATCCCTCTACTGGTCCCTGATGCAGGGCTGGAATATTCCGCTCTCCATACAGGAGGATTACGGGCTCACGGAGGATTACCGTCTGTTCCATCAGCTTGAAGGGATGTCTCCTGACGAATACCTGCGGAAGAGGCAGATAGGGGAAGTACCCGACATTCTGGAGGTGGATGCAAGACTGACACATGCGGTGGAGAAGATTTTTGAAAGTGTGTGTCCCCGTCCTCCGGCTGAATACCTCGACAAGCTGAACGGGGAACTGGAGAGGCTGGGCAGTATTGCCGCCTCGCCGGGTTCCGTACATGACCCGATACATATCCGCCCGGATTTTCTCGTGAAATACGGCATTGACAGGAGCAGTCCGGAGGATGTGATACGGAAACAGGCGGAGAAGGCTTACCGGGAACTGGATGCCCGATTTGTCAGGATGACCGGCAGACGTCCCTATGCGGACGAGTTCTTCAGGAATATCAGGCCTGCCCGCACGGTCTCTTCGGAAACAACACTGCGGAGGAAACCGCACATCACTGTCCGTCCGAAGCCGAAAGGCCGCAAGATGGGACTCTGAATTTAAGTAAAACAGATTTACCAACCGATTAAAACGATTAACGACATGAAGAAAAGAATTCTGACAGCCTTATGCTGTATCTGCCTCCTTTCGGCAGGCAGGGCACACGCCCAATGGGTAGTGACCGACCCCGGTAATCTTGCCCAGGGCATCATCAATGCCGCCAAGAACATCGTCCACACGTCCTCGACGGCCAGCAACATGGTCAAAAATTTTCAGGAGACGGTCAAGATTTACCAGCAGGGCAAGGAGTATTATGACGGCCTTAGGAAAGTGAAGAATCTGGTACGCGATGCCCGCAAGGTGCAGCAGACCATCCTGATGGTCGGCGACATCACGGAAATCTATGTGACCAGTTATGAGCGTATGCTCAGCGACCCTTATTTCACCCCTGAGGAACTGAGTGCCATCGCCCTCGGCTACACGAAGCTGCTGGAGGAGAGTGCCAATCTGCTGACGGACCTGAAGACGGTGGTCAACGAGAACGGCCTTTCGATGAACGACAAGGAACGTATGGACATCATCGACCGCTGTTATACCGACATGCTGCAATACCGCAGTCTGGTGCAGTACTATACCAACAAGAACATCGGCGTGTCGTACCTGCGTGCCAAGAAACAGAATGATCTTGACCGTGTGATGGCTCTGTACGGTTCACCCAACGAACGCTACTGGTAATTTCAAGGAGGATTGCTTATGGTATTGTTGGCTGTGAATTTTGACAATCTGCACCAGATCCTGCAAAGTCTGTATACGGACATGATGCCGCTCTGTTCGCAGATGACCGGCGTGGCCAAGGGCCTTGCCGGATTGGGAGCCCTCTTTTATGTGGCGTATCGTGTCTGGCAGTCACTGGCCAGGGCCGAACCTATTGACGTGTTCCCTTTGCTGCGTCCGTTTGCTCTGGGTATCTGCATCATGTTTTTTCCGACCATCGTGCTGGGTACGCTCAACAGCATTTTGTCACCCGTCGTGACCGGAACGCACAGGATTCTGGAGACGCAGACCTTTGATATGAATGAGTATCGGCAGCAGAAGGACAAGCTGGAGATTGAGGCGATGCGGAGGAATCCTGAGACGGCCTACCTGGTGGACAAGGAGGCTTTTGACAACAAACTGGATGAACTGGGAGCTCTGGACGCTATCGAGGCTTGCGGTATGTATGTGGACCGTGCCATGTACAACATGAAGAAGTCCGTGCAGAATTTTTTCCGTGAGCTGCTGGAACTGATGTTCAATGCGGCCGCGCTTGTGGTGGACACGCTAAGGACATTCTTTCTGATTGTCCTTTCCATTCTCGGACCGATTTCCTTTGCCATTTCGTGCTGGGACGGCTTTCAGGCCTCGCTGAGCCAATGGTTTGTCCGCTATATCAGCATCTATCTGTGGCTGCCCGTCTCTGATCTTTTCAGCAGCGTGCTGGCACGCATACAGACCCTGATGCTTCAGAGGGACATCGAGCAGCTGTCCGACCCCAACTTCATTCCGGACAGTTCCAATGCCGTGTACATCACGTTCCTGATTATCGGCATCATCGGGTATTTCACGATTCCGACCGTGGCCAACTGGATTGTTCAGGCCGGTGGAGGTGCAGGAAATTACGGCAAGAACGTGAATCAGGCTGCTTCCAAGACAGGCTCCATTGTGGGCGGTGCCGCAGGTGCTACTGTAGGAAATGTGGCCGGAAGACTAATCAAGTAACAATCATAAAACGAATAAAAATGGAATTCAAATCATTAAAAAATATCGAGACCAGCTTCCGGCATTTGCGCCTGTTCGGAGTAGTCTATCTGGGTGCCTGCACCCTGCTTGTGGGCTATTCCGTGTGGAAGGCGTACAGTTTTGCCGAAGCCCAGCGCCAGAAGATCTATGTGCTGGATGAGGGGAAGTCGCTCATGCTCGCCCTCTCGCAGGACCTGGAGCAGAACCGTCCCGTGGAGGCAAGGGAACATGTCAGACGTTTCCATGAGCTGTTCTTCACGCTGGCCCCTGACAAGAGTGCCATCGAGGGGAACGTGCAGCGTGCCATGTTCCTGAGTGACCGTTCCGCCTATTCCCATTACGGGGATCTGGCCGAACAGGGTTATTACAATAGAATAATTTCGGGCAATGTTAGCCAGCGTATCGAGATAGACAGCGTGAAATGCGACTTCAACACCTATCCGTATGATGTCATGACATACGCACGCCTTTTCATCATCCGTGAGAAGAGCGTGACGGAACGCAGCCTTGTCACGCATGGCAGGTTGCGGAATTCCACCCGCAGTGACAACAATCCGCACGGGTTCATCCTGGAAGGGTTCCACGTGCTGGAGAACAGGGATATCAGAATGTATGACAGATAAAACAATGTATGTATGAGAAAAATGTATGTAAAGTTCAAGGAATGTATCGGGGGCAGGCTGCGCGGCCTTTGTGACAGACTCACACCCCGTCAGAGGGCAATCGCCGTCATCGTGATGGTTTCCCTTTTCGCGCTGGTGAATTTCTACATGATTTTCCGTGCGATTTATGACATCGGGCGGGAGGACATTCGGCAGGACGTCATCAGGATTACTCCGCTTGAGGTTCCCGACTTTGTGCCGGCGGATACCCTTTCCGACGTGAAAATCCGTGAGATGGAAGAGTTTTTTAACCAGTTCAACAGGTAAGGTTATGAGTACGGATGCAGAAAAATTGAAACAGAAGCAGAAAATCAGGAAATATCTGATTTTCACCGGTATGTTCCTCCTGTTCCTCGGGTGTATATGGCTGATTTTTGCCCCGTCCGAGAAAGACAGGCAGGAGGCGGAAAGGAAGACGGGCTTCAATGCAGAACTTCCCGACCCGAGGGGTGCGGGTATCGAGGCGGACAAGATGGCTGCCTATGAGCAGGCGGACATGGTTCGCCGGCAGGAGGAGAAGAAGCGTACGCTGGCCGACTTCTCCGCCCTGGCCGATGGACACAGACAGGAAAATGTCCCGGAAACAGAAACGGTACAGGAAATCGCAAGTGAAAATGAAAGCCGTGCGTACCGTTCCGTAGGAAACGGCAGGACGGGAGCCTTCGCCTCTTCCGCCTCGGCCTACAACGACATCAACGCCACGCTCGGCAGCTTTTACGAGAGTCCGGAGGAAGACCCGGAAAAGGAGGCGCTGAAAGCAGAGGTGGAACAGCTCCGCCAGGCTGCCGCAACGCAGACGGCCGGACCGAGCTACGAGGAGCAGGTGGCCCTGCTGGAGAAGTCCTATGAGCTTGCCGCCAAATATATGCCTTCGGGCGGCAGTACGGGAACAGTGGAGAGTCAGGAGACGGAAAGCCCCTCAAGGGAAAGGAAGGCGAAAGCCGTTCCCGTCGGGCTGGTTTCCTCTCCGGTCGTGTCGTCCCTTCCTCAGCCTCTTGCCGATTCGGTGCAGTTCGCGAGACTGCTTTCCGGTGCGGATGCCGGCTTCCATACGGCTGTGGGTAGTGCCGGGACACGGAGGACGAGGAATACCATACGGGCCTGTGTGCATGGCGACCAGACCGTCATCAGCGGACAAAGCGTGCGTCTCAGGCTGCTGGAGGCCATGCGTGTGGGAAGATATGTGCTGCCACGTAATACCCTGCTGACCGGTGAGGGACGTATTCAGGGCGAGCGGCTTGGCATTGAAATCCTGCAGGTCGAATATGACGGCAATGTCATTCCCGTGGAACTGACCGTGCTGGACAGTGACGGACAGGACGGGATATTCATTCCCGGCTCAACGGAAGCGAATGCGGTCAGGGAAGTGGCCGCCAACATGGGACAGAATCTCGGCACGACCATCTCCATCACCAACCAGTCGGCAGGCGACCAGCTCCTCTCCGAGCTTGGACGGGGGGCCATACAAGGCGTGTCACAGTACATTTCCAAGAAGATGCGCGAGGAGAAGGTGCATCTCAAATCAGGCTACGGACTGATGCTTTATCAGAACAACAATCAATAACCCATTAAAACAGTAAAGACATGAAAAAGATTCTTTTGATGCTTGCCCTCGCAGGCGGCGTTGCAAGTGCACATGCACAGTCGGCTGATACCACGGCCGTAAATGATTTGACCCTGAAAGCGGATATCTATCCGCAGCAGGAGGACGGCGACCTCTATCACGGGCTGTCCAGAAAGCTCACCTTTGACCGGATGATTCCGCCTTATGGTCTGGAAGTGACGTATGACAAGACGACCCATATCATCTTTCCCTCGGCTGTCCGTTACGTGGATCTCGGTTCTCCGAATCTGATTGCGGGCAAGGCGGACGGTTCAGAGAATGTAATCAGGGTAAAGGCTACCAGAAAGAACTTCCGTGAGGAGACCAACATGTCGGTGATTACCGAAAGCGGAAGTTTCTACACCTTCAATGTGAAGTATGCCGATGAGCCTCTGCTGCTCAACATCGAGATGGCCGATTTTATTCATGACGGCAGCGAGGTGAACCGCCCGAACAATGCCCTTGACATCTACCTGAAGGAACTCGGCAGCGAGTCGCCCAAGCTGGTACACCTTATTGCCAAGGCCATCCACAAGGATAACAGACGCCACATCAAGCATATCGGGAGCAAGGCGTTCGGCATCCAGTACCTGCTGCGCGGGCTCTATACCCATAACGGGCTGCTCTATTTCCACACCCAGGTGAAGAACACGTCGAATGTGCCTTATGAGGTGGATTTCGTGACGTTCAAGATTGTGGACAAGAAGGTACTCAAGCGCACGGCTATCCAGGAGCAGGTGATATTTCCACTGCGTGCCTACAACTATGCCACGGCTGTCGCCGGAAAAAAGGATGAGCGTACCGTCTTTGTCTTTGACAAGTTCACCATTCCCGCCGACAAGATGCTGGTGGTGGAGATGCACGAGAAGAGCGGAGGCCGTCACCAGACCTTCACCGTGGAGAGTGAGGACATCGTGAGAGCGAGGGTGATCAATGAACTTAAAGTGAAATGACCATGAAGAAGTATCTGTTTCTTTTTGCCGTATGCGTATCGCTTGCCCTGTCATCGGGGCAGGCATACGCCCAGCGTTACCTTCCCGGAATGAAGGGCGTGGAACTCAGGGGAGGCTTTGCCGGAAACCTGAAATCACCGGTTGACTGGTACACGGGTTTTGCCGTTTCGGGATATACGAAAAAGGCCAACCATTGGGTGGCTGGCGTGGAATACCTGCTGAAGAACTACGGCTATCGCGGGACTTCCGTCCCACGGGCCCAGTTTACTGCCGAGGGCGGCTATTATTTGAAGTTCCTGTCCGACCCGGCGAAGATATTCTTCCTTTCTGTAGGCGGTTCTGCCCTGGTGGGATATGAAACGTTGAACTGGGGAGAAAAGGTTCTGTATGACGGTTCCATGCTTTCCCACCGGGATGCCTTCGTCTATGGCGGAGCCCTGACGCTGGAACTGGAAAGCTATGTGACAGACCGTATCGTGCTGCTTGCCCATGTGCGCGAACGTGTGCTTTGGGGCAGTTCTCTGGGAAAATTCACGACACAGTTCGGGCTTGGAGTCCGTTTCATCTTCAATTAGACGCCTATGGATATAGAGATGATAAGAGGCATTCCCATTGAGGAATTCCTGTCCCGTCTGGGACATGAGCCAGTCAGAAGGCACGGCGATGAATGCTGGTATCTCTCCCCGTACCGTGAGGAAAGGACACCTTCGTTCCATGTGAATACCCGTAAGGGTGTATGGCATGACTTCGGTACCGGACATGGGGGCGACATCTTCACCCTCGCGGGGGAAATTTCAGGAAGTGACGGCTTCATGGCGCAGGCGAGGTTCATCGCCGGAGTTTATGGAGGCACAATACCTGAATATGCCGGACAGAAAAGAGAAAAGGAAAGTGTCAGGACAGAAAAGCGCAAGGAGTCTTCCCGCTTTGAGGAGGTGGTTTGCGGTCCCTTGCGGTGTAATGCACTGCTCGGCTATCTGAAGGGACGCGGTATTCCAGAGGAAATCGCCCGTGCGGAGTGCGAGGAAATACGGTTCCGTCTGTACGGCAAGCGGTATTTCGCCGTCGGTTTCAGGAATATGGGCGGAGGCTATGAGCTGCGGACCAGATTCATGAAATGGTGTCTGCCGCCCAAGGACATTTCCCTCATCCGTAACGGCTCGCTTACCTGTAACCTTTTTGAGGGCTTTATCGACTTTCTTTCATGGAAGGTACTCGGTATCAGCCGCGGTGAGGATTATCTGGTCCTCAATTCGGTGGCCCTGCTTGAACGTTCGTTCCCTTTTCTGGACAATTACGGGAAGATCCGGTGCTACCTGGACAATGACGATGCCGGAAAAAGGACACTGGCCGTCCTCCGGAAACGCTACGGTGACAGGATTGACGACTGTTCCGACCTGTATGCCGGATGCAAGGACCTGAACGAATACCTGGAAAGTAATTTTCCGCCTGAACAGTAATTTTTTATAAACCGTTAAAACAAGAAATGAATATGAAACCTAATATGAACAGAAAAGGGCTGTATGCCCTTGTATGTGCCCTGATGGGCCTGACCTTTGGTATGCTGACCTCGTGCAGCGATGACCTTGACGTGCAGCAGTCCTATCCCTTTACGGTGGAGACGATGCCGGTTCCCACACGTATTGTGAAGGGTGAAACCGTGGAAATCCGCTGTGAACTGAAACGTGAAGGACGGTTCTCTGATGCCCGATATACCATCCGTTATTTCCAGCCGGACGGTGAAGGCAAGCTGCGCATGGACGACGGGATGGTGTTGCTGCCCAACGACCGTTATCCCCTGGACAGGGAGGTGTTCCGCCTTTATTACACCTCGGAGTGTGAGGACCAGCAGAGTATCGACATCTATTTTGAGGACAACAGCGAGCCGGCACAGCTTTTTCAGCTGACCTTCGATTTCAACAATGAGACGGAGGACGAGGATACCGTGGTTACTTCCGGCGGCAAGGAATTGCCTGTCGTTATCGTATCACAATGAACCTGACCTGCCTATGGGAATAAGAGCAAAATTGTTTGCGGCGTTTTTCGCCATAGCCTGCTTCGGGAGCATACCGTTGCGGGCGGAGAATCCGGTAAAGGAGAAACAGGACAGGTTCAGCCTTGCCGTAGAGTGTATCAAGCGGTTTGAGGGCTGGCATGGAGAAAAAAGACACTGGCCTTATGTCGGGTACGGGCATAAGGTCCTTCCCGGGGAAAGGCTGACCAATGACATTACAAAAGAACAGGGGGATTCAATCCTGAGAGCGGATTTACGCAAGCTGTGCCGTATGTTCAGTTACCTGGGACGTGATTCGCTGATTGCCGCTGTTTTGAGCTATAATGTGGGGGCATACCGTCTGAAAGGTTACGGCAAGATGCCCAAAAGCAAATTGTTGAAGAAATTGGAGGCTGGTGACAGGAATATCTATAAGGAGTATGTTTCCTTCCGCTGCTATAAAGGCAAGGTAGTGCCGAGCATTGAACGGAGAAGGAAGGTGGAATACATGCTGCTTTTTGAGGAATAAAAAATGAGGAAGAATCTTTCAGTCTTTTGACTGTCAGTTTCTTCCTCGTCTTTTGTTTTACTTTCCGGTTATCGTTTCCGCCATAGGGTTCTGCCGATGCATTTCCCAGTTCATGATTGCCGATTTTTTACTTGAATTTGCATAGCAGTATTCGCAGAGATGGGGGCAGGTATTGTATTCCCCGATATCCTTGGCTGCCATACATCCGCATGAGGTGCGTTGTCCCGGATCCTTTTTGTGATTGCTGACGAAGTATTTGTTGCCAGGGAGAATCACGGCACCGTAAGGAAGGTCATTCATGTCGAAAAAGGCTGGAGACGGCATTTCCTGTATGATGACGCCCAATGCGGACATCAGCTCCTTGTCTTTCCATGCCAGACGTGCTATAAGGTCACCGTCGATGCAGCGGTTACGGGATATCCTGTATTTGCCAAGATCCAGATTTTCGCCGCAGGTAGCCAGCTCCTGATTCCATCCTCTGTTACGGTTCAGTACCGTCAGTTTTCCGGCAAGCTCCTCCATTTTTTCTTTATTCCACTCATGATACAGGATTCCGCTGTCTGTCATGTTGGCCTTGACCTTTCTGTACGAGTCTATGTCTGCAAAACTGAAAACCAGCTTTTCCGTACAATTGTGTATCTCCGTTCCTACACGTTCGATCTTTTCAATCAGAGTATCCACGGATATGTTGTCTGTTAGTATCAGCGGATCGAACCGCCATATTACGGCTTCTTTACCCAATATATCGGAAAGAGTCCTGAATGTTTCAATACGTTCTGCCAGCGGAGGGACACCGGTTTCCAGTCCGTCTTCCTCATAATCATTCAAAGTGAACTGGATATAGCAACCGATACCTCTTTCTTTCAGGATCGGCAGATAAGGAAGAAGAGGTTTGGGATTTTTCGACCAGAACACTATAAATCTTGTATTCTGGTAAGAGATATAGCTCTTTTTTCCGTTGAACGGGTTGTTCCACACGGAATAGCCGGTTTCGAGCCGATGGAAGAACCAGTCCGCATAGAATGCCGGGATGTCCGTGCTGCGGCTTGCCGATATGATGTCGGGAGCCGGAACTTCCATTTTTTGACCGTCTATGATGATATTTGCTTTTTTCCAAGTCATATTGTTAAGATTATATAGTGAAGACAGGCGTCGGTTATGAACGCCTGTCCGGGTTGTTGATATGTCATTGGTTTGTTTCTATGCAAAAATAATATGAATATTTCATTCTGTAGCTGTTCAGCCTACCAGAACGGCATCCTGTATTTCCACCTCTGAGGGCAGACGGGAAAGCAGGAGTTCCGCCATTGCTCCGTTCTGCGGAATCAGTGCCGGGAAATCCGTTCTGCCCGGCTTATATATCTCAGTCGCTACATTATATAAGTCCCAAGCGGTAACCTGTCCCTTTTCGCGGACCAGTTTCAGCACCTCTTCCGTGAAGATGGAAATCTGGCTCTGGTTAAGCGGGTAGGTTTCCACGGAGGATGACAGGTTCCTGTCCGAACTGTCATGGGAGACACGCAATGCTGTCAGCAGTCCGATATACATATATACTTCCTCCAGTGAGACGATTCTGCGTTTCAGTCGCTGAATCCTTGCGATGTCTTCGTTCATGTTCACCTCGAAGTTTGCCAGCCATCCGTCCACCGTCTCGAATACCCCTTCCGTTGTCACCTTGTTCTTTCCGTAATTGCAGATGCTCCTTTCCGGCGAGAGGATACACTGGTTATGGCATACTTTCACGCACGGGCCTATGGCAGCCTGTATGCCGTCCTGATGATAGGCGACAACCAGCGTAGTTGTCAGCTCGTCCGTTTCCCAGTCCTTGATCCGGATGGTAGCGAAGATGCGTCGGAGGATGTGGGCTTCCACTGCTTTTTCACCAAGTGTCTGTTCCACCTGCGGGAGAATGCTCACTCCCGGCTGTGTCTTGTTCCTGTTCTGTGCCGCAAAGATTTCTTCCACCTCGTAATCGAGGTTGTACTTCTCGCAAATGTCCATCATACGCTGCAGGACCTGGTAGTGATAGATGCCCTGGACAGGCTTGCCGTAGATGTCATTCTCCTTGTAGGTACGTTGGAGAGTCTCGAAGTTCATTACTTCGATTCCGTTGTTCTGAAAATCAAACTGCTGTTGTTTTTCCAATACTGCCATTGCTTCCATAATCTTAAATTTTATAAAGTTAATACTATGATTGTCTGTCTTTTTTCAGGTATGTATCTGCCATCCGTGGAACGGTTCAAGTGTCACGGCAAAGGATTGGTCGGGTATTCCGTGATAGAGCAGACCGCCCACGATGCCGATGCTTCCGTCGGGATAGCGTTGCGTGAAGCCGAACGAGTACGGGGCATGGTCATAATAGAGCGATATTTCGCTTGGATGGTCTGGATTCTCCTCCCATTTTTTCAGTCTGTCCAGACAATTCTGGAGTGATGTATCACCGATGGATTCGGCGTAACGCTTTACATTCTGGAAATGTTCTTCATTCAGGATTTTCATGATTCATTGTATTTTATCTGTTAAACACGTCCGGCTCCGGGAGCCGGTATTTTTTATTTTTCGCCTGCCTGACTGTCCCGTGGCCGTACCCGCAAGGTTTGGCGAAAGAAAATACCGCAGCCACCGGTGAGGATGATTTTCTTTCAGCCAACCCCATAGGGGCCTGACCTTGTCCGGGTACGTTGGACACGGGACTACCTTTGCAGGGAGGAAAATAAAATATACAGGTTATGTGTCGTTGTATTTTCTTGCAGGCATATCGGTGAGAAACCCTTTGATTTGTTCGTCTTTGACAAAGGAATGGTGTATTTTTGCAAATCCTAATTTGAAAAATCATGGAAGATTATATAAAGAAAGCTGCGGATGCTTTCCTTGTGGAGCGTCCGTATGGTATGCGTGTGGATTACAGTAAGCGGGGATATGTGCTGTTCAACCGTAACCTCAATGTGTTGGGCAATGGGGAATATGCCCGCCTGGAGGAACTGCCTCTGGAGGAGTTTGATGTGGACGAGATTCCCCTGGAAGGTGAAATCATAAAGGAACATGCGGGTTTTACCGACGTATTTTTCTATTCGGACTGTACCAATCCCTATGCAGGGTATGTGCTGGATCTGAAGAAGCTCAAGGTCTATAACCAGTTTATCTATCCCTTGGCGATGATACTGAACAGGAAGCTGTAAATCCTGATATGTCCTGATAATAGCGGTAACAGTTGCATAGGATGGCTGTTACCGCTTTGGATTTTATTGGCTGATTTCATCTTCGGCAAGGAATGCAAGATAGTCTGTTACAGCCTTATGACATCCGGTAAAGTCGGGAGTACGGCGGCCTTTGTATTTTCTGAAACTGACGGTTCCGTTCCGGTCGATTGCTGTTACATGTCGGTTGAATGTCCCTTTGGTTCTGATATGGATGTCAAAGCCGTCCCTTCCTGTGATTTCAAGAAACATTTCTGCCGTTATTTTCTCACCGTTCAGGAATTTCCGTTTGTTTTCGTCGAGTTGTTGATGCCATCGGGATTCTTTCTCCTTTTTTTCCTGTTCTTCTTTTCTTTTCCGTTCCAGACGCTTTTCTTCCTGCCTTTTTGCATACGTCTCACGGGCCTGTACCAAGGGAGTGGAGTCAAGACCGAGGGCATTGAATACATGGACAGACAAGAGGGGGATGATTTTTCCATCCTCCGCATCCTTCAGGATGTTTTCAATCCAGTTCTTGCAATAGGCTGCCGCTTCTTCCCGGTGACCCTCCTTGTCAAGGATTCTGCGTGAATACTGTCCGCAGGAAAAATGGATATCACCTATCTTGCAGATTACATGGAAACTGTCTTCACTTTCGTTTCCGTATTCGTTTTTTCTTGCCAGCGAGATGAATACATTCTCCGCATACGGTTCAAGTTCCATGTATGGGGCAACGATGGTGTTGCCGTCAAACTTGTATTTCAATACTTTTGCTTTCATATTTCTATTCTGTTTTTCTGTCGGTACATATTCCATCTATTATCTCATTCTCTTTTCTCTCACCTTTGAGGAAGGCGAACAGCCACCGGAAAAAGAACGGGGCTTGGTCTGTCCCCAGCTGTGAGCTTTCCCCGTTACGGGTGGCGCATATTGCAAACCGTCCCAGTCCGAGACTGTCCTGTGGCGGTACGATATGGAATGACAGATCTTCCGTACCGTTGATATGAAGCCCGCCACGGTAGGTGTAGAAAGTCTTTGCGGCTCTACTGTCCGTATCAATGTCCACCCGGCTGTAGCCGCGGCGTTTCAGTTCTCTGATGATTTCCCTGTTTGTCATAATTGTATCTGTCTGATTGGATTTGAAATGTTCTGGTGTACTGTTCCCGTATTTGGGGATATGCCGTGTTCTGACACCCACTTCCGGTATGCCGTGGCATATTCCTGCCTTTCCCGTTCCAGACTGCTTTCCGTCTCCGGAGTATATCCGAGCAGGCGTATGTATCCGCCGTTGCAGCCTGTCAGTTCGCAGTGCATTCCGGCTGCCTCCAGTTTTCCGATGCGTTTCTGTGCCGTCTTCGCGCTTGAATACTCCTTGGGCCAGAAATAATGTTCTCCCTGTGAGCCGTAAAAGTCTTCTCCGAGTATCATTTCCCCGATATGCTTCCGGCTCTCGATGAAGCCGAAACGCGCCTTGCCCAGTGCCTGTCGCATAGCCTTGTGTGCAGGTCCTTCAGGATACCTGAACACTTCAGGAGTGTCTTTTCCCGTAATCTTCGGCAGTTCCATCCGGTACGGCTGTCTGTAGCTGCCGATTCCGAGCGTGAGGTAGAAGTTGGTGTGGAAATAGTCGGTCATGGGGTCGCTTTCATCAAAGTTGTACGACATGACAAAATCCCTGACGTTTGTCATCACCTCCTTGGCCCGGTCGGTCAGACTGTCCGATGCCTGGATGTTGTAGTGGTTGATGTCTCCCTGTACCTTTCCGGACTCTCTGGTGAAAGCCTCGAAGTCTGCTTTCATCAGTCGGATAAGGATTGAGCTGTATCCGTCCTTGCGGACCGAGAAGGTGTATCTCGGATAGGTCTCCTTGAGCCATGCCCTGACCAGTTCCGTGATTTCCGGCGCGGACTGCCCGTTGTAGTTGCGCCCTTTCCAGCGGTATTCATTGTACACGTATTCGGTGTATTCCTTTGCGGTGGCACCCTGAAAGTCGTGTTCGTAGCCTGTCGGGGCTGTGGAAACGCAGGGCTTGTCTTTCCAGACCTCGAACAGCTTTCCGAATTCGGTGTTCACCTGCTGCATGAGGGCAGTATCACCACCCTTGTCCGGGTGGTGAAGCATTGCCAGACGGCGGTATTCCTTTTTCAGGTCCGCCAGTGATTGTATGTTCTGAAAATAAGTCATAGTTGTAGATATTAAAGTCCTGCAAGACGGTTGATGAAATATATCTGCCAGTCCTGGTCGAGTCCGAGGTTGCTGCACGCGATTTCGAAGTCTTCGCCTCTCAGGTCGTTGTCTGCCTGAAGTTCCTGCAGGTTCCTTATCTCGTCGTCCAAATATTCCTGTGCCTCTTCCTTGCCGCAACTGCATGAGTTGCAGATCAGGTCAATGATGTTCCGTGCCATAGCCGTTGTCTTTAATTGTTTGTCAGGTATATGTTCCTCTTCTCGTCATAGTTCTTGTCGTTCCACCATTCGTCGGCGGCCTCGGCGAATGTCTGTCCGGAATTGGCTGAAGGGAAATCGGATGTCTTGAATCCGGTCAGGTATTCAAGGTTATCGGTGCTGTTGGATTTCCACCATTCCTGCATCTTTTCCAGAAAGGATTGTTTGGAGCAGGTCTCCACATTGTCCTCGCACCGGGAACACCAGATGTCATCGTCCACGTCACTATGGTATTCATTCGTGTTTACATCCACCCATGCCTGGATTTCAATCTCTGTTGAACCGCAATCACTGCACACCTTGATTTCGGAATCGTCCGGATGTTTGCGCCTGGCTTTGCCGTCATACAGGCTGACGGCCCGTTCCACCAGCTTTTCCCTGTAACGGTCCGTCAGTTCCGCATAGAACCGTTCGGCTGCTCCGAATATTCCCTTGTCCGTCATCAGAGACCATTTTTCCCAAAAGTGTGGGTGCATTTCCTTGAATACTGTCCTGCACTCTTCCTCGCACCAGGCATTCCACATGTAATAGAAGAAGCTGGAGACTGCATTTTCCGCTTGATATTTCATAATGTTGTTTTTATTTAAGGTTATACATCCTTGCAAAATAGCTGTTCACTTCAGGGATCCTTTTCTTGTAATAGGGCTGGTTGTCCCTGCACCAGTCCGCCAGTTCCTGTTTGTTCCTGAAAGGTTCCCTCCAGCTTTGCCCGCTCATGATCATTTCCACCTGCGGGGCCAGTTCCCTGATGAACGCTCCGACAGTCCATCCTTCCCAGACGTATCTGTTCATATTGATTTTTGTTGCCATATTGTCTTTTGTTTCAAGAGTTTCCTTTTGTATTTTCAAGTTGAAGCCTTACTGCTTCGTACATTTGATTAAGCCAATCAATGTTGCTGGCTCCAAGGTCGTAGGGAGTGTAGCAGGCCACTTCGTCCCCGCTTTCCTTCTCCAATGCGATTACTGTCATACTATCCTCCGTAACTTTAAGCTTCGTTACCCGGCATTCATATGGATCGCCGTTTTTCCCGAACCAGATGACCCATACCTGATCGTCATTGCTGTCACAGAATGAGATTTCTTTCAGTCCGTGCGTATCAAGCAGCTCCCTGATGGCTCCGATTATGTCCTTACGCAGTTCTTCAATCCTGTCGTTGAAACACATGGACGTGTATCTGACCTTGCCTTTGTCAACCCGTTCCCTGAAAGAAAGGATCTGCATGTCGGGGTGAGAGCCGAATCTCCAGTCTGTCACCTCGTCATCATCGCGGGTAGTGTGGATGTTTCCGCCCAATGCCAGACCGCAGTCTTCCGTTACAATTCTTTCCGCTTCGTCGCGGTCTTCCGCCACGACCTTGTAGGTACCCTCGAAGGTGTACCTTACTCTTACATCGTACTTTGCCATAATTCCTATGATTTGGTTAATGATTTCTATTGTTGATTCTTATTCTTGGTTCTCGAACGATTCCGGTGACAACCGGTACAGTTCAGCCAGGTTCAGTTTGGCCATCGGGTATTCTACCCATCCGCTTTTGCGTCTGTATCCCGTATCTTCGGCAAGGCTGTTCCTTATGAGGAATTCCATCGCTTCCGGATTGTTGTTTATGTCAATGAATGCCTGGTCGGGAATCCCGAATGCCGGGGAGTCTTCCAGATTGACGGTAAGTACCGTGTATAGTTCCCCGTTGTCCGGTGATTCCAGACTCAGAACCGGCCATCTGTTCGGGTAGAAGCTGGTGACAAGCCTGAATTCCTTTCCATGGTACCGGAATGTCCTTTCAGACCGTTTTTTCCCGGATTCCTGAATTTTGAAGTCGTCTTCTCCTTCAGTGAATGTCCTCACCGGGCAGGACACATCGTAATGGCAGCCGTCTTCGTGTCCGCACAGGTATTCTTTTCCCTTGAATAGGATGATTGCATATTTCTTTTCCATGATTTGATATCTTTAATTGACCATACTTGATTTATGAAGCAACAAGACCTATCTTTTCTCCGAAGAAGGAATCGCATACCCCGTACACATGCTTGATGGAGCATTCATATTTTGAGTTCTCGCTGTCAAGACGGAAGCGGAATCCGTGATAGTCCCTGACTTCCAGTTTCAGTCTGACATCTTTCAGGAGTTCCATTTCCAGGAGGCTTCCACCGCCGTACATGGAGCTGAAGATGCCGCAGCAGTTGCCTTTGGGAATAATGACTTCCCCAAGCGAGAATCCGGCATCATAAAGTTCCTGCAGGCTTACCTTGCCGATATAGGTCAGCAGGTTGGCACCGCAGCAGGAGTTGATGAGTTCATGGTAGAACTGTTCATAGGATACCTGTTCCTTGCCGTCCCTGTATTTTTTGTCGGGGAACCGGCCATATACCGTGTAGCCTTTCTCCACCAGCATTTTCTTCACTTTGGCTGGATTGAGGTTCAGCGCGTCTATCATATCCCCGAAATAGGATTCCTTGTACCGGTATCCTTCCTGCGATTCCAGCCAGTTGGAATTGATGCAGTCGTAGTTTGACAGCATCTCGACACGCACGGGGATGTCATCCGTGTTTTTGAGAAGTTCTTTCAGCGTGTCAGAATCGTTTCTGTCATAGATTTCTTCCCTGATTTCGTCTTCGTGTTCTTGAAAGAACTTGTCCACTTCCTCTTCCCCGAAATCATGAAAACGGATACATTCATCCTTCAGCTTTGAGACGATTTCACGGACAGCTTCCCATTCGGTGTCACCGTACCATTCGTCCACTTTCTCCCACAGACTTTCACAGCTCCTTTCTTCCAGACACTTCTGGATGGTGTCACGGCAGTTGTCGAGATTGTCGTTGTAGTCCACCCATACCAGCGTGTAGGACTTGTCCATGAGCGATTTCACGAATTCCATTGTCAGTCTTTCCTGTTCTTCCATTTCTGTTACCTGTGTACGGCAGGATTCTGTTTCCCGTACATGTCGCTTATAAATGAGAAGAGCGACCTTTCGGCCGCTCCCTTGTCATTCGTACTCTTCCTTGAGCCTTTCATATTTCTCCTCATTTCCGTAATTCTTTTATCCTCTCATGACACGACAGTTTTTTTGCGATTTTCATGAAAAGTCTGAAGACTTCTGTGTGTCATGAGAGCTTGGGTCGTACCTTTCAGGCATAACTTCCCCTTACCCCACAAGGCAACTTGAGGCAATATGCCATAAATCCCACAAAGCATAAGGGCTAATCCGCCCCGCCCTTAAAGACATTCTCATAAGCCCTGTTTCCGGTGTAGATATTCAGTATGTGCATTCTGGAAGTCTTTATCCATTTAGCAGCCACAGAAACATACTTGAATACGAAAGCTTTGATGCGGCTTGTCCTGTTGAGTCCGAATGCCTTTACATTCATTCTGCGGATAATGGTTTTGTAGAAGTTCCTTATCAGTGCGGTCATCAGCAGATAGACCGTATTTTCAGCCAGGAAGGATTTGGGCAGACGCTTCCATCCGAATCCGTTGTTCATTTCGTCAAAGATTCTTTCCTTTCCTCCACGCAGGTTGTAGAATTCTACGATATCTCTGACATCGGATTCGAAATCATTGGTGAGAATGCACCTGTAGGTATATTCACCTTCCCATAGTTCCTGAGTTTTGTCAGTCCTTCTCTGTCTCTGAACAACTAGGCGATAAGGCTTTCCCTTCCACTTTTCCACGATAATGGAGTTCAGTTCGAATTCTATTCCGTTGATTTCCTCAGTCCTCCATCCTCGGAGAATGAACATGTCATCGTAAAACGCCGAGCATCTGTTGGCGCGGATGTAGAAATGGTTACAATGATCTTTTACCACATCCACAATCTCTTCGGAACATGACCCGCAGTCCATACGTACCCTGTCTATATGGATACCGTTGTCTTCAAGCCTTGTAAAGATCCTTTCAAGCGTATCCTGTTGGCGGAAACGGACATTGGTATTGCCGTCGCGGTTTTCTATGCCTACGATATGGTCGCCGATGACAGCTACTCCGGGGCTGTATCCGGTAAACTTCTTGTAGGTGGGCTTGGCGTCATACTTGCCTGTCTCGATAAACTGATGGTCGAAATCGAAATCATATTTCTGTCCCTCGTTTAATTCTCCGGTAGATATGAGTGCCTTGACAAGCAGTTCGTTCATGCGGTCTGCCACATTGAAATCATAGGATTTTCCCGAGACGGAAGACGTATAGGTTATGTTGGGGACGGTCAGTTCCTTGATGGCACGGAGAATCGTATCTGCGCTGCAGCTCCTTAGCACAGGATGAAAGGAAAGATGAGACATGAGATGGGTGGATATGTCTTCAACACAGGAGCCGCCACAGAAATACACGCACATGAGAGAACGGAAGATTTCACTGTATTGATAACCGAATGTCTTGGTACGTGGTCCCAAAGTGGAATCAATTATGTTAGACAAAAGAGCATCGAATTCTTCCATTACACAAAATATTCCACCAAAAGGAGTGATTTGTTCAGATTTTATTTGTACTTTTGCCATGCCTGATGAAGATTTGTTTGATTTTTATTGCAACACTAAGTTAAGTGAATCTTCTGACATGGCAAAATACTGGGTAATATATTATTACTCAGTATTTTAAATTTATTTCTAACAATATGTGTTGCGGAATTAAGGATTTAAAGACATGGGAGACTTAACTATTTGGGAAACCATTATTATTGCCATCGTAGAGGGACTGACGGAGTTCCTGCCTGTTTCGTCCACGGGCCACATGATTATCACGCAGAACGTCTTGGGCGTGGAGAGCACGGAGTTTGTCAAGGCATTCACCTTTATTATACAATTCGGCGCCATCCTGTCGGTAGTGGTGCTCTATTGGAAACGGTTCTTCCGGCTGAACCATACGCCAGCACCCGAGGGAGCCACCCCGCTGAAGCGCTTCCTGCACAAGTACGACTTCTATTGGAAGTTGCTGGTGGCTTTCATCCCGGCTGCGGTGCTGGGCCTGCTGTGCAGCGACTTCATCGACGCCATGCTGGAGAGTGTTGTCGTGGTAGCCGTGATGCTCATCGTGGGCGGTGTGTTCATGCTGTTCTGCGACCGTATATTCAATAAAGGCAGCGAACAGACCAAGCTGACAGAGCGGCGTGCTTTCTGGATAGGCATGTTCCAGTGCATCTCGATGATACCGGGCGTGTCGCGCTCCATGGCCACCATCGTGGGCGGCATGGCGCAGAAGCTGACGCGCAAGGCTGCCGCCGAGTTCTCTTTCTTCCTGGCCGTGCCCACCATGTTTGCCGCCATGGGCTATAAGATGCTGAAGCTTTTCATGGACGGCGGCACGGAGATTATCGTCAACAACCTGCCTGCCTTGTTCGTGGGCAATGTAGTGGCGTTCGTGGTGGCCATGCTGGCCATTAAGTTTTTCATCAGTTTCGTCACGAAATACGGGTTCAAAGCCTTTGGCTGGTATCGCATCATCGTGGGTGTCGCCATCCTCGCCTTGCTGCTGACGGGACATTCACTGGAAATGGCATGATGGACTTCAAGGAAGGCGAAGTATTGTATTTCGACAAGCCGCTGGGCTGGACATCGTTCAAGGTGGTGGGGCACGTGCGCTACCACCTCTGCCGACACTTGGGCGTGAAGAAGCTGAAGGTGGGGCATGCGGGTACGCTGGATCCGCTGGCCACGGGCGTGATGATTGTCTGCACGGGCAAGGCGACGAAGCGTATCGAGGAGTTCCAGTATCACACCAAGGAATATGTGGCCACCTTACGGCTGGGGGCTACGACTCCCAGTTATGACCTGGAGCACGAGGTGGATGCTACCTATCCCACGGCACACATCACGCGCGAACTGGTGGAAGAGACCTTGCCGCGGTTTACAGGTTTCTCTGTTTCCATTTCCGTCTCGCCGTCGAAGTGGAAATGTGCCATATGACCGTATCCGGTTTTAGGCTCACCGCCGCATTTGTGCAGTGCGGTGTCTATTTCCCAGTCGGTATCACCGATGCCGAGGGATATGTATGTCCCTCTGAGCATACACCCGGCCAGCCTCAGTGCGGCATCCTTCCTTTTTTCCCGGCGGAGCCTGTCAAATGCCGCGAGCGCGATTTCCCGGTTGGGTATTTTTATCGTAGTTTCCATATCGTTTCATTTTCAGTTTGCCGTTTCCTTGTCTTTCCCGCTGTCTTTTGCTGCCAGGACACCGAAAGGCAGATCGAGTATCCTGTGGTTGAAACATAGCGTTGAATTGTAGTCCGTGCGTTGCCAGAGGGTAAAATGGTCTCCGGCGAACGACCATTTGAAATAGCCTGACAGTGAGCCGAACTGCGGATTGACATTCCTGCTTATGAGGAAGCGGTTCACGTCCACGATGCGTCCCGCCGTCAGTAGTATGTTCAGTATTTCCACGAATGCCAGCTGCGAGTATGGGTCGATAGGCATTACAGGTCCTTTGAAGTTGATTTCCATATCTTTTGTCTTTTAGTCATAATTGTCATCAAATATTTCGTAACGGAATGGAAGCATGTCGCAGTAGTAGCTTGATACGCCCGTGTATATCAGGGCATCTTCTCCCGTGTCCGCGTCTTCTTCCGTTTCCGTGACGGTATCCCCGTACAGGTCATGGTAGTGTGATACCATCATGTGCGGGTCATCCGTGGTGATGTCATATCCGTAACTTCTGCTCCAGCTTATGAAAAACTCCGTTTCTTCCTCTTCGAGCCTTTCAAGGGCATCCCTGATCTCGAAGAAGTTGGGACAGAGCCATTCACGGCTGATCAGTGTGTCCGGAATGTTTTCCCATTTCGGATACCGGTATTCTGGTTCCTTTTCCCCGGGAAACAGGTCGGAACAGGCACTCAGGAACTCGCCCATGTCGCTGTAGTCGGACAGGTGCAGCCAGTAGTCCCTGTAATCCTTTATGTCAATGAGATGCTGTGTGGTCACGGCAATCTCTGCATTGTTCAGATCCATATTACTTGTCTCTTATGTATGTGGATGCCGGGGATTCCATTCCACCGACCTCGACAAGGTGCCGTGTCCCGGCTGTGCAGGGTTTTTCGGGAAAATACCGCAGCTCCGCGAGGATGATTTTCCTGAAAACCGCCTGCGGCCTGACCTTGCTCAGCCGATGGGGACGCGGCTTACCTTTGTCGGTGGGAATGGAACTCCCGGTCTTCTTCATACGGTTAATATTTATTCTGTTATGCGCTGGCTTCCCCAGCTGATGTGTATTTTGCCTTCACTGTCCTGCGTGCGGATGAGCAGGCTGTCGATGACAGACATTGTGATGTCGAACTCCTCGAAGATTTCTGACTGTTCTTTGACCTCACCGGTCTTGATGAATTCGTTCAGACGCTCCTTGGTCAGTACCAGTGCCATCAGGTTCTGTTCGACCGAATCTTCGTAGGTGACGTAGTGGACATCCTTCATTTCTTTGGAATCGAGACGGATGAAACGGAAGTAGAACTGTTCCATACGGGGGATGTTCCACTGCAGGGATTCCAGTATCACGTCGTTGCAGGTAGGTATGTTCACGGAGCTGCTCAGGCTCTGCTGTGTGCATATCAGGATGCCGTTGATGGTGGAGTCGAATTCGGTCACGATGCTCTGCCGTTTCTTGAAGGCTACATCTCCCTTGACCACAAATACAGGTCTGTCGGGAAAATGTTCCCGGATATAGCTCTCGTAGAGGTCGAAGGCCGCCAATGTGGTACATCCGATGGCAACCTTACCCGGTATTGTCCTTATGAGCCTTTCAATATAGCGGGTCTTGGAAGGATAACTGTCACCGTAGTATCCCTCTATCAGGTGAGGTACCGAACAGGCTTTGATAAGCAGCTTGATCTGCCTCATGAGTCTCAGTCCTGCATCCTTTTTCGTGTCTCCCGTGCTGTTGTAGTACAGCTCACAGATGCGGCAGAATTCCTCGATGATGACACGGTATACCTCGTGTTCTCCTTCCGAGGGACGGACGGTATGTGTCCGTATCCGGTATTTCTCTCCTGCGAAGTCCCTGAATTTACGGGTGATGACCGTTTTGCCGATAAGTTCGGAGAGTTCGTCCTTGTTGTACACGTCCTGGTTCTGTTTTTCGATGCCGAATACAGTGGCTTTCCCCGGACAGTGGCAGGCACGGAAAAGGACATGCCCCCTGAAGGCGGGGAACGGTGTTCCGTAATCCGGGTTGTTCTCTTCCTCTATCTCGTGGTCCCTGTTTTCGTGGTAGACCTGCGGGCTCCAGCATATCATATTTACGGAGTTGTTGTAGAGTAGTTCGAACTGGCTGTACAGTTCCGCGATGTTGTTGCGGGTGGTTGTTCCCGTGTCGAGGATCTTGTACCTGAGCCTCCTGAATATGCACAGGATGTTTCTTGTACGCTGCGATGTGGGATTGGTGATTTCGTCCGACTCGTCGAAGACAAGGCACAGCTTGCCGGAAGTGCGTTTCACGAAACGCATCAGTCCTCTTTTCAGTTTCCGGAGCATGGAGGTGGAGACGACAAGGAATGTCCCTTCCGGTATGTTGTTGAGGTCGCCGGCGGTCTGTATTGTACGGAAGCGTTCCTTGTTTATGGTAAGGAACGGTATCCAGGTCATGTTGGTGGCGATGGCCGGGGCAAGTATGATGACGTTCTTTGCCTTTCTGAACTTGAGCAGGTATTTCGCCCTGTGATAGACGGCGGCGGTCTTGCCTGAACCCTGCTGCCAGTTCAGCAGGGCGTAGCGTTTCTGCAACACGAGGTTCAGGTCGTGTTTCTGCAAGTCCGTGAATTCGCAGACTTCACCGTCCTTGTTGATGAATGTGGTGCGGTCCAGGTATTCCTTCAGGCCGGCATCTTTCCGCATTTCCGCAAACTGGAGATTCTGGGTCTCGTATTGCCTCTGTTTGCGCCGTATCAGTTTACTGGCGGCACGGATCTGCCGCATGTTCTTTTCTGTGACGTTTTCCGGCATCGGGAGTTCGGCCCTTCCGAGTATGAGGTCGTTGATGCCTGCGGCCTTGTGCGTGACCTTGTCAAGCAGACGCGGGGCATATTGCTTCAGCTTGAAGCCGTAGGATGTCTTCACCAATGCCACTTCCTTGCGCGGCACCACGTTCTGCGAGGTGATGTACCTGCGGATGATGCCGAGAACCTTGCCGGTGGTCAGCTTCTTGCGTTCCCATTCCTTTATCTGTTCCCGGGTGGCATTTTCCGGCGGTTTCTGGTTGCGGAATTTGGACACCAGCGCCTCCGCCTTTTCGACATGCCTGTTCAGCACGGCATGGGCTTTCAGCTCGTACATGTATTTGGCGAGCCTGTACTCGAACTGTTCCAGCTCTTCTTTGTCTATATGGTTGCACTCCCGCATCAGCTGGAGGCGCAGCCGGTGTTTCATTTTCCGCACTTCGGCTATGCGTTTCTTCAGCTCATCCATGCTGACAAACTCTTCCGCGTTGTAGGGCTGCATTTCAATATGGAGGGAACGGCGGAGGAATACCATGATTTTTGTTGCGAAATTCTGCACGCCCACCGTAGAGAAGGCTGAATGTTCCAGCCTGGTCTGGCCGATGAAGGAGAAATTCGAGTTGATTTTCGCCACGCGTGTCTTTTCCCAGAACTCGTTCTGCATGAAGGAGAGAGGGACGATGACCATCAGGATTCCGGCAGGGTTGAGCACGTCATAGGCCTTGTCCATGTAGAATTCCTGCGACAGCCTGTAATCAAATTTCAGGTTGAAGGGCGGATTTCCGACAATGATGTCGAAACGCTGTTCGGGATTGTACAGCTGTATGTCGCATTTCTCGATATGAGCTTCCGGGTAGAGGTATCTGGCAACGGCCACCGCCTTGCCGTCAATGTCGAATCCGTAGGCATTGTGCAGGTTGGGCAGATGGTTGAAGAAGTTGCCCATGCCGCAGCACATGTCAAGTACCATTTCCGCCGATGTCGGAGAAAGGGTCTCCACCATGCTCCGGCATATGTCGTGCGGGGTGAAGAACTGTCCCATCTCGAATTCCTTCTTGGCCTCGGCGTATTCATGGTAGCTGGTGAAATCCGACTGCCTGAGGTTGTGCAGTCCTCCGATTCCCGTGTAGCAGTTGTAGATGCTTTCCTTCGGAACGAGGTCCTTGCCGGAGTCTATGGCGAAAAGGATTTTCTCGTTGATCTCGGCACGCCTGTCCTGAGGAATCTGTTGGGGTATGATGGCATACATGTCTTTTCTTTTTTAATGGTTGGAAACGAAGACACCCCGCAAGGATGTCTTACGGGGTGTCTGAATAAGTATTTCATGAATCACTCTTCTCTGAGTGTGATTTCATCCAGCCGCAGCCTTCTGTAGCAGTTCTCTGCGGCCTGGCTGTCCTTGAAGCGTACGTCGATGCGTCCGTTCTTGTAGAACTTGATCTGTTCTGCGTTGCTCAGGGTGAGGTTGTACCATTCGGTTATATCCACATCGCGTCTGTCAAGGCCGATGACCATACCGCTTGAACCGTTTATCACGTCATCTGCCCCGTATGCGATACCTTCGCAGAAAATGTCCACTTTCCTTCCGCAGTCATACGAGAACTCATATTCCCGGTGGTATTCCAGATGGATGCTATCCCAGGATACGATGTCAGGGAAAGTTATCTTGTCCTTTTTCAGTTCGGGCTTCACCTTGCTCCAGCGGGAAGGCTGTACCGTTTTCAGGAAACGGGCCAGCAGTTCTTCCTCTGCGGTCTCACGGAAACTTTTTCCGCCGAGGTGTTCAATGACCATGTCCACGTAAGTCTGGTAGACCGGACGGAATCCCATGCGCATGGCCTTCTCGTCGATTACAGGAATGGGTACATCTACATTGTAGGTCCTGTTGAAATAGGAAATGATGCGACTCGCGAAATTCGCGTTGGCATTGCAGTTGTTGTCCGCAAGCTCGTTGATGAGGTCAAACGGTTTGAATTCGTTGTGGGTATAGTCATCCTCCCCGCTGTTGTTGAAATAGAAATTCCGTATGGAGACCTTACCGTTATTCTCATACTTGAAGCTCTTGATTTCCCGATACCGTTCCGCTTCTTCCTTGAAGATGTCATACCATCGGTCGATACGGTCAAGTGTCCTGTAGAGCTGGTCCTGCTGTAGCTGGCAATACTGCCGGTCCTGTTCTGTAATCTTGTCCTCGTTCCTTACTTGCACGTTCAGGATACCTGTAAGCAGGTCAGTGTGGCTGCCTGCTGTTCTTGTTGCTGTTGTCTGCATAACTGTATTGTTTTAGAGATTGTCAATTTCGGGTTTGATACGGTAACAGTAGGTGATGTGGCTGTCCATGTCCTTGACCAGCTTGACCTGTTCGGGATGGAAGTTGAGACGCCGTTCCATGGCCGGGGCATCTATCTTGTCCCATTCGTGCTGCGGCAGGAACCGGTTTTCATGTCGGAAACACCAGAGTACGATCTGGTTTTCCCAGTTGCCCTTGAACACAGTCCCTTCATAGTCCTTCAGGAACTGCCGGAAGTTCTCTTCGGTCCTGAAAGCTATGTCGTAGCCCTGGTACAGGTTGCGTGCGTCCGGACCCGTGTCCTTGGTCAAATAATATTGTCTCCATGTTTCCGTGGTGAAATCACCGTAGAGCGGATCAGGTTCGGAATAGGACCATAACGGTACTTTTGCCGTGAATGTGACGGCACCGTTGGCACACGCTCCGCAGTTTCCCCAGTCCTTGAATGCACCTTCCGTCCATCTGACGAATTTCAATTGCTTGGGGTCAATATGGTGGAAGGCCCCTCCGCTGACGCTCAGCCGGATATTGGCGTCCTGCTCCCATACAAAGGGAATATAAGGTTCTTCACAGATGGAAATCCGACCGCTCTCTTCATCATTGTTTTCAATAAGGGCATTGCCGTAATATTTCCCGTATCTGTCCACATAGATGAGTCTGTCACCTATCTGTGGAGTCTTTTCCGAGCGTGTCCTTTCTATCAGTTCCACATAGCCGTTGGCCATATCCACGTCCTGCTGTGTCAGCCAGTGTTCATGATCGTACAGAATGTTCAGTGGTTTGAGTGTTTCCACCGTGTACTTGTTCTTTGTTGCCTGTAACATAACATTTGATTTTTTGTTAGTCCGGCTTCTGGGGCCGGAGTTCCCATAACTACAGGCCTAAAAAGGTCGTGTTCCGTACATGCAAGGCTTCGGGAAAAAATACCGCAAGCCCTCCGGGGCGAGGATGATTTTTTCCACGAACCCGAAGGGCTTGGCCTTGCTTGTACGGGAAGAACACGAATTACCTTTGCCTGTGGTTATGGGGACTCGGCTACGGTATGCTCGTTTTTCCCGATATGTTTTTATTCCGTAAGATTGCAGCCGTTTATATGGCCTTTTCAGAAAGAAATGTTATCTTTGCAAGTGAGATAAAGAGTTATTTGAAAGCATGAGAAATATGGCGGTTCGGAACAGTCCGGCTTTTTCTTATCCATTGCCCGTTCTCGTGCGAGTTTTATCCAATCTGTTGATAGTCAAATAAAACCTACCTGATTACAACAAATATAAGAATAAGCGGGAGCAGAGCAAAACAAAGCTCGCTTTAATTTTATTCGGCCGAGCGGAAGTATCTTCGAGTTTCAACTTAAAGATAGCAAAAGGTGAGTGCAGAGGTCAAATAAATTTGGCGGTGCACTCACTTATGCGTATATTTGAACCATATTTTATTCCACGCCACTAATACCCCCCAAATAAGGATTCGTTATGATTTCTTACGAATGAATGTGCATCGAACCGATCATATTAACATAACACCTGATAAGATGAACAAATTTTCTGTCATTTTCAAATTATCTTTCATCAACACTATCTTTTTTTATCTACCCGTTCTCGCAAACAATTCTCCCGTAGATTACGTAAACACTCTCGCAGGGACCCAATCGAAATTCGAACTATCCACCGGAAATACCTATCCAGCTATTGCAATGCCGTGGGGTATGAACTTCTGGACTCCGCAAACCGGAGATATGGGCGACGGTTGGACATATACATACAATGCCGACAAAATAAAAGGGTTCAAACAGACCCACCAACCCAGTCCCTGGATGAACGATTACGGGCAATTCGCCCTTATGCCGGTAACCGGAGGAGTCGTGTTCGAACAGAACCAACGAGCCAGTTGGTTCTCTCATAAAGCCGAGATAGCTAAACCTTACTATTATAAAGTATATTTGGCCGACCATGATGTCACCACAGAAATGACGGTAACGGAACGAGCCTCTTTATTCCGCTTCACATTTCCCGAGGAGCAAAATTCATATGTTATCGTCGACGCTTTCGACAAGGGCTCTTATATAAAAATCATACCCGAAGAGAATAAAATCATCGGATATTCCACCCGGAATTCGGGGGGTGTTCCCGAAAATTTCAAGAACTATTTTATCATTGTTTTCGACAAACCGTTTCAATTCACTGCCGTGGCCCTCGATAATGCCATCAAGACCAATCAAACCGAAATCGAAGGGAACCATGCAGGCAGTATTATCGGTTTCTCCACACACAAAGGAGAACAAATACACGCACGAGTAGCCTCGTCTTTCATCAGTTTCGAGCAGGCGGAATTGAATTTGCAGGAACTCGGCGATGGAGATTTCGACCGTTTAACAGAAAAAGGAAAGAACCGTTGGAACGAAATATTATCCAAAATTGAAATTAAAGACAACGACATCGACAATTTGCGTACGTTTTATTCCTGTTTATACCGGTCGGTTCTTTTTCCACGAGCATTTTACGAAATAAATGCCGAGGGTGAAACCATTCATTACAGCCCTTACAATGGACAAGTATTACCCGGCTACCTATTTACCGACACCGGATTCTGGGATACCTTCCGCTCTCTATTCCCGCTGTTAAATCTAATATATCCCTCGATGAACGAAAAAATGCAAGAGGGATTGGTCAACGCTTACAAAGAAAGTGGATTTTTACCCGAATGGGCCAGTCCAGGACATCGGGATTGTATGGTTGGAAACAACTCGGCCTCGGTTGTCGCCGATGCCTATATCAAAGGCTTGCAAGGCTATGACATAGAACTGTTATGGGAGGCTTTGAAACACGGAGCGAACAACCACCTGAAAGGTACGGCATCGGGAAGAGTCGCTTTCGAAGCGTACAACCGGTTGGGATATGTACCCAATAATATCGGTGTGGGACAAAATGTCGCTCGCACATTGGAATATGCCTATAATGACTGGTGCATTTATACCCTCGGTAAGAAATTGGGAAAACCCGATAGCGAAATAGAGATTTATAAACAGCGAAGCCTAAACTATAAAAATGTGTACAACCCGTCGGAAAAACTCATGGTCGGGAAAGACGATCGGGGAAAATTCAATCCTCATTTCAGTGCCACGGATTGGAGCGGCGATTTTTGCGAAGGGAACAGTTGGCATTGGAGTTTCTGCGTGTTCCACGACCCGCAAGGACTCATAGACTTGATGGGGGGCAACGAAGCATTCAACCACATGATGGACTCGGTTTTCTTCATACCCAGCTACTTAGGAATCAAAAGCCGAGGAGTCATACATGAAATGAGGGAAATGCAAGTGATGAACATGGGACAATATGCCCACGGCAATCAGCCCATACAACACATGGTATATCTGTATAACTACTCGGGGGAACCGTGGAAAGCGCAATATCGGGTGAGGGATATCATGGAAAAACTCTATTCCGCCACTCCCGACGGATATTGCGGTGACGAAGACAACGGACAAACCTCGGCTTGGTACATATTCTCGGCTCTCGGATTCTATCCTGTCTGTCCCGGAACCGACCAATATATTATCGGGACACCGTTATTCAAGGAGGCAAAGCTGCATCTGGAAAACGGGAAGTGCCTGACCATCGAGGCCAAAAACAATAGCGCAACAAACAAATATATTCGTTCGATAAAACTCAACGGAAAGAACCACACACTCAATTATTTCAAGCACAACGTCTTGGTAGAAGGCGGGAAAATACAATTCCTCATGGACAACGAACCCAATTTGAAACGAGGCTCAACCAAAGAAACTGTGCCTTATTCTTTCTCTTTGGCGAATGAATAAAATGTAGTACTTTTGGAAAGACAAATCAATATCATATATGAACTATAAGAATAGCATAGGTATCCTATCCGTAATAATCATACTGTTATGTGGTTGTCAACCCGATAAAAAAACCATATTTACCGCAGCCTCCTATAACCTGAGGAACGCAAACAGCGCCGATTCGTTGCAAGGAGACGGTTGGGGAAATAGATGCCCTATCATAGCCAGGCTAGTACAGTTTCATGAATTCGATATTTTTGGGACACAAGAAGGGCTCAGACATCAATTAGACTCCCTGAAAACGAGCCTCCCGAAATATGATTACATAGGCGTGGGGCGTAATGATGGAAAAAAGGAAGGCGAACATGCAGCCATTTTTTACCGAATCGATAAATTCGAATTATTGGAACACGGAGACTTTTGGCTATCGGAGACGCCTGAAAAACCGAGCGTCGGCTGGGATGCGGTTTTACCGAGAATCTGCACTTGGGGACATTTCAAATACAAAGATACCGGATTTGAATTTCTCTTTTTCAATCTCCACATGGACCATATAGGGAAACAAGCCCGGGTAGAAAGCGCTTTGCTCGTACAACAAAAAATGAAAGAAATCGGCGAAAATCTACCAGCTATACTCACCGGAGATTTCAATGTAGACCAGACTCATCGCTCCTACCTCGCTTTAACAGAAAGTGGAATACTCCGAGACGCATTCGAAGTGGCCGACCTGCGTTATGCGACCAACGGCACATTCAACGGTTTCGACTCTGACAACTACACCGAAAGCCGAATCGACCATGTGTTTGTAACGCCTACATTCCATATTCTGAAATACGGCGTTCTCACCGACAGCTATCGTCGTATGAAAGAAGGCGATCAAAAAGCCTCGGTAAAAGATTGTCCCGAAGAAATCTCAATCAGAAGTTACGAATCTCGCATACCGTCCGACCATTTCCCCGTAATGGTCAAGTTGGAAGTATGCGATAAAAACTAAAACGATATACGTCGATTTCCCAATTATAACTGATACACATTTTTATTTATTAACCATACATACAGTATATTTTTTATGAAATCTATTGCAAAAGTAAGTTGCTTATGTCTGGCTCTCGGATATGGATTCTCCTATACCCATGCAGCCACAGCTCGTGTAGCGACAGCACAGCAAGACAACACCCGGGTACAATACACAAGCAACCGTCCGCAAGAACGCTTGTTCGTATCCAACGCCGTAGAAAAACAAATCAAACGAGTAAAATCTTTATTGACAAATGCTCGGCTGGCTTGGATGTTTGAGAACTGTTTCCCGAACACACTCGATACGACCGTACATTTCGATGGGGACGACGATACTTTCGTATATACCGGTGATATACACGCCATGTGGTTGCGCGACTCAGGAGCTCAAGTATGGCCCTACGTGCAATTGGCTAACCAAGACCCTCGATTAAAGAAAATGTTGGCAGGGGTCATCAACCGCCAATTCAAATGTATCAATATCGATCCATACGCAAACGCTTTTAACATGGGTCCTACCGGAGGGGAATGGATGTCCGACATGACAGATATGAAACCCGAACTGCACGAGCGCAAATGGGAAATAGACTCGCTGTGTTATCCCATTAGGTTAGCCTATCAATATTGGAAAGTTACCGGTGATACCAGTATATTTGGCGAAGAATGGATACAAGCCATTACGAATGTACTGCGGACCTTCAAAGAACAGCAACGGAAAGAAGGCAATGGCCCCTACAAATTCCAACGTAAAACAGAGAGAGCTCTTGATACAATGACCAACAACGGATTAGGAAATCCGGTAAAACCCGTCGGACTGATAATCTCTGCGTTCCGTCCCTCCGATGATGCCACGACATTCCAATTTCTCGTTCCCTCAAATTTCTTTGCCGTAACTTCATTGAGAAAATCTGCTGAAATCCTGCGGAAGGTAAATCACAACGAGAAACTGGCGAAAGAATGTTCCGATCTGGCCCAAGAGGTAGAAACCGCCCTGCAAAAGTATGCGGTTTATAATCACCCGAAATACGGTAAAATATATGCCTTCGAAGTCGATGGATTCGGGAACCAACTGCTGATGGACGATGCCAATGTTCCCAGCCTGCTGGCAATGCCCTATTTGGGTGATGTGGACATAAACGATCCTATTTATCAAAACACCCGCAAATTCGTATGGAGCGAAGACAACCCCTATTTCTTCAAAGGTAGCGCCGGTGAAGGCATAGGAGGCCCCCACATCGGTTATGATATGGTATGGCCTATGAGTATTATGATGAAGGCATTTACCAGTCAAAATGATCAAGAAATAAAAGAGTGCATAGAAATGTTGATGAAAACGGATGCCGGAACAGGATTTATGCACGAATCGTTCCATAAAAACGATCCTAAAAATTTCACTCGGGCTTGGTTCGCTTGGCAAAACACACTTTTCGGCGAATTAATTCTGAAACTGGTAAATGAAGGGAAAGTAGACTTATTGAATAGCATCGACATTCAATAAAAATAAAACGCAAAAGAAATAAAAATGCCCCTGTAATACAGGGGCATTTTTATTTCTTTTCTTTAAAACAGCAGCTCAAATATTAAAATAGCATAAAATAAGAATGATTTTTTCAGAAAACATGTTGTAAAACATATAAAAGCAGTATATTTGCACTGTGTTTTTCATGGTATTAGATTTAAGGTTAAGAAGATTGGTTGTCGGGAGACAATCAATTTTTTTTATTTTTATCTCTCATAGTAAAATCATCGATATAATCAAAAGATGCCCCGACGACCGTAACAAGTAATCATTTCCATCTTATTTATCGAAGAGTAATATATACCGGAGCCCCTGTCAGGCGTGGCTCTATAACTCCATTCGACACCTCTACAATATCGGTCCGACCATATAAATCGGTTGTGACCAATCGGGGAGAAACATCTCCCACCGCTATCTTTATTGAATGAGGCACTATCTTATCGGGACTTTCCATCACTCCCGGAGCCGTCCAAGCAACCAACTTTTCATTGCCGTTCTTGTCGATAAAACGGAGTACGAAATCCCTCTTGTTCTCTGTCTTCATTCGGTAATCCAACTTGTATCCGCTTAACTCTTTCACAAAGGTTTTACAAGCATTATAGGCGGGAGTCATATTTCCTGCACGGTATAAAGCAAATCCCTCTTTTCCACCCCATTCATACCAAATGGTTACAGGCAACCCCTCTAATAAATCAACAAGATATTGCCGAATCACGTGCCACGCTTGATATTCATACGCAAGAGAAGGATCGCCCCCTGCATATCCCTCGGCCTTTCCCAAAGGGAAACCCCGCTCCGAATTTATCCAAAGACGTCCGGTATCTCCACCGGCTTTCTTCATTAAATTGCGAGTATGAGAATATGCCTCCATGTAATCCTCCGGAGCTTTCACGCCATAAGGATGCACCGACCATATATCCCAATGGATATCCAACATACCATCTGCAAAACAATAGGACATCCATTTATAAGACTCAGACCACATGTTCGAAACCGAACCCGCCAAAATCACACAATCGGGATTGGCCTTTTTCATGGCCGGCACGGCAGCCCGTACCAAATCTGTATATTCCCGGGCATACTGAGGGGAGTTGCCGACTTTCCCATGACGACCCCAAAATGTCATCGTATTCGGTTCGTTCCATATCTCCCATATAATATTTCGCCCTTTATAGTGTTTTACCAACTCAGCTGCAAAATCGGCATAAGCCGAACGAGCCGGTTCGTCTTTCACATGCCCGTACAGTTTATTACTAAAAGCCATACAGCCAATAATTTTCAAACCTCTCTTCTCACAATCGTTTACAAAACGATCATACTGACTAAAATCATAAACACCTTTTTCTCGTTCGATAGATTCCCAAATAAACCCTCGTCTTACCCACTTCATACCTAATTCCTGTACACGATCTAAATCCTCCGGGCCATCGGTATCGCCTTTTAACTGAACTCCCATATTATAAGGAATTGTTCCATCGGGAATAATTTTCGACAAAGCAAAAGAAGGGAAAACCGAAAACGATAACAAGCCTAAAAAAGCTAAATTCTTCAAGAGTTTCACATTCATAACTAAACCAATTTTCATGATATTACTATATACACCTATAAAGACGATAAAAGAAAAAATCTTTACCCACCTCAAACCAAAATATTTAGAAACGTTCTCTATTTTTTATTCATAGATAGCCTACCGCCATCATACCGGAAAGATACAGAGTCTTTAAATGTATCCTCGACAAAACAAAAAAAAGCCTGTAAGAATTCTTACAGGCTTTGTGCGGACGACGGGACTCGAACCCACACGTCGCAAGACACTAGATCCTAAGTCTAGCGCGGCTACCAATTACGCCACGTCCGCAAACGACGGTGCAAATATACGAGAAGTTTACAAACTATACAATTATTAAGACACAAAGTTTATCGGGTGAAAAACAAATCTTTCATCAAGAGCCTGTTATGTAAGAGATTGCCCGATCGAGTATGGTATCGTGACCTTTCGATGCCTGTTCGGAATCCATATCCATCTTAAACCCCTCGGTCGGCTCAACACCGAACTCTGTATGTTGCCGTTCTATATCATATATCGGGGAAGCCGAAAACCGAATGCTCCAACCGTTAGGAAGTTCCGACGAAAAAGGCAATCCACTACCGCCCCCCGTACAATCGCCTATGACAATAACATTTGGCAGAGCTTTCATCACCGATACAAAATTATTCCCCGCACTAAATGTACCTCGATTGGCCAATACAACAACCGGCTTTTGATAACGAATCCGGCTCGACGGAGAATATTCTATTGGATAAAGCTCAGAGAAGTCCTGATGCCCGAATCCCGTTTTATGGGAAATATAACCGACGACCGTCTTTCGGTTAATAAACCGAGACACCAAAGTCTCGACATTCGACAAAGACCCGCCGCCATTGCTGCGCACATCGATAATCAATCCCGTAGAAGTCGATAAATAGGCCAATATCTGGTCGAGGTTACCATCGCCTATGGTACTAGAAAAACTGCCGTAGTACATATATCCTACATTTTGAGGCAATATCTTATATTTTATACCACTGGTATACCGATAGTCGAAATTAAGATAATACTCATCTATAATACGTTCATCGTAATTCGTGGGAGAACCATACAACCAATCCCAATACCGCGAGGTATCATGTGCGGCGATAAGATTCACATGGCCGTCTTTCAACTCCATGAGCATATCGTTACAGACACTGAACAACTCCTCCGATGTCATTTTCGATGTCAGCTTCTTCCGATATTTGGTTCGTATTTGCGTCCAATCTATATTCTTATACTCAAAAAAACAGTATCGTTCATCGAGAATAGTCCACAAAGCATCGAAATTACCATAAGGATCATCTTCGAACACTTCCACTTTATGGCAAGACGGAAACATGAAAACCGATAAAATCGAAACCAACAGTCCTATTTTTGAAAACCTATGCATCATATCCTATCTCCCATTAATAATAAACCGAAACTATCCGACGATCCGAAGGAGCCGCACGAAATATCTCACCGGAAATTCCCAACACAAATGTATGAGTCAATACTTGTGTATCTATACTATTGATATGCGTCGTACGCATTACTTGACGATACCCCAGACGTAATGCCCGCTTTCCCACATGAAGATCGACCGAAATATAATTCCGCACATCGACCCGGTTATGCCATGCTCCGAAATGGACGATCCCGCTACAATTCCCTATACCGAACATCTCATAATAGGACTGTCCGAATTCAGGAGAAAAAAAAGTACCGATTACCGGTAATGAAACCTGATAGCGAAGAGTTACCGGCAATCGTGATATATAAAAATGATATGAAGCCATAGCGGTAGCACCCAAGTCGATGGCAGCTTTCGCCGTTGCCGGATTATTGGAATTACGCAAATTATACAATCCCCCCAACGTAAGTGCGGCCTCTCCACCCCCAGACACATACAGTCCATCGAGCAACTGCCATCTCCTTAACATCGCAAACGAATAGTCCAAATAAAACGATAACATAGAGCCGCTCCCCGATTGATTAGTCATCGAGGCGAATGAACCGGAAACATTGTGGCGGGTAAACCACTTTTCCGGGGCAAAACTAACCGCCCGAAGACGTTCGTACCCCAAAGCCACATCTAATCCCCAATAACGGATAGGTGTCAAATAGGTATCCAAAGCACTTTGCCTTCCGAGTTCGACCGTAAATACAGACGTGACCGGGCGTAACGGCTTCTCCGATTCTTTTTCCTGTGCCGATACGCATAAAGGAGAAAATATCGAAAAAGTAATACCCATTAAAATGGCACGTAAAATCGCCTTACATTTCGTCATAATTAAAACAAAGTCATTTGTCCCGAAGCACTATCTTCCGGTTTATCGACATTACTATCCCTAAGAGTATCCGTTTCGACACTACTGTCATCTTCGACGACAGAATCGTCTTCTTGCCTCAACGGTTCCAATTCGTTAATGGTCGCGACAGAAAAAGTCGTAAGCCGTTTCCCCTTCGCTTTAAAACCTTTCACTGCGATAAATTCGGCGGCATCCACAACCATAGGTTCCCGGAAAGAGTCCCCCTCTCCGAATGCGACTTCAATACGGGGATAAGCCGTATCGGTAATCAACAACAAACGGGAATCTGGATTATCTCCCAAGAAACTTTGTTTACGGCTACCCGCTTCAAAAACAAATCGTTTCAAATAGGGATAACCTTGCGCCGCATCATACAAAGCTACTGTCCAAACTTTATCGGGATCAAATTTCTCTATCCGTAAAATATTGGGGTCATAATGATTCGTGGCATCCGATGTCGTCGTGCAAAACTCACCATTCTCCAAAACGACAAGCACTTGATCGTCTCCATGAAATTCGCCCAAATATTCTCCTCGTCCGTCATAATTCAAGCGGAGAACATCTCGATCGAACCAAACCTTGCGTCCGCCCAATGTAGATCCGCCCCGTTCCTTCAAAGAAATACGATGAATCTCATTTTTAGTAAGAATATTTCCCATAGATTGACGGCCCTTAATGGCTATTTCACTGAAATCGCGGTCGACAAACAGAGTTTTCATGCGAGGCTTCGGGACAAAAGTTACCCGCAAAACCTCGGCTTCTCCATTGGGATTCGCTGTAAACCAAACGACCCTCGATCCCGGTTTACCCTGAGTAAGATCATATTCCTTATCCCGAGTCACACCGGTCACAGCAAAACGTTTCATATAATGCAATCCGGCCTTTCCGTCCCGATAAACCACATTGTATATCGTACGTTTATCATTCTTCTTAAATACGGCAATATGTAAAAGATTTTTCCCTACGAACATTTTCTCACTCACCTTCACTACCTTATATTTTCCATCTCGGTAGAAAAGAATAATGTCGTCTATATCGGAGCAGTTACAAACGAACTCGTCTTTCTTCAACGATGTACCGATGAACCCCTCTTCTTTATTGATATAGAGTTTTTCATTCGCCTCGACCACTTTGGTAGCCTCGATGGTATCGAAACTACGAACCTCTGTCAATCGGGGATAACGGCTGCCGTATTTTTCTTTCAAAGAGTCGTACCACTTGATTGTATAATCGACCAAATGGTCTATATCATAATCGATTTGAGCGATTTGCTCTTTTTTAGCAGCGATCAACTCATCGGCCTTCTCTGAATTAAATTTAAGGATACGAGCCATCTTTATTTCCATCAACTTCAATATATCGTCGGAAGTCACCTCCCGGATAAAAGAAGGCTTGAACGGTTCCAAACGCTTGTCTACATGCGCGATAGCCTCGTCCATAGAACGGCTTTCCTCAAATTCCTTATCCTTATAAATGCGTTTCTCTATAAATATTTTTTCTAATGATGCAAAATGCAAAATCTCTTGCGCTTCACCCTTCTGTATAAGTAGTTCCTTATGCAGCAATTCTTTCGTGTTTTCGACACTGATACGCAACAAATCGCTCACAGTCATGAAGTGAGGTTTATCCTCATTGATGACACAACAGTTGGGTGAAATGCTCACTTCACAATCGGTAAAGGCATACAAAGCATCAATAGCCTTATCGGAAGAAGTGCCCGGTATGAGATGAACCAATATCTCGGCATGCTGGGCTGTATTATCATCGACCTTTCGTATTTTTATCTTTCCCTTGTCCTGGGCTTTAAGAATAGATTCTATCAGTGTCGATGTCGTCTTGCCATAAGGAATTTCTACGATAGAAAGCGTACGATTATCGATCTTCTCGATTTTAGCGCGTACTTTCACGCTGCCGCCTCGTTCCCCATCGTTATATTTAGAAACATCTATAAATCCACCTGTCTGAAAATCGGGGTACAAATGAAACTCCTCGCCCCGCAGATAAGCCACAGCCGCTTGTAATATCTCATTAAAATTATGAGGTAATATCTTCGAAGCCAACCCCACAGCGATACCCTCGACGCCCTGTGCCAACAACAAAGGGAATTTGACAGGAAGAGTCACCGGCTCTTTTTTACGACCGTCATAAGACAACTTCCATTCGGTAGTCTTCGGATTAAATACGACATCTAAGGCAAACTTGGATAAGCGAGCTTCTATATAACGAGGAGCAGCGGCAGAATCGCCCGTAAGTATATTTCCCCAATTTCCCTGACACTCTATCAACAAATCCTTTTGGCCTAACTGCACCAATGCATCACCTATGGAAGCATCGCCATGAGGGTGGAACTGCATAGTATGTCCCACGACATTGGCGACCTTGTTGAAACGCCCGTCATCGAGCAATTTCATCGCATGAAGAATACGCCTTTGTACCGGTTTCAGACCATCGGCCAAATGAGGAACCGCCCGTTCAAGTATCACATAAGAAGCATAATCGAGAAACCAGTTCTGAAACATTCCCGAAAGTTGGAATTTAATATCCGGCTTATCCGATACGGGTACTTTGTAAGCCGAATGAGACTCCGCTGAAACTCCGGATTCAGCGGAACGATCTTGGGGCATATCTTCTTGCGGTGTCGTTATTTCGTCGCTCATAGAGTGTATTTGGATTTATAAACGGGAAAAGCACACACAAAAGTGTGACTCTTTTTAATTTTTAAATACTCGTGTAACTACATTCCCCTGCAAAAATACAAATTTAATCGAAAAAAATCATTTACTTTGTGCTCTAAAATCGTCTGATTTAAGAAAGTAATCGGCTCGAAAATAATAAAGGTAAAAACAAGATAGCAACATAACATACAAAAGAAATGGCACAGGAAGACGTTTTTAAGAAATTGGTATCCCATTGCAAAGAATATGGATTTGTATTCCCTTCAAGTGAAATATACGATGGATTGGCTGCCGTATATGACTATGGACAAATGGGTGTCGAATTGAAAAACAACATAAAAAAATATTGGTGGGACAGTATGGTCCTACTGCACGAAAACATCGTGGGTATCGACTCCGCCATCTTTATGCATCCGACTATTTGGAAAGCATCCGGGCACGTAGATGCATTCAACGATCCGTTAATCGACAACAAAGATTCTAAAAAACGTTACCGAGCAGACGTGCTTATCGAAGATTGTATCGCCAAAATGGACGAAAAAATCGAGAAGGAGGTCGAGAAAGCCGCAAAACGATTCGGAGATTCTTTCGATGAAAAACTTTTCAGAGAGACCAATCCAAGAGTTTTGGAACACAAAGCCAAACGAGATGAGCTGCACGCTCGTTATGCCCAAGCAATGAACGATGTAGATTTGAACGAATTGCGTCAAATCATACTCGATTACGAAATAGTTTGCCCCATTAGCGGGACCAAAAACTGGACCGATGTACGTCAATTCAATCTGATGTTCTCGACCGAAATGGGCTCTACCGCAGATGGTTCGATGAAAGTCTATTTACGTCCCGAAACAGCACAAGGAATCTTCGTGAACTTCCTGAATGTTCAAAAGACCGGTCGCATGCGTATTCCGTTCGGAATCGCCCAAATCGGGAAAGCGTTCCGTAACGAAATCGTAGCTCGTCAGTTTATTTTCCGCATGCGGGAATTCGAACAAATGGAAATGCAATTTTTCGTACGTCCGGGAGAGGAATTAAAATGGTTCGCCAAATGGAAAGAAACCCGTCTGAAATGGCATAAGGCTTTGGGATTGGGAGACCAAAAATACAGATTCCACGATCATGAAAAATTAGCGCACTATGCCAATGCCGCTACCGATATAGAATTTGAAATGCCTTTCGGGTTCAAGGAAGTGGAAGGTATCCATTCAAGAACAAATTTCGACTTAGGCAATCACGAAAAATTCTCCGGAAAAAAAATACAATACTTCGATCCGGAGTTAGGAGAATCCTATACACCGTACGTTATAGAAACCTCTATCGGTGTAGATCGCATGTTCCTGAGTATTATGGCTGCCGCTTATTGTGAAGAGACACTGGAAGGAGGAGATAGTCGCGTAGTGTTGCGATTACCGGCAGCGCTCGCCCCTGTAAAAGTTGCAGTAATGCCTTTGGTTCGCAAAGACGGCCTACCCGAAAAGGCACGTGAAATTATCGACAATTTGCGTTTCGATTTCAAATGTCAATACGACGAAAAGGATTCTATCGGGAAACGTTATCGCCGTCAAGATGCCATCGGCACACCGTTCTGTGTAACGGTAGACCATCAGACTCTCGAAGACAATACGGTCACCATACGTTTCCGAGACTCGATGGAACAGCAACGGGTGGCCATAGACCAGCTCCAAAATATAATTGGAGAACAGGTTAGCCTGAAAACATTATTAAAGAAAATTGTAGAATAAATTATTCCTATCCAAATATGAAATACTTCGTTCGAGCCATTTTAGCAACGATCATAGCGGCACTACTTTCTTCATGCAGTTACAACAGCATGGTCGAAGCCGATGAGAACATAAACGCCCAATGGGCAAAAGTAGAGAATCAATATCAACGTCGCGCCGATTTGGTTCCCAATTTGGTCAATACGGTTAAAGGATATGCAGCGCACGAAAGCGAAACGCTCGAAGCTGTAATCGCAGCCCGATCGAAAGCGACCCAAATTACCGTAGATCCGGCGAACTTGACAGAAGAGAATTTACAAAAATACCAAGAAGCACAGGGAGAATTGTCGAGTGCTTTGGGAAAATTGTTGGCAATCACCGAGAACTATCCCGATTTGAAGGCCAACCAAAATTTCTTGGAATTACAAGCTCAGCTCGAAGGAACTGAAAACCGCATTGCGACAGAACGCTCTCGCTACACGGACGCAGTGAATGCCTATAACAAAAAAATCCGTAAATTCCCCGCTTTGATTACGGCAAAGATTTTCGGATTCGACGCAAAACCTCAATTCAAAGCCGAAGCGAGTGCTGCGCAAGCTCCCACCGTGGAATTTTAATGAATAGCAATATACAATGAAAAAGTTACCTATTTTCTTACTTATCTGCCTTTTGATAGGCATTGTCGCCTGCAAGGAGACAGAAGACTATTGGACGCAGTACGAGCAATGGCGAGAGACCAACGAATCATGGTTCATCGAACAACTTGGAGCCAAAGATGAAAAAGGAAATCCCATTTACACCAAAGTAGTCCCAAGCTGGGACCACAGTATTTATGTATTGATGAAATACTACAACGATACGAGCCTCAACCGAGATGCCCAATCGCCTTACCAAACCAGTACGGTAGATGTGATATACAAGGGTATGTTGTATGACGGAACTCCTTTCGATTCTTCTTATCTGAGAACCGACAGTATTTATCGTACACAGGTAAAACAAAACATCAAAGGTTGGATCATAGCTCTCGAACAAATGAAGGTGGGAGACAGTTGCCGTGTGATTATTCCTCAAACATTAGGATACGGAGCTCAATATATGTCGTCTCTGATCCTTCCCTACACGACTTTGGTATTCGACATGAAATTAGTCGATATTCCCGGGTTAGATAAACCGGTGACCGAATAAAAGCATTCTCTTTCCTATTATTATAAATGAGACGGCTGTTAAAAAAACAGCCGTCTCATTTTACAATATGGTTCAAGATAAAAAATCGAGGCCACTTTTCCTCTGCTCTCTTTTCACTATCTTTGTAGAATATAGGATACGGTTCGGTAGAGCCAAGCCGGAAATGTAAATTTCGCTTGCCTTTGCACTCACCTTTCACTATATTTGAGTTGAAGCTCGAAGATACTTTCGCTCGGCTGAATAAAATTAAAGCGAGCTTTGTTTTGCTCCGCTCTCGCTTATTCGTATATTTGTAGGACATAGGAACAGTTCGGTAGAGCCAAGCCGGAAATGTAAATTTCGCTTGCCTTTGCACTCACCTTTACGTATCTTTGTACTCTAATATGGCAAGGATTCTTTCAATAGATTACGGAAGAAAGCGTACGGGCATAGCGGTGACAGATCCGTTGCAAATTATAGCAAACGGATTGACAACCGTGGCATCGTCGCAGTTGATCGATTTTCTCACGCAGTATATGCAGCGAGAGTCGGTCGAACGGGTCGTCGTGGGGCTGCCACGGCAGATGAATAACCAGCCGTCCGAGAGTATGCGCTATATAACCCCTTTTGTCAATCGGTTCAGAAAACTTTTTCCCAATGTGCCGATAGAGTTTTTTGACGAGCGGTTCACTTCGGTTTTGGCTCATCGGGCGATGATCGACGGAGGCTTGTCCAAAATGGCTCGGCGAAATAAGGAGCTGGTTGATGAGATAAGTGCGACGATAATTCTGAGGGATTATTTGGAAAGTAAAAAACAATAAGATATGGTACTACCTGTTTATCTTTACGGGCATCCCGTAATTCGTAAGGAGACCGAAGAGATCGATGCTTCTTACCCTCAGCTGAAAGAGCTGATTGAAAATATGTATGAGACGATGTATGCTGCCGAAGGTATCGGGCTGGCAGCTCCGCAGATAGGACTTTCTATCCGGTTGATCGTTATCGATGTAAATCCTATGGCCGAGTATTTTCCCGAGTGCGCCGATGTGAAGCTGACCTTGATAAATCCGGTTCTCGAAGTATTGGAGGACGGGTCGAAGGAGACCCGGGAGGAGGGCTGTCTCAGTCTGCCCGGTATTCACGAGCCGGTTCCCCGTATCGAGAAGATTAGGTTGAAATGGCTCGATGAGAATTTTCAACCTCACGACGAGGTTATCGAGGGGTATCTTGCACGAGTGGTTCAACACGAATACGACCATTTGGAAGGGAAGGTCTTTATCGACCGAATCTCGCCCATTCGCAAGCAATTGATAAAATCGAAGTTGACCAATATCATTAAAGGGAAAGTACGCTGCGACTATCGCGTGAAAGCGACTCCCTTGAAAAAATAAGTTTTACTCTTTAATTCTATCTTTTTTATATGGCAGACGATAAAAAAATCATATTCTCGATGGTGGGGGTGAGCAAGATGTTCCCTCCGCATAAACAAGTGCTCAAAGATATTTATCTCTCGTTTTTTTACGGGGCGAAAATTGGTATTATCGGTCTCAACGGGTCGGGTAAGTCTACGTTGTTGAAGATTATTGCCGGAGTGGAGAAATCGTATCAGGGCGAAGTGGTATTCTCGCCGGGGTATTCGGTGGGGTATCTCGAACAGGAGCCCAAACTCGACCCTGAAAAAACAGTAAAAGAGGTCGTACAAGAAGGGGTGCAACCTATTCTCGACTTACTGGCAGAATATGAAAAGGTAAACGAGTCGTTCGGTGATCCCGACGTACTCGAAAACCCGGACAAGATGGAGGCTTTGATCGCTCGTCAAGCCGAATTGCAAGATCACATCGATGCCTCTGATGCGTGGAACATAGACAATAAATTGGAACGGGCGATGGATGCGCTTCGCTGTCCGCCTGAGGATCAACTCGTAAAATTCCTTTCGGGAGGAGAGCGTCGTCGGGTGGCATTGTGCCGTCTGTTGTTGCAACAGCCTGATATTTTGTTACTCGACGAACCTACCAACCACCTCGATGCCGAGTCGATCGATTGGTTGGAACAGCATTTGCAGCAATATCCCGGTACGGTTATTGCCATTACCCACGACCGTTATTTCCTCGACCACGTGGCCGGGTGGATTCTCGAACTCGATCGGGGCGAAGGTATTCCCTGGCAGGGAAATTATACCTCGTGGCTGGAACAGAAAACCAAACGTATGGAGATGGAGGAGAAACAGGCGAGCAAGCGGCGTAAGACTCTCGAACGGGAATTGGAATGGGTTCGTATGGCTCCCAAAGCCCGACAGTCGAAAGGTAAAGCCCGCTTGAACTCGTACGATAAGCTGTTGAATGAAGACCAAAAGGAACGAGAGGAAAAACTCGAAATCTTTATTCCCAACGGGCCTCGTCTAGGTAACAAGGTTATTGAGGCTCACGGAGTCGCTAAGGCTTTTGGTGACAAATTGCTTTTCGATAATCTCGATTTCGTATTGCCTCCCAATGGTATCGTGGGCGTGATAGGACCGAATGGAGCCGGAAAAACCACGCTGTTCAAACTGATTATGGGACAGGAGGCTTGCGACAAAGGAACTTTCGAAGTGGGCGAGACCGTGAAGATCGCTTATGTGGACCAGACCCACAAAGATATAGACCCTGCCAAGACGGTCTATCAAGTCGTTTCGGGCGGACTCGAAACGTTCCGCATGGGTGGTCGGGATATGAACGCTCGTGCCTACCTCTCCCGCTTCAATTTTACGGGAGCCGATCAGGAGAAACTCATCGGAGTGCTTTCCGGCGGAGAACGTAATCGTCTGCATTTGGCTATGGCTTTGAAAGAGGAGGGTAATGTACTCTTGCTCGACGAACCTACCAACGACATCGATGTAAACACTTTGCGGGCGTTGGAAGAAGGTCTTGAAAATTTTGCCGGTTGTGCCGTTGTAATTTCTCACGACCGCTGGTTTCTCGACCGTATCTGTACGCACATACTCGCTTTCGAAGGCGATTCGAAAGTATTCTATTTCGAGGGTTCTTATTCGGAATACGAGGAGAATAAGAAAAAGCGTATGGGCGATGTGGAACCACATCGGGTGCGCTACCGCAAACTTATGGAATGATCAATTTGTTTTTTATAGAAGAAGTGGCGGGTCGGGAGGTTCGCCGCTTTTGTTTTATGGGGGTAGTGGCTTTTGTCTCTTTTCGAGGTTGTAAATGGATTATTTCCCTCCCCTCTCTATATATCGCTAACACAGCTCCCCGCAATGCTACGGGACACGGCAGGAGAGCAGGGATATGTCCGATATAAACAGGCAGGTGAAATGTCGTTTTCAACCCCTCCGTCACTTCGTGCCACCTCCCCTATATTTTGTTGAGCAAAACACAGGGGAAGAGTTTTAAAAAATGTTCGAAGCGTATTTTAGCCCTTCCCCCCCTGTCGTGTCCCGTAGCCTTACGGGGTGTTTTCGAACAAATATAGGGGCCCATAGGGCGAGGAGGTAAACTCTTCAAGTAAACATATTATCTTTTTCAGCTTTTCTATTTCTTCGCTGTTTTTCTCTATACCGCTTACACAGAACCTCGTAATACTACGGGACGTGGCAAGAGAGAATAATCAATTACTTGTATATCAGTTAGCTTTGTGGCTGTCTCTTTATGGTTGTTTTGCGCCCATTTTCCCACCTTTCAGCCCTTTGCCGAGGTTGAAAATGTTTTGGTCGTAGCTGACGGTCTTCATGGAAGACTCGCGTTTGCGTTTCAAGGCGAGGTCTACTAATTTGTCCATAAGCTGGTCGAAGCGTATGCCGGAGGCTTCCCATAGGTAGAACGAGAGGGAACCGGGAATGGTGTTGATTTCGTTGACATAGATGTCGCCGCTTTTACCGTCGATCATGAAATCGACACGGGCGACCCCGTGGCAAGACAACACCCGAAACGTTTCGCCGGCAAGGAATTGTACCCGTGCGGTATCTTCGGGAGAGAGGTCGGCGGGAATACGTTTTTGTGTGGCTTGCATGCCTTTGTTGGATTTGCCTCCACCCATGTATTTGTCTTCGTAAGTGAGAATATCGCCGCTTTTGATAGGCTCCTCGCATACCGAGGTACGGTAATCGTCGCAGTCGCCCAATACCGAGCAGTTGATTTCTTTCAGTTCTTCGACCATATCTTCGATAACGATACGGGTAGAGTATTTTTCGGCGACATCTACTTTGGCGATGAGTTCTTCACGATTATCGGCATGCGATATACCTACGCTCGATCCTAAATTGGCCGGTTTCACGATGACGGGATATCCCAATCGGGTCTCGATTTCCTCGATGAGCTTATCGCGTTGGGCGAACCATTGTTTGTCGGTGAACCATACGTAATCGACGATGGGGATACCGCTCTTTTCCATAATCATCTTCATGGTTATTTTGTCCATGCCGTTGGCCGAGGAGAGTGTGTTGCAACCGGCATAGGGTATACCGATGGATTCGAGTATGCCCTCGAATATGCCGTCCTCGCCGTTACTGCCGTGCAGTACGGGAATGACTACGTCGAGTTTTGCCCATATATTGTTCCCGAAAAGGGCTCTTTTCTTGCGGTAGAGGTTGTAGTCGCCGTATTCGGGAATCATGTAAACCTCGGCGCACATGTTTTGCAGGGCAGCCATGTCGCGATAGTTTTTTACTTCGAGCAGGGCATCGCCGCTGAACCAACGTCCTTGTTTGGTGATGTATATGGGTATGATTTCGTATTTCTCTTTATTAAAAGCATTGATGGCTTGGAGAGCCGAGATAACGGAGATTTCGTGCTCGGTGGAGCGACCTCCGAAAAAAACACCTACGGTAGTTTTCATAATTTTTTGTGATAAACTGTATATCTGGTTTGTGATAATAATCGAAATTTATTTGAACGTATCGGGCAGGTCGTTTTCATAAAGGACGGTGTCGCCCGGTTGTGCGATTTGTGCGAGCCGGGCTTGTGCGTCGGCAAAAGTGTCGGCAACGAAAACTTTGTCTTCCGGATAATTCTTTTCTTGCAATCCTTTCAGAATAGCCTCTCGATTGTATCTGCCCACTACCATGACGTAATCGCATACTTCGGCTATCTGCTTGCCCAAAAGGTAGTTATACTCAACTTGTTTTTCACCCAACTCGATCATACCCGGTGTGATGATGATGCGTTTCCCCTGTGTCATGCGCCGGAGTACGTCGAGAGCCATGCGAGCGCCATCGGGATTGGAGTTGAAGGCATCGTCGATAATGGAGATTCCGCCCGGTGTCCGCTTCATGTTCAAGCGATGTTCCACCTGTTCGATTCGGCTCACTCCATATTGTATCGAGGGAACAGGCACTTGCAGATGGCGAGCCGTGATAACTGCCGCCATGAGGTTGGAGAGGTTGCACTCGCCGATGAGTTTCGTGCTCAGTTCTATGCGTTCTCCACCGCCTACCACAGTAAAGCGGGTGGCATCTGTATCGTAGCGAATATCCTCGATATGGTAGTCTGCACCGGTATCGGCTATCGTATAGCGTTTCACGGGGACGTTTTCGACCGGCCGATTGGCTATATAGGGGAAGTCGTTGTTGATAACGGCCAATCCCGAACTGGGCAAAGCGTCGACCAGCTCGAATTTGGTACGTTGTACATTCCCGATCGTTTTGAACGATTCGAGATGCTGTTCACCCACGGCGGTGATAATGCCTATTTGAGGTGCGACGAGATCGCATATTTCTTTGATATCACCGATCTGTTTAGCCCCCATTTCACAGATGAAAATGTTGTGGTAGGGCTTCATTTGTTCCCGTATGGTGCGGATTACCCCCATAGGCGTATTAAAACTGCCGGGAGTCATTAACACGTTGTATCGCTCGCAAAGTATGCGGTAAAGGTAGTGCTTGGTACTGGTTTTTCCATAGCTCCCGGTAATGCCTATGACAGTTAAGTCTTGCATTTGGGAGAGAATTTGTTTCGCTTCGTCGTAATATTTTCGGTTGATTCGCTTCTCGACAGGTTGCATGATGATGTTGGCAGCCATCATGAAATAGGGGGCTAAGATAGCTATCGCCAATAAGGCTCTGCTACCGTTGGAAAGAGTCGTTAAGCCGGCTGCGAGACCTGCGACAAGAAGCGAGAGCGACAATGCGGCGATGTATAAGCGGGTAGCTCGTTTGGTGAAAACCAAAGGTTTTTTATATTTGGTTTGTAACCCTTTTACGCTTTTTGCCAAGACCACTGTAATCGTGACGATTTGTACGAATGTCGGCAGGAAGTTGGTTGACAACAGCAGCAATAGAAACAAATCGGTCAAACGGGATATGGTGGCGAAAGACTCTCCTTTTAACCAACGGTTGTATCGGTCGTTTCGGTAGGAATTTTGTTGCAACATTTGCAACTGGAATTTCATCTCTATTCCTGTATAAAAGAGCAGTGCAAGGAATGTTACGAGAGTGAGTATTTCGTTCATGATTTTCTTTTTATGTCGTCTTGTAAAAAGTTTTGTAAGACGGTGTTAAATTCGTAAGGCTTGTCGAGGAAGCTGTAATGCCCGGCATCGTCGAATGCTACCAGCCCGGCATCGGGAATCAGTTTCTCCATGATGCGGGCATCTCGCAATGGGGTGGCGGTGTCGTTTTTTCCCCATAGAAGAAGAACGGGACACTGGATTTTCGGCAAAACCGCTTTAAGGTCTTCGTTGACAACTTTTACCATTATATTACGCATGATACCTGTCAACGCGTTATAGTCTGCCGAACCCGATTTGCGGCGATAATTCTCGATTGTTTTTTCGGCTTGTTTTTTCCCGATTACAAGTGGTAAGACTTTTTTCCACAGTTTGAACGAGTAGACTTTCAGGTAGTATTTTAATGGGCGTTTGGGCTTAATCCCGGCAGCGTCGACCAAAATAACTTTATGGGTTTTGTTTCGTGAGGCGTATAAGATAGATACCCGTCCCCCGAAAGAGTGCCCGATAAGAATTGGGGCTTCTATATTTTCGTCTTTTACGAACGCTTCGAGCATTTGCGTATATTCTTCCACGCCCCATATCGAGGGCGGAGTGCTACTTCCGCCGAATCCGGGAAAGTCGAGATTGTATACCTTGAAATGAGGTGATAGCAGTCGTTCTATCGACTGCACGGTCGTGTGGTTGCACCCCCAGCCGTGCATGAGGATAACCGGATAACCGTCTCCTTCGATGTTATACTGTAAAGTAACTCCACACAATGATTTCGACTGTAACATTTTCCCTCTTTTGCATTCTAATGCAAAGATACAAATAAGCGAGAGCCGAGCAAAATAAAGATTGTTTTAATTTCGTCTTACCGAGCGGAAGTATCTTCGAATACTTGCCTCTGCGCTCGCCTTTCACTATATTTGTGATAGGATTCGTTTCAGCATAGCCAAGTTGGAAATATGATTTCCTCTTGTCTCTGCACTCAACTTTCACTATATTTGCCCAAAAACAAAACCTAATGTCCCTATGGAATCTCCACTAGAAAAGATAGAGCGTTTACGTCGGGAACTCGATGAGCATAATTATAATTATTATGTGTTGAACGCTCCCACGATCGATGATCGTATATTCGATGAAATGATGCATGAATTGCAAGGGTTGGAAGAGACTTTTCCACAGTATTTCGATCCCAATTCACCGACGCAGCGTGTCGGGAACGATATAAATCGATCTTTTTCCCAAGTGGAACATCGTTACCCGATGTTGTCGTTGAGCAATACCTATTCGATAGAAGAAGTATCGGCATTTTACGAACGGGTTCGTTCGGGATTGATGGGAGAGGATTTTGAATTGGTGGGTGAACTGAAATATGACGGAACTTCCATATCGTTGATTTATGAAGGAGGTAGATTGGTGCGGGCGGTTACTCGTGGAGACGGTACGCGAGGCGATGACGTTACCGAGAATGTGAAAACAATCCGCAGTATCCCTTTGCAGTTGCGAGGCAACGACTATCCCGATTCGTTCGAGATAAGGGGTGAGATATTGATGCCTTGGGCTGTTTTCGATGCTTTGAACAAAGAGCGAGAGGAACAGGAGGAGCCTTTGTTTGCCAATCCTCGCAATGCGGCGGCGGGAACGTTGAAATCACAAAACTCGGCTGTGGTAGCGGCGCGGGGACTCGATGCTTATCTGTATTATCTGTTGGGCGAAAATTTACCGGCCGATACGCATTATGAAAATTTACAATATGCTCGGTCGTGGGGATTTAAAGTTTCGGATGCCGTTCGCAAACTTCACTCCGTAGAAGAGGTGAAAGAGTATATCAATTATTGGGACATGGAGCGGAAGAATCTTCCCGTCGCTACCGATGGAATGGTATTTAAAGTAAATTCATTGCGGCAACAGAAGAATTTGGGATATACGGCAAAATCTCCGCGTTGGGCGATAGCCTATAAGTTCCAAGCAGAAAAAGCCCTTACGCGATTGAATTCTGTGTCTTACCAAGTGGGACGTACCGGAACCGTCACTCCTGTCGCCAATCTCGATCCGGTATTGTTATCGGGTACTATTGTCAAGAGGGCGACTTTGCACAATGAAGATATTATAAACGCTCTCGATTTGCACATCGGAGATATGGTTTTTGTGGAGAAAGGAGGCGAAATTATTCCTAAAATTACAGCGGTAGATACCTCTGCTCGTTTACTGATAGGAGAAAAAGTACGTTTCATTCGTGCATGTCCCGAATGTGGAACTCCGCTGAAACGTATCGAGGGAGAGGCAGCATGGTTTTGCCCGAACGAAAAAGGTTGTCCTCCGCAGATTAAAGGGCGAATAGAGCACTTTATCAGTCGCAAGGCAATGAATATCGAAGGTCTCGGGAGTGAAACGATAGGTCAGTTTTATAGTTTGGGCTTGGTGAGAGACGCTTCGGACTTGTATACTTTACAGCCCGATGTGATAGCCGGTTTGGAACGTATGGGAGAACGATCGGCACAAAATATCGTCGATGCGGTGAAACAGTCTTGTTCCGTTCCGTTCGAGAGGGTATTATTCGCATTGGGCATTCGTTACGTGGGCGAAACGGTCGCCAAGAAGTTGGCGTTGGCACTTCATTCGATAGACCGTATTATCGAGGCGACTACCGAGGACTTGATTCGGATAGGAGACATAGGGGTGCGTATCGCTCAAAGTGTCGTAGCTTATTTCTCTGATGAGGATAATCTCCGTTTCGTAGAACGGTTGAGACAATATGGAGTGCAGATGCAAATTACCGAAGAGCGACTTTCGGAGAGAACCGACAAGTTATCCGGTGCGACAATCGTTATCAGTGGCACGTTTACCCATCATTCCCGTGATGAATATAAAGCTCTTATCGAACAGCACGGAGGTATGAATACGGGTTCCGTATCGGGTAAAACGACATATATTCTGGCAGGCGAGAATATGGGCCCGGCTAAACTTGAAAAGGCGAGAAAATTAGGAGTTCGGATTTTATCCGAAGAAGAGTTTTTGGAGATGATTCAATAAATAGATAATTCATGTTATTTTCGTTTATTACTAAATGGGCGATCAAGCGTCAGCTAAAAAGAAGACAGAGCGATGGGTTTTGTCCTTTCGGAGGGGCTAAGCGTTTGGTATTGATGGCTCAGGGCAAAGATGTTCAATCTCTTCTTCCCGGTATTCAGGAGATGGTTCGGGCGGGTATTGATGTCACGTTGGTTATAGATACACATCGCAAAGACAAGGTATCGGTAGAGGTTCCCGGATGCAGTCCGATACTTGTTTTGCAGACTTGTTGGTTGTTAAAAAGACCGACTCGGGCTTTCCTGAGAAATTTTGACGATAACGATGGAGATGTGTTGATCGATGTGTCGATTTCTAAATCCTTACCTTTATTATATTTGGCCGTACGTTCCCGGTCTATTTTTAAAATAGGAGTACCCAAAGGAGAAAGCAATCCGTTCAATTTGCAAATTCTTTTGCCGGAGTCGTCTCCCCGGGGAGGAGTAGCCGAAGATGGTGATACCGGAGTAGGTAGGTCGAAACCGAATGCCGGCGAGTTGTTACAGAGTGCTCTTTTTTATTGGAAGAAAATTGGTGTAAAAGAGAATAATCTGTAATTTTGGAATCGATATTTAAGAGGATATAAAACTATGGCGAGAATCAATTTAAGCGGAATGGGAGTGGCACTTATCACGCCTTTCAAAGAAGACGAAAGTATCGACTTCGAAGCCCTTTCGCGACTTATTGAATATTTGATACAAAATGGAACCGATTATCTTGTCGTGTTGGGAACTACTGCCGAAACCCCTACATTGACCGAAGAAGAAAAAACGGAGATAAAAAGATTTGTAGTAGAACGTACGAAGGGGCGTATTCCTCTTGTCCTCGGGTTAGGTGGAAATAATACGAGGGGTATTATAGACCATTTGAAAAAAGACGATTTTTCGGGTTATGATGCCATTTTATCGGTGGTTCCTTATTATAATAAGCCCTCCCAAGAGGGAATATATCAGCATTATAGTGCAATCGCTCAGGCGTCTAAATTGCCGGTTATTTTATATAATGTTCCGGGGCGTACCGGCGTGAACATGAATGCCGAAACGACATTGCGCCTTGCCAAAGAATATCCTAATATAGTCGCCATCAAGGAAGCGTCTGGAAATATCACTCAGATGGACGATATTATTAAAAATAAGCCTGCCGATTTTATGGTCATTTCGGGAGACGATGGTATTACTTTCCCGTTGTTGACTTTGGGAGCCGTAGGAGTGATTTCTGTTATCGGGAATGCTTTCCCGAAAGAGTTCAGCAAGATGGTGAGATTAGCGTTGAACGGAGATTTTCACAATGCTTTGTCTATTCATCATCGCTTCACAGAATTGTTCAGCCTATTGTTTGTCGATGGAAATCCGGCCGGAGTTAAATGCTTGTTGAATGCTATGGGATATATCGAGAATAAATTACGATTGCCACTTGTCCCTACCCGTATTACGACTTATGAGAAGATCAGGGCTGTTTTGCAAAGTCTACACTATATTCCGTAAAATTTTTATAAGAAACAGAATGCGAGCCTTGTTCGGTAATAAGTGAATGATTGATATATTTTCCCAAGAAATGAGATTTCTGTAAAAATAATTGGGAAAATAGATGATATATCCGAAAATTATACTTTAATTTGCTCCCGTATCGAAGCTATATGTGCTTACACAGAGATTCTCTTCTGTGAAAAAACGGGAGATTATTTATTTTTAAGTTCATAAGAGTATCCGATGCGGAAGTTTTAATTTTATTCATTTATTTTTTTCTTATGAACATTTATCTTGGAAACCTCAATTATGGGGTTAAAGAACAAGACCTTCAAACCTTATTGGAAGGTTTTGGTGCAATCGATTCGGTAAAAATTATCGTGGATCGTGAATCTGGTCGCTCAAAAGGTTTCGGCTTTGCCGAGATGTCTGATGACGAAGCTGCCAAACGGGCGATCGAAGAATTGTCTGGTAAAGAATTTGCCGGTCGTGCATTGGTCATTAAAGAAGCTCGTCCGAGAGCTTAAATTTCACAAGACTCTTTGTATTTAGATTTACAATAGATTCTTTGGAGCGCAATCTGAAAAGATTGCGCTTTTTTTGTAAAATCAGAATTTATTCCTTCCCCCTGTGTCGCATGGCGATGGAATATACAAGGACAATGCCCGCTAATTATAGACTAAGCCTATTTTATCGCAAAAGAATTCACGATAAAATAGATCGTATTTATTTGGGCTGGTGGGGTCGAATGGGTATTTTTGTACTGAAATAAAAATCGGTAATATTATATAGAAGAATAAAGGAGGAGATGCACAGCTCGGAAGTAAAGGAGGATACACACGATTCGTTTCGTCGTATTACCGCAGAGGTAATCTGTGCGGGAGAAAATGAATTGCGGGTTCGTGTTGCGGCTCCCTCTTTACTCGGGGAAATGCCGGTGTGGATTCATCGGGACGGGGTGAATAGTGAATTCGACGAAATCTTGTGCTTGTTGGAACCCGGTTCTAAATTGAATTTGGTAGACGTTATTATAGTCGATGGCGGATTGCTCCCTCGTTTTCTTATATTGGAACCCGATTATTTGGTTGATGCCAGTGCGTTAGCCGAGTGTGTGCAGGAATATGGAACGTGTTGGCAACGTTATTTTTGGAATCGTATACGTCCCAAGACGATAACGGATTCTATTTTGTTGGGTAATGCCGTTAATTTGATTTTTGATGAACTGATAACGTCGAAAGATTTTCGGAGTGTAACTTTCGATTCCTTAATGCCGAAAATTTTTGCTCGTTACTCGATAGAATTTGTCTCGGCAAAGTCGGTAGATAGAAGATTTTTTCAGAATCTCCACAGTCAATTCGAGACATTGAAACGTATTCTGAGTACGGATTTTTCTGCTTTGGGAATAGACCGCCGAAAAGCGATGGTCGAACCTTCTTTTATCTGTGAGGCTTTGGGATTGCAGGGCCGTCTCGATTTTTTACAAGTGGAAAACGGCCTCTGTGGTATTGAGTTGAAAGCCGGCCGCCCGCCTTATCCCGAAAACGATTTGTCGAAAGTGTCGTTTCCGCATCGGGCTCAGTGTGCTTTGTATCAGTCGATGATACAAAGTGTACTTGGTGTAAAATTGGAAAACCAGCATTTCTATTTGTTATATTCTCGAAATTTGAACCCGGAAGGTTGCTTGCGTCCGGTGAAAACATCGACGAGGGAATTGCAGAAACTTTTGAATTTGAGGAATAAAATTGTGTCTGTCGAACGGGATATATCTCGATATGGATATGTACAGGCTGAATGGTTGGTAAGTCGGCTGACCGCCGATAACCTCATTCCCCGGCCCAGTCTGTTTACCGAGCAGTATATTCGTCCCGAGATAGACTGTGGCCGCAGGAGATTGGAGCGACGAGACGATAACGATTTGGCTCTGCGATATTTCTATCGGTTTTATGCGTTTGTTTCGCGAGAACATTATTTGTCGAAAATCGGCTATCCTTCGGGTAGCGGAATTTCCGGCGTTGCTTCTTTGTGGCGAATGACTCGGGACGAAAAAGAGAGGGAAGGCTATATGTTTTCAGGACTGCGGTTGGTTCGAAATTGTGCGGCGGAAGATATTCCCGAAGTCGAATTTATTTTGCCGGGAAATACGCCGTCTCCCGATTTCAGACTGGGTGATATTGTTTTGTTCTATGTGTGCGATACCGATGCCGATAGAGTATCTACCCGACAAGTTTTCAAGGCGACGATCGCTTCTATGACGGCCGACCGTGTCGTGTTGAGATTACGGGATAACCAATCGTATGCCGAGGCATTGCCGATAGCTTCTTGTTATGCGGTAGAACACGACTATGTAGATTCTTCGTTTTTGTTACAGTACAAAGGTTTGTATGCGATGTTGGATGCCTCTCCGCATCGCAGGGGTTTGTTGGTCGGCGAGGCGGGAGAGTCGCCAGTCCGAAATATGTCTCGTCGATTGTCCTATGAATATGACAGTCCCGATTTATCCCGTATTTTATTAAAAGCTCTGCAAGCCGAGGATTATTTTCTGTTGGTCGGGCCTCCGGGAACAGGAAAAACTTCGGTGGCGTTGCGGAATATGGTGAGGGAGTTTTTGGCTATTCCGGATTACCAGATTTTATTGGTGGCTTTTACCAACCGTGCGGTAGATGAAATCTGCGATAAGTTGGAAACGATAGGTGAGGTCGATGATTATATTCGGGTAGGACAGACTCTTTCATGTGATGTCGCATACCGTTCTCACTTGTTGTCCGAGCGCATGAAGCAATGCCGGAATCGGGAGGAGGCGAGCCGTTCGATACACTCTTGCCGCGTGTTTGTGGCTACCTTGTCTTCTTTGTCGGGGAAGATGGAGCTTTTTAATCTGAAACGATTCGATGTGGCTATTGTCGATGAGGCTTCACAGATATTGGAACCTCAACTCGTAGGGCTGTTATCTGCCAAGACACCTACGGGACGGGATGCCATAGGTAAATTTATTTTGATAGGAGACCATAAACAGTTGCCCGCCGTTGTCGTGCAGTCTGCGGAAGAGTCTGTTATCACCGATGAACGGTTGCGTTCGGCCGGGTTTGTCGATTGTCGTATTTCTTTATTCGAGCGGCTGTACCGGCGATTGCCCGAAGGTTCTCCTTTTGCCGATATGCTCGATTGCCAATGGCGAATGCATCCCGATATTGCATCGTTTGCCAATACTTATTTTTATAAAGGGGCGTTGCGCGATGGAAATGCCCCCCATCAAATATCTTTACTGCCTTTTACGAATATGGGCGATGATAAGTGGGAAAGAGTAATCGCGACGAAGAGGACGGCTTTTTTCCCGACGAAGACTCTTTGTGCCGGGAAAAAATATAATAATGAGGAGGCTTGCAAAACCGCTGCCATTGTAAATGCTTTGTATAGATTGTACGAACGTAACGGGTTGGAGTTCGACGAACGGTCGGTGGGAATCATTGCTCCATACAGACATCAAATAGCTCGAATCCGCCAAGAACTCGATAAATTCGGTATTTCTGCATTCGATACTATTCGTGTCGATACGGTGGAGCGGTTTCAAGGTTCTCAAAACGATTGCATCATCTACTCGTTCTGTGTGAACGACGAGTCGCAATTGGAGTGGTTGCCGAGTTATACGGAAGAGTCGGGACAACTGATAGACCGGAAATTAAACGTTGCGTTGACTCGTGCTCGGCGTCAGCTTTTCGTTTTGGGAAATTCGCGACTGTTGTCTCGGAATCCGATTTACCGGATTTTGATAACGCATTTGGAAAATATATCGAGTGAATAGTATGAGAGGGGAAGAACGGAAACGTGCCGGTAGAAACAGAACATTGTCTGTTACGGGCGAGGAGGTGGAACAGTTGAGGAATCTGGTCTCGACTTTATCGGATATCGAGCGGGGAGAAAATGTACTCAATAAAATAATACATGCCGATTTGTTGGCGATTATCGATCGAATCCCGAACGGTTTCGCCGACTTGGCGATTATCGATCCACCGTATAATCTGACGAAAGATTTCCATGGCATGAAGTTCGAGGCTATGGATAACGGGGCTTATATCGGTTATCTCGAAACTTGGTTTTATAAAGTTTGCGAAAAGTTGAAGCCGGACGGTTCTCTCTATCTTTGTGGCGATTGGAAATCCACATCGGCTTTGCAAACTGTGCTTGAAAGAGCCGGTCTCTCTATCCTTAACCGAATAACTTGGCAAAGAGAGAAAGGTCGGGGAGCAAGGAATAATTGGAAGAACGGAATGGAGGATATTTGGTTTGCCGTGAAGGATCGTAAGAATTATTATTTCGATGTCGAGGCTGTGAAAATGAGACGCCGGGTAATCGCTCCTTATCGGGAGAACGGACAACCGAAAGACTGGGAGTGTACGGAACAGGGGAATTTTCGTTCTACTTATCCTTCGAACTTTTGGGACGATATAAGCATACCTTTTTGGTCTATGCCCGAGAATACCGACCATCCTACACAAAAGCCGGAGAAGTTGTATGCCAAATTAATTTTGGCTTCGTCGGAGGTGGGCGATGTTGTTTTCGACCCTTTTATGGGGAGCGGGACGGCAGCCGTCGTAGCGAAAAAGTTGAACCGGAACTTTTGCGGCATAGAGCTTAACGAAGAGTATTGCCTATGGGCGGCGAAGCGTCTGCTTCTTGCCGATGGGAACAAGACGATTCAGGGCTACCGGGACGGTGTGTTTTGGGAGAGAAATAGCGGGGCGATGGGGTGACCTTTTCGTGATGGTCGTTCGTTCATGGAATAGAAATAGCAAAAGTCCGATTGAAAATACCTCAATCGGACTTTTTATCGCATGCTTCGAGAGCGATCGAGTGCGTTTCTCTTTCTCTATTGGATAGGTTCTGCACTTAAACTAAGAGCCAACGTGCCTCCTCCGTACGAGATAATAGCTGCTAATTTGTATTCTGTGGTTGTCTTTTTATAAATCCCATAACCGTCTTCGTCCACGAATCCGGCAGCTGTCAGTTTGGCGCAATATTTGGTTTTAAGCGATTCTTCACATTTGTAATCCATTATGATATATTGTAATATTCCATAGGTATCGTCGTAGCGGTGGTTTTCCAATTCACCGTCGTACTCCGGGAAATTGGTGAGAAACGGATACTTTTTTACTTCTGCTGCCCATGTGGTTTCTGATAATTGACCACCCAGACTTTCGTCATCGTCTTTTTCTTTGTCGTCGCAGCCGATGAATGCCATCATCAGCAACATTAGCGGACATAGCCATAAAATCTTTTTCATATTGTATGTGTTTTGGATAAAGTGATTCGTTAAAAACTTATTCCTATCGAGAACGCCAATCCTGAAAGAGTTTTCGATTTGAGGCGAAATTCCTCGTCGTCGAAGGGCTTCATGCGTTTGCCTATATAACCTATGTTGGCGAATACATAATTTTGATAACCGAACTTGTAGGCTATTTCCACACCGGTTCCGAATCCGTAATCGATACCGGTTAAATCGGATCCGAAGTAAAGCCCGCCCAAAATTTTGGCATACGGGACGAGATAGATAGGGCCGCATTTGACAGGTAATTGTCCGCCGATATTAAGGTCGAGGTCGAAGACATTGTGCGAATGGGGCTTTACGATTTCATTAGCTCCTTCCCATTCTGTCTTTTCGGTTTTGACTTTTAGAAGAGAGGCGGTGACTTCGTAGGTCATGAATGTGAGTATGGTGCGTTTGAACGCTATGTTGTACGACATGTCGAACGCATCATTATTGAAAGGATAAACGAGCCCTATATAGATCGATGTGCCGAATCCGTAACTTTTTGAGATACCGTTAGGCTCGATTCGACTGGCTTTGATATTTTCCGCAGCGCTCAACCGCCAGCGTCCTTGCTCCATGATCCATCGGGTGGAGATGTTTTTGTTGCCTGTGGTATATATAGCCTCGGCGGTTCTGCCGATGGAATCGAGATCGGCCACGGTCGAAAAAGTATAGTTTCTCCCGGAGAACTGGCGACAGATAATATCAGACAATCCTATACGGATACCCTCCAACGGTTGCCCTTGCTCGAAGCACGATTTCATGGCATCTGTGGCAGCATCGGAGGCCGCATTGACCAAATCGTAGAACGTGTTGGCCGAGATGTTCGATACATACCGATATGAAACGAATGGCATGACTGCCTGATAGGACGATTGGGCAGCTTTGAGCATGGCCGATGCTCTATTCGTGACTTCTGTTCGGGTAAGCAGGGATTGCGGATCGGTGGAATAATTTTTCAGGAAATCGTCGATGGCGTGTACCGGAATAGCAAAATTGGTATTTTCCCGGTCGGATGCTTTCCACGTATTGATTCCTACCACGGCAAATCCTGCGGCTGCATTTTCATCTCTTATAAGTAAGGGCCCGCCGGAACTGCCGGCATCGACTTGTGCCGTGTGTTGCACCAAAGGCAGTTCTTTTCCGTTGGTCAGGGATTTGATTTGGGCACTGGCATTCGATACGATTCCTTGCCCCAGCTGCCAAGAGGGTTTGTCTCCCAATGCGGGGAATCCGGCGCTGAATACGGGTGTGCCGTCGGTTATGCTCTTGTCTGTTATATCGAGCGTGGGAATATTGACCTCTTCCGGCAGAGCGATGAAAGCGACATCGAAGTCATCGTGCACGCCCACTACGGGGCATGTCGCGAATGTTTTGGAACTGTTGCCCGGTAAGGAAAATTCGACATCGACGGTTTCGGCTTGTTCTACCACATGACGGTTGGTGATGATGTATAACCGACCGTCTCGTTTATCCCGGTAGGCAAATCCGGTCCCGAACGACCCTTTCCCGTAATTTTGCAAAATGTCGGCTGCCGCATAGAATCCGTCTTTACGTAACGATTTGCTGAAATCGGTAAGGAATGTTTGGGTACTTTCACTGAAATTGGGTCGAACGATCGCTATGGATTCGCGTAGGTTCTCTGCTGTCGAAGTAAAGGAGATTGTCGCAAGAATCGATAGGAATAGTAAAGTTCTCTTTTTCATGTTTTGCAGTATTAAATATTCTGCAAAAAAAGAACGTATTTAGAAGAAAATTCTTGAATGAATTCAAGAATTACCCCCCCTTTTTTTAATTAACTATTTTTAACTATTTTATTTCGGATATGGCTGATGGTTTCGGGGGTGACGTTTAAGAAAGAGGCTATTTTACACAGCGGTATTTCTTGTTCTATTTTGGGATAACGGGTTGTCAGTCTCCGATATCGCTCTTCGGGAGTTTTGCAGTAACTTTCCAATAGGCGGGAATAAACCATTTCGTAAAGGTTTTCAGCCATGAGGCAGTTATAGCGTAGGGTTTCCATATCGGTGTTGTAGAAATCGTGCAATGCTTGTCGGTTTACAGAAAATATCGTCGAGGGTTTCAATGCGATGATGTTCACCTGTGAAGCCGAGTGTCGCATGAAAGAGGTATAATCGGCCACGAATTCGTCGGGGAAGACAAACCCCACGTAATGTTCCTTTCCTTCATTGTCGATGTGAGTATAGGCGAATGTGCCATCTTTGATTAGAGCGGCTTGGGACGAATACTCTCCTTGTCTTGCAAAAAAATTACCTTTTCGATAATGTTGTAGCTCCCCGTGTTCTTCGAAGAATCGCTTTAATCGGTCGAAATCATTACTTTCGAGATAGGTGTTGAATTTTGTCATGTATCGAAATGATAAGGTTTTGCAAATATAGCCACTTTTTTGAACGATGTATAGGACTGAGCTATAAAATGTCTTTTTTGTACAAGGTCATTTCACAAGCCTTACAGTCGAAATGCAGTTGGAACTTTTGTCCTTTATACAATAGGGTGAGGGGATCGGGAAATTTGCTGCCGGCGGGGGTCTTTTTGCATATTCCCAGCATATGACGGATACAGTGACGGGTGAACATGAGGGGAACTCCCTTCGAAGGTTTTATTTCGAAGGCCGGGTCTATACGGGTAACCCCGTGTTCGCGATAGAATTGTTCGGCAAGTCGGTTAGATACGTTGCCGAGGTAAGATAGCTCTGTCTGGGGATAACATACGGTTTTGTCTTCCTCTTGTCGCTTTTCGGTTCGGTAGGCAATACGTCTGATACGGTCGAGGGATTCGACCGCTTTTTGCCTGAGTTTTGAAAGTACGGAGGCCGGTATGAAGAAATTGTCGGGCAGGTCGATGTCTATTTTCAGGGCCGAGTAGGCGGTCGTTCCCAATTTGCCGAGCTGTTTCTTTTGAGTTTCTTGCTGAGGGGTTCGGGCGGTTTCGTGGGGTGCGTCTTCCCGTATGGTCGTGTGATTGCCGCATTCGTCTTTCATGTAAAGGGCATATCCTCCGGGAACGGCATAGAGGGTTATCTCTACATCGATTCTTCTGTCGGCGGAAGGGCGGGAGAGTCGTTTGTCAAACTCGAAATCGAAGTTCCGATACAGAACCGTGTGAGGGGTTATCTCGATTCGGGAGGCCGGGAAGATTCGGTTCCCTTCCACCCGATTTACCCGTACACCCTCGAATTCCCCTTTGTTATTGGCGAAGCATAGTCCGTCTCCGTTGTGTATGGGAGTGAGTCCGGCGATCGTAAATGTGTTTTTATCGGATTGTTTGACTTTTCCCACGTATTCACCCAAAGATTTCGGGGTGTCGGGCGAGGCGATAGGTTCGGGCGTTCTTCCGTCCAAAAAATAGTGGGTGAATCCTCGGTTGAAACTTTTTTCGAGCCGGGGTGTAAATTCTATCGAAGAGTGTCCGGTCGAGGCTGTACGGTATTCGGGACGGCGTTTGAAAATCTTGTCGAGTTCCTGCCTGTAATAGGCCGTACAGTTTTTTACGTAGGCCATGTCTTTGAGTCGTCCCTCTATCTTGAAAGACGATACACCCGCATCGAGAAGCTCCTCCAATCTGTCGCTTTGATTGAGGTCCCGAAGAGAGAGCAGATGCTTGTCTTTGGCGATAACATTGCCTTTCCCATCTATGAGAGTATAGGGAAGCCGGCAGTATTGGGCGCATTCGCCCCGGTTGGCACTGCGTCCGCACATCGCTTCGCTAAGGTAGCATTGTCCGCTGTAACTGACGCACAGGGCTCCATGCACGAAAACTTCGAGCGGGACTTGTACCGATCGGGCTATCTCGTTGATTTGCCCCAGTGAAAGTTCGCGGGCCAGTACGACTTGTGAAAATCCGCATTGTTCGAGGAATTTTACTTTCTCGGGTGTACGGTTGTCGGCTTGTGTGCTGGCGTGCAGAGCTATGGGAGGAATGTCGAGCCGGGTGATACCCATGTCTTGGACAATGAGTGCATCGGACTCTATTTTGTATAATTCGTGAATGAGTCGTTCGGCGTCGCGCAGTTCGTCGTCCCGTAAAATGGTATTCAATGTGATGTACACCCGGGCATCGAATCGATGGGCGAAGTCGATGAGTCGGGCTAAATCGGCGATGCTGTTACCTGCGGTGGAACGTGCCCCGAAGCGAGGCGCGCCGATATACACGGCATCGGCGCCGTGGAGAATCGCTTGCTGCCCGATTTCGACGTTTTTCGCCGGGGCTAATAGTTCTATGCGACGTACGGTTTTCATTGTATATCGTTCAGGTTATAGGGCGTTTGTTGATATACGAAATAGTTCAGCCAATTCGTGAAAAGCAGGTTGGCATGTCCCCGCCAGTTGACGATCGGATTGTTATCGGGATTGTTATCGGGATAGTAATTTCGGGGGAGGGCAATGTCGAGGCCTTTCGCCAAATCGCGGCGATACTCGATGTCGAGCGTGAGAGTCGAATATTCGGAGTGCCCCGTGATGAAAAACTCTCTGCCGCAACGAGCCATGACCATATAAACTCCCGCATCCTCCGATTCGGAAAGGATTGTCAAGGATTTATCCTTTTCGATATCGGCTCGGCGTACCTCGGAATATCGGCTGTGAGGAACGTAAAACAAGTCGTCGAATCCTCTGAAAATAGGATTTCGCTCGTCGTATTTATGATGGGCGAATACTCCGAAAAGTTTTTTATCCAACGGGTATTTGGGGATTCCGTAAAAATGGTACAGCCCGGCCAAAGCAGCCCAACAAATATAGAGAGTAGAGGTGACGTGTTTGTGCGCCCAGTCGAAAATCTCGACCAACTCGTTCCAGTAATCGACCTCCTCGAACTGTAATTTTTCGACGGGAGCACCTGTGATAATCATGCCGTCGTAGTTTTGACCCCGTATTTCGTCGAAGTCTTTATAAAATGTATCGATATGTTCGAGTGGAGTATTACGGGAGATGTGTCCCGAAACGCTCATGAAATCGAGTTCGATTTGTAAAGGCGTGTTGGAGATGAGGCGTAATAGGTCGGTTTCGGTAACTATTTTTAAAGGCATGAGGTTCAATATGAGTAACTTCAATGGACGAATGTCTTGTGTCGAAGCACGCAAATCGTCCATGACAAATATATTTTCGGCCTTTAATATTTCGACTGCCGGTAATGACGAAGGTATTTTTACGGGCATATTTTGTTATTATTTTAATCGAACAAAATTATAAAAAAATGAACGGTTCGGAAAATCTTTCTTGAAATAGTAATAAATTTTTGATAGTTAGATATTTATGATTTGTTTTTAATATTGAAATAAGCGAATGGAAATATATAATTCATAAAAAAGCAATATATTTTTTATGTTATAAAACATATTTATTGCGAATTTGTTATTATATTTGTAGCGTAAAAAGAGTAAAAAGAATCCGTTTTTCACAAAGGGTGGAAAACAAAAAAAGCTGAATTATGATGAAAGAACAAATGACAGTAGAGATGCTTCGGTATCAGATAGCGAAGTATCGAGTAATGGGAAATGGCGCCATGTGCCAAGAGTTAACAGCCTTATTACAAAAAAAATTGGCAGCTGCGGTTGCCTGATTTTAGAAGAAAGTACAAGCCGTGATAAATGAATACGGCTTGGTAAAATACATCAAGAGCGAAAATCTTAAACGGTCTTCGCTCTTGTTTTTTTATAGTACTCTCCTTCTCCCTTGCCGTGTCCCGTAGCCTTACGGGGAGTCGCGTTAACGATATAGGGAAAACATCTAAGAAACAGTGGTTTCTTAGGAGAGGGGTTAAGAAGAATAGCTTAGAAATTTATCAGTATGTGTAATCCACGCATGCCCTGTCGGCTTTATGTCCGGCGAGGAGTGCGGCAGCGGCTACATGGGCCGGGTGTTTTGCGTAGGTTTCTACATCTTCCATTTTTTCTACGACCGCAGTAAGTACGATATCCCAACTTTCGGACGGGTTTTCATTGATGCCCACTTCTATACTTTTAAGCACGTCGATAGTTAGGGGCAGAGCCATCAAAGCATCTTTGAATTTATTCGCTATCTCTTTGCGTTCTGCCGGAGTGCCGGTCAGTTTGAAAGTTACAATATGTTTTATCATACCGAAAATATGTTTTTATAAATTGTAGAGTCGTTCGCGGGCGGCTTGCACCTTTTCATCGGTGATGTAATCGTCGTAGTCCATCATTTTGTCGATGATACCGCCGGGAGTCAGTTCAATGATACGATTGCAGACGGTCTGTATAAATTCGTGGTCGTGCGAGGAAAGTAGCACATTACCCTTGAATCCTTGCAGCGTATTGTTGAAAGCCTGTATCGATTCGAGGTCGAGGTGGTTGGTGGGGGAATCGAGTATCATGGTGTTGGCATTTTTCAACATCATACGGGCGATCATACAACGCATTTTTTCCCCTCCGGACAATACGGATGCCTGTTTGAGCAACTCTTCTCCCGAGAAGAGCATACGACCGAGAAAGCCTTTGAGATACAGCTCGCTGGTGTCCTCTGAGAATTGTGCCAACCAATCGATCAGATTCATGTCCGTATTGAAAAACGAACTGTTATCGAGCGGCAGATAGGCCGTGGTGATGGTTTGTCCCCATTCGTAGGTTCCCGCATCGGCTTTCGCTTCGCCGTTGATGATTTCGAAAAGAGCTGTCATAGCACGAGGATCGTGAGAGATGAAAGCCACTTTGTCGTCTTTTTCGATGGAGAAGTTCACGTCTTTGAAAAGCAGAGTCCCTTCGATCGATTTTGCGAGTCCTTTGACTTCGAGAATTTTGTTACCCGGCTCCCGTGACGGAGTGAAAATGATACCCGGGTATCGGCGGGAAGAAGGTTGTATCTCTTCGATATTGAGCTTTTCGAGCATCTTTTTACGGCTGGTCGTCTGTTTCGATTTGGCGACATTGGCACTGAACCTCTGGATAAATTCGAGCAATTCTTTTCGCTTTTCTTCGGCTTTCTTGTTTTGTTGCTGTTGTTGACGCAGAGCCAACTGGCTGGATTCGTACCAGAAACTGTAATTCCCGGCGAAAAGTTGTACTTTGCCGAAGTCGATATCTACGGTGTGCGTACATACCGAATCGAGGAAGTGCCGGTCGTGCGAAACGACCAATACGGTATTTTCGAAGTTGGCGAGGTAGTTTTCGAGCCACATCACCGTTTCGAGGTCGAGGTCATTGGTGGGCTCGTCGAGCAGCAAGTTGTCCGGGTGACCGAACAATGCTTTTGCCAACAATACCCGTACTTTTTCCTTACCGCTCAAATCTTTCATGAGCATGTAGTGTTTGTTTTCCTTGATACCCAGTCCGCTGAGCAGGGAAGCTGCATCGCTTTCGGCATTCCAACCTTCGAGCTCGGCGAATTTCTCTTCGAGTTCGGCTGCGCGGATACCGTCCGCATCGCTGAAATCGGGTTTGGCGTACAAGGCATCTTTTTCCTGCATGATGTCCCATAGAACGGTATGCCCCATCAGCACGGTATTGATGACGGTAAATTCATCGAACGCAAAGTGATCCTGACTCAATACAGAGAGGCGTTCACCCGGCCCCAGAGTCACAGTACCGTGAGAGGGTTCGAGTTGATTGCTCAAAATACGCATGAGGGTCGATTTGCCGGCTCCGTTAGCTCCGATAATGCCATAGCAGTTTCCCGGAGTAAACTTTAAATTAACCTCTTGAAAAAGAACTCTTTTACCAAATTGAATACCTAAATTGTTAACCGTTATCATCTTTTACCTTTTCGTGTTTGCCGGGTGGAACGGGGAGAGAGACGAATATCGCTCGATAGTGCCGAGACCCGGTTCTTATTTTTTCGATTGGCAAAGGTAGCTCTTTTTTTCGAGATATGAAAAGTCCTGTTTTTTATGAGGTTTATTCCGGGACAGGATAGTTTTTCTATATCATATCGGGGAGGAAGGGCTTCTGACGATAATTTTACGATTGACTTTTTCCCCGGTAGAGGTCAATCCGTTTATGATGTAGATACCGGGTTGCAGCTCGGTGAATATGTCCCGATGGTTTTCGGTAAATCGGCCGATGATTTGTCCTTGCAGGTTAAAGATAGTTCCCGATTCGATAAATTCGTCCTGTTCGATTTTCTCGATACCCATGTGGTCGTTCATACGGAAATATAGAGTTTGGGTCATTAAAATTTTGGAACCGTTAAATCCCCAAACTGTTATTTCATAGTTGGTATCGATATATATTTTGTCGAAGGTGTACGTGGTATAACTATTGTTGATGTTGTCTTCGAGGTTGTCTTCCCAAGTGTTATCTCTGTTTGTGTCGACGATTTTTATCGTATAGGTTTCTGCATCCCAAGCATGAAATCCCACAGTCAGTGTGCAAGATTGTGCATCCTGTACCTTTACATCGAGAATATCGATCTTCGGCTGATCGGGGTATGTGCGGATAAAGAAAGGGTAGTTGATTTCATAGGTTATTCCTTCATATTGGGTTTTGCAGTAAATATTGCAAATGTTTCCGCCCCCGGAAATCCGAAATAACGTTTAGATGCAGGAAAGGGGTGACAAACAAGGCGTAGGCTTCCTGCCGATTGTCGCGTAAGAGAAAGTCTCCCAAATGCCGGGAGACCGGTTCCATCTCCATGCGGCGTTGTGCGTTGGCCTCGGCAAGGGTCGCTTCGATAAGCAGTGTGTGCTCCGGGTAACCGGGAGTGGCATTGTATCGATAGGTAATGTCTTCCATACCACCGGCGGCGTGTGTTTTCGGAAGCAAATCGGCATCTAACGACAGGTTGAAGTAATCCAGAATGCGTCCTTTGCGATTGCTTACCTTGTACCAGACGATACCGACGATGTATTCGAAAATGGTGGGCACATCGGCGTTGTCGGTGACGAGCCTGCGGATATTGATGTCGTTGCGGGTTTCGAAGTCGGACAACAGTTCCAACAGGACGTGGTCGGGAAAACGGGCATCGATGAGCCGGTTGAAACGCTCGTGGCGCTCGTCGTCGAGAAAGGCGCGAATGTCGCTGAGCGATTGCGGGGCAAGGCCATACTTGTCTGCCAGTTTACGATGCAGGTCGGATTCTTCGATATCATAGCGAGGTATGATTTTTTCGATGTCGCAATCGAGATGCAAGAGCGGTGAGGTCGTGAAAGTGATTTCTTCGAGATTCTCGGCACAAAGGTCGAAAAAACATTTCGGTACGGGGGAGAGTTCTACCCTGTTGTCTTTGAAAAGAACGGTATCGGTCGTCCCGAAATATCGGCGGTTCAGATCGAAATAATCAGACAAATTGGCTTTTACCTTGAAGAGATGCATCAATCGGAAGAATCTGTCTTTCAATTCAGATTCGTTTCGGCAATTCAAGATGGGAACATCGTTGAGCGAGGCGGATAGTAATTTCTTTATTTTTCCCCTGTTCGTCGTTTTGAAAAGGTGGTTGCACCACAACGAGCCGATGCGAATGTTTCGGCAGGCTTGTAACAAATCGAGAATGGATTGAGCGTTGTTTCTATCCAATGACTCGATAGCGCGGTAGAGCGGGTAGTATGTGCTGTCGTATTGACGACTTTTGCGGTTGATTCCCGCTTGGCAAATCACATGTTCGGATACCGGTCTCTCCAAAAGATATAGCCGCGCTTCCCGGTAATTCTCCATCGACAAGAGTGTATCGACAATGATTTCGTCGATTGTGATATCTCCTTTTCGCAATCGTTTTATGCAATCGACGATTGTTCTGAATTTTCGGGAAGTGGTAATGAGCGGCAGCAGATAGGTGAACTCTTCTTGTGTGAGATATTCCAGCTGTTTCAAAGCGAGAACCAGTACGACGAACGGTCGTACAATTTCACCGTCTACGTCGTTGCTCGTTTTGAGCATCTGTTTGAAATAAATGTAGCTATCGGCCGGAATTTGCAACAGATTATTCGGTCGGAAATCTCCGTTGGAGGTGATTTGTCGTAATGATTCTCCGGCGGCAGTCGGTCTTCGTTCGTTATCGATCAATCCCAAATCAATCAACCCCGATGTTTTTTCCCGGGCATCTTTGGGTTTGTTGGGTGCATCGCCGGTAAGAAAATCGTTGTCTTTCATGAAGTCGTAGTACAAAGATTGTATCTCGTCGTTCCCCGACCAAACGACATCGGTATGAACCTCCCAAAACTTGGAAAGAAGAGTCAATTGTCTTTCGATTTTTTGATTGAAATCGGCAGTCCTAAAACTCGTGGTTCCCATCGACCAACAATAGCTTTTATATGTACACATACTTCATTCGAAATTAGTGATTAGTACTTCTGTGGAATGTTTGCTCCTGTCTTTTTTGTGATAACTCGAATTGCTGTAATTGTAATTCAAATCGTGACGGATATACATGGGATTCCGTTCTAACCATTCGGTCAATATCGTGTTTTCTTTGTCTCCGTTTTTCAGAACGTTCGACAAGGCGAATTTTATTCCTCTGTCGTTCGCCCGGTCGAGGTAAGTGAGCAGTTGTTTTTCGAGCCGGGCGTTCCAGCCGTTATTTTCGTTGTAGGTGGCGCAGGTTATCAAATAAGGGGGATCAGCATAAATGAGACTGTGTTCGGACAGCCCATCGAATGGAATTCTCCGAAAATCGTTGGACGACAGTTCGATATGGGGATTTTTGATGGCTTCGGCAAAATGCCTCACTTTGTTCCTCATGTTGTTATTGAAGTCGCGTTTCCCCACTGGAAGATTGAATTCTCTTTTTTCGTTGAACCGTATTTGATTGTTGAAGGCAAACACGATGAGGGTGAACAGCATGAAGAAATAACGGTCGTTCCTCCTTTTCATATTATTCAGCTCGCTACGCAGCCGGTTATATCCTTCCTTGTTATATGTACCCAAACCTCTCGCGCTTTCGCATTGGTAAAACGCATATCCGTTCGTGCGACTGTCCGACAGGCCGTACCGGTCAATGATGCCGTCGATTATCTCTAAAATCTGTTCGGTGGGGTATTGCCGGAATAATCTGAAAATGCGTATGACGTTCTTGTCCGAATCATTCAAGACGATTCTCTCTGCCGATGTGTTGATTCCTACGTTACCGCCACCGCAGAACAGGTCTACCAACACATCGATGTTTGCGGGAAACAAGGGCAGGATTTGCGGTAATAGCCTGAATTTTCCACCTGTATAATTGAGAGGTGATTGTATCCGGTTCGGAAAGTCTAGTGATTGTCGCATACACATATAAATAGGCGTTCTTGATGGTTTTTAATATTCGACTTTCCCGTGGTAAATGGTCTGTGGTCATGGGAAAAAACTTGTACTCGGCCTTTGGCTTCGAGTATACGCATGATGTCGGTATCGTCCATTTTTGCATTGGATCGCCCATTCCCTTTTTTTGCCATGTTGTTGTATGACAGTACAATGTATCTCGTGTGTAGATTGTCGACGAGGTCGGCGAAAGCATCGACCGCCTTCATGGTACAAAAGTCGCTTTTCTTGTCTTTTTGGTTGAATTTTCCGGCTACTCCTTTTACCTCCGGTTTTTCCCAACGGACCAGATTTTCATAGAGATGGTAGGCATCGCAATACTGGCGGGAATTATAGGGCGGATCCATGTAGACGATGTCGGCATGCAGTGTTCGAGCCAGCGTGTTGCTGTTTTCTTGGTAAATTGCTACATTGTCATAGCTTCGAGCGTCTATTAACCGGAGGGTGAGGGATTTTTTTTCTATCTCCTTTCCTTGTATGTAGGCATCGAAATGTCCTACGGTGTTGGCTATCCGATCCATATTGTAAATGAGGGTGGAGAGTAGAATGTTATATTCTTTGTCTGTGAGTTCTCCTCGACGGTCTTCTATGTTCTGGCGAACATATCCTATGAGTTTCGAAACTCCATAATCGAAATATTTACCGCCGAAGTTTATTGAAAAATAATTGTCCTCCAAAGAGTTGCAATCGGTGTGATTATACTCGTCGAGGATTGTACATAATTTATCCCTGTTCCATTCTCCTTTTTCGAAGAAACCTTGATAGATGACTCGGTTGGCACAAAGCAAATCGTTGAATATCACTTGGTCGTAATAGGGTATTGCTTTCCCGGCCACAGCGCCGGTCCCGGCAAAAATATCGCAGAACGAATGCGCATCGGGGCATTCCCGCCGAATAGTTTCCATGATCCAATCGGTCAGTTTGGTTTTGTTTCCAATGTAACGGCGGCTTTCCAGCCCGATGGGGCGAGATATGAACGAGTTCATGAAGAACGAGATGTATCGCTCTCCGAGTCGGGCTTTTTCCTGAGCGACTTTCAGGGCTTCGATGGTATGGTCGGGATACTGCTCGCTTATTTCTAAAATTTTATCGCTTACTAATTGCAGGACTAGCAGGTTACTGTCGAGCCCGTAAGTTTCCGCTAATTTGATGAGTAAGCTCTCGGAAGGCATTCGTTTCCCATTTTCGACACGGCTCAACAGAGTCAAATCGATATTCGATTCGATAGCGACCTGTCGAAGTTGTAACCCACGTTCTTCCCGTATAGTTTTCAATATTTTACCTATGGTATGCATGTTATCTGCGTTTGACAACGTATGGCAAAATTACAAAACAAATTCGAGCAGCACTTAACTTCTGGGATAAAAATTTTCTCTATTTGTGAAACCCGTTAGAAAAGGCTACTTTTGTCGGCAAATTGAGAGCTATGATGCGCATTGATATTATTACCGTATTGCCAGAGTTATTGCAAAGCCCGCTGAATTATTCTATTCTGAAAAGAGCCCAAGATAAAAAGTTGGTCGAGATCGTGGTTCACAATCTGAGGGATTACTCGTTGGATAAACATCGGCGAGTCGACGACTATCCATTCGGGGGAGAGGCCGGTATGGTCATGCAGATAGAGCCTGTGGATCGGGCTATCACTCAATTGAAAAGCGAGCGGAATTACGATGAGGTGATTTTTACAACTCCCGACGGAGAGCGATTCGACCAGCCTATGGCTAACCGTTTGTCGATGGCGGGTAATCTCATTATTCTGTGCGGTCATTATAAAGGTATCGATTACCGCATACGGGAACATTTCGTGACGAAGGAGGTGACGATAGGAGATTATGTCCTTACCGGGGGAGAGTTGGCCGCTGCGATCATGTGTGATGCTATCGTGCGTCTTATACCGGGAGCTATCGGTGACGAGCAGTCGGCTTTATCCGATTCCTTTCAGGACAATTTATTGGCTCCGCCCGTTTATACGCGCCCGGCGGAATATAAAGGTTGGAGAGTTCCCGATGTGTTGCTTTCGGGACATCAACGTAAAATCGACGAATGGAAACACGAACAGTCACTCGAACGTACCCGACGCTTACGCCCGGATTTATTGGAATGACAACTCTTTGCTATTGAGCTCTATCTCGGTGAATATAGTTGCTCGTGAAGTGTGTGAAAGTATGTATGTAGCAGGGGTAATCGTTTGATCTTTTCTGGCTACTAACCGATGGAGCAGTTCTTTTTTTCGTTCTCCTACCAGAGCGATAAGGATTTCACGGGATGCTAAAATGACTTCTCCGGTTTGAGTAATTCGTCTTTGCCCGGTTGCCGGGTGTCGTGACACGGCGTAAAGGTCGTCCGATTTTAATAAATCGGTATCGTTATTGAATATGGATGCGATGTGCTCGTCTTCGCCGATGCCGAGCAGGGTACAGTCGAATTGTGGTACTCCGTTACTGTCGGGCAGCATTTCTGCGACCAATCGGGAGTATCTTTCAGCTTCTCGGTAGGGAATATCTTCTCCTTGTATTCTGTAAATGTGGTTCGGATTTATACCTACGGGTTTGAAAAACAGTTTTTCAGCCCAATGATAATTGCTTTCTTCGTTTTCAGACGATACGCATCGTTCGTCTACCCAGAAGAAATGTACGTTTTTCCACCGTTTGGGATCATTATATTGATTTTTCCATATTTCGAAAAGTGAGCGAGCTGTCTCTCCTCCCGATAGGGCCAAGTAAAAAGGTTTCTTTGTACGTGCGGCGGCCGATATGAGTAAGGCGTTGGTGAGGGCTATCAGCGATTTAGTTGCGTCTGGATAGAATTGTACGATGGTTTGATTCATGATGTTGTTTATTATGTTATGGGTTGGGGGTGCAAACAGGTGCTTCGAGCACATACGGGTGAGAATATATATGGGTAATCTCGCGAGGTATCGGGCTACCGGCCGGATAGAATACGAGATTCTCTTCTTTTTCTTTTTCCCAGTGGTCGATGAGAGGGGCCAGATAGTGCCAGCTCAGTTCCAGAGCATCGCTTCGCGAATATAGTAGAGCGTCGCCTCGCATGGCATCGAGAAGAAGCCGTTCATAAGCATCCGGTAATTTATTCGGGATAAGTGAGTTGTAGAAAAAATCCATGCTCACTTGCTGTACCTCGAAGTTGGTTCCGGGCTGTTTTAAACCGAAACGTAACCGAATGCTTTCGTCGGGTTGTAGGGTAATGATGAGTTGATTGCAAGAGTCTCCGCAACATTGTCCCGGAAATAATGCCTGTGGCGTGGAACGGAAATGTATGATGATTTCAGACCTCTTTTCGGATAATCGTTTCCCCGTATAAATATAAAATGGGACATGAGCCCACCGCCAATTATCTATGTATAATTTTAGGGCGACAAAGGTTTCTGTCGTCGATTGCTTATTTACGTTCGGTTCTTCTCGGTATCCGGGAAGTTTTGTCCCGTTTAATTTCCCTTCGGAGTATTGTGCCCGCAGTGTGTTATGCGCTATATCGTCGGGAGAGAGTGGACGTAATGACCGGAATACTTTACTGATTTCATTGCGAATTGCTTCGGTTTCGAAAGAGGAGGGTGGTTCCATAGCGATAAATGCCATGATTTGCATGAGATGACTTTGTACCATGTCTCGCAGAGCACCGGCCGAATCGTAGTAATTACCTCGTTGTTCCACTCCTAAGGTTTCGGTGGCCGTTATTTCTATGTGGTCTATGTAATTCCGATTCCAAAGAGGTTCCCAAATGCTGTTGGCGAAGCGCAGGACTAAAATGTTTTGAACAGTTTCTTTTCCCAAAAAATGATCTATACGGTAGATTTCTCGTTCGGGGAATATTCCGCATAATAATTTGTCGAGTTGTTTCGCTTCATCTTCGTTGCTTCCATATGGCTTTTCTATAATGATTCTCCGCCAACCGTTTTTAGAGATGTTTTGTTGTTGGGCTTGTATGCAGATGGGGATAGTTGCATACATCTGAGGCGGCGTAGCGAGATAAAACAACATGTTATCTTCTATGCCGGCGGCATTGCGTAATTGTTCTATTTCTCTGAATAAAGCGACGTATGCATTGCAGTCGGTAGTATCGCAAGAGATATAGTATATTTCTCTAAGAAAGTTTTTTAGATAAGGATTATCCGTAGCATAGGTCTTTCCGTTCCCAATGATAGATGAATGCAAGGATTGTCGGAATTCTTCTGTACTTTGTTTTGTCCGGGAAACACCTACGATTAAAAATTTGTCGGGAAGAAGTTTCCTTTCGAATAGCTCGAATAACGAGGGTATGAGTTTCCGATGGGTTAAATCACCTGATGCTCCGAAGATAATCAGAATTTGGCTTTCGGGTATTTTGTTCATATCGAAATTTTTTGTTTGTTTTTATAGAGAATAGTTACCGGAGGTCGTTCCGTCTCCGTGTCGGTTCCAGTCGGTGTGAAAAAACGTACCTGCCGGAGCATCGATTCTTTCATACAAATGAGCACCGAAATAGTCTCGTTGCGCTTGTATCAGGTTGGCCGATGATTTTTTACATCTAAAACCGTCGAACCATGCTAATGCCGAGGCTGTCCCGGGTATGGCTATCCCTGCTGCTATGGCCGTTTGAACTACTTTCCGCCAAGACGGGAGACATAAAATTATTTTTTCCCTGAAATAAGGTATGAATAGTAAATTTTCGTATTCGTTCGTCAGTTTGTAAGACTGAGCTATTTCGTAGAGAAATCGAGATTGTATGATACAACCCTTTCTCCATATAGTCGCTATATCGGCGAGGTTGAGTTGCCAGTTATGTTTTTCGGACATGTTGTGCAATAAATCGAGCCCTTGTGTATATGCGATGATTTTGGAGGCGTAAAGGGCATGATGTATGTCGTCTACGCTAAGCTCGAATATCGGAGCCGAATCAGTTTCGGGGTATAAACGATGTGCTTTGTTTCGCTCTGTTGTGCTATTCGATAAGAGTCGGGCAAAAACCGACTCGGCGGTAACAGATAGCGTAGTCCCGCTGTCGATGGCAGCTTCTATGCTCCATTTGCCTGTTCCCTTTTGTCCTGCACGGTCTGCTATTTTGTCGATTAGGGATTTACCGTCGGTATCTTTATATCGTAATATGGGGGCTGTTATTCCTATCAAATAACTGTCCAGAACACCTTTGTTCCATGATTCGAAAGTTTGGGCAGTGGCTTCATGGTCTCCTTTTTGCAAGATATTCAATAGGGAATATGCCTCGGCTATCAGTTGCATATCTCCGTATTCTATACCGTTGTGAACTGTTTTTACGAAGTGTCCCGAACCGTCGGGCCCGATCCATGAGCAGCAGGGAGTCCCATCGTCGAGATGCGCAGCTATGTTTTGTAAAACGGGTAATATTTCTTTTTTGATTTCGTCTGCTCCTCCCGGCATAATCGATGGCCCGTGGAGAGCTCCTTCTTCTCCGCCCGAAATACCGCAGCCTACAAAAAATATTCCTTTTTCCCGCAATTCGTTTTCACGACGTTGAGTATCTCGATAATCCGAATTTCCGCCGTCTATAATTGTATCGCCTTTTTTGAGAAAGGGAAGTAATGCTGCAATCATTTCGTCTACGGGGTGTCCGGCTCGTATCATAAGTAAAATTTTTAGAGGGGATTTCAATGATTCGATAAATTCTTCGGGCGAGTATGTACCGATGAAATGTTTGTTTTTCCCTTTATTGGCGAGAAATGAATCTACCGCTTGCGGACTGTTTTCCCGCAATCGATTATATAATGATACCCGATAACCTTTTTGTTCGAGGTTGAGGGCTAAATTTTCACCCATAACAGCCAGTCCTACGAGGCCTATGTCCGATTTTATCATGTTTAGGAAGATTTTGTTTATTAAAGCTATTATTGATTAAACACTTTTCTCCTTTTTTTGTTCATGAAAAATGATGGTTTCTGTTTACTTGCCGAATTGTGAAGAATTGGTAAAATCACATTTTTTATGTATATTTACCTCGTTTTTGAAATATTAGTAAATAAACTCTATGGTTATCAGTCCTGAAAATATATTGTTGGTAGGAGCCATTTTATTGTTCCTGAGTGTCCTTGTCGGAAAAACAGGAGCGAAATTTGGTGTACCGGCGTTGCTATTGTTTCTCGGTGTGGGAATGCTTGCCGGTTCAGACGGTTTCGGTATTTATTTCGATAGTCCGCAAATAGCCCAGTTTATAGGTACGGTTGCGCTTTGTATCATTTTGTTTTCGGGTGGAATGGATACACATTATCGGGAAATAAAACCAATTTTAGCCCCGGGTGTGACTTTGGCTACGTTGGGAGTTTTAATGACAACGATTATAACAGGATTATTCATTTATTCGTTGTCCGATCTTTTGCCGGGTAATTTTCAGTTAGGATTGTTAGAATCCATGCTGTTGGCTGCTGTTATGTCATCGACAGATTCGGCATCTGTTTTTTCTATTTTGCGTTCGAAGGGGATTTCTTTGAAGGAGCGTTTGCGGCCGACTCTCGAATTGGAGAGCGGTAGTAACGATCCTATGGCCTATATGCTTACGATACTTTTGATTCAGGTTATTGAGATTGGAGTTATCGATTGGCCTCATTCCATCGTTTTGCTTTTTATGCAACTGTCGATAGGTGCGGCTGCTGGATTTGCGTTGGGGTATGCTATTGTTTGGATTATAAATCGTATCAATGTCCCTAATGAATCGCTTTATCCGGTATTGTTGTTCTCTTGTGTTTTTTTCGTATTCGCTTTTACCAATCTTTTGCAAGGGAACGGATATTTGGCTGTCTATATAGCAGGGTTAGTCGTTGGAAATCGGAAGTTGATGCACAAGCGTAGTTTGACTACATTTTTCGATGGTTTTACTTGGCTTTTCCAGATAGTCATGTTTTTAACACTCGGATTGTTGGTGAATCCTTCGGAGTTGCCTGCTGTTGCCGGAGTGGGATTGTTAGTTGCCATATTCATGATTGTTGTCTCGCGTCCGATATCTGTATTTGCATGTTTATTACCTTTCCGTAGGTTTACGACTCGGGCTCGTGTTTATATTTCATGGGTAGGGTTGAGGGGTGCTGTTCCTATTATTTTTGCGACCTATCCGCTTATGTCGGCAGAAATTCCTAATGCTCGTATGATTTTCAATATCGTGTTTTTCGTGACCATTGTCTCTTTGTTGGTACAAGGAACTACGGTAAGTGCGATGGCCAGATGGCTGGGATTGGTGGGGAAGAGCGAGGAAAAAGAAATCTTTAATGTCGCTCTTCCCGATGAAATAAAATCGGCGATGAGCGAGATAGAGTTGACGGACGAGGCTTTATCGGGAGGTAATAAACTAATGAATCTTTCATTGCCGGATAATACGTTGGTCGTTATGGTCAAGCGCGGAGAACAATATTTTGTTCCCAAAGGACATACTCATTTACAGAGTGGAGACCGTCTTCTGGTGATTTCAGATAACGATGAGGAGCTACGTAAAAGCTATGAAAGTTTGGGAATCAGCCGTTATACCATGCGAAAGAATCGTTAAGTAGGTATCCTATTGTCGGGATAATTTGAACGAGTATGAAGATGCTCTCCCTTGCCCTTTTACAAGTAGGTGATCTTGGGAAATTTCGACGATAGCATAGGCATTTTGGTTTTCTGTTTCAACCATTCCTTCCAGTGTAATCAAAGGGATATTTTTGTAATATCCGAATGCCCCGGCGTGGTGATGGCCCGAGAAAGCTGCCTTTACACAAGAATACTTGGATAGGGTGTCGACTATTTCATTGCCGTTCAATGCCGAAAAATCGCTTTGTGGATATAGCGGGTGATGAGAAAAAATTAAGACCGAAAGACCCTTTTTCTCGCATTTCTTTAATAGTCGATCGAGCCATTGCATTTGCTTTTCGCTTATTCCTCCGTTCCATTCATAAGCATATTTGCCTTTGATTTGTTTTATCTGTTCTTGCATCCTGTTCCATTCATTCTCTTTGGGTGTTCCCGCTATATTGGCGTATGAAGCGATTTCGTTGGTATTTAACATGATAAATACCCAGTCCCCTTTTTTGAACGAATAATATTCAGAAGGCATACTCAGCTGCTTGTAAAGGACAGAGTTGTTTGTAATGTCTTTGTAGTCGTGATTTCCTGTGAGGTGATAAATTTTATGATTAAGTTGGGAGAGATGCTGCTTTATTACTTCTAAATCGGAGTTCTTCCTGTCGGTAATATCACCTAAATTAATAGTGAATTGAACTTCTTGTCGGTTGAAATACTCGATGCATGTATCTAATTTTTGTAGAGCTTCCCGATAATAACGGGTATTTTGGGACGGACAATCAGCATACTGGGTGTCGGCGAATAATCCGAATTTAATGATTGATGATGCATCTTTATTTTGAGCTACCGCCAAGTTTGTGGAGAAACATAAGCAGGTAAGTAATCCAATCAGTTTGTTCATAATCGAGCGTTTTTCCGAATATAATTGCATGTTATGCCCTACTTTTAAAAGTCGTAATATTTGGAGCAAATGTATAATTAATTTTATGGGCAGGCAACTATTTATATCACAATTATTGAGGCGGGTATTGATACCCGCCTCAATAATATATTTAAGATAAGAGGGTGATTACTGTGTTACAATATATTCCGATTGTAGAAGCTCTACCCAATGATTGAGCCTGTTTTCTGTTTTTTCGGGTTCGTTTACATCGTCGATAAGTAATCCTATGAATTTGCCGTTGATAAAGGCCGTCGATTTGTCGAATGTATAGTCTCCTGCTTCGAAAGCTCCGTAAAATGTTGCTCCTGTTTTTTGTAGTCGATGGTAAATTGTGCCGACGGCATTGCAAAAGGTGTCGCTCATAGATTGGTCTCCGCAACCGAATAAAGCAATGGTTTTATCTTTGAGATCGAGGGTTTCGATTCCGTCGAGGAAGTCATACCAGTCGTCTTGAAGATCTCCGCTTCCCCATGTCGAAGAACCCAATAATAATAGCTCGTATTGTCTTATTTCCGAAGGTTTGCTTCGTGCGACATCGTGTATGTCTTCTTTTTTTACATGCATTAGTTCGGCTAATCGGTAGGCTACACTTTCTGTAATTCCGGTAGTTGAGCCGTAAAATATTCCTATTTTTTCCATAAGCATTTTGAATAATTTATATTTGAGTTTATGTTTTTGATTCGTCGTATATAGGCAGAATAGTTAAGACATCATTTTTTTAGACCTATGCGGTGTAGGAAAACGAAACGAATAAGAACACTGTTTTGTTCATAAAAGGAAGGATAACACCGTTAGAAAGAGCCGAATAGAAAAGATTTATTTTTCCATGAAAACTTTCATGAATTATACAAGGCTAAACCTATATATTTTTGTATTTTTGTAACCAAATTATATAGTGCGATGCTTTATGCTTGAAAATAAGAAAATTAAAACAGCTCTTGTCTCCGTTTTTCATAAAGATGGTTTAGACGAAATTTTGAAACTTTTACATGCCGAAGGAGTTAATTTTATCTCGACCGGTGGTACGCAATCTTTTATTGAGTCGTTGGGGATTCCTTGTGGTTCAGTAGAGAATCTGACCGGTTATCCGTCTATTTTGGGAGGACGGGTTAAGACTCTTCACCCCAAAGTTTTCGGTGGTATATTGAACCGTCGGGAAAATGAAGTCGATCAGCAACAAATCACTCAATATGAAATTCCTTCTATCGATTTGGTTATCGTGGATTTATATCCGTTCGAGGAAACCGTGGCTTCGGGTGCAGATGAGAGTGCTATTATCGAGAAGATAGATATAGGCGGTATCTCTTTGATAAGAGCGGCAGCTAAAAATTATAAAGATGTCGTTATCGTCGCATCGAAAGCTCAGTATGCTCCGTTGTTGGCTATGTTAAAGGAGAAGGGAGCCAGCTCTTCGTTGGAAGATCGTCGTTGGTTCGCCAAAGAGGCTTTTGCCGTATCATCGGGATATGACAGTGCGATATTTAACTATTTCGACGGTGACGAGGCTTCGGCATTCCGCTATGCGGGAAATCACGCCAAGACTCTTCGATATGGTGAAAATCCTCATCAGAAAGGAGTCTTCTACGGTAATTTCGAGGAAATGTTCGATCAACTTCATGGAAAGGAAATTTCCTATAACAATTTATTGGACATAGATGCGGCGGTATCGTTGATTTCGGAGTTCGACGATACGACATTCGCTATATTGAAACATAATAATGCCTGCGGTTTGGCATCTCGGGAAACTTTGGTGGAGGCATGGAAAGCTGCTTTGGCGGGAGATCCGGTTTCGGCATTCGGAGGGGTATTGATAACGAACCGCCCGATCGATAAAGAAACTGCCGAAGAGATGCATAAAATCTTTTTCGAAGTTTGTATCGCACCGGGTTATACGGCTGATGCGCTCGAAGTTCTTGAACAAAAAAAGAATCGTATCATTCTCGTGCAGAAACCGTTCAATGCGTCGAATCGCCAGTTCCGTTCGTTGCTGAACGGGGTGTTGGTACAAGATCGCGACTTGTATCGGGAAAAGCCCGAAGAGTTGAAGCAGGTTACCGAGAAAGCTGTTACTCCGGCTGAGGTGGAAGATTTGTTGTTTGCCAATAAAATTGTAAAACACAGTAAATCGAATGCAATCGTGTTGGCTAAAAACCGTCAGCTTTGTGCGAGCGGTATCGGTCAGACTTCGCGGGTAGATGCTTTGCGTCAAGCCATAGAGAAAGCTCGTTCGTTCGATTTCGATTTACAAGGGGCTGTAATGGCTTCGGATGCATTTTTCCCCTTTGCCGATTGCGTGGAAATAGCTCATGAGGCCGGGGTGACTGCTGTAATTCAACCGGGTGGATCGGTTCGTGACAACGATTCGGTAGCATATTGCGATAAAAACGGCATGGCTATGGTAATGACCGGTATACGGCATTTTAAGCACTAATATAAATTATTTAATCAATAACCGATATGGGATTGTTTTCTTTCACACAAGAGATTGCCATAGACTTGGGCACAGCCAATACGGTGATTATCCACAACGATAAAATCGTGGTGGACGAACCTTCGGTGGTTGCGCTGGATAAACGTACGGACAAGCTGCTGGCAGTCGGTGAAAAAGCTCGTTTGATGCATGGTAAAACCCATGAAAATATACGCACGATCAGACCTTTGAGAGACGGTGTGATAGCCGACTTCTATGCTGCCGAGCAGATGATTAGAGGTATGGTAAAGATGGTTAGCTCCAAAAGTCATTGGTTCTCGCCTTCTTTGCGTATGGTAATAGGTATTCCGTCGGGAAGTACCGAGGTTGAAATTCGTGCGGTGCGCGACTCTTCGGAGCATGCCGGAGGACGAGATGTATATATGATTTATGAGCCTATGGCTGCTGCGATAGGTATAGGACTTGACGTTCAGGCTCCCGAGGGAAATATGATTGTGGATATCGGTGGTGGTACGACCGAAATTGCCGTTATTTCGTTGGGTGGTATCGTGTCGAACAATTCGATACGGGTAGCTGGTGACGATTTGACGAACGACATACAAGAGTATATGGGGCGTCAGCATAATGTGAAAGTGGGAGAACGTACGGCCGAATTGATCAAAATCAATGTGGGTTCGGCTTTGACCGAATTGGATAATCCTCCCGAAGATTATGTCGTACATGGTCCGAATCGTATGACGGCATTGCCTATGGAAGTTCCCATTTCTTACCAAGAGATAGCTCATTGTATCGAGAAGTCTATCTCGAAAATCGAGGCTGCCGTGTTGAATGCATTGGAACATACTCCTCCTGAATTGTATGCCGATATTGTGCGTAACGGTATTTGGTTGGCTGGTGGAGGCGCTTTATTGAGAGGATTGGATAAACGGTTGACCGATAAGATAGGAATACCGTTCCACATCGCCGAAGATCCGTTACATGCCGTTGCGAAAGGTACAGGCGTTGCATTGAAAAATATCGACCAGTTCTCCTTCCTCATTCGGTAACAGAAAAGATACATCGACAGGCTTTGTCGTTTTTTAGAATAGACGAGTTACAAAAGTGAAAAAAAACTTTTGTAACTCGTTGTGGTAGAATTAATAAGAAAATGCGCAACTTAATCAATTTTTTATTGAGGCATAGCTCATGGATAGTTCTTGCTATTTATGTAGCGATAAGTTGCGTGTTGTTGTTTGGACGAAACCCTTATCAGCGCAGTATTTATCTCTCGTCGGCCAATCAAGTGGCAGCGGCCGTTTATGATTTGCAATCGGAAGTAACTTCATATTTTGGATTGAGAGAAGTAAACAGGGATTTGCAATTACGAAACGGAGAGTTGGAGATGGAGGTAATAAATCTGAAAGAACAACTGAATCGTTATAGATCTTCTGTGGGAAAAGATACGATTCCTTTCGATTCCGTACTTCATGATTATGATTTTGCAGTGGCTCGTGTTGTGAATAACAGTGTAGCGCAAATAAACAATTATATAACGATTGACAAAGGGCGAGCCGAAGGCATAGAGCCGGAGATGGGAGTGGTCGATCAGAACGGTGTCGTGGGTATTATCAATGTTGTGGGCGAACATCATTCCGTGGCCATATCGGTTCTTAACCCTAAGTTGCGTCTCAGTTGCAAGGTAAAAGGCAGCGACTATTTCGGGTCTTTGGTTTGGGATGCGGTGAGTCCTCGTTACGCCGTATTAGAGGAGATGCCTCGGCATGTGGAGTTTGCTCCGGGAGATACGATTGTCACAAGCGGCTATTCGTCTGTGTTTCCAGAAGGAATTATGGTGGGTATAATCAGCGATTATAAAAAGCAGCGTGACGATAATTTCTATACATTGCGTGTGGAGCTAAGTTCCGATTTTAGTGGCTTAGGGTATGTGCGCATTATATCGAACCGACAAAAGGAAGAACAGGATAAACTTGAAAAGGAGGCTCGATATGAATAGTTGGTTACGATATTTTTTCTTGTTTATTGTAGTCGTATTCTTGCAGGTTACGATAGGGAATAATATACATTTATTGGGAGTTGCCATTCCTTTTCTTTATATTTATTTTATAATCAGGTTACCTCTATCGCTCTCGGTTAATTGGACTTTAACGCTTGCTTTTATTCTTGGGTTGGTAATCGACATATTCAGCAATACGCCGGGTATGAATGCTTTGGCTTGTACCGTTGTTGCCTTTTTGAGAAAACCGATATTGGATCTTTATACGCCGAGGGGTGAGGATTATAGCGAATCGGAGCCCTCTATACGCAATTTCGGAATGTCTTTGTTTGTGCGCTACGTGCTTACATTTTCACTTTGTTTCTGTACCCTCCTTTTCGTAATAGAGTCTTTTAGCTTTTTCGATATAGGAAGATTAATTGTTCGTATTTTAGCCAGTACTATATTGACATTTCTTGTGATATTGGGAATGGATAGTTTAACGAAATCGGGACGTGAGAAAAGACTATAAATTAGAGAGGCGTAAATATGTGATAGGCGGCATCGTGTTGGTGATTGCTTGCATATATGTCGTGCGGTTGTTTTCTTTACAAGTGTTGAACGACGACTATAAGCAACACGCCGATGGAAACGCTTTCTTGAAAAAAACACAATATCCTTCTCGTGGCCTTATTTATGACCGCAATGGAAAGTTATTGGTTTTTAATCAACCGGCATACGATGTAATGATGATTGTACGAGAGGTTCGCCCTTTCGATACACTTGATTTTTGCCGGACTGTGGGGATTACGAAGGAACAATTCGATAAGCGCATGGCGGATATGAAAAATCGGAGGTTGAATCCCGGTTATTCGTCATATACGCCTCAGACATTTATGACCCAGTTGTCTGCGCAAGATTATGGACGGTTACAAGAGAAACTATATCGTTTCCCTGGTTTTTTCATTCAAAACCGTATGCTCAGGGAGTATGCTTACCCTGTGGCTGCGAATGTATTGGGGAATATTCGGGAAGTGTCTCCCGGAGATATAGAGAAAGACAGTTATTATACTCGGGGAGATTACACCGGAGATTTGGGGATAGAGCGCTCTTACGAAAATATTTTACGTGGAGAAAAGGGGGTGGAGATTTTACTGCGTGATGCTCATGGCCGTGTTAAAGGAAGATATGAAGACGGGCGTTATGATGTAGCACCTGTTTCGGGGAAAAATCTGAATTTGTCGTTGGATATCGAGTTGCAGGCCTATGGCGAGAAATTAATGCAGAACAAGATTGGGGCTATCGTTGCTATCGAGCCGTCTACGGGAGAGATATTGGCGATGGTTTCGAGTCCCACTTACGATCCCTCCATGCTGGTTGGCAGGGAGAGAGGTAGAAATTATTTGAAACTGAATAGAGACCGGTACAAACCTTTGTTCGATAGAGCTTTGATGGCCGCATATCCGCCGGGATCGACATTTAAGCCTACACAGGGACTTATTTTCCTGAACGAAGGGATCATCACCGAGCATACTCTTTATCCCTGTTATCATGGGTTTGTGTCGGGACGGTTGAAAGTCGGCTGTCATGGGCATGCATCACCTTTATCGTTACTTCCGGCTTTGCAAACTTCGTGTAATGCGTTTTTCTGTTACGGATTGCGTTCGATGGTCGATAATCGGAAAAAATATCAATCGCCGGCGAAGGCGTTCAATGTTTGGAAAGATTATTTGGTATCGATGGGGTATGGATATCGTTTAGGGGTGGATTTACCGGGTGAGAGTCGAGGCTTTATTCCCAACAGTAATTATTACAACAAGGTATATGGCGAAAATCGATGGAGCGCATTGACGATTATATCTGTCGCGATTGGACAAGGAGAGGTCTTGGCGACCCCGTTGCAGATAGCCAATTTGTCGGCGACGATTGCCAATAGGGGGTATTTTTACACTCCGCATTTGGTTCGGGAGATACAAGATACGGTTATCTCCCCGGAGTTTACCGTTCCTAAACATACTATGGTCGATTCTCACTATTACGATTATGTCGTAGAGGGTATGCGCATGGCTGTAACCGGTGGAACTTGCCGTATAGGTGCTATACCGGGTATAGAGGTGTGCGGAAAGACGGGAACGGCACAGAATCCTCATGGAAAAGACCACTCGGCTTTTATGGGATTTGCTCCGATGGACAACCCCAAAATAGCTATTGCCGTTTATGTGGAGAATGCAGGATTCGGAGCTACGTATGGTGTACCTATTGGAAGTCTGATGATGGAGATGTATCTGAACCGGAAGATTGCACCGGAGCGGAAATACTTGGAAGAACGTATGTTGCAATCTAACACAATCATATACAGTGGGGTCAAAAAGCATTAATATATGGCGGTCTATCGACTGGATGACGGTAATTCTTTATCTGATTCTCGTTCTTTGCGGTTGGATAAGCATTTATGCCGCCAGTTACGATTTCGATAATGCCAGTATATTCGACTTTGCCGAGCGGTCGGGAAAACAGTTGATGTGGATAGGTTTGTCGCTCGTATTGGCTTTTATGATTTTAATGGTGGATTTCCGGGTTTATGAAACTTATGCTTATCTATTCTACGGGATTATCATACTTTTGCTTATCGCCACCATATTTTTAGCCCCCGATATAAAAGGATCCCGTTCGTGGTTGGTGTTGGGGCCTGTCAGTTTACAACCGGCCGAGTTCGCTAAGTTTGCCACGGCTCTTGCTTTGGCTCGGTCTTTCGGGACGTATGGGTTTTCTTTGAAAAACAGACGGGATTTATTCCGTGCGGTTTTTATCATATTGTTGCCTATTGTTTTGATTATCGCTCAAAAGGAGACCGGCTCGGCGTTGGTTTTCGCATCGTTGATATTTGTTCTGTATCGGGAAGGATTATCGGGATTGTTCCTTTTCTATGGCCTTTGCGCCGTGGTCTATTTTGTGGTTGCCGTCAAATATTCGAGTGTATTATGGGGGGAGATTCCTGCCGGAGAAGTGTTGGTTTTCGTACTTATTCTTTTGGTGGTGGTCGGAATGTTGTTATTCTATCAGAGAAACAGTCGTGCGGCTCGTTATTTGATGCTTGGTTATTTGGCGGTAGGAGCGGTATGTGGCATTTTGATGTATTTCGATGTACCGGTTAATCTCTTGTATGTTTGTATGGGGACTACGGTTGCGGTCGTTGTTTATCTGGTGCTTCTTTACTTCTCGACTCGTTCGTTGAGGATTCTTACTATATTGGCAACGGCCATCGTATCGGTCGTTTTCCTGTTTTCTGTGGATTATGCCTTTAATGAAGTGTTGGAGTCTCATCAGCAGAAACGGATTAAAGTGACACTGGGCATGGAGGAGGACTTGCGCGGTGCAGGATATAATGTGAACCAGTCGAAAATCGCCATCGGTTCGGGGGGCTTTTGGGGGAAAGGTTTTCTGAATGGGACTCAAACGAAGTTGAAATATGTGCCGGAGCAAGATACCGACTTTATCTTTTGTACCATTGGAGAGGAGGAGGGCTTTTGGGGAGCCGTGGGTGTGATTGTTCTTTTTGTCACGCTTATATTCAGACTTATAGCTATCGGAGAACGGCAGCATTCTGCTTTTGGAAGGGTATATGCTTATTGTGTGGTCTCGATATTGTTTTTTCATTTGGCGGTGAATATCGGTATGGTCATAGGATTGTGCCCTGTTATCGGTATACCTTTGCCTTTTTTCAGTTATGGGGGGTCGTCGCTGTGGGGATTTACCATTTTGTTGTTCGTTTTGTTGCGGATAGATGCTTCGCGAGCCGAAAGGCATTAAACCTGCTCCCTCTATATCGCAGTGTGATACCCCGCCATGCTACGGGACAGGTAGGGGGAGAGGGTGATACTTGATTTTGTTACTGTCACTGTCGATATTTTTCTAACCCCTCCGTCCTTCGGACACCTCCCCTATATTTTGCAGTGCAAAACACAGAGGAGGAGTTTTAGAATATCTTCGATAGTGAGAACAAAGATAACCCGCCATGCTACGGGGCATGGTAAGGGAGGAGTTTAAGAGTTGCTCTCTATTCATTGCAGATTTAATAATTTTGTTCTACTGTTCCTCGTTTTGTTCTTGTGCCGTGCATTTGAATTTCTATATCGAATGAAAAGAACAGGCTGTTTTCCGCAACCTTACAGGTCAGATGATTGGATTACGAATGTATAGGACGCAAGTGACTATTTCACCGTTTCTTTTCTTTATCGTGTATTCTGTCTTGCCGTTGAGACCTAACCCTTTTCGTTGTTCTTCCCAAGTTATTTCTTTAACGGGCCGGTCGTTTATCGCTATGATTATGTCTCCGATTTCAATACCGGCCTGTTCTGCGATTCCACCTTTATAAAGTCCGTTGATAATCCAACCGTCGCAAATGTCCGTACGGTCGATAACGGCCATATGCGTGATGGAAGATCGGGAATAGGAGCCTTCGTTATCGTTTCGTTTTACCCATACGGAGGAATGAACGGGATCCAAAATAATGTCGTAGAGCGACCAAATTTCATTGCCGATGATACCCGCATAGGGCCTGCCCGATGATAATGCTCCTTTCTTATTGAGGGAGCAGTCTATTACAAGATTTTCGAGCGTATCGACCATACAGAATTTTTCGGCTCTTAATTCAAATTCCTCGGAACCTCCTCCTATTCCCCCGGCCTGTGTCTCGAAGTGGGCTTTGCGTACGCCGGCAAGGTTTAACGCAGATGTCGTTTCATTTGAAAGAGTGATTGTGGAGCCACTCCCTAAATCCATTCTAAACCAGCCTTCCACCGTATTTGCGGAATCGATTTGCAGATTGGCTTTCACATCGATGCGGTTGTCTTTGAATCGAGCTTCGAGTTTGTGGTAACGGTCAAGCGAATCGGCCGAAAGCGGTTCTTTTAATTGCTTGATGTAGCTTTCACTGAAATTAATCTCCAAAGGCGTATTTAACAGGTGGGTATTGCCCAGCAAGCCATCGGTGTGCTTTCCAAGAATATCACGCAATTTAATGACCGGGGTTATCTTGTTTTGATAATTTAATTCTCCACAGTGGATTTTAATAGGTTCGATGAAGATGTCGACGGATTGGGGCTCGTTGTTACCTGCACCTCCCATTCTTGCTGTTCCTTTTTTCCCGAAAGCATTTTGCAGATTATTCAGTTTCAAATAATCTTCATCGAGGTATAGAAAGTCGGCGCCTGTATCGTAGATAACAGTGACGGGAATGGTGTCGTTCAGCCTTACTTGAAGGTATAAATGACTGTCAAAGATAAATGGTATGGTCCCGCCGGGAATACCGGCATGACTTTTCAAGGCGAATAGAGCCAGAAAAAGACCGATAAAGCAAAGTAATTTTTTCATAAGCGGAAAGGGGGTATATTGTGCAAAAGTTATGTATGTATGGTTCGAGGGGAAAACTCGAACGAACGGAGTTTTCCCCTTGAACCGTATCGTATTTTCAGAGATAAATCTATTGGCTCGGCATTCCCGTTATTTCAACTTAAAGACTACGGGCAGTGTATATTTCACATTTACTTTTTGTCCGTCTTGTTCGCCCGGTTTCCAGTCGGGGAGTGCCGAGACGATGTCCAACGCAGCTTGGTCAAGTTCCGATGTTACGCCTCTAATGACTTCGGGGCTCGATACTTTCCCGGTTTTATCGATAACGAATTGTACGATTACCCGACCTTCGGTTTGTTCGTCGATAGCTTTTTGCGGATATTTGAGGTTGTCTTTGATGAAAGAGAGCAACGCTTCGGTTCCGCCGGGAAATTCGGGCATGACTTCTACGGCATCGTATGTTTTACCAAGCGTGTCGGGGACTTCGATTGCGACCGGGGTTGCCGTTTCGTTTTCCGATGCAGATTGTTCCGGCAGACTTGCTTTGTCCGAGGTATTGGAGCTACAAGCTCCGAGCAAACCCATTAAGATGATAATCATCGAGGATAATAATGTCTTTTTCATGTGTCTAAATTTTTTAAGTGAATATATCAGGTTAATTTGAAAACGATGGGAAGGGTGAACCGTACACTTACGGGTTGTCCGTCTTGCTGTCCCGGTTTCCAACGGGGTAGTTTGTTAATAACATCTATGGCGGCTTGGTCGAGATTTTTGTTTATGCCTTTGAGAATTGTGGGATCGGATATTTCTCCATTGCTGTTTACGACAAATCGTATGATTACCCGTCCTTCGGTTTGTCCGTCGATAGCTTTTTGCGGGTATTCGAGGTTGTCTTTGATAAAAGAGAGCAACGCTTCGGTTCCGCCGGGAAATTCGGGCATGATTTCCGCGACTTCGAGGGGAGTTTCCGATGTTTCGGAAGCGGTTGTCGAGCTATCTTTCGTTTGAACTTCCGAGGGTTTGGGGAATACTTTTTCAATTTCGGATTGAAGCGGTTGTTGGTCTGTACAGCATTGGTTGGCAGTTACGATAGCCAAGAAAAGGGGTAGTATCAGCAGATATTTGAATACAGATGTCGTTTGTGATCGCTTCCGGTTAATCATGCGAATGCGGGTTTTCAAAAAAGAGTAATTGAACGGTATTGCGGAAGGGAGTTCGTTATTCGATCGTGAAATGTCGAGTAACAGGTATTGGTATGTCTTTTTTTCTTGTTCGTCGGGAATCGCAGCCTTGTCGGCCATATATTCGAGATTCAGTCTGATTTCTTTCAGCAATAACCAGCTTAACGGATTTATCCAACATAATGCTGCCATACTTTCGCCTAATAGGACATCTATGGTATGTAATTGTCGTATGTGTGTATTTTCGTGTCGGAGTATTCTTGTGAGCGTGTTTTTATTTTGCAAAATGGAATGAGGAAGAAGTATCCATCGGAAGAAGGAACAGGGTTGTATGTTTTCGTCGCAGACGATTATATGGCTCTTCCCGATGATACGGAGCTTTCCATTTGCCCGCAGTTTTATTATCGAAGCTATTCTCAAAAACATGCGTAACAAGAATAGCGAGCATATTCCTCCGTATAGATAAGCTATCAACGGGTATATGTCAAAGGCTTTCTGAGGGACTGTTTCTCCCATGCTGTAAAGTACTTCGGGAAGTGTAATTTGCAGATGGGCCGGAATAATAGGGTCGATGTCGGGAATGTTGTACCACGGGTAGGTCGTGGAGAATAACACGATACTGATGAGTATGAGCCTTCTTAACCCGAAAAATGTATTTTGCGAGAATAGAACTTTATAGCATAAATATAATAGACTTAGTGCTATGTTTATTTGTAGTAGATATAGTAAGAAAGCCATGTTTTCAGTTTTTTTATGGGTTAGCTTTTACCTCGTTCAATCATTTCGATGATTTGCCGCAAATCTTCTTCCGAGAGTTTTTGTTCGTGGGCGAAGAATGTGACCATCTCTTTATAGGAATTTGAAAAATAGCTTTTTACGATTCCCGATAAGAATTTTTTCTTATACTCGGTTTGGGTTATTCGTGGAATATATAAATAGGTATTGCCTATTTTCTCGCTTGACAGAAATCCTTTTTTCTCCAAATTTTTGACAATCGAAGCGACTGTCGTGTAAGGCGGTTGCGGTTCGGGCAGCTGTTCTAGGAAATCTTTGATAATGCCTCTTTTCTTTTTCCAGATGACGAGCATTATTTCTTCTTCTTGATGTGTCAGTTTTTCCATGCGTTATTACGATTGTTTCGCAAATCTACGAAGTTTTCGTAGATTTGAAATAGAGTGTGTCGAATATTTGAAAGTATGTTTTATTTTTTTAACTTATTAGGCTGGTGAGAGAGCCGATCGGATTTTATTGAAGGGGTTTATAAAACTTTTCTCTCCTATTTACATCGGATCGGTGGCGAAAGGTAGTTCCCATTGTTTTACTCATCGGAACGGATTGAGTGGGTTCACCCTCCACCCGTCGGATTTATTCCCGTCTGTTGCAATCGAAGGTGGATCGATGGAATCCGGGGGCAGGTTCGCCAATGGGATTACCGGCAGGAGCGCCGCACCAGATGCTCCCGGATAGGGGCGATAAGGGCTGCGGGGTGTGTGCCGGGATTCCGGACCCGGCTGTCGTATAGTCTTCTTGCAGGTCCTTATCGGTTTCGTGAGCGGAGGCCGGTTGCACGGATTCTTTTTCTTCGGCTTCGTGCGTTTCGGTTTTCCTTCTGAGGGCTTCCCGACGGCAGGCTTCGAAACGTTCGCGCTCTTCCCGTTCCTCGTGTGTGTCGAAGATTTCTTCGTGGTCGACGAGGAACTGGGTGGACTCGATGTCGTATAGTCCGGCTTTTCGGAAGAGTTGGTTGCGTTTCTGATAGTGCCAAGCGAGAGTTCCTTCGGCCAGCATTTTCTTCTTGTCGTTTTGTGGCCGTTTTCGCTCTTGGGAATGTCTTTCGAGCTTGTCGATACAACGAATGACGGCGAGCATGGTCAGCCTGTCCCGACGGGGGTCGAGTTCGAGGAGAATCTTGTAGTATTTGATGAGCGCTACTTGTCGGTAGTTCTCGATTTCACCTCTCAGGTCTATGGTCGTTTCGAATCTTGTATCTATCATCGCTCGTTTGTTTTTTTTGCGAAGGTAGGATAGTGGGATAGTGGAATTATGGCATGATTATACTTTCTCGTTTATTTTTCTCAGTAGCGAGAGGAACGAACCCGGAAGGGCTGCCGCAATTATCGGGGGCTTGCTTGTATTCTAACCCTCCTCTATTACTTTCACTGAGGGTATTTTTAACCCCTCCGTCCTTCGGACACCTCCCCTATATTTTGCTGTGCAAAACGCAGGGGAGGAGGGTGAGAGTAACCTTCCGCTCATTGCGGTGCAATACTCCGCATACGGGGCACGGCAAGGGGAGAAGGTGATACTTGATTTTGTTACTGCCACTGCCGATATTTTTCTAACCCCTCCGTCCTTACGGACCCCTCCCCTATATTTTGCTGTGCAAAACACAGAGGAGGAGGGTGAGAGTAACCCTCCGCTCATTGCAGATTCAATAAATTCGTTCTACTGTTTCTGTTTTAACCCCTTCGCCCTGCGGGCACTCCCCCTATATTCCTTGTAGGAACACAGGGGGAGAGGAGGGCTAATTCTATTACTTTCACTGAGGGTATTTTTAACCCCTCCGTCCTTACGGACACCTCCCCTATATTTTGCGATGCAAAACACCCCGTAAGGCTACGGGGCACGGCAGGGGAGAGGATTGAAAAGCAGCCTTTTTCTCCATGCTGTTTTGTGACACTTCGTAATGCTACGAGGTACGGCAAGGGAGGTGTTTGGGAGTAGCTTATTTTTCTTCTTTCTTTGATACTCGCGGAATGAGAATCGATGTATATAATTGTAGGACAGCAGCGACAGTAAGCAACATAATCCAATCGGGATCTTCTTTGAACATGAAATATGAGGAGGCTACCAAGAAGAGAGAAGAAAATGTTTCGATGTGGTAGAGTCTTTTTAACCGGAAATTTTTCCCTTTGTAACGGAATGTGAGTCTGCAAACGGCCATGCCTGCGGCTCCGAAAGCATAAATGTATGGAACCCACGGCATTTTGAGCATGAACAAGGGCATTGCCGCCCCTATAATGACGGCAATGGAGGATACCATGAATAATATATTGCGTGTTTGCTGGTTCATATTTATTGTATGTGTTATAGAATTATTTTTTATTTTCGATGAGATAGATGTCTTCGTTGGGTTTACTCATAAGATATTGTTCGCGCGCGACTTGTTCAATGATATTTTTGTCGGTTTTCAATTCTTCTATTCTACGGTTGTAGTATTCGGTCGTATCGTTTTGTGCCGCTATTTGTTTACGCAGGTCGTTGATTTCGGCATCGTATTTTATGCGTTGTATACAGCTGTTTTCATCGATGAAGATGATGAAAATAATGAATATGGCAAGAAATAATTTCCCGACGGAGATCCGGTTACGAATGAATGAGAATACTTTGTTTTTGTCCAGTTTCATCGGAACAAGATTGAAGTCACAGATTTTCGGGTAAAAGTACGAAAAATTTTTCTTCGGACAAATGGAGCGTCGTGTTTAGTGTTTGATTCGTCCCGTAAATTTCGGAAGTCTGTCTTAAAGTGTTTGTACAATTTATTATGCTGTGTTTCATGTCTATGATGTGGAATGCCCGGTGAATTACATCACCGGGGTTTGAAACAGAAAATCGAAAGGTTTGCTGTCTCGTAAATCTTTTATAGCATCGCCTGCATAAATTTCTCCGTTCGATAGCGGGAGTTTTTTCACTTTTGCCGACGGACTGAAATCTATTTTTTTCAAGTCGAGCCAAAATAGATTGGGGGTGAGTGTCGATTCGAAGTAATATACTTTGTTCTTTTGATCGGAGATTGACCTCCAACGGGTAGAGGAGATGTGCGGTTTGTCTGGTGTATTTATACCTAAGGGAACCGATACATTGCGCATGACACTCAATACACTGGGTACTGCGATTTTGGCATCGGACGTTTGGGGGATTGCTTTTATGTAGAAAGAAGCCCGTACAAAACGGTCGCTCGCCCGGTTTGTTCCCGGTAACATTACCAGTCCTCCGATTTCTTCCCAATAGCGGTTAATGGCTAATTGTTCTTCATACCGAGGCGAGTTTGTCATCACTCTATATTCTTTTCCTTCGTGGATATTCAGTTTCCCGTCGAGATATTCCAAGATTGCCGTATTCCCAGTTTCGTCGGTAATTGCTAAGTGCAGGGTAGATTCGGGTCCATTGTTCGGCATGCGTGGAGCGTCTATACGGAAGGTTTCTTTTTTCAGTTCTTCGACAGCTTCGTGCACAGTTGCAAAATTGTCGAGTACATATTGGGTCCATATACTGATTCCCATTACCGGACGGGTATCGCCCGGCAGTGAATAGACGGACTCGGGCAAAAATAGCAGGCTTGCCACCAATCCTTTTTCGTTTATTCCGTCACAGGTTCCTATGTCGTATCCTGTCGCAATTACACTTCCGTATTTAGAGGTCCAATTCACGGTTTCGCCCTTGTTGTATCCGGCTCGTTTCATTCCACGAGGAAAGACGTAGATGTTCGACATAATGTCTTCTTTCCAGTCCATCGTACGGCCTGTTATTACCATTTGTTCGGGGCCGATATACACGGCGCGTGTACAGGCTTCCATAGGCTCTATGTTCCCGGTTGAAACGGCTGCCAACGCTAAAAATGCTCCTGTCATACTTTTTTTCATTATGTTCATATTTACTTTCATTATAAAGGTTCTTTTTTAAGAACAATCGATGGGCGATTATTATCGGTTTAAAAGGAACATTAAACGGGTTCTTAGGTTTATTTAAGAAGCTGTTTTAAATTTATAGAGAAATAATATTATCATTTCAAGCAGGTATG